>Ga0209427_10002204_pt1 | contig 22890 bp, 18 predicted proteins | sample DeeMarSWOR136_30_FD_187465 | JGI IMG/M metagenome (GOLD analysis project Ga0209427, IMG submission 187465) | Marine sediment microbial communities from White Oak River estuary, North Carolina - WOR-1-36_30 (SPAdes) (version 2) | ecosystem: Environmental > Aquatic > Marine > Intertidal zone >...
CTATTTTGGGTTGAAATTTATTAAGTTAAATGGAAACAATGTCCGTGACAGGTGCCAAAATTGGTCATGGCGAATTTTTCGTGACGAGATTCTATCGAAAAGCTGAAAACTGCTCATCATTCAGGCTCGGACGAACTCATTGTATCTTTTTTCTTCTCCGATCACGGTATCCTCTCCATGTCCAGTGTATACCTTTGTCCCATCTGGCATCCTGTACAGCTTGTTCCGTATACTTTTCTCCAGATCCGAGAAAGACCCGGTAGGAAGGTCGGTTCGCCCGATTGAATGAAAGAAGAGCGTATCTCCTGAAAAAAGTATATCGCCAATCTGTATGCAGATACTTCCGACTGTGTGCCCTGGAGTGTAGATGATTTCTAGGTTTTTATTCTCAAAGGGAATTCGATCTCCCTCTTTGAGCAGAAGATCAGGTGCGACAGAAATATAGGGTCTGTCAACCATGACCGAGAGATTAAGCTCCGGATCGAGGAGCATGTGTGCATCATGTTCGCCCGCTGCAAGGCAGGTATCGAAGTGGGCTTTCAGTTCGTTGTTTGCCGCGATGTGATCATAGTGGCCGTGGGTGTTTAGAACATACAGGAGCCTTCTTCTCCCTATGATGGGCTGGATGATGTCGAAATCTCCACCCGGATCGATTACAATTGCTTCTTCATTGTTACGGAGTATAAAGCAGTTTGCTGCGAGAAGGCCTAAAGTTCGTGCAATTATCTCCATCATGATCCCCCATCTGCGCTATTTCGGTAATTTTTTTTCTTTCGTGTTGATGATGAGCGTCACGGGACCATGATTCGTGAGCTTCACCTCCATGATCGCTCTGAACACTCCCTCATTCACAGGGATACTGTATTCCTTAAACTTATCGATGATCAACCTGTACAGGGGCTCTGCCTCCTCGGGTTTCGCTGCATCTGTGAAGGAGGGTCGACGACCTTTTCTCGTGTCACCCAGGAGAGTGAACTGTGAGACAACGAGCACCTCTCCATTCACGTCCAGAACAGACCTGTTCAGATGGCCCTGTTCATCGGCAAAGATGCGAAGATTAACCGTTTTGTTGACGAGATGTTCGACATCCTCCGGTCCGTCATCGATGGAGATTCCCACAAGGAGGAGTATCCCTTTTTCGATGCCGGATACTCGCGTTCCATCGACCAGGATCTCTGCGCTGCTTACCCTTTGAATGACGCCTATCATGGGGAGCTATTTTTCTTTGGCGAGCTCTTCTCTTCTCTGCATTGTTTCTTTTATAATATCTTCGGCGATTTTTCCACCGATCGGCTCATAGTTAGAGAACTCCATCTCAAAGGAACCCGTGCCGGAGGTTATTGCCCGCAGTTCGATGGCATACTTGAGAAGCTCAGCCATGGGGACCTTTGCTTTTATCATCTGTATACCGCCTCCCACATTATCCATGCCCAGAACGCGACCCCTCTTTGAGTTGAGATCGCTCATTATGTCGCCGGTGTACTTATCGTTCACATAGACCCGGAGATCCATGATGGGTTCGAGCAGCGTTGGTTTTGCTTTCTCCATCGCGAGCTTGAATGCTTGTCTTCCGGCGATCTTAAAGGAGAGCTCCGATGAATCCACCTCATGAAATGAGCCGAATACCAGGGCCGTCCTCACGTCAACAACCGGATAACCTGCAACGACCCCCTCCTCCAATGCCTCCTTCACTCCTTTTTCCACACCGGGAATGTACTGCTTCGGGATCGCCCCTCCGACGATCTTGTCAATGAACGCGAATCCTCCGCCCCTCTCCAGAGGTTCTATTTCCAGGAACACCTGTCCGTACTGTCCGTGTCCACCTGATTGTTTCTTGTGCTTGTAGTCAGCCTTTGAGGATGTGGTGACGGTTTCACGGTAGGCGACGAGGGGAGTGGACGTGACTACCTCAATGGCGTTTTTCTCTTTAATGCGAGATAGTATAATATTGATCTGTTGTTCACCCATTCCGGAGATGACGGTCTGCTTCGTTTCGTTGTTAAACTCCACCTTAAAGGAGATATCCTCCTCTGCTGCCCTCTGGAGAAGTGAATTGAGCTTATCTTCCTCCTTTTTATTTTTTGCCTTGATGGCGAGGCTGTAAATAGGATTGGGCAGTTGCATTTCAGGGAGCTTAATGGGCCTCTCCAATGATGACAGCGTGTCACCGGTTTCCGCGTACGGGAGCTTGGTAAAGGTAATAATATCACCTTCTTCTGCATTCCTATTCAGAGCCACCTGATTTTTCCCGAAGGGCAGGCTTAGCTTGGAAAGCCGTTCCTTCCTTTCCTGTGTGCAGTTCATCACATCCTCTTCTGGTTTGAAGCTTCCGCTCAGCACGCGGAGGAAGGTGATCTTACCCGCAAACTGATCGATGACCGTTTTGATGACAATACCGGCGAAAGAGGCATCTTTGCTCTGGGCAATTTCCACCTCCTTCGACGCATCGGCGTAATCGAGGACCTTTATCTTTCCCCTGTAATTGGAAGAGGGGGCAAGCTGAATGATCAGGTCCAGCGTTTCGGAGATGCCTCTGTTCAATGCACAGGAGCCGAAGAAAACAGGAGATGCTTTTTGTGTTTGAATCATCTGCTGCAAACCGGTAAGTACTTCGCTGTCGCTGAGTGTTTCACCCTCAAGGTATTTCTCGGTCAGCTCATCGGTTGATTCAGCTGCGATTTCGATAAGTGCGCCCCTCAAATCCTGAGCTTCTGCCATGTGTTCCTGTGGAATATCCTGCTCTTTCCCTTTTTTCTTCCCCCCTTCATAGGTGTAGTATTTCATCTCTATGAGGTCGATTAAACCGTTGAAGCTGTTTCCTTTTTCCACCGGCAACATAATCGGGAAAATATGGGCCTTCAAATTGGTCCTGATATTTTCCAAGACACTCTTGTAATCAGCATTTTCCTTGTCGATCTTGTTCACAAAGAAGAGCACCGGGTACTCCATTTTTTGGGCCCGACTCCAAAGCTTGCTGGTTTCGATTTCTACGCCGTTTACTGCATCGATGAGGAGCAGCATCGAGTCGGCGCCGTAGAGCGCAGAGACCACTTCTCCGGCAAAGTCAGCGGAACCAGGTGTATCTAAAAAATTAAGAACGGTATCCCTATAGAGCGTGCTAAAGATAGATGATTTAATCGATATTCTTCTCTTTATCTCCTCTTCGTCAAAGTCACTGAGGGATTTCCCGTCGTCAACCTTTCCAAGAGTGTCCGTCACACCCATATCGTAGAGTGCTGTATCGAGAAAGGAGGTTTTGCCTACTGATGTATGTCCGGTTAGGACGATGTTGATCTTCCTCATTAAATCATCTCCTTTGGCTGGACTGTCGTAAGCTCAGAATACTGCCGCATACCCAAGTAGTCAAGTGTTTCATATAACCCAGACTCTAGGAGCAGTTGTATCTATTGAAATTTGTAGGGCTGTGTATTATTTTAATTGTATGAAACTTGGTAGTGTGAAGTCCTTTCTATTCATTATGCTGATTCTCGCTTCAGCGGTATCCTGTGTTTACTATCCGGTCAAAGAGAGCACGTCAGTTCAGAAGGTGGACAGTAAAATCATTGAAGAGTTCAACAGGTCCATGGAAGGTGAAGATTTTTTTGAGGCGTGTCGATCTTATATCGAGTTCACCGCCTGCTGCAATGATGACAGGAAATACGAGATGATACGGCGGGTTGAGGCGCTTTACAAAAAGAAGGTTTCCCAGGTTACTGAACCGCTGAGCGTACTTGAATATACTTACTCCTTTCTCAATCTCGCCGAAGGGAGTTTGGATGAAGAAACGCTCACCAAATATAGGGAGGAGCTGAACAGTTCAATAGAGAGATGGATCAAAACCGAATTACAGAATAAATCAGATCTGGAAAAGATATCCTGGCTCACGTATCTCTCCGATTACGTGAAGGATGATCCCCTCGTCTTCAAGTCGCTCGTTGAGTTGGCCATCAGGAGAGAAAATCTCCTCTTTGCAGAGAAGTACTTCCGGCTGTATCGTGACCATGTTGCGACCGGGACTTCAGAGAAGGAGTTCAAAGAGCTCACTGAAAGAATGGAGGAGTTTCGTTCGCAGTACTCCGATGGGAAACAGCAGATTGAGATTGAGGATACTATTAGGAGCAGCGTGAGGATAGTGGTGGACAAGGGCATACGTACGGAAAGTGGTGTGGGAGTTCCGGATCAGATGCTCGGAACGGGCGTGGTCATAGATGAGAGGGGCTACATACTGACAAACTATCACATCATCGAAACGAGTGTGGACCCCAAGTATGAGGGGTACTCAAAAGTGTACGTTATACCAGGGAAAGACGAGGGTGAGCGTCTTGTATCAAAGATTATCGGATACGACAGCGTATTTGATCTGGCGTTACTGAAGATTGAAAAAAATATGGAAAGCCTCATCAAATTCGGCGATTCCGACGTGCTCAAACAGGGAGAACAAGTCGTGGCAATCGGAAACCCCGTCGGGCTTACCAATACTGTCACCTCAGGGGTAATCAGTTCCACAGAAAGACCCTTTCTGCAGATCGGGACAATGATCCAGATCGATGCTGCGCTCAATCCGGGTAATAGCGGGGGTGCACTTATCAGTAGTGACGGTTATCTGGTCGGCATCGCCTTTGCTGGATTGGAAAACTATGAAAACCTGAATTTTGCCATCCCCTCAAATCTCATACTCTCGGTTCTTCACAGGTTATTCGAGGAAGGACAGGTGAAACGGAGCTGGATAGGGTGTGGAGTAGAGATACGTGATGAGAATGTTATTATAAACTACATTGTTCCTGAGGGCCCCGCAGATTATTCGCGCTTGCTGAATGGGGATGTACTCAGAGAGGTGAATGGGGTGCCGGTTAAGGATGTGTACGATGTGCAGAGAGCCATTGCGAACAGGATCAATCCCCTTGTGATCCCTCTTACCATTGAGAAAAATAACAAGACGCAAAGAAGAAACGTGCTTCTCGGTGAACGGCCCCGACTCCCCGCGGAATATGTATGGAGTCGAGATGCCCATGAAAATATTATCACACCCCTGTTCGGTATCGTTATAACTAAAATCGATTCCTCTAGGAAGCGGGATTACCTCGTGACAAGAATTGTGAGTGGTTCCGTTGCGAGCGCTGCTGGTATTTCTGAGGGGGACACGATTAAGATCAAGGGTGTAAAATATGATGAAAATTATAAGGTCTTTTCTCTCATCATGGAACTGAAGTCCAAACGGTTCGGTTATCTCAATAAAAGCATGATCCTCTACAATTTTAGTGAAGTAAACAGCTTTATCTGAGTGGTTACTCCATCTCTGATAAGCAACGTTCTATCCATGCCTCTGAAAGTGGTCTATATTCTTCCTCATCCTTCGCGAGAATAAAATACTTGAGCGCGGTGGATTTTTTTTCAAGATAGTAATAGCACTGTCCTATGTACAGGTGGGTGAGCGCTTTCTCGCTGTCTGTGAGTACGCGATCTCTGAGAAGAGAGGAAAATACGCCGAGCGCTTTTCTGTACCGTCCATTGAGGAAGTTGTCACGCAGATTTCGTTCTATGAGTTCTTTGTTTGTTTTCTCTCGCACGGTCCGCCGCGGCTGTGTTTTTTTCTCCTCTCTCCTCTTCACCAGAATGGGTTCCGCATTGGTGTTCTTTCCTTTGATAATGTTCCTGTTCTCAACACCAAGCCTGTTGATGGTGGTTACCACGAACCGATAGGAGGTCGCTGCTTCTACAGTGACGTGAAAAGTGTCTTTCCCTTTGAGAGTTGCGGTAGGATTTTTCTCAGAAAGGTCCGTTAGACTCTCAGTAGTCACGTAAAGGTTATAGCTGTATTCAGGATTCACCGGCTCGAAATACACCAACACCCTCTCAGATCCAGTCTGTCTGACCTCGATCTTTTCAACTGGCGACGGATAGGGGGAATAATCGACCAGGTTCAGGGTGAAGTTTTGAAAGGGGACAAAGCTGAGCTGCTCTACTCCCATGCTCACGATCGTGACCGCATAGGTATACTGGCCGTCAGCTGCGGGGTAATCAGTATAAGGGATCTCTTCCGCCGTGATCTCTGCAACGAAATCAGCATCGATGAGATCCGTCTCACTTGAGATTTGGCTTGTCGCCCTGTAGATTCTGTAGCGAAGGCTCTTATTTTCTGCGGGCTCAAAGGTGACGAGCATGGCTCCTTCTTCATACCTCACACTTATGAGTGTTGGGTAGAGCTGTTCATCTGCTGAAAGGAGGGCTGTACGGGTAAGAAACAAAAGGAAGAATGCGACTGTGAAGTATCGGCCAGCGCCTTTCATACATATGATTATCGGCACCGGCCGTTGAATCGTTGATTCCTCCGGCGATTGATTCGTTGATTCACCGGAAGCAGAGAGGATCCGTACGAAATTTGTTCGTACGAAATTTGTCCGTACGAAATTTGTCCGTACGAAATTTATTCGTGCAAAATATGGTGGATAAATTAGATCTTATCTTGCGCTACGTTTAAAGCAACCCAGGTTTTCAATACAAACGCATTTTTTTATTTAATAGCTCGTTTAATATCTTCTATTTTATCGGTCTTTTCCCAGCTGAACTCTTCCCTGCCAAAGTGCCCGTAGGCCGCTGTTTTCGTAAAGATCGGTTTTCTCAGGTCCAGGGCTTGAATGATGCCCTGCGGGGTGAGATCGAATATTTTTTTAATCGCCCGGACGATCGCCTCATCATCAACCTGACCGGATCCGTGGGTATCCACACTCACGGAAACGGGTTTTGCGATCCCGATGGCATAGGCGAGCTGTAACTCCACTTCCGCTGCAAGCCCTGATGCGACGATGTTCTTGGCGACATAGCGAGCCATATACGCAGCGCTGCGATCCACCTTCGTCGGGTCTTTGCCTGAGAAACAACCTCCACCGTGACTGCCGAACCCGCCGTAAGTGTCAACCATGATCTTCCGTCCGGTGAGCCCAGTATCCCCGTGCGGACCTCCGATCACAAATCGCCCTGTGGGATTGATATGGTATGTGATGTTCTTTTCATCGATCAGCTCGGGTGGGATCACCTTTTTGATCACCATTTCTACCATGTCCTTCCGGATTTCATCGTAGGTGACCTCTGCGGAATGCTGAGACGAGAGCACGACTGTGTCAACCCTAAGTGGCTTTCCCTCTTCGTATTCAACGGTCACCTGGGATTTTCCGTCCGGTTTGAGGTAGGGTATTTTCCCCGATTTTCTCAGGTCTGCCAGTCGCAGCAGGATCTTATGTGCGAGCATGATCGGGAGGGGCATGAGTTCCGGTGTCTGATTCACTGCATAACCGAACATCATACCCTGGTCACCTGCTCCCATCTCATGGTGAAGACCCGATCCGAGGACTCCTTGGGCAATATCGGGAGACTGTTCGTCGATACTGGTGACGACGGCGCAGGTTTCCCAGTCAAAAGCGAGCTCCGGCTCGGTGTATCCAATTGACTTAATCGTACCCCTGATGATCTTTGGAATATCCACATAGGCTTCCGTGGTCATTTCACCAGCAACGAAGGCAAGTCCGGTGGTAACCATTGTTTCACAGGCAACTCTCCCATTTGGGTCCTGCTCCAGGACTGCATCGAGTATAGCGTCGGAAATCTGATCTGCCACTTTATCGGGATGACCCTCTGTAACAGATTCTGAGGTAAATAAATGACGTGACGGATTCATTGATGCTTCCTTTTTGTATATTTAAAGGCATAAAGTTATTATGAAATAATCGATTGTCAAGGGAAATTCTCTATTTGGAAGGGCCACCTGTTTTACCTTGACCGGCTTTTTAAGAGGGTAGTATTATTTCATTCGTAGCTTAGGAAATTACTTCATCTAGATCATAGGGCTCTCTGTGAGGTGATAATCATGAGAAAGTTACTTCTTATTGCGATTCCTGCTCTGTTATTTGTGATCCCTATAAGCGCAGCAATCGTGAACGGTATCGCTTGCAAGGTGGGTGACGCGGTCATTACGATCCACGAATTCAATACAGCCTATGAGAGGGAGAAGACCCAGGCGCTTCTTCTGGGGATTCAGGTCCCGATTAAGAAGAACGTAATGGAAACCCTCGTCACCGAGTTGATAATAAAAAAGGAAGCTGAAGAAAAAGGAATCGTGGTAACCGGTGATGAGCTCGAGGTTCTGGTTGCAGAGGTAATGAAACAGAATCAGATGACCCGTGAGGAATTTACAGAGCAGCTCAAGAAGGAGAAAATGAGCATTGAAGATCTGGAGGATATGATCAAGATCGATCTTTTAAAAAATCGTCTCATCTCCCAGATGATATCCGAACGGAAGAACTTGGTATCGGATGGGGAGATCAGGAGCTTTTACGACGACCCTGCGAACAAGAGATATTTTACTTCTCCCGTATCGCTCAAGCTCTCTCAGATCTTTATTGGAGTTCCGGAGAATGCCTCTTACAAGGAACTCATGGAGATTAAAAAGCTTGCCAGTGAGATATCCGAAAGGGCGCAGAAAGGGGAGAGTTTCGCAGATCTTGCGGAATTATATTCAGAACAGAATGTGAATATAGAAAACCGGGGGTCTCTTGGTTCTTTTACTGCGCGGCAGCTCACAGAGATAATGCAGGAGGAACAGGTGCTTACCGTTTTTTCACTGAGCTCACAACAGGTGAGTCCACCATTGTGGTTATCTGAAGGCTATGCAATCATACGAGTAGATCAGCGGAGCGAGGAAAAGGTTCTCACCTTTGATGAAGCCCGCGGAAATATAAAGAGCTTTCTGTTGCGAAAGAAAGGAGAAGAATTGTTTCGGGACTGGCTGGTGACCCGGAGAAATGCATTGCGAGTCCACTATATGATTGACATGGAGTAGACATTGGGATCGAGACGAAGTGCACGCATAATAGCGCTTCAGGCTCTTTATCAGATAGATATGTGCAACAAAAGCGTAGCCGATGTATTGTGTTTTGAGTGGCTTGAAAGGCAGTATGATAATAAAACCCTCAATTTTGCAGAGATTCTCATTAGGGGTGCGATAGAGCACCGCGGTTTCATCGATTCCGTGATCATGACGCAGCTCGAGCACTGGGACCTGAGCCGTCTCTCCTTCGTGGACAGGGCTATACTTCGGTTCTCTACCTTCTCCCTCTTCTTCCAGGATGACGTTCCAGATACTGTTGTTATTAATGAGGCAATTGACATTGCGAAAATATTCGGGACCGATGATTCCTACAGATTCGTAAATGGAGTGCTGGACGGTATTCGAAAGGAAAAGGAGAAACGAAAAGGCTGATGAAAAAGGGAAAACGTCTCATTGAGGTCTTTGCCGCTCTTTTGCTCATTATTTTAGGTCTCGCGGTGTACCTTGCCCTCTCAATGAAGCAGGAAAATGGCACTTCTTCCGTGTACGATTACCGAAACAAGGATTTGTACGAGGCCTTCAATGCCTACCGAATGGAGCAATACGACAGAGCGGAGATGCTCTTTCTAAAGGCGCAAGATACTACCCGGAAAAAGAAAATAAAGAGCGTCGCTCACCTCTACATCGGAAATATTTACTTTAAAATGGGTAATTTTGTCATGGCAGAAGACTTTTTTCAGAAATCTCTATCCTTCGACAACAGGAATATACACGCACTCTATAATACTGCACTTGCTGCCCTGAACAGGGGAGATGAGAGGAAAGCCCTTAAGTATAGCCAGCGAGCCTTTGAGATAGACGCGAAGTTTATTCCCAACCTTATTCTGCTCGGCAATGTCCACTATGTAACAGGCAGGTATGATAAAGGGCTTGAATATCTTGGGAGAATCGCGGATTCGCCGGATTCACAAGGCTCGTTGACCTCGAAGGATTCATTCGACTTGTTGGCGTATGTAATTCTCAGGTATAACGCCGCCTGTATCTATCTGAAGGCAGGTGAAAGTACCAGGGCGCGGGCGTTGTTCCTGGAGCTCCTCGATCTGGAGGAGGTCCCTGAAAGTGTGAAAGGGCTGTGTTCTGTGAAGCTCTCCGAAATTACACAGGATCCTGACTATCTCCGGAGCGCCATAGACACATTTCCTTCCAGCCCTGTGCTGAGGTATAATCTGGCTCTCGATCTCTATATGAACGCTCTGTATGCAGAGGCAGTCACTCTGCTACGGACGATACCCGACCGATCGCAAAAAGACAGATCGGTAGTCGACCAATTAACAATTGGCAGGGTCGAAGATCAAAAGGTGGCGACTCTCTACGGACGATCCCTTTTCATGAGTGGATACTACCAGGAAGCACTTGAGTTTTACTCAAGCCTCTACAACGAGGAGGGGAGTGCCGAGATTGCACAAATCATCGGGGATACCTATGTGAAGCTCTCAGATACCGAACGGGCACGGGAATACTACGGACGTGCTCTTGATAATTATCGCAATGAGTTAGTTTTCCTCAATCTGTTTCTTTTATTCCTCGATGAAGGGGATTACGGAATGGCGCATAAACTGTGTACCGACTCTCTTGCGATCAACAGAAAAAATCCTCTCCCCTACATGTGTAAAGCTGAACTCGCTTTTCGAGAGGAAGATACTCCCTCTGCAAGGAAAAGTCTTGAAAAGGCTCTCCAGCATTCAGGAAGCAATATTCAAGACCTGATGAAGATTGCTGCAATCTATCGTCAGAATGGGATGCCCATGAATGCAGTACAGATATACCATAGAGTTCTCGCACTGGAGCCTGCCTATGAACCCGCCCGAGCAGGGCTCGTAGAGGTTTATTTCCATTCCGGGCATGAGGAGAAAGTAAAGAGCATCATTGAAGGGATCAACGGGTCATCTCTTCAAAGAGATCATTTTTATAGAATCTCGCTTCTGCGTGCCCAGGTGGAAAGTGAAGAGAGAGCCCTACAGATATACGGTTCGCTTATCGGAGAGTTTCCTTCTAGATATGAGGCTTATTGGAATCTTGCGCTCCTTCGTATCCAGAGGGGAGAATACAACCTTGCGGTTCAAACGGTTCAGCAGTGCCTGGACAGGATCGGAAAGCTCGAGAGGAGCATTCTTTCAGGACTCCACTCCATCCTGGGTATCGCACACCTCCTTTCAGAAAAAGAGGAGGACGCGATTGACGCATTGGTACGGGCACGAGAACTGGACGACAGCAATGAGATTCCGATTCACTACCTTCGCATGATTGCTACCAGTCGCAGTACGGGAGAGCCTCCGCGGTAATCCACAGTGTCTGTTCACTTTTTATAAATTCTGCGATATATTGTAATTAGTCGGCTGTGCTGTTAAACCAGCATTCAAGGGTAATCAAAATGGGCGTTTCAACCTGTGCTCTCTTTTTATACAAGCGACACTTTAGAAAGTGCTTTACATATTATTTAAATAAAATACAATATATTCATAGTCGATAATATAATGAACCACTCTTTCTGTTAGTGTATATGTAATGAAAGTAAATAAAATAAAGAGAATCGCGCTCGATGCGGACAGTAAGAACCTCATAAAAGTCCGTGATTTTGTGGTGAAAAACGGAAGAAAGATGAGGCTTACTCCGAAGCAGCTGAGCGAGATCAAGCTCGCCGTCGACGAAGCAGTCTCAAACATTATCCGTCACGCCTATATCGGAAAGAAGGGCGGTTTCCAGGTCGAGATGAAGCAGCTCGAAGATGCAGTGCAGATCGACATTAAGGACCAGGGGGTGGTGTTCGATTGGAACTCCGTACTCGAACCCGACCTGTACAAGTATGTGGAAACGCGGAGGAAGGGCGGCCTCGGGATCTGGCTCATCAAGAAGCTCATCGACGAAGTGGAATACAACCGGATCGAAGGTAATAATATCCTCACCATGAAGGTGTATCTCGAGGAAGGTGAGGCTGCCGTCTATGCGAAAGGAATAAGGGCTCGATTCTCCATCAGGGTGCGGTTTGCCCTCTATGCGGTTGCACTTATAACCGCATTGATTCTGGTCGTGTACAATTTTGGTTCCCGCTATCAGGTGCGAACAATCAGGAATAAATTTTTAGATAGGTACAAATCCGTAGCGGATCAGGTGGCAACAACCGCACTTGATCTCATCCTGCAAGAGGATGACCTGGCCCTCGTGAATCTGGTATCTTCAGTGAAGGGGAGCGAGGCTCCTGTGGATTATGTCATTATCACTAACAGTCAGGGAGTCATCGTCGCCCACACCGATGTGAAACAGCTCTTTAGTCCTTACAAACCTCCACGCGGAGTGAGGCCCCTTGGACCGCGGGACGGAGTACAGGTGTTTACCTATGCGGGTCGGGGCGGAAGGGCGATGAATGACTTTTCTGCACTCGTGAGATATAATAATTCAAAAGTCGGTGAGGTGCATATTGGCATTCCGGAGGACAAATTCGCCGAGGTCAGCGATCTTGTGACACAGCGACTTCGTGTGGCATTTATCGCACTCTTCTTTTGGAGTACCACGATCATCGGCGTGTTCGCGATAGGATCCACCTTTATCGTTCCCATTCGGAAGCTCGCGGACGAGATCGCCAAGATCAGTGTAACAGGTCAGGCCCGTGAGCTTCGGTTAAGCACCCGTAATCCCGAGGTGAGCAGGATAGGCGAGGCATTCAATGAAATCATGAGGAATCTGAGAATCACCCAAGGACAGCTCACCGATCAGACCCGGTTGAGAAGAGAGCTTCAGCTTGCCCAGGAAATCCAGAACGCACTTCTCCCAAAGGAGGTGCCGAAGCTCGAAGGATTCGAGATAGATGCTGCCTATCGGGCTGCCCTTGAAGTCGGGGGGGATTATTACGATTTCTTCGAAGTAGATGAGAACTCGATCGGTATCGTAGTTGCCGATGTGTCCGGTAAGGGAATCGGAAGCTCCATGGTGATGACGATGATCAGGACCTCCATGAGGCTAGAGGCCAGGGGGAACAAGAGGGCTTCTTTCGTTCTCGAAAAGATCAATGAGGTGGCCATGGGAGACATCAAGAAAGGGATGTATGTCACCATGTTCTATCTCATTCTCGATTCTAAGAAGAGGTCTGTAAACTTTTCTTCGGCGGGTCATAACCCAATGGTTCTCTACAGGGATGACACGAAATCGGTGAGTTTTCTAAATCCAGGCGGTATTGCCGTTGGTATAGACCTCGGAGACCCCGAGGAGTTCAACAAGCGAATCGTGAGCGAAAAACTTAAGTTGAAGAAGGGTGATCTGCTATTCGTGTATACAGACGGCATCACCGAGGCGATGAATGAAAAAAGAGAGCAGTTCGGTGAAACACGCCTTAATGAATTCATCAAAAAGTATCATCATCTACCTGCTTCGGAGTTCAAGGTAAAGCTCAACGACGAGATTTCGTCCTTTACAAAGGGGTATCCACAGACGGATGATATCACCTTTGTCGTTCTCAAGTTGGAGATGAGTCCCGATGAGATCGAATATTCGAAGAGGCTATTGCTTTTTCAGATGCTGGAAGACGGAGACCCTCTAGAGGAAGCGCTCGAAAAGACAGGTATATCGAATGAAGAGTATCTTGAGCTGAAAGAAAAGCGAGAAAAATCTGGAGATGAAGGACTGAAAGTAGCGCGAGCTGAGGAAAGGGTGGAGCTCACTCACGCAACAGATGACCAGATTAAAATGATCGTCAAGATAGTGCGTGAAAACCCCGAGTATGGTGTGGGAAAGATTACCAGTCTCCTTAAGCAAGATGAATACGGTGGTCATACAGTACGGGAGAGTGTCATAAGGAGAGAGCTTATCAGAATGAAACTTGATACAAAGGAGAAGCGCGAAGCCTTCGCAAAACGTGAGCTTCCTACCTGGGCTTCTTATAAATAACGTATGTTTTTTATATATCTCGTGGAAACTTTTAGTAAAATTGTAGTATATTATAAATGTGTTAAGAAGTAGATTTAGTTCTGTATTTTCCATTTTAAAGAGGCGGGATTTTTATTTTTTCTGTTGAATTTGTGATAAGATTTTATAATAATAATAGATGCATAGGCTTTTGAGGAGGAGTGCATGCCAGACATCCAAGTAGACGTAAGATATGCCGGAGGCGATAATGATATAGCCATCATCTCAGCAAAGGGATTCATCGATACAACAACTGCTCCTGACCTCGAAAAGAAACTGGAAGAGCAACTCGCACTGAACAAGTACAAGATCATCGTAGATCTGAAGAACATAGATTATGTCAGCAGTGCAGGATGGGGAGTATTCGTAAGTGAAATACGGGAAATTCGGGAGAACAACGGAGATCTCGTGCTTGTGAATATGTCCTCCGATGTATACGATGTGTATGAGCTCATGGAGTTTTCTTCGATTCTGAAATCCTTTGATAATGTTGATACAGCGGTTTCCAACTTTACCGGGGAGCCCGTGAGCAGGCCCGTTCAAAGGCAGGCGGCACCGCAGATTACTGCTGCAAAGAGTCGGCCACCTAAACCTGCGGTCCATAAGGTCGAACAAAAGCCGAAAGCTGCTCCTCAAACGCATGCAGCACCAGCTCATGATGATGCCTACTCTGTTGCAAAAACTGAGCTTGGAAAAAGGATCATTAATGTAATCGTTGATAATCCCTACTTTGAGCTCAAAGAGATCATCAAAGCCCTCAGACTACCACAGTATGGCGGAGAGAAGGTGGGCGGAGGATCAGTCAAGAGGGAATTGAGAGATATGAATCTTCTGGACAGACAGAAACGATTCGAACTCGCCCTTAAAAGTAAAAAATAGAACTACCTTTATCTCTACATAGCTTAAAAGTCCAGCCAGAACAATCTGATTGAAAGTTTTTTCGAATATGTATACATTTTATCTGTATTGCTCAGAGAGTATATCCGTACTTGGAGTTTTCGGGAGTTCGTTCATGGAATGAATATCCAATCCATCTTAGGATACATTTTTTATGGAAACAAAATTAGCATCCTACCTGACGCTTACAGAGAAGGTAACGAGGGAGATACTGCGTCTCAATAGGCCGAAGGACCTGCCGCAGTTCGTAGCAAACACACTTTCCTCAGCCCTTGGTGAGTCGATTCAGTACGCCTTCATTGATCTCGGAAACAACAAGATCTATGAATCAGCAACTATCGATGCAACGGTAAGGCACATCCTGCCCTTTTTCTTGGATCCGCGGTTCATAGAGGAGATCAAACAGCATGACTGGTCCGTGATCGATCAAAAGGGAGTTCGATTTCTCTTCGAAAAGTTAAGCGGCCAGCAGTTTGAATTCGAGTCCTCCTTTCTTATTATACCAAACGACAGACGAGATCAAGTGAAGCACTTCTCTGTTCTCTGGGGCGGGAAGATTCTGGAGAGAATAGACAAGGAGGAGATCGATTTCGTACAAACGGTATGCAATGCAGTTGAGCTCAGGATGCTGCACATGATCAGTGCGCGGGTGGAGCGGGCTGGAGAAGGCAGAGAGCTGAGGAGGAAGGCCTTCGAGCTCAAGGAGCTATCCGGAATTGGAGTCGATCTGACATCCTTGGGAAAGGAAGATTTTTTTGGGGGCTTTCTGCTGAACGTGATGGGTCGCTCACTGAGTAAGACAGCCTGTATTCTCCTTTCCACAAATGAAAACAACACCGAGTACGCCGTCATCGCAACGAAGGGTCTTACCAAGAAACTGGCCGAGAAACTCCATGTTACAGAAAAAACCTCTTTCATTCAGATGCTGAGGGGGAGCACGGGGCCCATTGTCGTTTCAAACATCGATGAGAGATTGAGCTTCGAGGAGAGAGAAGTACTCGAAAGGCTCGAAGCCCGCGTGCTTGTCCCGATGCTCTCAAAAAACGGCCTGGTGGGTGTGCTGACTCTCGGCGAGCGGATCAATCTTCAGCCCTATCCTGAAAAGGTATTTGATTCGATTCAGATGCTCTCCAATCAGATGGTGATCGCAATAGAAAACTCGCGGCTTTCCAATCTCCGCTATGCATTCTCACGCTACGTATCCCACCAGCTTGTCGAGGGAATTCTCTCTGACCCTGAACAGATAAAACTAGGGGGTGAGCGAAGGAAGATCACCGTACTCTTCGCCGATATTCGAGGTTTCACCACTATGGCGGAAAAGATGCGGCCCGAAGAGGTTGTTGATCTCTTGAATACCTACCTTTCGGGTTTAACAGACATCGTTTTCAAGTACGAAGGTACCTTGGATAAATATATAGGTGACTGTGTGATGGCGGTATTTGGTGCGCCGATCTCCCATTATAACGATACCGAACGGGCGGTGGTTGCAGGAATAGAAATGCAGAAGCACGTCAGGAACGAGAATCAGAAACGTTTGGAGGAGGGACTGGAAAAGGTCGAGATCGGTATCGGGGTCAACACGGGATACGTGATATCCGGGAACATGGGCTCTATAGACAGAATGGATTACACGGTGATTGGTGATGTGGTGAATACCGCATCCCGCCTCGAAGCCATGGCAAGTAGGGGACAGGTTCTTGTAACGAAGGAAGTGTATGAGGAGGTCAAATACCTGGTGGATGGGCGATACCTCAGGACGGTCAATGTGAAGGGGAGGGAAAAACCGGTCGAGGTCTACCAAATATATGAGCTCATTGCACACAAATATCTGAGTGCAGTAGAGAGGAGAGAACCTTACATAAGCGGGCACTTTCTCAATATCGCCCGTGATGCAGAGCTGATTGGAGACAAGATGGGGTTTTCCGGTGAAGAGCTCATCAAGCTGAGGGCATCCGTCATGCTCATCGACGTGGGGAGAATCGGGTTGAATGAGAACATATTCAACAAGAAGGAAAAGCTTACAGAAGAAGAGTTCAGTGTCATCAAGAGCCATGTACTCCGCGGAGCAGAGTATGTTGAGAAAAAGCTGCACCTCTTTAAGGAAGGCGTCGAGCTGGTGAAGCACCACCACGAATTCTATGATGGATCGGGTTACCCGGATGCTTTGAAGGGGGAAGAGATTCCGCTGTGGGCCAGGATCGTATGCGTTGTTGACAGCTACCATGCACTTATTTCGAAACGGCCCTTCCGGGAACCTTTCACAGAAACTCACGCCATGAAGATTCTCGTTGAAAATAAAGGGAAGAAGTATGATCCACAGATCGTTGATACATATATCGATTTACTCAATGAAAGAATCAGAAGCAGGGGGGAAAAAGAGATTTAAGAAATGGGTGAGATGCCGAAAAAGATGCTCGTGACGAGCTTTCTGGAAAAGAATCTCATATTTCAGAATCTTATGAAGGCTGCCGAACCCCTTAATATCGACATTCATGGGATCGAATATAAAGGCATTATCGAAAGCTTCGACGAATACAGTGTGATTGTCCGTATGACTTCTCCATTCATTGGTGATATCGAAGGAACGATAAAGGTAAATTTTAAATTCCACAACAACTACCACTATTTCAACACCGCAGGTCAGCAGCTCGACAGTAGTAAGATATCATTGGTGGCTCCCGAGAGGATCAATAAAAATATTCTTCGAAGGTATGAGCGGGTCTATGTATACGGCAAGGTGTTCATGAAGTTGAAGATCATGGTGCAGTCCGATAAATCGGATTTCCAGTCCTCGAACCTTCTTGATGAAAGGGTCATTTACAGGGAGGCAAAGAATCCAAGACCAGCTGTGGACAAGATCCTTACCGGGATACGTCACCTCGTATCAGAATATGCCCAGATAATTCAGATTAATGTCTTCAAACCAGATCAGAAGTTCACCCTCGAAGAGCAGCTCTTGAAAGAGACGAAAAAGGTTTTTCTTATTTATGATTCCTACGAAGACAGCATCAAAGAAAAAAGGTTCACCGAGACCGGCATTATGACCGTGGCAGGTGCCTATGAATATATGATCGCCCGGGGGAATGCGAGAAAGGCAGCCGAGGGAAAACTCCTCGACCTGCTGCAGCTCAAAAGGAACAGAAAGATATTTTCCGAATGTCTCGTCCCGCTTCTGCTCGAAGGTGAGACGGTGGGCTATATACGGCTCATCAACGATGTGGACTATCATCGCAGCATCAAGCCTGTATTTGCCTTACGTACCCTTGAATACGGGAATATATTGGTTGAGGCGCTTGTGAAATATGATTACTTCAGGCTCGACAGCGGTGATGCCTATGAGATCACAGTGGTCAATATCAGTGCCGGGGGCCTGCTCTTTCGACTTCAGAATTCGAAGATCAGAGGGTACATCATACTCCACACAGTACTCCAGATGACAATTAAATTCCCCGGCAGGATCATACAGACTCGGGGTGTGGTGTACCGTACCGATGAAGAAGCATCGGAATTCGGAGTAAAATTTCAGGAGATCAATGAAGAAGATATTAATTTTATCGACAATATAGTAAAGAACAGGATTCCTCTTTAAGATCGAAGGGGGGTATGTATGGCAACGAAGAATGAATCCCAGCTCAACAGTATCATCGGGGAAGGTTCGGTTTTCGAGGGGAAATTTTATATTAACGGGTCACTACAAATCGATGGGAGATTCGAGGGTGAGATACGCACGAAGGATCAGGTCATCATCGGAGAACTCGGAAAAGTGAAGACAGATATCTCCGCGAAAAAAGTCATTATCGGTGGCACTCTTATCGGGAACATCGATGCGGAAGATGAGGTGACCCTCCAATCAACAGGCAGGGTACTGGGTAATATCAAAGCGCCGAAGATAAATATCGAGGAAGGTGTTGTAGTACAGGGAGAGATTTCTGTCAGTGCCGGCCAGAAGAAGGGGGTAACGAGCATAATAGAGGAATCCTTCGATGCGGGTCCAAAAATGGAGGACATGATCAGTAGAGAAGTTAAAATGCAAACTGAAAAGAAGGTTGCTCCACCGGATGCAAGAGCTGAAGAATAAAACCGAAATCGGATACATCAAACAGGCCTGTAAAATTGTTGCTGAGCTCCTCCTCTATGTAAGAGAGATCGTGAAACCGGGTGTAAAGACCAGGTGGCTTGATGAAAGAGCGGAGGAGTTCATACAACGCCGAGGGGGGGTACCCGCTTTCAAGAATTACAACGGCTTTCCTGCCTCTATCTGCACATCGGTGAACGAAGAGGTGATCCACGGGATCCCTGGAGAGTATAGGCTTCAGGAGGGCGATGTTCTGAGCATAGACGTGGGTGTGAACAAAGCGGGTTACTTCGGTGATGCAGCGATAACCATTCCCATAGGGCAGATATCGATCGAGGTCGGACGATTGCTCAGGGTTACGGAGGAAGCCCTTTACGAAGGCATTCGAAAGGCAGTGCATCAAAATCATGTCTCCGATATCTCAAGGACCATCCAGGAGCACGTGGAAAAAAATGGGTTTTCTGTGGTAAGAGATTTTGTCGGACATGGAATTGGGAAAAAGCTTCACGAAGAGCCGCCGATACCAAACTATAAAACACCTGGAAGAGGACCGCAGCTATTATCAGGAATGACACTTGCCATTGAACCGATGGTCAACTTGCAGGGGTTTGAGGTGATTGTTAAAAAGGATAACTGGACGGTGGTCACCAAGGATGGGAAGCCCTCGGCGCATTTCGAACATACTGTCCTCGTGAGGAATGGTGAGCCGGAGATACTCACGATACTCTAAAAAATTTGTTTAGACATGGGATTTAATCGATCTGCAAAGGAAACCCTCCATTTTTCGCAGTTCATAGAGAGTCGAATAGAGGTTCTGCAAAAATACATGTGGTTGTCCGAACATTCCAAAGATGTTTGCAGCATGCATGAAAGGTATGACCTTGTATGGTACGGGAAGAAGCAATCCCTCCGGAAAGGGATCAATTTTTGAGGGGAAGACTGCTTTCAGTTGCGGCTCAACTGAATGGGGGATGGTATGCTGAATAGAGAGTTTTGCATACGAGATGCATCTTCCCATGTGGGAAGAGAGGTAAGGGTCGAGGGATGGGTGCGGCATATCCGATCCAGTGGTTCACTCTATTTCATCGAGGTGAGGGACGGGACCGGCATCATGCAGTGCGTGGTCGTGAAGGGTGAAATATCTGATGAAGATTTTGGACGCTGCGCACATCTGAAAGTCGAATCTTCCCTGATCATCTTGGGTGTAGTGCGGGAGGAAAAACGTGCACCGGGCGGATTCGAGCTCGGGGTGACAGGAATCGAGATTGTGCAGCTCCCTGTGGATGAGTATCCTATTTCGAAAAAAGATCATGGTGTGGATTTCCTGATGGAGAACAGACATCTCTGGTTGCGCTCAAGCAGACAGCTTGCCATTTTGCGAGTGCGGGACGAGCTCATCTGGCTGCTCCGCTCCTATTTCCATGACAGAGGTTACACTCTGATCGACACTCCCATCCTTACCGGTTCCATCGGGGAGAGTGCCGGAAACCTCTTCGAAACCGAGTATTTCGATTTCGGTAAAGCTTTTCTCACACAGACAGGCCAGCTCTACCTCGAGGCTGCCTGCACAGCCTTGAAAAAGGTCTTCTGTCTGGGTCCCACCTTCAGAGCAGAGAAATCAAAAACAAGAAGGCATTTGACGGAGTTCTGGATGCTCGAAGCTGAGGTAGCTTTCTATGATTCCAACAGGAATATGGAGCTCCAGGAAGACATGATCTGTTTCGTGGTGGCCAATCTGGTGAATAACTGCGAGACTGAACTTCGTTTTCTCAAGAGAAACCCAGACCCTCTGATGGAAATTTCTCCTCCCTTTCCGCGAATCTCCTACGATGAGGCAATCGATCTTCTCAGGAAGAAAAAATATCCAGTGGAATGGGGAGAGGATATCGGAGGTGACGAAGAGACCGCCATTTCTAAGAGCTTTGATAAGCCCGTGTTCATCTACAACTACCCGAAGCGCATAAAGGCTTTTTACATGAAACCGAATCCCGAAAACGAAAAGACAGTTCTGAACGATGATCTGATCGCTCCTGAGGGGTACGGAGAGATAATTGGGGGCTCCCAGCGAAATGATGATTACGATTCTCTTCTCGATCGAATAAAAGAGGAAAGACTCGACCCGGAGAGCTATCGATGGTACCTTGATCTCAGAAAGTACGGGAGTGTGCCCCACTCCGGATTTGGACTCGGGATTGAACGACTTCTTGCGTGGATCTGCAACATTCCCCACGTGCGGGAGGCAATTCCCTTTGCGCGATTGCTCAATCGGCTCTACCCCTGAAGAGCCTATTCACAACTGGAAAGACACAGTAATGGTGCGGATAACCGCATCTTTGTTGCTCATCGCTCTGTTATTCTTTGCCTTTGCACACTTTGCAGTATCCGATGAGGCATCGATACTGAGATTTAGAGGAAGCGCCTTCCTTCAGGAGGAGGGGAAAAAATACGAGAGGATACAAAAAAAAGGCCTCGTGAGTGCCAATGCACTTCTCAAAACAGGGAGAGACAGTGAAATCCTATTGCAGTGCGGACAGCTGTACTATATGCTTCATTCCTATAGCAAGGTGAAAATTAAAAGTGCACCCTTTCTCCTGTACGGAAAGCTTTCTCAGGCCCCAGAACTTTCGTTTCTCACCCTCCGTTTCTTTTTCACCCCCCAACCGGCGCAGGGAAAAACCCTCAAAATCGTGCTGCTGAGCGACTCGCCCATCACAGGCATAGATGCCGTTATTTTAGATGAACACGGCAATGATCGTTCCATCTCTTTCTACTCCTTTGGTAAAAATAGCTACAGGGCGCTCACAGGATTCGATGTGGAGGCAAGACCAGAGAAGTACCATCTGAAAATCACTGCAGAGAAAAAAACCACGGCCGTGAATAGCACTGAAAGCGAAAATGGAATCGATAGGGGAACTGAAAACAGAGATGATCTGCGTACAACGATTCTGTACCCCTTCTATCTCAGGAAAACACCCTATGAGAGTGGAAAGGTCTACCTCCCTGAAGAAAAGAAGGAGCTTTTGTCACCATCAAAGAAAAAAGATGAGGAGCGCAGGACCCTGTGGCAGATAGTGACAAAGGCAAGCCAGGATGCACTTTGGGAGGGAGCGTTTGGATTTCCAGTCCAGGACCCTCTCATTATTTCCGATTTCGGAAAACGGCGGGTGTATTACATGAAAAAAGTACGCTCCTTCATCCGCTTCCACAGAGGTATTGACTTTCAGGGTGAGCGAGGGGAGCCGATCTTCACGCCAAACAGTGGAGTGATCGCTTTCGCTGATAAGAGAATCACTACCGGCTACACACTGGTCGTGGATCACGGCCAGGGGGTCTTCTCCCTCTTCTTCCACCTGGACTCCATCGATGTAAAGGAGGGTGATAGGGTGAAAAAGGGGGACATGATCGGTACCATCGGATCCACAGGTGTCGCAGCAGGCCCGCACCTCCACTGGGGTTTAATGGTGAATGGAATATACGTAGACCCATCCGACTGGATTGACCGTGTATTTTAAAATCTGATCAGGAGTATAGACATGTCCGGATACAGAGAGAGGGTAGAAAGCGCAGCAGCATACATAGGGGAGAAGGCAGGATCGGGTTTCCATGCAGCCATCATACTGGGTTCCGGGCTCGGGAAGCTCGCTGAAGAGCTCGAAGGGAAGAAGATAATTCCCTACAGTGAGATCCCGGGGTTTCCCTCTTCGCTCATCGAGGGACACCGAGGTGAACTGGTTGCAGGAAGTTTTGAGGAAAAAAGAACGCTGGTGTACAGCGGCCGTTTTCACTACTACCAGGGGTATTCCCTCGCCGAGGTGACTCTACCGGTGAGAGTTGCAAAGCGACTCGGGGTTCCCCTGCTCATCGTAACAAACGCGAGTGGTGGCATCAACGTCTCGTTCAAACCCGGCGATATCATGCTCATTTCAGATCATATCAATTTCATGGGTATCAATCCCCTCATCGGTGGTGAAGCTGCTATTTTTGGACCTCTGTTCATCGACATGTCGCAGCCCTACGACCGTTCTCTCAGGGAAAGAGCGGAGGAGATTGCCGAGAAGAATGGACGAATCGGTGAGTTAAAGGAAGGGGTGTATCTTGCAACGATAGGACCGAGCTATGAAACGAAGGCTGAAATATCCTT
>Ga0209427_10002205_pt1 | contig 22882 bp, 27 predicted proteins | sample DeeMarSWOR136_30_FD_187465 | JGI IMG/M metagenome (GOLD analysis project Ga0209427, IMG submission 187465) | Marine sediment microbial communities from White Oak River estuary, North Carolina - WOR-1-36_30 (SPAdes) (version 2) | ecosystem: Environmental > Aquatic > Marine > Intertidal zone >...
ATTCATTATGAACATCCGATTATGTTGATAAACGGCAGCAACACGTTGCTGTATGACCTGAACATAAGCCCATACTTGTCGCCGTGGAGCAACAAATCTGCAGCCCACTTTAACATAAGATTCGAAACAGACATCACAGACCTTCAAGCATACACAATAGCGGTTGATGAAACATTGAGTCCCGTAGATTACATGGTCACAGAAGAGGCTGCAGTAGAAACTGTGTCGCTTCATGTTGTATCCGAGTACTGTCAACCACTTCCCGGAGACCTGCTGATATCCTTCAATGAGAGTGAGGAGTCGGAACAAAACAACTCCGGTTTCCTAGGTTCAAGTTTACATGGTTACGCACTCGTAACACTCACGTTGGTTGCATTGGTTACGATTTTTAGCTACCTGTTCCTAAAACACAAAAAGCAGGGAGACAGAGAATAAAAAATAATAAAGCGAACTCTACAGAATAACAGGCTTCGGTGAATCTCATGAAAGAGTGGCAGGTCACGCTTGGCGGAGCGCTTGTTATGTTCGCATCTGGAATTATTATGTTTTTGTGGGCAAACAGCCTAGAGATTCCAACAACATTTCTTGAAGTAAGCGAGTACGTTCTAGTATCTAACCGATATTTTGTAACATCCCAAACAGGTGCACTCTTCACAGGATTCGGCGGCGGATTACTAATTTGCACCCTCCTGATTTACCAGCTAGAAAAGAAGCTGGAATCCAAATAACCAAACATATAAACAGAGAAAGTTTAAACAGTTCATGGGCAATATGCCCCTGAGGTGAGCGGTTTGGAAGCTTCGGAAGCCGCGAAAAACGCGCTAGAAAACGTTCTTGAAGCCAGCAGCGGCGAAAGAATACTCATAGTCTGCGATGACGAGAAAACCGAGGTTGGAGAAGCCTTTGCAACTGGCGCTTTAGCCCTCGGATTATTGACAAGACTCGTAATTCTCGGAACATCGAAGGAACCGCGAACAGAAATTCCGGAACATCTCCAGAAGATTCTGAAACAGAAACCAGACATTTACATTAACTTGTTGCAGGGTAACCGCGAAGAGACGACCTTCCGAATAAAAGTCATAAAAACGGAAACACACGACCACACGGCGCGTCTGGGGCACTGCCCCGGAGTAACATTAGACATGCTCACTGAAGGCGCTTTAGCCCTTACACCCGAAGAGCATAAGTGCATGCAAGGTCACGCGGAGAGGCTCATCCGCACCCTAGAAGATACAGTAACAGTGGAGATCCGTAATCCTGAGGGAACCAACTTGACGTTGAGCGCACATAACCGGAAATTCTTCACTGACACGAAGCTGGACTGGAAGATAATGAAATGGGTGAATCTTCCCACGGGCGAAGTCATCGTTGCGCCTGTCGAAGATTCGTTGAATGGAAAACTTTTGTGCAACATGGCGATTGGCGGAATTGGAAAACTAAGAAAACCCGTGGAAGTGATAACAAAAAATGGCAGAGTGGAAAGCGTGTTTTCGCAGGACAAGGATCACCTGCGCAGAGTCGAAGAAACGTTTGCGACTGACGACTGGTCTGATGTTGTGGGAGAGTTCGCCTTCGGAATCAATCCTAAAGCAAGGTTTGTACAGGAGTTTCTTGAGGCAGAGAAAATCTTGGGCACAGTTCATGTGGCTTTTGGGGATAATACGGACATGCCCGGAGGCAAAAACCCGTCAAAGAATCACATGGACCTGCTTATCTCCGATCCCACAGTAAAGGTGACCAAAGAAGACGGTGAGACCGTTACGATACTGGAAAAAGGACGTTTCCAAGTCTGACTGGTATATGGCTGTTATGCGGGCTCTGGTTGGGAACATGTTTCCTCGGATTCATTGAAGGAGTCTTCAAGCAGTTTTCCCAACCTTTCAAAGGAGGTCTTATCAATTAGCTTATCACGAACCAAGCCTTGAAGCGCTGTGGAGAAGTTTTCCTTGTCGACTGTTCCCGTGCGCATTAACTCGTTCAGTGTTTCCACCTCTTTATGTCGCATAGTGTCCTCTTTTCTTGCCAAGTAAAACACCACAACTACAAGAATGGTCACCAGAGCGGCTAGAGGCAGAATTAGGAAAAGGAATTCGTTAGGGTCCATGGTTAGTACGGAAACAACAACTGGTAAAACATTTATGGATTCTAACTAATGATCCCTAAGTATATTCTGTATCTCTATCCCTTTTGTAAACAGTCGATTGCTCACCAGAGAAAGAGAAATTAGCACCTAAAAGCGAAAAAGAAATACAGGAAGACATTGCAAAACAATTGTAATCGAACTGAACTATGAAGCGGCATGAGAAGGCTTGGATGAGCAAATGAAGTACTTACTTATTGTTGGAGATGGAATGGCTGATTATCCCGTTCCCGAATTAGACAATAAGACTCCTCTCCAAGCGGCAAACAAACCAAACATGGACATGATCGCAACTAAAGGATGCAGTGGACTCCTCAGAACAGTGCCAGAGGGGTTAACCCCCGGTTCAGGCACCGCAATCCTTTCAGTTCTAGGTTACGACCCCACAAGATATTACACTGGAAGAGGTCCATTCGAAGCTGCTGCTAGAAACATTCGGTTAGACGAAAATGACGTAGCGTATAGATGCAACCTCATCACAGAAAAGGATGGAATTCTAATTGATTATTCTGCCGATCACATAACAAACAGCGAATCCGCGGAACTAATAGAATCTCTAAAAAGGAACTTGGAAAATCTGGGCGAAGTTGAGTTCTTTGCTGGTTTAAGCTACCGGAATTTCTTGATCCTAAGAAACTATCTGCACAACGAAATTGTCGAGTGTACGCCACCCCACGATGCTATAGGAACTGAAATATCAAAGATTTTGCCAAAAGCCAAATCTAAAGAAGCAAAGAGCACAGTTAACTTGTTGAATAGGCTGATTCTTGATTCTAAGAAGGTTCTGGAACATCATTCCGTCAATGTTGCTAGAAAAAAATCTGGCAAAAGACCCGGGAATATGATTTGGCCTTGGGGCGGCGGCAGAAAACCAACCATGCCCACATATAAAGAAAAGTATGGTGTGGATGCAGCGGTTATTTCTGCCGTTGACTTGGTTAAAGGAATTGGAGTTTACGCTGGGATGAAAGTTGTTGACGTGCCGGGTGCCACTGGTTTATATGATACGAACTATGAGGGCAAGGCAAAATTTGCTTTAGAAGCTCTTGAAGGTCATGACATGGTTTTTGTTCACGTTGAGGCGCCAGATGAGGCAGGGCATTCCCGAGATTACAAGTTGAAGGTGAAAACAATAGAAGACTTGGACAAAAGACTGCTCGGGCATCTACTGGACGAACTGAAAGGAGACTGTGTTATTGCCGTTTTGCCGGATCATCCGACACCCATCAAGATTGGCACGCACACGAGAGATCCTGTGCCCTTCGCAATTTACGCCCCATCCATCGAAGCTGATGGGGTAGAAAAATTTGATGAAGTCTCTGCGAAAAGTGGAAGATTTGGCTCAATAGAAGGAGAAGAGTTTATGTCACTTTTTCTCAGAAAAGGCGCTATCAAGTAAACCTTAATCACAAACCCAGACGATTGGGTCATCCATCAGCAGTTAAAACTGACGAAGTCTTGCATGCATATTCCATTTATCCGATGTATTTTGTCAGCACTTTAGAGACTGATTTCACGGTTGCCTGCAACCCCTTAAGGATTATAATCATCTCGTTTTTTGTTTTTGCAGACACCTTCTTCTGCTTCAGTAACTCCACAATTTTGGCTGTTTCCACAAAAATTTGATACTGATGGTAATCTATTTGCTCAGCCCAGTGTTTGAAGGCATCTCTGAACTCCACGTCCTCTGGATTACTCATTGCCGTAGCACCATTTTGGACTTATGGCTATGGATTATATAAGCCATCGTGACGAGAATCGTGTTTTCTGCCAGTCTCTTGAGGGAAAAGATAAAGGCGGTAATTTGGCATTTTCGAACCGCGGTTATTATTTATAAAACGTAACCGTAATAGAGGAGATTCAACATAGCAGTGTAATCATACTTGCTGGGTGAGCGATAAGATGAGGTTAATCTTGGTGGGATGGGGAGTAGTCGGACAAAGCTTCTCCCAAATCGTCATACAAAGAAAGAAGGAACTTGCCAAAAAGTACGGCTTCCGCCCCAGAATCGTAGCCATAGTAGACAAGAAAGGAGCAGCCATAAACCCGAAGGGGCTAGACCTAGAGCAGATGCTGGCTCTCAAAAAAGAAAAAGGAACAGTATCAGCAAGCAGCCAAGATGGACACCCCGACATGACAGCGCTAGAAGTTATAGAATCTGTTGAGTCTGAAGCCATGGTTGAAGTGACACCCACCAACATCGAAGACGCAGAACCAGGATTATCCTACATCAAAACAGCATTCAGAACAGGAAAACATGTAGTTACAACAAACAAGGGACCATTAGCCTTGGCTTTGCCAGCCCTAACAGAGTTGGCTGACTACAACAACGTTTACCTGCGATTCAGCGGAACCGTGGGCGCAGGAACTCCGATTCTTGAGTTCGCCAAGAATTGCCTCCAAGGCGACAGGATACTTGCTATCAGAGGCATATTGAACGGAACCACAAACTACATTCTCTCAGAGATGGATGAGAAGCACATCACATTCGATGAAGCACTAAAAGCAGCCCAAAAACTCGGATACGCCGAAGCTGACCCCACCATGGACGTTGACGGCTATGATGCAGCCGCCAAACTGGTCATAATGGCGAATTGGATAATGGACAAAAAAGTCACCATAAAAGACGTGAAAATCAAGGGCATCCGCGACGTATCATCCCAAAACATAGCAGATGCATCCAAGAAAGGCTCCACAATAAAGCTCATAGGTTCTATTGAAGAAAGCCTGAAAGTGGAGCCCACCCAAATATCCAAACATAATCCCCTAGCGGTGGACGGAGCCCTCAACGCCGTAACCTTCGTCTCAGAATCCGCGGGCGAACAGACCATTATAGGACGTGGAGCAGGTGGAATGGAAACCGCAAGCGCCGTATTAAGGGATCTGCTGGACATAAAACAGAACATAGCAAACAAGATGATAACATAAAGGTGAGGAAAAAGAATTGAAGAAAATAGTGATGAAATTCGGAGGAACCTCTGTAGCTACTGGCAAAAACATTCGCCACGTAGCCAACTTGATAGCCAACCATGCTGAACAGGACTGCAGAGTCGTAGCTGTAGTTTCAGCCTTGGAAGATGTCACAAATCAGCTTATCCAAGCGGCAGAGAAAGCGAAAAAAGGAAACCGAGAATACATTCGTGAATTTAAGCAGGAAATCCTTGAAAAACATTTGACTACTGCCAAAGAAGCTATTGAAGACAAGCTGTTAGAAAATGAGATTGGGCAGGTTCTCAAGGCTAGAGCAGGCGAGCTTGAACAGGTCCTGACAGGAATCGTTTTTGTCGGCGAACTTACACCAAAATCGAGGGATAACGTTCTTTCTTTCGGAGAAAAATTGTCTGCACCCATCGTCAGCGGAGCCCTCCAAGACATAGGACTTAGTTCTCAGCACCTCACTGGAGGAGAAGCGGGGATAGTTACTGATTCCAACTTCGGGGAAGCCGGTCTCCTCATGAACGTTACCAAATATCAGGTTAAAAAGAAAATTGAACCTCTGCTGAAAAAAGGAACCGTTCCGGTAATAACTGGTTTTATAGCGGCAACTCAGGACGGAGAAACCACAACGTTGGGCAGGGGAGGATCTGACTACACGGCAACTATCATGGGAGCAGCGTTAGAAGCTGACGAGGTTTGGATATGGACAGATGTGGATGGATTGATGACTTCTGACCCAAAAATTGTTCCTTCAGCAAAAACGATCAATGAACTGTCCTTCCAAGAAGCCACAGAACTGACGATTTTCGGAGCAAAAGCTATGCATCCGCGAGCGTTGGAGCCAGCGCGAAAAGAGGGAATACCAGTCAGAATCAGAAATGTTTTCAACCCAGAGAATCCGGGAACCCTAATAACAAAAGAACAGAAAATCAAAACTAAAGATGGAGTGAAAGCCGTAACCTTAGTCGGGAACGTTGCGGTGATCACTGTCAGCGGAGCAGGCATGGTGGGCGCGCCGGGAACAGCCGCAAAAGTTTTCGAGGTGCTTGGAAAAGAAAATATTAACATCCTGATGATCTCTCAGAGCGTCTCAGAGGCAAACATTTCATTGGTTATTCAACGAAACCTGCTGGAACGTGCAGTTAACACCTTGGAGATAGCTCTTCTAGGCAGGGACTTTATTCGCGAAATTATGTCTGAAGACGATGTGTGTGTAGTCGCGGTTTTGGGGGCAGGCATGAAAGGAATGCCTGGAGTGGCTTCAAAGATATTTTCAGCCGTTGCAAGGGAAGGAATAAACGTTCGCATGATCGCTCAAGGCTCCTCTGAAATTAACGTCTCCTTTGTAGTCAAAGAAAAAGATGGAGAAGAGACAGTTCGGGCGATACACAAGGAATTCAAGTTGAGCACAAAATAATCGGGAAACCAGTTCCCTCAGTTTCTACGGCTCGTTGCACATCGGGGCTAAAGGGTAAGATTTTAAACTTTCATGTTAGACATTGTAATATGTGATGAGGGACACCATTCTGAACTCTCGTGATGATGAGATGGAGCGACTCTGAAACAGCTTTACGGTCCTTAACAGAAAATATTGAGGACCAGTAGACGCTTGACCTGCAGTAAACAGTGAACAGCAGAAAAGCGGATGACAACAAAAGCAAAACAATGCACGTAACCTTTATGAAGCACACCTTAGGAAAAGTTACCGAAAGGAAATGCGATCACCATGGCAAGACATCACGGCATGACAAAAAAGACCGCTAAAAAGAAACAGAAGCGAGTAAAGAAGAAGAGGCAGAGACGGCGGAAGAAAACCAAATAAGCCTACAACTGATCGCCCATTTTTCTCAACTTTACTTGAGCACCTAAGAAAAGCAAACATGCAAAAGAAAAACGCTCAATGGCTTTTTGTTTGAGGATCAGGCTGCCTACTCGAGGGTGGCGTGAAGTTTCCTCAACTCATCCTCGTTTTTTCCAAGACGATGCATAAGTTCAACAACCATGCTGTCAAGGAATACCATGCAGTTGTTTTCGAAGATGGAACCCAAAGGAGACAAAGTTTCACTTTCACCCAGAATCTGCCTAACCAGATAATCCTCCTCTGTGGGCCAACCAAGCTTTGTTCTACCGCCAATATGCATGACAAGGTCAGCGAGGTCTCCCAGTGGAGATTCAGGATATGAAGTGACGGCGACCACTTGTGCGCCGATCTCTTTGGCTGTTGAGCTGGCAGTCAATGTTATTTTGGTTGTTCCTGAACCGGAAATTGCTATGATCAGGTCATCTGTTCCAGCGGCGGGCGTGATTGTTTCGCCTAGAAAGTAGACGGTTAATCCCATGTTCATGAGCCGCAGGGCAAAGGCGCGTCCAACAAACCCGCTTCGTCCTTGACCTACAACAAATATTTTCTTGTTGCGAGAATCCAAGATGTATTGGATGAATTTTTCTACCTTCTTAAGATCAAGCTCAGTCATTGCCTTTCGGGCGCCAGACAGAATCTCCTCAGACGCAGCCATCAACCATTTCAAGGACTTCCCCAACGAAGAGGGGAATCTATCTTGTATGTTAAAAGTCTTTTCTAACATTTCATGAAAAGGTCTGGACAATTTGATTTCAATACAAACTTGAGTCTCAGAAAGGGTTTTAGATGGAAAGTAATGCAGTCAAGGAGGGAATGTGAACATATAACCAGACGTAAACCGCGAGAACTAGCATCAGAACAGAAACTAGAACAAGAAGATAGTCTGCCCTCTTTAGTTTAAGCGTGTAAAGGTTTGTGCGTTTTTCGCTGGCCCCCCAAGCTCGAGACTCCATGGCCTCCGCTAACTCTAGGCTTCTTCTGATGGCGTTGACAATCAGCGGAATGAGAATAGGAATATAGTTTCTCACTCGTTTAATGAAGTTTCCACGCTCCAACTCCAATCCTCTGGCCTTCTGAGCATCCATGATGGTCTGTGCCTCGTCAGCCAATACAGGCACAAAACGAACTGCAGTGGTGAAGGCGAAACAAAATTCGTAGGGGATGTGACTCTGCTGTAGCGCCAAGCCTAGATGGTCAGGCGAAGTTGTTAGAAAGAACACAGAGAAGGACGCAATTAGAACAACGAAACGTAAAGTCATGGCTGCAGCCCGCTCCAAAATGATCAAGTATTCCACGAGCGTGTCAATAGGGGGGGTTATTTCCTGAAATGAGGCGGGATAAAAGTATCCGAAAATAAAGTTTGTTGCAAAGATGAAGACTGCCAAGAATGCTGCTCCTCTCAGGGAACGTAACCATTGCCGCTTAACTCGTGCCATAAAAACAAAGGGCAAGGGTATGAAAAACAAGACAACAAGAGCCAGCAGCTTGTTGAATAGAATCGCCATCACGAACAAGACGCAAACGTAGAAAAACTTGATTCTTGGATCTAGATTATGTATAGCCGAAGAGACTTTTCTGAACTTGAAGCCTTCAAAGACGCTCATTGCCTTTCCCTCAGGCGATCTAACAGAATCTTAGTAGCTTCATGAACGTCTATAACGTCCGTTGGCAGACCCAGATCTGCCAGTTCCAGAAAAATCTGGGTTATCTGAGGAGGCACAATCGAAGCCTGCGCCACTAACTTCTGGTTTGTCAAAATTTCTTTCGCTATGCCTTCAGCTAAAATTTTTCCTTGGCTCATCAGTATGACGCGGGGGTTGCATTCAGCCACAAACTCTACGTCGTGAGTGACGACAATCACAGTCTTTTTCTGGGCGTTCAGTTGCAGAATGAATTGCTGCAGTTTCTCCTTCTGTTGATGATCTTGACCTATGGTTGGTTCGTCTAGAATGATTACCTGAGGGTCCCAAGCGAGGATCGAAGCCAAAGCAACCCGTTTTCTTTCTCCGCCGCTGAGCATGAAAGGCGACGTCTTTCGATACTGAGTTATATCTAAAAGGTTTAGAGCCCAGTCAACCTGCTTTTCTATGACTGCCTCTTCAAAACCAAAATTTTTAAGTGCAAAAACAATCTCGTCCTCCACGGTTTCACTGAATAGTTGATGATCCGGATTCTGAAACACGAAACCAACGTTTCGAGCTAGTTTAGCCACACTCACATCTCGAGTGCTTACTCCGTTAACTAGAGTCTCGCCCTTGGTTGGCTTCAAAAGCCCATTAAAGTGTTTTACCAAAGTAGTTTTTCCTGCCCCGTTCTGTCCCATGACAGCCAAGAATTCTCCGTCGTCGATGGTGAGGTTGATTCCCCTCAGGGCTTCGATGCCTGTAGGATAGGTGAAATGTAAATCTTTGACTTCAATCATGTTTCAGTGCCTCCCGTAAGAGATTCACTGTCTCTTTTGTGGTCACTGGAACATTTTTTAGGTATATTCCATTTTGTTTGAGCTGCTGATACAGTTTTGTTGCTTTTGGGATGCCGACACCAATCAGACGGGCTTCTTCAGAGGTGAAGATTTCTCTAGGAGTGCCATTTAAGACGACCTTGCCTTCATCCATGACGATAACGTGATTGGCATACTTTGAGGCTAGGTCCAGTCGATGTTCAACAAGAATAATGGTGATGCCCAGTTTTTTGTTTAATTCGTTGATTACATCGAATATTTTTTGGGCTCCTACCGGATCAAGAAAAGAGGTGGGTTCATCCAGTATCATGATGTCAGGTTGCATGACTAGCACAGAGGCTATGGCGACCCGCTGCTGTTGTCCACCTGAAAGCTCATTGGGCGGCCTTTCACTAAGCTCTGATATGCCTGCCATTTGGAGGGCCCAATCAACCCGCTTTCTCATTTCGTCCCGGGGCATGGCGAAGTTTTCTAGACCGAAAGCCACATCCTTTTCAACTGACAGGGCGAAGAGCTGATTCTCTGGGTTCTGGAAAACAAGGCCTACGTGACGGGCGATTTGGTGGATTTGTTGATCAGCTACATTGAGACCAGCGACTACGATTTCTCCTTGGAGGTTTCCGTTGTAGAAATGGGGTATGAGACCGTTGAAGCATCGGCAAAGAGTTGTTTTTCCGCAGCCGCTGGGGCCTGTTAAGATGACGAAGTCACCTTTGTTTATGGTTATGGACACCTCTCTGATGGATGGTTCTGTTGCACTCGGATAAGTGTATGTTAGGTCTCTGGTCTCGATTACAGCCAATGTTTTGTCCGCCAACATATTGCAACTTTTCCAAGTCATTTAAGAGTAGCTACTCAAAAAAAGGTTAGCGTAACCTCTTTTTTATCAGGTTCTCACAAAACTTGAGACAAGCCTCTACATCCCCCACACCATTCGCCCCAGCCGAAACCGAGTGACCCCCACCCATACCTCCCAGAAAATCACCTAAAGGCTTTGCCAAATCGCGACCCATATGGACTCCAGTTTCCGCGTAGAATTCGCGGGAAGCTCTAAAACTGACCTGAATTTTGTCCTCTTTTTGTCCAGCGACAACGGCAACGTGGGCTCCCAATACGATAAGTCCTCGGGACGCTGAGGCTTGGTAGGCGCTGACATGAGACAGAGCGATCAGCCAATCATTCATTCTTAAAAGTTTCACTCGATTAGCAGCCTTCAGCCGCGCTATACGCTCCGAATGTTCCATTGGTAACGCGAGAATGGGAAGGGTTTCTTGAGCGTTTACTCCAGCTTCTACAAGATCAGCCACAACTTTGAGGGTGCCGGAAGTGGCTATGATGAAGTGTCTTGTATCAAAGGCTATTCCAAGAAAGAGGGCTTTCGCCTCGTCTGGGGTGGGTTTAACTTCTGCCTCCTTGAAGAGACGATAAACGATCTCACAGGTGGACGAAGCCTCCTCGTCTGCCACAGAAAGGGTTGCTATGCGCTCGGTTTCGGGATGGCTTGCATGATGATCAATCACAACTAGGGGGCGATCAGGCTTGATTCTCTTGTTCCATTCATCCAACTGTTGAATAGTGTTTGTGTCAAGCAAAACAATCAGATCAGCCGTTTCTATGCGAGGCTGAATCGTAAGTTCTATGGGTAGAACATCCATCATTGCCTTAGAGAGTCTGCTGGGTCCCGAAGCCGCTGCAATCTCTGTTTCTAAGCTGGGTCTCAGACGCTTCAGTAATCCTGAGAAGGCGAAGGCGGCGCCTATGGCATCTGGGTCAGCGTTGTGGTGACATAACAGAACAGCTAGCTTGGCGTCCAATTTGTCTATTAGGGCTACTATTTCTTGGATTTGCACTCGAGTTCCCTCAAGTATTCTTCAATGTGAGCGAAGGCTCGCTTTGTTGCTTCTTTTGTCAGCGCTTCGACATCGAAGTCTTTCATGAGGGGGGATAGAATAACTGTTACGTCAATGTTTACGGTTATGGGTTTTGTTCCTTCGGCGTCCACTGTAACGTCGAGGGTGGCTATTCTGCTGGTGGGAACTTTGGATAGGACGTAATCTCTGGCAGCCTGTTCTGCCCTTTCACATAGTTCCGCAACTTGTTCAAGGGTGAGTTCAGGGATTCCTATTTCTTCCAAGCGGTTTTCATCCTAAGGAGGAGCCTGATACTGGGCGCAAGTCCTGCTGCAGTTTTTCCTGTAGGTCCTTCACTTGGGTTCGAAGGCGCGTCTCTTGTTTGGCTAGAACGTCAACCCTCATCTTCAAGAGCTCTTTGCGTTCTGTCAATTCTGTTGTAACCTTGTCTTTTTCTGACTTGACAAGAAGTGCGCCGATGGACTTGTAGATCACAGCGGTTTCAGTCAGCTTCTCTAACTCGTTTGCTGCCTGTTCAACCTCGGTGAGTTGCAGCGTGAGTTGCTGTTTCTGAGCCATCACTCCTTGCAGAGTTTGCTGTAATTGTTGAAGCCTGAGTAACCGTTGCTGAATCTGGGGTGGAAGTTTCGAAATATCTTCGCTCATCCTATACTCCTCAAACATTTCTCTCTGAATTCTTCCAGCTTAAATAACTTGGCGTATATTAAGCCTTTTCACCCAAAAACTTCCCAGTTACCCGTTTTCACATCTGGAATATTCGGTATGGTTATGCGAATAGGAGATTGGTGGATAATCTAGTTACATGCGCTGATTAGTTTGCAAATATCATTGGGTTTGTTCGTGGAGAAAACGAATGGACGCCCTCTTCGCAGATTAAGTTTGATTGCGTCACCGAAGGATGTTGTATAAGCCCATGAACCGTCAACCCCTAATCTTACTCCTACGCCGCCATATTTCCAGAAAGATGCTTTGGTAGGCTCACAAGAGTCTATCTCCAAAAGAGAAACTCTTTTCCTGTTGAATAAACCGTAATCGACTTGAAGCTCATTGCTGTTCACTTTTATTTCTAGACCCCGATAATTCCAGAACAAGAACCCTAGGAATGCAAGAGTAGGCACCAAAATAGCAGCCATGACCAATGCTAGAGAAATCTCAAAAACAGTGACGACAAGCAATATAAAAGCGAAGACTAAAGAGACGAACCCAATCAGTAATTTCACTAGTTTGCCTGCTGGAACCCATTCCTTGTACACTGTGTCCTCCATGTTTGCTCTCCAACAGATAATAATCAATTACAGGAGATAAACATAATGATGCACGTACGGGTATGGAATATACTTTTTTACAGGTATTCACTTACAACCTTCACCACCATACAATGAAATGAAAACAGAGCGGAAAACAACGTTCTCAAATAAGTTGTAACTTAACTAAAGCAAGATTTAATCGAGGATCAGTAGGGGATATGGGGTTGGAGTTAAAACGCTACTATGATTCATCTATTAAACTTTGAAGATTCATTGCCACGCCTATCAACCGTAAATAAGAGTTAATTGCAGCTCTTAATGCTGAGGTGTCTCTTGCCCTGAACTCTAAGATCAAATTTTGATCTTCCGTCTTCATGTGAACTTTTGAGCGGGGAGTAGATGAAGTCTCGGTTTCAGGTCTCAATGCCCCCAAAACTACATTCAACTGTTTTTCGGATGAAAAATTTAGGCGGATGACAGCTTGAGCCTTCATGATGGGACTTCCCAAACCAGCTTTGACAGGATAACTCTGGGTCCTATTTCAACCATTCGTTGAAGGCGCATAAAGGTGATTTGAAGGCGCCGTGAAGAGTCAAAAGAAAAGTGCATTGAGGCACCATATTTCCGAGCTGCTTCATCCACAGACAATACGGGCAAACCGAAATATTGTGACATGCGCCCAGCCATTCTTATTAGTTCAGCTGAATCTTCAGGCTCCATAGTAATTGCAGAGGATCGAGTACGTCTCATCCCTTCCTTGAATTCTCTTCGAAGACGAATCGCACTTATCAACATAAGTGGAGGAATAGATTTTAATCCAGTTGAAGATATCTGAAAAAGATTGATTTTTCCAAGCCCCCCACGCCACCGATCAACCACAACTACCCGATCTGCATCAACTTCAATCGCCCTTTCAGCTACTCCATCCAGACTCATTTTCCCTCGGTTAACTCGCACAACATCAGGAATAGAATTAACGAAATCGCGACAGAAGGATCTTATTGCTCCAGTTGGTCTCCGAGAGGTAGTCAACAATATCACAGTTAGCCAACCTCACCGAAGAACGGTGACCCGGAAAGCCTTCGCCCTACTGTTTTCACTTAGGCTTCTGAAGAGGACAAACTCTTCACTTGACGCTTAGCCACGACCCCAAGTTTCGTGACTGGCGTGTAGGCGCCGCCAGCGAAGGTGAGACCACATTTTCTGCAGTTCCAGACGCCCACGCTTTCTCTTCGAACCGCTTCAGCGCCGCATTGGGGACACCTGTGGGTTTGCTTGGCTTCTGTGACTACTTTTACGTAACGTTTTCTGACTGTTGCGCCGTAGCGAGTTCCAAGCCCTCTAGTCATGCCAACTTTCTTTGTTTTTCTTCCCATCAGCTTTTAACCACGATTTTTCTCAGTTCCTCAGTCTTTTCTAGGGCAATCTTGGCGGCTTCCAATATCTCCTCTTTAGTGAAGTAGCCAGAGCCTCCGCCCTTCTGTATTGCACAGATGTTTCCGTCCTTGTCCAGAGTCATCGTCAATCTTGCATCCATAACCTGTTCCTCATCAAGCCCAGTATCTAATATGAGTTTATTGCCTATCTTGGCAAAAGTAACGGATATCGGATAGTTAATCATCGGAAGAGGAGTGTAACCCGGCTTCTTCACGATCTCCCCGTCTTCCACCTCATATTTGAACATTTTAGTGTTAATCAGAGCTGCTAGGGCTGCCATAGTCGAGGCATCTATGAGATTTCCGTCATGGTTGAGAACGTAAACGTCTATGAAAACCACGAAGACCAGTTTACCAGACTCGACACAAAGCTTCTCCAAGTCTATAGCCTTTGATTCCCTTATGCCTCTATCCACTACCCGAGCCAGCTCCACCGCGTCCTCGCCGGGTGGTCCCGGTTCAAAAGATGGAGATGCAAGCGGCACAAGTTCAGCATTAACTGTGAGAACACCCTTGTCGGGCACATCTGGAAATGGAGCTCCAGTTGCGATTTTAACGCCTACTAAGACGTCGGTTTTGCCTAGGCACACTCGCGCGGAACCTTCAGCGCGTTCAATAACTCCTGGTTCTAACTGAATTTCTCGATAGTCTGTTAGTCCTCGTTCGTCCACTCTTTTTCCACTAGCGAGGAGTTCAACGATTCGTTTTTTCTTGACACGCACAACAATCGGTGAAGATGTCATTCTTCTTCAGCCTCCTCAACAGCGACATATTTCGATTTTAACGCCTCCTTTTGAAGGGTATAAAGTTGTTTGCAGCCGCCGAGAGCCATATTAAGGGCATTCTCAAACTCGTCAACTGACAAACTTCCATCCATCTGCAGCAAGGTTATAGCGTTCAGGTTAGGCATAAAAGCCACGGGCACATCAGCCTCACCGACCTTATCTTCAGTATCCATAAGATCAACTATCAGCTTTCCGTCAGTTTTACCAGCCGCGCAAGCCACAACCAAGTCCCGCATAGGAATTCCAGCGTCAGCCAATGCAAGAGAAGCCGCGGTGATTCCCGCGCATCTTGTTCCCCCGTCGGCTTGTAAGATTTCAATATACACTTGAATGGATGTTTTGGGGTAGTATTCGAGGAAAACTGCGGGTTCTAAAGCCTCTCGAATCACCTTAGAGAGTTCAACGTCTCTTCTTGAAGGCGCAGGGGACTTCCTTTCGTCAACAGAGAATGGCGCCATGTGATAGCGACACTGAATGACAGCACGGTCCTGTTGTGCTATGTGTCTTGGATGCGCCTCTTTAGGACCGTAGACGCCCACGAGAATCTTGTTTTTTCCCTGTTCCAGATATGCCGAACCGTCTGCGTTTGGGAGGACTCCAACCTCCATTTTCACGGGTCTTAACTCATCCAATTTTCTTCCATCTACTCTGATACCCTTTTTATCAATTAATTTTTCAGGTTTTTTATTTGTCATATTTTCTCTCTCTTTTTTAGTTTTCTTTTTAGTTGCTTTCAACTGCTTCTCTTTCCTTTTTAATCATCTCAGTTACGCGATCAGTCAACCCACTCGTATGGGATTCTGCTTCAATTTTGCGAAGTGCCATAAAAGCAAGCCGTTCGTCCTTAGGAGACCTGCCATTAATAAGAATCAAACCATTTTGACCAATAGTCAGCTGACAACCTGTCTCCCTCTTTATCATACTTACCATAGAGCCCTGTCTCCCAATAACTCTCGGAATCTTCGTGGGAGTGACCTCAACGAGCTGTCCCCGCATAATCTTCCCTAGACCGGGTTCACGTACAGTCAACAGGGGATCACGGGTTCGGTCATAATCAACTACATTCGCGATTATTAGATCACCTACATCAAAGATGGACGGCAAGTCTGTTGTTTCGGGCTTGAAGGAACGTTCAACGACGTCGGATGCTCTAAGCCTAGCAAGATGCGGAGCTTTGATGTCTATAACCCAACCACCCGGCGTGGTTTCAACAACTTTTCCAATAACCGTGTCTCCAGGCACGGGAATGTAAAATGCTTTGAGGGCAACGACGTGAACTCTTCTACCGTCGTAATCAACAAGCCCAAGGCGACAAGCATAGATTTTTCCATTCTCTTTGTAGGTACTGTCTCCAGATACGTAATCACCTTCGGCAAGAAGGTCGCCAGGAGCAACAAGCTGTTTTTTCTCATAAAAAACGGGCATATTCAACACCTCAATAAAGTTTTAATTATTTCACCATTTTAGCTTCAAGATTTCCTCGGGTCATTTTCCCCAACTTGTCCAAGAAAGGCCCGTAAAGGCCAGCTGACATCTCCACGATGGCAGACCAAGACCCGTCAGCCTGCCACTGGTCCCTCTTTATAGTGCCGAAGCCTTTAACGGTTCCGTAAACTTTGCTTGCGTGCTCGGGAGGTATGCGAACTGCCACTGAAATTTTCTCCATTTTGAGGGGAATAACGGGGCGTAGGAGCTTTATTATTTCTTTTGCTTGCTCTTCTACGCCTTTGGAGGGGTCAATGGAGAAACGAATCTGCTTCATTGCCTGTTCAATCCGTAGGGGAGGATGGGGAAGATTTGTTTTCGGATCAATACACTCACGCGATATGAAGGAAACGATTTGTCTTCGTTTTTCTTCAACAAGCTGTTTCCTTTGTTCCGTAGTTAACTGCAAGGTGCCCTTCTTAAGGATTACTTCAGCTATTTTGAGAGAATCTGTGGTTCCGAAGACTTCCTGCAGCTTTTCTTCTGATGCCTTCGTGCCTTTTCCAGCGTCGGTGAAGATTGTTTCGGTGGCAAGAACTTGGGAAACAGAGGTGGTTTTTCCTAGCCGGTAGGAGAGGGCGGGCTCAGGTTTGGTTAGAATTTCGAAGTGTTCGCCATCATGAGTGATGCGCGCGATGGTGTAGCGTTCGCTCATTAAGTTCCACTGCCTTCAAGCCCTCTTTGGATGTTCTCGATTTCTTCGTCGCTTAGCGCTCGGAGCTTTTTTGTGTCTGATGGAATAACGCTTATTTTGATTCTTTTTGGTTCTCCTCTGGCTTCTAGGGCTCGAGTTAGACATTTAACAGCAAGTTTGACGGCTTCACTTAGGTTGAGGTCCTCACGATACTCTTCCTTCAGGACACCCTCAACTGTTTCACGGCCAATCCCCACAGCCACTGCCTTGTAGCCCCTGTAGGAGCCACTTGGATCTGTTGAGAATATTCTGCTTCCAGTTTTGTCGACTCCACCAAAAATGATTGACACTCCGAAGGGTCTTACTCCTGCGTGTTGAGTGTAAAGTTGTTTTATGTCTCCGACGCGTTTTGTCATTATTTCAACATCGATGGGTTCATCATACATCAGTCGGTTGCTTTGAGCGTAGATTCTGGCTTGGTCGATGAGTATGCGAGCGTCAGATCCCAAGCCAACAACCGCTGCTCCAAGATGGTCGTCTACAGCGTAGAGTTTCCAAGTGAAATCCGTATCTTGAAGTTTGGTTTCAATTTTTTCTTCTGCTCCTAAAACAACTCCCTCCGAGCAGGCAATTCCTATTATTGTTGCCCCACGGTTTACTGTTTCTAGGGCGTATTCAACCTGAAATAGGCGACCGTCTGGAGAAAAGACGGTAATGGCTCGATCATAAGCTCCGGGTGCGGCAAATACAGACAAACCATTCACCTCATACATGAACTACGTTTTGTCTCTCATGTAATAAGACGGAACTAAAAACCTTTTCGTATTTGGCAGCGGATATCTCACGCAAGGCCCTTTTTCGTAAATGCTCTCAACAAGAAAAAAGTTTTCTCCTCAGTTCTATTCATGATTTGGAATTCATAAACAATTTTAGGTTTCTATCATACACAAAACAGCAGGGTTTGTTCATGCCAATAGAAAAAGAGAAATTTATGAAGGTTTCCAGCGATTTAGAAGAGGAGATAGCCTCTTTCTTGAAGGCACGTAAAGGAAAGGCATTTACGGCTGAAGAAATAATGGGGTCAACAAGTTTTCATGTGGACTTCGATTTACCCGTAACTTCCAAAACATCTACTTTTGTTGCAGCAAATTTTGTTGCAGTTCTTCACGATTTAGTGGGCAAAGGACAGATTACAAGGAAAGTTGTCAACAACAGAATGTATTTCATTGCAACCGAATAAGTTCCACCAAAAATTGACATGCCTCTAAATGCTCAATTAAACGAAAAAGCAGACATCATAGCCCCAGAAACAAGCTGTCAGTTGGAACTATGAAATGGACAAAAAACTGAAGCACAGAGGAGATTCCGAAATAGATAGAAGAATCAACAGAACAAGAAAATAATCATATTAGAAGCCTAATAATACTTCATTGTTGAAAACAGTACTTTTTCAGAAAAACGTGGAAACAACAAAAACAGGTTACTGCTTCTGGGCGACGACCATGGCATGTGCCTTGTCAAAGGGTTCAAGACCAACAACCTCTTTGATCAGGAATCCCCTAGCCTCCAAGACAGCAATCTCATTCTGGTAAACCACAGACGGCTCCTTCGTCACATCTATACTCTGAGCCTTAATCGCCAACATAACCCAACCGCCATCAGCCAGAAACATGTCAGCGTTATCCGCCAAAACCCGAGCCTGCTCAGGCTGAGCAACATCACAGTAAATGCTGTCCACCCGCTCCACCATTCGCGAATAGGTTTCCGGCAACCGTGCATCCGCCAATATAGGAGACATGTTATAACGGAAAACGCAAACGTTGTTAACCAACTCTCTCAATGAACGCGAAGCAAACTCGACACAGTAAACATGACCGTCTTCGCCAACAATGTCAGAGACGTGGCTTGCAGTTGTTCCTGAAGCCGCCCCCAGATACAAAACCCTGTGGTTAGGATGGATAGGAACAGTCTCTAAACCCTTGAGTATGGCAGCCGCGAACTTGCTTCTGTAAGGATCCCAGAGTCTATATTCATCTCGCTTAAACTTGACGAGACGCTCTCCATAAACCGAGGTTCCGGCAGCCAAGTTTTTAGTACCTAACTTTCGGGTTCCATCCTCCAGAGTAACCCAATAAATCTCTGGAAAACTGGGGTGAGGCTTAACGGTTACGACCACGTTTCTTTCTCCGCGGCTGCTTTCTTTCCGGGGGCTTTCTGTTTGGGATTCTCTTGGGCGTCGGTGGTGGAGGCGGCGGAGGCTTCTCGTACCTCTCCCGAATCTCGTCGATTCTCTTCTCAAGGTCGGCTTTCAATTCATTTCCAGCATATTTACCACTGAAAGCATCAACCCGAGCGGCTATAGTCAATTTTCCAGCCAACGCTCGAGCAATCTTTCCTCTCTGCCAACGCTTCGCATCGTGGATAAGAGGATGCTGAAAGATTATCCCATGCTTAGGGGGACGCGCCTTTGTCTTCAATGATCTAAAGAGAGCCTTCTCTGCACCCAAGACTTGAATTGTGCTTGCAGGCAACTTAGCCAAGTTCAGCAGCCCTCCGGCAAGGGCTATCAAACGTGCTCCCAAGAGTGAACCTCCTATTGCTCGCGTGTTCGGGGCAACTTCTTCCATAACCGAGTCCACGTAATTCTCTAACGATTGCCGCAAACCATAAAGCTCAAGGACGTTTCTACACATGGCTTGAATCTGAGCTAGGTCCTCATCGTCTAAATCGGCGCCCATAGACGCCACAGCAACTTTGGCTATCGATTGAGACTTAGCTTTCGGCAGCCCTTCTTTCTCTAGGTTCTCGGCGGTGAAGTTTTCTCTTGTTCCCAAGTTAACTACGAGACGAGCATAAGTTTCATGCTTGTCAAGTAGCCTGTCCAACTCTGGATAGTGGAGCCCAAACCACTCCCGTAATCTGCTCATGAAAAGGTTCAACGATTTATCTAGATCGTCAACTGTTAGAACTGCCTGAGCCACCAGCAAGTCTCGCTTTTCAACGGTTTTCTTCACCTTCATCTTAGCAAGTTCAACAGAAACCTTGTGAACCTGCACACGAAACTGCTCCGACTTTTCCACAAATTCTAGGTCCAAGGCAAACTTTTCCAAGTTTTCTCGAAGCCGCTTACCAGCCTCTGAAGACCTCTCCACAGCCACTTCAATGCTCAGCTTTTCACTGGCACTTCTAGCCATTTCTTGATTCTCAAAAACAAAATGTGTGTAACCTTTAGCCCGCAGTTTATCAACCAAGACTGCAATTTCCTCGATTACCGTTCCCTCTTCTATCTTCCGGAGCCTTTCCGCCGTTTCCTGCGGGTCTTTGGGAAAGAAGACTTTTTCAACAAGTTCGTTGTCTTCGCCGAAACCAAAAACGCCCATTACAGATTCTACTATTGTGGCTTTCACAAATTTTCCATCCATCATTAAATCATTTAAGAGTACGTTTCCTAACCTTTATCTTGGCAGTGGATAACTTTTACTACAAAGAGGGAATACAAAATGGATAATCGCCTTACCACTGAGATAGCTGGATTGAAACTTGCTAACCCCACCATGCTCGCCTCGGGAATCCTAGGGTACACCGGATTATCTTTAAAGAGCATAATAGAAGCAGGAGCCGGAGCCGTTGTAACAAAATCGATGGGGTTAGAACCAAGAACTGGCTACCCCAACCCAACTGTTGTCCAGACCGACTGCGGCTTACTCAACGCCATGGGCTTACCAAACCCGGGCATCAGTCACTTCAAAGAGGAAATGAAGGAAATAAAGAGCACTGGAGTTCCCACTATTTTGAGCATTTACGGCTACTCGTCAGAAGAGTTCGTCAAGGTCGCTGAAACCGCAGTTACGATGGGCGCAGATGCCGTAGAATTGAATGTGTCCTGTCCTCACGTTGAAAAAGCCGGAGCCGAGATTGGATGCGACCCCCTGTTGCTGACGGAAATCGTGAAAGAAGTAAAGAAACAGGTTAACATACCCGTGATTGTAAAGTTGACCCCCAACGTCGCAAACATAGGCGAGATTGCTAAAGCCGCTGAAAAAGCTGGCGCAGACGCAATAACCGCCATAAACACGGTTAAGGCCATGGCAATCGAAATCGAAACAGGTAGACCCATTCTAGCCAACAAGTTCGGCGGATTGTCCGGACCCGCCATAAAACCCATCGCCATCAGATGCGTATACGATGTCTACCAGTCAGTTGATGTTCCAGTCATAGGTTGCGGCGGAATAACCACTTGGCAGGACGCCATAGAATTCATGCTGGCTGGGGCATCCGCAGTTCAGATAGGAACAGCCATTGCCTTCAAAGGAGTAAGCGTCTTCAGTTCTGTCGCTAAGGGAATCGACACATATCTTAAGAATAAGAGCTTCAAGAACGTGAAAGAACTCGTGGGTCTAGCACACAACTATTAGAAAACCGAATTTTCGGATGCCTCTAGAACGCGTGTATTCACAAATGAAGCTTCAGCTGTTTCAATTTGATTTTGATGCCTTTCAGGATGTAGTAGAGGGGGACTATTGCCATGGGCACGTCTAGAATCATGTCTGAGATGAACCAGCCCCACGTATCCCAGATGTAGTTGGAATGAATGAAATAGTTTTGTAAAGTAGGAGGTCCCTCCATTGTCCACTGGATTCCTAGGGCTTGAGCAGTCAGCATGATGGTTTGCAAGTTCCAGAAAACAGCAATAAAGAACATGAAGTACCAGAGGGGATTCGCAGATTCCAGTTTATAGAAAGCAAAGAGTGAGCCATAGGCTAGGGCATACCAGAATGTTTCTGAAAGCGCCAGAAAACCTAAAGCACCGTGAGATTGTAGAGCAGTGAAGAAGACAGTGGTTGCGATAAAAAAGATCATGAACAGCGAATAAGGTGTCCAGAAATGATGGAGTCTACGTTCAAGTTTGTTTCTGAAATTTAGGTATATCCACCCGAACACTAGGGGGATGTGCATTAGACCATTGGCTATGTAGAATATCATGGGACGTTCTGTGTTGTTGAAGAAGAACAATCCTAGGAACCCCATAAAAACGGATAAGGTCATCAGAATTAATGGAATTCTGCCCCTCAAAGAAACGTAGTAAGCGGTGACTCGTCTATTTGCCATGCAACAATGTTGTCAGTTTACAAAAAAACTTTTGTGAATCCAGCATTCATGAAATTGCATAACAAGATTCCCAGAAAAGCGGGGAGCTTGCTTGCGCACGCTATATATTTGATATGCGTTAATCTCTTAACAAAGAGAATACACCACAAAAAAGGAAGGTCTCAGACAAAAATGCCGCCTAATGTGAGAGAACGCTCCTCAGTGCCTCTATCCTTTGACTCTGTTAATCGCATGAGAATCTCAGAAATTGTGGATGCAAAAAAGGAAAACTGTGATGTGAAAACGTTCACTTTTGTGGATAAGCTGTGCGGAAAGGCTGAGCCGGGACAGTTTGTTATGGTTTGGATACCCGGAGTTGATGAGATTCCCATGAGCCTTTCAGCCATAACCTCGGAGGGGTTCACGTCGATAACAGTTCATGAGGTTGGAGACGCCAGCAGGGCTCTTAACAGAAAAGAGAAGGGAAACCAGATTGGAGTACGGGGACCATTCGGTAACGGCTTTGTTCCCGCAGGAGGAAACGTGATGCTGGTTGGAGGCGGAACCGGATTGGCGCCGCTGATGCCGTTAGCTGAAAAGCTTGCGAAAGTCGCCGATAAAGTGACTGTTATGAGTGGCGTTAAATGCCGAGACAACCTGCTGTTTATGGAACGCCTAGACAGCATTCTTTCAGCTGTGGATTCAGAAACCGTTTTCACAACAGAGGATGGAAGTTACGGAATTGAGTGCGTGGTCACTGATCAGGTAGAACAGAAGTTGAAGAAAGAAAAATTCGACATGATTTACACCTGCGGTCCAGAACAGATGATGTACAGCATGTTTCTTCTGGCAGAACAATATAACGTTCCTCTTCAGGCTAGTCTGGAGCGGATAATGCGTTGCGCCATCGGATTGTGCGGCAGCTGCCAAATAGGCA
>Ga0209427_10002206_pt1 | contig 22879 bp, 19 predicted proteins | sample DeeMarSWOR136_30_FD_187465 | JGI IMG/M metagenome (GOLD analysis project Ga0209427, IMG submission 187465) | Marine sediment microbial communities from White Oak River estuary, North Carolina - WOR-1-36_30 (SPAdes) (version 2) | ecosystem: Environmental > Aquatic > Marine > Intertidal zone >...
AAGCTCCCTCACTCTCCTCTCACCCTCATCCAGATCCCCCCTGATTACATCCTCATTCATTTCGATTTCCTCATCGGGAAAGTCGATGAGCGCCTCTAATAACGCTAAACACTTAACCACCCTCGTCCTCGACCCCTCAATCGCATGGGAAAGATTCCCCCTCAGCTGTTGATTGGCCATCTTGAGGCTTTTTTCTGTCTTTGCCCTTATCACGTCAATCACGGCCTCGGCTTGCGAGAGATCGATTCTCCCATGCAAAAAAGCCCTCTTGGTAAACTCCCCGGGTTGGGCTAACCGAACCCCCTGACCCAGCACTACTTCCAAAACCCTCTTCAACACCAAATATCCACCGTGGCAGTTAATTTCTACGACATCTTCCCTGGTATAGGTCTTCGGTCTCCGCATCAGGGTGAGGAGTACCTCATCCATTGACCTTCCGTTCTCCGGATCGACGATTTCTCCGTAATAGAGATGGTGGGATTTCAGGCGGGCAGGTCCCTTCTTGGGGCGAAATAATCGCGTGGCCACGTTCTCTGCCAAGGGGCCACTGATTCGTACGATACCTATTCCGGATTCACCGTGTGGTGTTGCAATAGCTGCAATGGTATCTCTTTCGCCATTAACGAACATTAGGTGAGATGTAACCAGTTTGGGGAATTCTTCTAACCCCTAACCCCCCTCGATTTGGTCGTAATAATGAGTTTTTTATAAAACCCCTCCCCTTTGCTTTCCGTTCGAACATCTTCATCTTCGCTTAACGTGATATGGATAACCCTTCGATCCTGGGGATTCAGGGGTCCAACGCTTACGGCTTTCCTCATTCTCTTGACCTTCTCCCTCAGGCGGAGCGCCATGTTCTTAAGGGCCTCAACCCTTCTCGCACGGTAGTTCTCCGTATCCAAAATAATCCTCTCCTTCAACTCCTTGTGCCTGCTTGCAGCGATTTTATTGATGATATATTGCAGGGCATCAAGCGTTTGCCCGTGCTTCCCAATGATAAGGCCGCTTCCATCTCCTTTGATATCGAAAAAAATCTCCCCCTCCCTTTTCTGTGCCTCTACATGAGCCTTGATCCCCATCAATGCTATAATCTCCTCTAGGGTCGTTCTCAGCCACATCAACCCCTTCTCTGTATCGCCCTCCTTCTCGGGGATTGACTCCCAATACCCTTCTTCTTCAAAGCTAAAGGGTCTGGGGGACCCAGATGAAAGTTCTCCACTTTTCCCCTCTTCATGAAACTCCTCGCCTCTGTCTTCTTCCTTTTCTAAATTCTTATCCTTCCCTTCCATTTTCTTTGCTCTCTTATTTTAGCGCTTTGTTGATGAGATACTGTTGAGCTATTGTTAGAATATTTGTAATCAACCAATAGATAACGAGCCCTGCTGGGAAACTCAAGAAGATAAAGGTAAAAATGATTGGCATGAACATCATCATTTTCGCCTGCCTCGGATCTCCCATTGTCGGAGTCATCTTCTGCTGCCAGAGCATTGATGCGCCCATCAAAATCGGTGATATGTAAATCGGATCCCGATACGATAGATCATTGATCCAAAGGATAAAGGGGGCGTGCCTCAATTCAATGGAACCCATGAGGGCCCAATAGAGGGCGAAGAAAATCGGTATCTGAACCACCATTGGAAGGCATCCACCCAATGGATTGACTTTCCTCCTCTTATAGAGGTCCATCATCTCCCTATTGAGGCGAGCCTTGTCATCCTTGTACTTCTCCCGCAGCATCGCCATTTCCGGTTGTACCTTCTGCATCTCCTTCATCGATACATAGCTCTTTTTCGTCAAGGGCCAAAATACGATCTTCAATAGAACGGAGATAATGATAATATCAACCCCGTAGTTCTTCGTAACCCTATGGGTGAGATTTATGAAGAGGAGCAATATCTTGGCAATAGCTGTAAACCATCCAAAGCGGACAACCTTCTCCGCCCCAACGTTCAATTCCTTGAGGATATCGATAACCTTTGGGCCGAGATAGAGCTCGTATGAATATACCGCCTCTTCCCCCCCGGGAAGACTGATGGCAGGATATACGGCCCGGCTATACATTATCTTTTCATCCTTCATCCCTATTTTCAGGTTTAATCCCTGGCCTTGGTTCGCATTCGGCACAAGAAGGGAAACGAAAAATGGTTTTCTCTCTCCCTCCGGAACATTGTTCCCGCAACTCGCATCACCAAACCACGTGATGTTCCCTGATATTGGCAACTCCTCATCTCTGAACTTCTTCTTCTTTATCTCCTCGACTTCTCCATCTACCATAACTACGGGACCAGAAAATGCCCGTGAGTTCGGTTTCACCGTCATCCCAAACCATACCAATGCGAGCCTCACTTTCCTAGACTCTGTCCCGCGGTTCTTGATTCGAACATCCATGGCAACCCGATACGTATCATTGATGAACCGGTATCTTCTGGATACTTCAAGCCCCGCCGCAGATATTCCACTGAATAAAAGGGTTCCCTCCCTCACATTATCTCCTAAAAGTATCGAATCCCTATCGACATCCATCAGGCCAAGGTTGACATTCCCTCCCTCCTCCGCGACCTCGATTGCTAAAGGAAGGTTTATTGCCGCCTCTGTTGTCACCAACTCAACCGGTTCCGGCGTTCCTTCAGGAAGCGGTTTCCCTCCAAATCCGAAGAACCTCTTCACCTTCCTTTCGGTTTCCTGAAACCACTGTACGAACCATCCGTTTTCCACGCGGTTCTTATAATCATGGAGCCTCCAACTCTTCAATCTTCCGCCGTCATTCGAGAAGATAGCCGAATATAATCTCGTTTCAACGGTTACGTCCCTGGGCGTCTTCCTCTCTTCTTCCTCTATTTTCTTCGAGACAAACCCTTCTGTTTGTCTTTCTCTCTGCTCGGGGAGTAATTGCTCTTCACCCCGCACTTCTTCCCTTTCGGGACCGCGGGCTATCGGCTCAATTCTCTCTACCTCCTTTGGTGCCTCTCGTTTCTCGGGTTGCTCCCTGAGAAACCATCTTTGATAAAAGATAAGAACAAGTATTGACAAAACTATGGCAATAATCGCCCTTTTTTCCATGCTGAATGATCCCTTTAGCCTTTTTCCCCGTGATCCCGAATCGGATCATAACCGCCAGGATGAAATGGATGGCACCTGAGAATTCTCAGCACCCCAAGCCATCCGCCCTTTAGAAGCCCGTATTCCTCAATTGCATCAATGGCATATTGAGAACAAGTTGGTGCAAATCGACAGGTCGGCCCGAAAAGAGGTGATATTACATATTGATAAAACCGAATTGAAAAAAGTGCTCCCTTCCTGATCCCCAATCCTGAAACCCCCATTGTAATTCCCCTGCTAATCCAATATGACCCTCAATTCCTCAAATACTTCTTGATAGCCCTCTATCTCAATATTCTCTTTCGCCAAAACAATGAGGTCTGATGACTCGGGTATCTTTCCCCTATGTAACCGAAAGAATTCCCTAACCAAGCGTTTTATTCGGTTTCTTGAAACTGCCCGCCCTACCTTCCTCCCTACGACAAGTCCCAATCTCTTAGCATCCTTATCGTTTTTCCTCAGAAAAAGGGTAAAATGTTCGGTATCAAACCTCTTTCTCCTCCTACGATCCTTCCAAAAATTGACCTCTCTCCCGATTCTATTCCCCCTTCCGTAAGTCCTTCCCATCGTTAAACGAGACCTATCAAAGTGTTTCCTCTCTACTCATCAAACGGTTATCTGCTTCCTCCCCTTTCTCCTTCTTCTATTGAGAATCTCCCTTCCATTTTTACTTCGCATTCGAGCTCTAAATCCATGTTTCCTCTTCATCTTCTTATTACTCGGCTGGTAGGTCCTCTTCATGTGCTCCCCCAAGGGATTCCGTTTCTTACCATAGAAGTACTTAAATTATTTAAATAATCATACTATGTACCATTTGTCAATACTCCTTAGCGAGGATGTACCTAGGCCTTGTATGAATCCACTATTCCCGTCGTAACCTGCCTGAGAGACGTAACAAACATGTTCTTTATAACGCCCAGCAAACTCCAGTACCTGGTGTTCGAGCAGCAGTTACTTCCCTCCAATCTTTGTATCCCCTTGCAGTTGACAATCTTTGTTATCTATTTTATCGTATTAATAACAAAATATTGCAATCCTGAGGTCTGGAGGAGAGAAATCAGTGGGACGATCGAATATTCCCATAAGCATCGAAGATGAAATGAAGACTTCCTATCTGCAATATGCCATGAGCGTCATCGCGGGACGGGCGTTACCGAACGTCCGTGATGGCCTCAAGCCTGTCCACAGGCGAACCCTCTATGCCATGTATGAATTGAAAAATCATTGGGATAGACCTTATAAGAAGTCTGCCCGCGTTGTAGGCGATGTAATTGGAAAGTACCACCCCCATGGAGAAACAGCTGTCTATGATTCGATCGTCAGAATGGCACAGGATTTCTCATTACGGTATCCCCTCGTGGACGGCCAGGGGAATTTCGGCTCCATCGATGGTGATTCCCCTGCCGCCATGAGATATACCGAGGTGAGAATGTCTAAACTTGCTGCGGATTTGTTGGCGGATATCGATAAAGAAACAGTAGAATTTATCCCAAATTATGATGAATCCCTAAAAGAACCTCTTCTCCTTCCCACGAAATTTCCAAACCTCCTCGTCAATGGATCCTCGGGAATTGCGGTGGGGATGGCAACAAATATTCCTCCCCATAACATTTTCGAAACGATTGAAGCCGTCATTGCCCTGATACGCAATCCTGAGATGACCATTGATGAACTCCTGAAAATAATCCCCGGCCCCGATTTTCCAACGGGAGGTTTTATCCTTGGCGAACAAGGCATTAGATCCGCATATGAAACCGGCAAAGGTGTTATTAGGCTAAGAGCTCGGGTTATTATAGAAAAGCCCAAGAAGACGGATCGCCACGGTCTCGTAATTACGGAACTACCCTACCAAGTAAATAAATCCCGACTTATCGAGAGGATTGCCGAGTTAGTCAGGGAAAAGGCAATAGGAGGCATCCATTCCTTAAGAGATGAATCCGATCGAGAAGGCATGCGTGTTGTTATCGAATTGAAGAAAAATGAGGATCCTCAAATCATCCTTAACCAACTCTATACTCATACCCAAATGGAAGTTTCATTTGGAATCATCATACTCGCCTTGGTCGATGGTCAGCCAAGATTACTTAATATTAAGGATATGCTTTCCCTTTTCATCGAGCACAGGAGAAATATTGTAACAAAGAGGTGCCAATTTGACCTCAATAAGGCTGAGGCTAGGGCACATATCTTGGAGGGCTTAAAGTGTGCCATCGAACAACTCGACTCAGTCATTGCCATAATAAAGGCATCCAAAAATCCCCAGGAAGCTCGGGATAAATTGGTGAAGAAGTTATCCCTATCCTCAGAACAGGCTCAAGCGATCTTGGACATGAGGCTCCAAAGGCTTACCGCTCTAGAGAGAGGAAAGATTTTAGAGGAGTACAAGGAGGTAATAAAAACCATTGCACGATTAAAGGAAATTTTGGCTCATGATCGTTTAATCCTCGATATTATCGTTGAAGAGCTCTCTACGATCCGGGACAGCTTCAGTGATGAACGGAGAACTGAGATCATCGCAGGAATTTCGGAAATTGATGTAGAGGATATGATTGCAGAAGAGGATATGGTGGTAACAATTAGCCACAGAGGTTATATAAAGAGGAATGCCCTTAGCCTTTACCAATCTCAGCATCGAGGTGGAAAGGGCAAAATTGGCATGATAACAAAGGAAGAAGATTTTGTGGAAAACCTGTTCATTGCTACCACGCATAGTTACCTACTATTCTTCACCAGTTACGGAAAGGTTCATTGGCTTAAAGTCCATGAAATTCCCCAGGGTGCAAGGGCTTCCCGAGGGAAGGCTATAGTAAATTTACTCAATTTAGCACCGCATGAAAGGATAACCGCGACCCTTCCCTTAAAGGACTTTTCATCCGGTAAATATATTGCATTCACTACTAAGCGCGGAATCATTAAAAAAACCGACCTCTCAGCCTTCAGCCACCCAAGGACCGGAGGAATTATAGCTATTCTTCTCGATAATAACGATGAACTTATCTCCGCCAAATTAACCGATGGAAGCCAAGAATTCCTCTTGGGAACTAAATCTGGAATGGCTATACGCATTTCAGAAAAGCGGATCCGGCCCATGGGAAGAACGGCAAGGGGTATTAAGGGCATCGCTATTAATGGAGGTGAGGTCGTTGGAATGGAAATTGTTAAAGACGGCACAACCCTTTTAACAGTCACGGAAAATGGCTTTGGAAAACGGACAAAAACCTCTGCATATAGAACTCAAAACCGGGGAGGCAAGGGAATCATCACCATCAAAACGAATGAGCGGAACGGCAATGTCGTTGGGATTAAACAGCTTGTCGATGACGATGAGTTTATCCTCATTAGCACAAAGGGAAAGATTATTAGACTTCGTGCTTCAGATATACCCATAATGGGAAGAAATACACAAGGTGTTAAATTGTTCGGCATGGATGCCGGCGAGAGTGTTGTGGGTATCGCAATTCTCTACTCAAAGGATCTCATCTAAAACGAATTCTATTCCTTAGAGATAACCCCTCCCCTGGTTTGGTGCAAAATGGCATGAGTACTGTTTAATGAGTTATCTATTTGAAATTACAGGGGCTTTTATTTTTCTCTTATGGTCAGATAGTAAATTGTATCCCCTATATCAAAAAAGCTTGATCTCCGATTAATTTTGTGCTAATATTTAAATTGTCCCTCCATTCTCAATTCTCAGGCGGGCTTTCTTTATAAAATGTTTGATTTCCTTTAACCACCCATCTCTTTCTCCATAAGGGGGTTTTTACTTATCCACAATTGTGGATAATTCTGTTGAAAACCTAAATCAATCATTTTTTTCTTTCGTTGAACAATCCATTATATGCAATCCAAAAATATGGAAGAAATCTGGAATTCAGTCCTTGACTATATTAAGGACAAAATCACCCATAGTGACTATCAGGTGTGGATAAACCCAATTGTTCCCATCTCACTTAGGGACGATTTACTTGAGGTAGAAGTTCCAAATAAATTTTTTGAATACTGGTTGAGGGAAAATTATCTTTTACTTATAAAAGAAGGGCTATCCCGTGCGTTGGGAAATGAGTGTAATGTTTCTTTTAAATTAAAAAGAAATCCACTGCCAAAAAATAGGATAGTACGATTACCATCACCGGATAAGCCCCATACATTCCGGTATTTTAATTTAAATAAGAAATATACTTTTGAAAACTTCGTCGTAGGACCAAGCAATCAATTCGCCAATGCTGCTTGTATGGCAGTAGCGAATCTCCCCGCTAAGAATTATAACCCGCTCTTTATTTATGGGGGTGTTGGACTTGGAAAAACACATCTTTTAAACTCAATAGGGAATCATGTCATACAAAATGGTATTATTTCAAACTTAAATACAATCTGTTATTTATCGGCTGAGGAATTTACTAATGAGTTAATTAATTCTATCCGATATGAGAAGATGGATGAATTCAGGGACAAATTCAGGAGTATGAATATACTTCTTATCGATGATATCCAATTTATTGCAGGAAAGGAAAGGACTCAGGCCGAATTTTTTCATACTTTTAATTCTCTATATGAAGCGAGGAAACAGCTCGTAGTAACAAGTGATAAGTTTCCCAGGGATATTACGAATTTTGAAGAAAGATTACGTTCCCGATTTGAATGGGGTCTCATAGCGGATATTCAGCCACCGGATACTGAAACAAAGGTTGCAATACTCAAGAAAAAAGCTCAAGCAGAGAATATCTCTCTCCCAAATAACGTTGCCTTCTTTTTGGCCTCAAATACTTCATCCAATATTAGAGTTTTGGAGGGGTGCCTTATTAGGATTGCGGCATTTTCAAAGCTCACTCAAACTGATGTAACCTTAGAGTTAGCAAAAGATGTATTAAGAAATATCATTAAAACTGAAGTTCGGTCCGTTCCTATCGAATCAATTCAAAAATCCGTTGCGTCTTATTTTAACCTCAAGCTATCTGATTTAAAAGCAAAGAAAAAGACTAAGCAAATTGTGCTTGCAAGACAAATAGCAATATATCTCTCAAGAAAGTTATCTAAATCTTCTCTTATTGAAATAGGTGAACGTTTTGGAGGAAAAGACCATTCTACTGTTCTACACGCTATTAATAAAATAGAGCAAAATTTACATTCGGATCAAAAAATTTCTGGAGCTATTCAAAGGATAGAAGCAAAACTTTTATCCTAAAATTGAAGAATCTATTATTTGTTTTTCAATGCTTCATAGTTTTTTACAATTTCTTTACATTAAAAAAGCTTTATTTTTCGGGCACTTAGCTTATTTTTTAACTATTTTACTATGATTAACTATAATACTATACAATACTAATATAATAAATAAGGAGTTTAATTATGCAATTTCAAATCGAAAAGAAAAATTTTTTAAAATCCCTTAGTATATTGCAATCTATTGCCGACAGACATAGTAGTATTCTTGCACTGAGTAATATACTAATCGAATCTGAAAAAGATTCTGTTCGTCTTATAACAACAGATTTAGAGACTACCATAATATCATCTGTCCCTTGTAAAATCAAAGAAGATGGTAAAATATGTGTTTCTGCTAGGAAGATGTATGAAATAATAAGAGAACTTCCAGAAGCCGAAATCTCTATACAGGGAATTGAAAATCACTGGGCAAAAATAACATGCAAGAAAGCCTTATTCAATTTGAGTGGAATTGATCCAAATGAATTTCCAACATTGCCTCCATATTCAGAGAAGGACCTTATTGAAATTAAGGATTTAAATTTAAGGGAGATGATAGAGAAAGTTATTTTTACTGCATCAACAGAAGAATCGAGATACAACCTCAATGGAATATTCCTGGAAAATGTATCTTTAGAGGATATGAATGTAGTGAGAATGGTGGCAACAGATGGACATAGACTCGGACTTATTGATAGAGAAAGCAAGGAGTTATTAGATATTAAGCGTGGTGCAATAATTCCAAAAAGAGGATTAAATGAGGTTAAAAAAATTGTTGGCGAATATCAAGATGAACTAAAGATATCTATTGGTGACAACAATTTTATCGTAAAGGCAAATTCATATATTATTATCATTCGGTTAATAGATGGTGAATTTCCAGATTATAAACAAGTTATACCTAAGGAAAATGATAAAATAATAAGGTTAAATAATAGGGACTTCTCATCATGTCTGAGGAGAGTCTCAACGATATCTGCTGATAGAGTTGAAGGAGTGAAATTTACCATAAAAAGCGGAGCAATAGAATTATACTCTTCTAATCAAGATCTCGGAAATGCAATGGAGGAATTTCCTGCGGTGTATGACGGAGCCGAAATGAATGTTGGTTTCAATGGAAGATACATTATTGATGCCCTTAGTGCAATAGACGAGGATGAATTCTTATTGGAACTAAAAGATGAGACGAGTGCGGCAATTATCAGACCAGCAGAGGGGAAAAATTTACTTTATGTTATCATGCCCATGAGGGTTTAACAAATGGAAACAAAATTAGATGAGATGAAAATCCGCTATAGTGCTGATCAAATAAAAGTGCTGGATGGATTAAGCGCGGTAAGGAAGAGGCCTGCCATGTATATAGGTAACACTTCGATAGAAGGCCTTCACCACTTGGCATATGAATTGGTTGACAATAGTATAGATGAAGCATTAGAGGGTTACTGTACAAAAATAGACCTAACAATCCATATCGACAATAGCATAACGGTAGAAGATAATGGCAGAGGCATACCGGTTGATTATCATAAAAAAGAGAAAAAGCCTGCAGTAGAAGTGGTTATGACAAAACTTCATTCTGGAGGAAAATTTGACAACATGAGTTATAAAGTATCAGGGGGCCTTCATGGTGTAGGTCTTTCGGTAGTTAATGCCCTATCGGAATATATGGAGTTAGAGATTCGTCGTAATGAAAGGGTTTATCACCAGGCTTATGAGAGGGGAGAGGCGAAAACTCGTCTGGAGATCGTTGGCAAGACAAAAAAGACTGGTACAAAGATAAGGTTCAAACCAGATAGTACAATATTCGATACGACTGCATTTAGTTTTGAACTCATATCACAACGATTAAGGGAGCTCTCTTTTCTCAATAAAGGGTTATTCGTAAAGGTGCTGGATGAGAGGAGCGACAAAAAACACGAATTTCTCTATAAGGGAGGCATTGTTTCTTTTATTGAATTTTTAAACAAGAAGAGGAACTGTGTACATCCCAAGCCAATATATTTTAATGGGGAAAAGAATTCAGTAGGAATCGAAACAGCCTTTCAATACAATGACAGCTTCACGGAAAATATATTTTCCTACGCGAACAACGTAAGAACACAAGAGGGAGGAACTCACCTTGTCGGATTTAAGTCCGCTCTTACACGCACGATCAACTCCTATGCGGTTAATAATAACCTTCTCAAAGGACTAAAGGAGAATCTCAGCGGGGAAGATGTAAGGGAAGGCTTAGTAGGTGTTGTCAGCGTTAAGATTCCAGAGCCCCAGTTTGAGGGGCAAACCAAGACAAAATTAGGCAATAGCGAAGTTAAGGGAATGGTGGAAACCTTCGTAAACGATAAACTGGCTACTTTTTTCGAGGAAAACCCACAGATTGCAAGGAAAATTATAGCAAAGGTCGTTGATGCGGCAAGAGCTCGCGAAGCCGCCCGGAAAGCGAAGGAATTGACTCGAAGAAAGGGTTTCTTAGAGGGCGATACATTGCCCGGGAAGCTTGCGGATTGCCAGGAGAGGGATCCATCTCGAAGTGAGCTTTATATCGTCGAAGGCGATTCGGCTGGGGGATCGGCGAAGCAGGGGAGAAATCGCTTCGATCAAGCGATATTGCCAATAAGGGGAAAGATATTAAACGTTGAAAAAGCCCGTTTTGATAAAATGCTCAGCAACGAAGAGATTAAGAGCATTATCGCAGCACTAGGTGCGGGCATCGCAAGTGAGGAGTATGATATATCCAAACTGAGATATCATAGGATTATTATCATGACGGATGCAGATGTAGATGGGTCCCACATAAGGACCTTGCTCCTCACGTTCTTCTATAGACAGATGCCTGAAATTGTGGAGCGTGGGTATCTCCATATCGCTCAGCCCCCTCTTTATCGGGTAAAGGATGGAAAGCGAGAGGATTTCATAAAGGACGATGCTTCTTTAAATCGTTATTTATTGGACCGCGCAACCCGTCAGATGGCAGTTTCCGTTACGGGTTCTGGGATTCAATTAACGGGGCGAAAACTAGCTTCCTTTCTGGATAAACTATCCCAATACAACTACTTAAGATCAAAGATTATAAACAGGGGTTATCAGAGGATTGTAATAGACGTATTGCTTCAAAATAAGATCCGCTTTAAATCGAGTTTTGAGGAGATGGGAAAAGTCCTCGACGTAAAGAACATTATGGAAAAAGAGGGCTTTACGTCTCTCCAGATCATAAAGGATGAAGAGCACAATCTATTCGAACTGCATGTGACATACACACATAACGGACACGAAAAGACGAACAGAATAAATTGGGACCTCATCTCCTCCGTGGAATATAAAAACCTCTTCACCCTCCACCAAGAGATTGGCCAGCTTCAGAAATCACCCATCCTCGTATCATCAAAGGGGAAGGAAAAAACGCTCAAATCCCGGGAGGAACTTCTGCAGTATATCCTGGCTCTTGGCAAAGAGGGTTTATCACTTCAACGGTATAAGGGCCTTGGGGAAATGAACCCGGAACAGCTGTGGCAAACAACGATGAATCCTGAAGTACGAACCCTCCTGCAAGTGAGGATTGAGGATGCGGTTGAGGCTGATGAAATATTCAGCGTTCTCATGGGCGACCAGGTTGAAGAAAGGCGGCGTTTTATACAGGATAATGCCTTGATTGCACGGAATCTTGACATCTGAGGAAATCGTCCGAACATAATCCCCCGAATAGAACAATTTGAAGGAAATGGTGACCATTGGATTGACAGGAGGCATTGCCAGCGGCAAGAGTACCGTATCCAAGGAATTTGAAAAATTAGGTACTTTTGTTATCGATGCCGATCAGATTGCAAGGGTATTGACCCGTCCCCAGAAACCCCTTTGGAGGAAGATAATCCGCCATTTCGGCAGGGAGATTCAGAAGGAGGATTTAACCATCGATCGGTCAAAATTGGGCCAAAAAGTCTTTTCCAGTGAGGTTGAGAGGGAAGCATTAAACAAGATGATACATCCAGAAATAAAGAGGGTAATCGACAAGAGGCGTAGGGAGATTGGAAAAGATGATCCCAATGCGATGGTCCTTATTGATGCCGCACTGTTAATCGAGACGGGAGCCTTTAGGGAAATGGATAGAGTCATCGTTGTTTCGGCCAGCAAAGAGAACCAGATAAGACGATTGATGGATAGAGAAGGCTTGAGTGTAGAGGAGGCGCAACGTCGGATAAAGGTGCAGATGTCGTTAAAGGAGAAACTGCAATACGCTGATTATGTGATAAATACGAACGGATCACTCGAGGACATAAGGAAGCAGGTTAGGAAGATTCATGGAGAATTGGAGGCCATAAGGGTAAAGGGGTGAAGGCATCAGTGTGTTCCCTTGCCCCACCGTGGGACTATGGAAGACAAGGATAAAGGAGCAACAGATGAATTTGAATGAGTTGAAAAAGAAGAAGATTGGAGAGCTCAACGAAATTGCCAAAGAACTCAAGGTGGAAGGTGCGAGCGGGATGGTGAAGCAAGAGCTCATTTTTTCCCTTTTGCAGGCTCAAACGGCAAAAAATGGTTTGATTTATGGAGAGGGAGTTTTGGAAATTCTACCCGACGGATTCGGGTTCTTAAGGGCTCCTGACTATAGCTATTTGCCCGGCCCTGACGATATCTATATCTCACCTTCACAGATACGTCGATTCAACCTGAGAACAGGGGATACGGTATCGGGACAGATTCGACCGCCAAAGGACACGGAGAGATATTTTGCAATGCTCAAGGTTGAGGCCGTCAATTTTGAAAATCCGGAGGTGGCGAGGGAGAAAATTATCTTTGATAACTTGACACCTCTTTACCCTCAAGAAAGGATTAAATTGGAGAAGAACAATCCTGAAGACCTTTCAGCGAGGATAATGGACCTGCTTACCCCGATTGGTAAAGGACAGAGGGGATTAATCGTTTCGCCACCGAGAACGGGGAAAACAATGCTTTTGCAGAATATCGCCAATAGTATTACCAAGAATCATCCGGAAATTATTTTAATCGTGTTGCTCATCGATGAAAGGCCTGAAGAGGTGACGGATATGGAACGGTCAGTAGATGGAGAGGTGATCAGCTCGACTTTCGATGAACCAGCCCAGAGGCATGTTCAAGTGGCGGACATGGTCATTGAAAAGGGAAAGAGATTGGTAGAGCATCATAAGGATGTGGTAATCCTCTTAGATAGTATTACGAGACTGGCAAGGGCCCATAACGCTGTTGTTCCCCCCAGCGGAAAGGTCCTTTCTGGAGGAGTTGATTCCAATGCCCTTCACCGGCCGAAACGATTCTTTGGAGCCGCAAGAAATATCGAGGAGGGGGGAAGCCTGACGATTATTGCAACGGCCCTGGTCGATACGGGAAGTCGGATGGATGAGGTTATTTTTGAGGAATTTAAGGGGACGGGGAATATGGAGATCCACCTTGATAGGCGACTGGTTGACCGAAGGGTATTTCCCGCCATTGACATTCAAGGCTCAGGAACGAGGAAGGAAGAGCTCCTTTTAGATGAGAACGATCTGAATAGGATTTGGCTTTTGCGAAAGGTGCTTCAACCGATGAATACTGTGGAAAGCATGGAATTTTTGCAGGAGAAGATGAGGGATACTCGGAGTAATAGGGAATTTCTTGATTCCATGAACCAATAGGGTTACCATGAACCAATAGGGTTACCATGAACCAATAGGGTTACCATGAACCAATAGGATTACCATGAACCAATAGGATTACAATGGATGGCCTAAGGGGTTTGAAATAATGTGCTAAAGTTATGTATTGAGGGTCTCGAAAAAACATCAATCAGACGGTAGCCGACACAGGAAAAAGCTCCAGATACAAGGAGCATGAACCTTTAGGAATGGGGTATACTTATCGGTACGTCGCCATTCGACTTTGCTCGGGGCTATGAGTCATTCGACCTTGCTCAGGACCGTGAGCTTATCGAACGGCCTGTCGAATGGCAGATGGACTTTTTGTAAAACCGTCATATAGTGAGACGCATGTAAATTCCATTATGGAGGATAAGGATGAAGAAGGGGATTCACCCAAGGTTATTTAAAACCACCGTCCACTGCGCTTGCGGAGCTACATTTGAAACGATGAGCACTAAGGAGAATATTAGGGTTGAGATCTGTTCCCAATGTAACCCTTTCTTTACGGGTAAGGAGAAATTTCTCGATTCAGCGGGGAGGATCGAAAAATTTGAGAAGAAATATGCAAATACCCGGGAGGGAAAGAGCGGAAAGAACGGAAAGAGCGGGTAAGGGTTAATGGGAAAGGTGCAGGTTGCTCCGTCCGCCCATTTTTCTGTAATGACTCGTTATTCGGATGGTGTTACACCGTGAAGCCGGGAAATTTCACCTTTACAAAAAATAACCTGATGGGGCAATGTCCTTGAGGTGGAGTGGAAAGAATGCAACAAATGCTTGAAGAATACGAGCAACGTCTTACCGAATTGGATCGAATGTTGGGCGACCCAGAGATTATCAGGGACCAGAGGAGGCTTCATAAGATTGCGAAAGAACATGCGGATTTGGGAAAGATCGTTGATCGGTATCGGAAATTGAAGAGATTACAGGCCGAGATTGAGGAGAATAGACACCTTCTTTCGGAAAGGGATGAAGAAATTAAGAACTTGGCAAGGGAGGAGATCAACTACCTTACCCAGGAGAAAGAGAAGGTTGAGAGGGAATTAAAGAATTCCCTGGTACCGAGAGACCCCAATGATGAGAAGAATATCCTTCTCGAAATTCGCGGTGGAACAGGGGGGGATGAAGCCGGCCTATTCGCAGCCGATATCTTTCGCATGTATGGAAAATTCGCCGAGATGAACGGGTGGAAAGTTGATATTCTCAGCCGAAATTTTACCGGTGTCGGAGGACTTAAGGAGATTATTGCCTTAATTGAAGGGGAAAAGGTCTATAGTAAGCTGAAGTTCGAAAGCGGTGTCCATCGCGTACAGAGGATTCCAGAGACGGAGTCCCAGGGGAGGATCCATACCTCGGCGGTTACGGTAGCTGTATTACCAGAAGCCGAGGAGATCGAGGTTGAGATTGATCCGGAGGACCTGAGGACAGATGTCTTTCGCTCTTCCGGCCCTGGAGGACAGAGCGTCAATACGACGGACTCGGCGGTTCGCATAACCCATATTCCCACCGGACTTGTGGTTACCTGTCAAGATGAGAAATCTCAGCATAAGAATAAGGCCAAGGCGATGAAGGTTTTAAGGGCTAAACTCCTTGATAAGCTTGAGAGGGAACAGCAGAAAGAAATATCACAGAAGAGGAAAAGCCTTGTGGGAAGTGGCGATCGGTCCGAGCGTATCAGAACGTATAACTTCCCCCAGGGTAGGGTAACGGATCACCGGGTCGGTTTGACCCTATACAAGCTCGATGAGGTCATGGAGGGTCATATCCAAGAGTTGATCGATTCTCTCAATGCTCATTATCAAGCGGAAGCCCTTCGAGGACAAAAGCCAGAGAGATGATCCTCTTTGCTCATTACCAAGTGGGAGCCCTTCGGGGACAAAGGACAGAGAAATGACCCACTTTGCTCATTACCAAGTGGGAGCCCTTCGGGGACAAAGGACAGAGAAATGACCCACTTTTAATTCAGGCCTTTCACATTCCCCCCGAATCCACTGTTAAACACATTTTTATCATGTCAGAAGTCGAGCGGACTATTTCAGGGGCATTGAGTTGGGGCAGCCATCTCCTCAGGGAGGGGGGTATCGAAAGCCCCCGGGTAAACGCAGAGCTTCTCTTAAGAAAAGCCCTCAAGATCGATCAAGTGGAGGTATATCTTTACCCCGATCGGGCATTAACACAACCCCAATTCGCCTCCTATAAATCATTGATTAGCAGGAGAATCAGAGGTGAACCGACCCAGTATATTCTTGGGAGCCGGGAATTCTGGTCGTTAGACCTCAGGGTTACCCCCGAGGTCCTTATCCCGCGGCCCGAGACGGAGCTGTTGGTGGAGGAGACCCTGAAGATATTCAAGGATGGCAGAGACCTCGACCTCCGATTCATGGAGGTGGGGACGGGAAGTGGAGCCATTGCCATCGCATTGGCAAAAGAGCTGAAGAGGTGTTGTATCTTGGCAGAGGATGTCTCTTGGAGGGCTATTCTCCTTGCGAAGGAAAATGCCCGGAGTTATGGGGTATCGGGCAATATCCATTTTGTGGTGGGGGACCTTTTTTCACCCCTCAAGGAGGGAAAATCCTCCTTCGATTTAATTCTATCCAACCCTCCCTATATTCCGACCGCAACGATAGGAACCCTCCTGAGGGAGATAGCGGAATTCGAACCCAGAATCGCCCTGGATGGCGGTCCCGATGGGCTGAGATTTTTCAGGAGAATAGTCCTGGGGGCGGGATCCTTTCTCAAGGATGGGGGGTGGTTGATGCTGGAATTAGGAGGAGAGCAAGGGGAAGCTGTTGCCGAGATGATTCGGGATACCGGTTTTTTTGAGTCTCCTTGCATCATTAAGGATCACTCGGGCGTGGATAGGGTTATTTGGGCCCGCAATGGGAGACGAAGATGTGATTAGAAGGGAGCCAAGTTTTGGATAAGATCGTCATTCACGGTGGGGAAAGATTAGTGGGTGAGGTAATCGTTAGCGGTTCGAAGAATGCCACGTTGCCCATTTTCGCATCGAGTCTCCTTGCAGAGGGGGAGAATCGATTCCAGGGTGTCCCGGATCTCAACGATGTCAAGACCATATGTAAAGTCTTAAAAAATTTGGGGGTAAAAATTATTCGGGATCAGGGAGACAATTATCTCCTCAATGGTACGGAGCTCATTGGGCACGAGGCTCCCTATAACCTGGTGAAGACTATGAGGGCTTCAATACTGGTACTGGGGCCATTGGTCGCCAGGGCGAAGAGAGCTCTCATATCCCTGCCCGGCGGGTGCGCCATCGGAGCCAGGCCCATTAATCTCCATCTGAAGGGGTTGGAGAAATTGGGGGCTGAAATTCAATTAAAACATGGTTACATTGAGGCCAAGACGAAGGGATTGAGGGGTGCACATATTTATCTTGACGTTACAACCGTGACGGGAACGGAGAACCTCATGATGGCAGCCACACTAGCCAAAGGGGAAACAGTGATCGAAAATGCTGCCATGGAGCCAGAGGTAGTGGAATTGGCAGAGGTGCTCAACAAAATGGGTGCCAATATTTCAGGGGCTGGATCGAGTATTATTAGGATAAAAGGAGCAAAGCGGCTCATGGCAACGGAACACACCATCATACCTGATCGAATTGAGGCGGGGACATTGATGATAGCTGCTGGGGTTACCAAGGGAAATATCCATATTCGAAACTGCAACCTTAACCATCTGGAGGCTGTAGCCAATAAATTGAGGGAAGCGGGTATAGAGATCATCCGAGAGGATGATGGTGCGAGGGTGATTGGAGATAGAAGAATTAAGAGTGTAGATGTAAAAACCCTTCCGTATCCAGGATTTCCAACGGATATGCAAGCTCAGGTTATGGTGCCTATGACGATAGCTAAGGGATTAAGCGTGATTTCAGAAACAATTTTCGAGAACCGATTCATCCACGTGGGTGAACTCAGGAGGATGGGTGCGAACATCAAGGTAGAGGGGAACAGTGCCATCATCAACGGAGTCAAAGGCCTCAGCGGAGCCCCTGTGATGGCGACTGATTTGAGGGCCAGTGCTTCATTGGTTCTGGCCGGCTTGGCGGCTGAGGGAGAAACAGAGGTTTCCCGGGTTTACCACTTAGATAGGGGATATGAGAAGCTGGAGGAGAAACTGGCGAGCCTCGGCGCTCATATCAAAAGGGTTAAGGGATAATTGGGGTTAAGGGATAATTGGGATTAAGGGATAAATAGGGTTAAGGGAAAAATGAGGATACTGAGGGTTGGTGATAAGAACTTCAGGAAGCAGTTCGAAAGGGTAATCAGTCGGGGTGGGGAGGACCTCGAGGCAGTGGAGGGGGTAGTCCACACTATTTTGGCAGACGTGAAGGAAAAAGGGGATGAAGCGGTTATCGAATACACGCGTCGTTTCGATGCCATGGACCTTTCGCCTTCCCAGCTCCGGGTTTCCCGAGAGGAGATTGAAGAGGCTTTTGAGAAGGTTCCAAAGGAGGATTTGGACTCGTTAAGACTGGCCTCAGAACGCATTGAATCCTTCCACCGACGGCAATTGATCAACTCTTGGTTTGAATCAACAGCAAATGGCATCATTCTGGGGCAAATCGTAATGCCCCTTAAGCGGATAGGTGCTTACATCCCGGGAGGAGAAAATCCCTATCCTTCCACCGTGTTGATGACCCTTATTCCCGCAAAAATAGCGGGCGTCAGCGAATTGATCGTGGTTTCTCCAATCTATGGAGGCAGGGGAAGCGCCCATGTCTTAGCGGCGGCGGAATTGGCGGGAGCCACCTCGATCTTCAGGGTGGGAGGAGCCCAAGCAGTGGGGGCCCTTGCCTATGGAACCGAGTCAATCCCAAAGGTTGACAAGATCGTTGGCCCGGGAAATGTTTATGTTGCCACTGCTAAGAGGATGGTTTTTGGTAACGTGGGGGTCGATATGGTGGCGGGACCAAGTGAGATCTGTATTCTTTCGGATGGGCAAACCCCTCCTTCCTCTGTCGCAGCAGATTTGCTCTCCCAGGGGGAACATGATGAGAGGGCATTATTGGTTCTGATTGTCCTATCCGATGCTTATGCCCGAGCTGTTAACAAGGAAGTTGAGGAACAGGTGAAGGAATTAAAGAACAGGGCAGTGGTGGAACGTTCATTGGGTAATCATGGTGCCATCATCGTTGCTCGGAACCTTGGTGAGGCCATCGATCTCATCAATGAAGTCGCCCCCGAACACCTTGAGCTCATAGTGGAGGCTCCATGGGAATTATTGGGCAGAGTTCGAAATGCGGGGGCGATATTCTTAGGTCCCTTCACCCCGGAGACAGTCGGGGATTACTTGGCAGGGACAAATCACGTATTGCCGACTGGGGGGACATCGCGCTTCTCTTCTCCCTTAGGGGTCGATGATTTCTTGAAAAAATCCAATATAATCTCCTTCTCTCAGGAGGCATTATCGGAATTTAGGGAACATGTCATCAGAATGGCGGCCATGGAAGGGCTCGATGCCCATGCAAGGGCCGTGGAGAGGAGATTTTTAGAGAAAAGGGTTGCGGAAGAGGGAGGGTTACGGGCAGGAAGCCGATTAAGGAGGGGCAATGGGCAGAAGAATAGAGATTAGCAGGAAAACCAAGGAGACGAGGATTAAACTTAGACTTGACCTCGATGGCTCAGGCAAACATTCTATTTCTACCCAGATTCCATTCTTCGACCACATGCTAAGCCTATTCGCCATGCATGGATTTTTCGACCTCCACATCGAAGCTGAAGGTGATATCGAGGTTGATTTTCATCATACCGTGGAGGATGTTGGGATATGCCTGGGAGATGGATTGAAAGAAGCAATAGGGGATGGGAAGGGGTTGCATAGGTATGGAATGGCCATCATTCCCATGGACGAAGCCTTGGTCACCGTGGCATTAGATTTGTCCATGCGTCCTTATTTGGTCTACAATGCCGGGGTGAAAAAAAAGAGGCTTGGCCTATTCGATTTGGATTTGATCGAGGAATTCTTTCGGGCCTTTGTAAACCACGGTGGCGTCACCCTCCACCTTAACACGATGTATGGGAGGAATACCCACCATATTGTCGAGGCGATTTTCAAAGGAGTCGGGAGGGCCTTAGATATGGCCAGTTCGCTGGATCGGAGAATAGCTGGGGTGATGTCGACAAAGGGGAGCTTGTAGGGGAGCGGATGAGATATGGGAGGAAGGAACAGCATCAAGGCAACCGTATGGTTTTTCTTCTCATGTGTCTGGGCTCAGGGTTTAGGTCCCCAATCTTCAGTGTGTTCCCCTCAATGAGGGAGAAGGTGTCGTTTTAAGATGGGTGTTTCGATTCGAGGATCGCATTGGGAGCGCCATTTCTGTTGAAGGCCCTGCCTCGGTGTCCTTTGTCATCTATGTAATTGGCGTGAAGGAGGGCCATATTCTATTCTTTGGAGCAATCCCTTCCAGGAGACCCAGCAAGCCTTAAGCGAAAACGGCTTGAAGCTCGCATCATTCTTGCGCAGGAAAGGAACTTGGCTAAAGGCCAAAGGTTTGGCCAGCGTGGGTATGGATGCGGTATTGGTTTCCTTTCCGGCCTCGAGGCAAAGGTCCGAACCTCAGGGAGCATAATGGATATCATTCCGGCAATCGATCTTAAAGGCGGTAAATGTGTTCGTCTTTTTCAAGGCCGACGGGATCGGAGTACGGTTTTTTCAGATCGTCCTTGGGATGTTGCCCAAAGGTGGGTGGATGAAGGAGCACGGAGGTTGCATTTAGTCGATTTGGATGGCGCATATTTCGGGAGGCCGATACATGAGAGGGAAATAGAACGGATTGTAGCCTCAGTTGGCATTCCCGTACAGGTAGGGGGAGGGGTGAGGAACCTGGAGGCGATAGAACGGTATATAAACATGGGGGTGAACCGTATCGTTCTGGGAACCATGGCCCAACGATTCCCTAATTTCGTGAAGCAAGCATGCTCAACATTTCCGTCCAAGGTTGTGGTCAGTATCGATGCAAGGAATGGGAGAGTTGCCGTTGCGGGATGGAGGGAAGTGACATCAGTTGAAGTGATTACCCTGGCCCATCGTTTAGAGGGGGAAGGTGTTGCGGCCATTATCTTTACCGATATCGGACGCGATGGAACCGAGAGAGGGGTAAACCTCAGCCAAACACGAAAACTCGCCGAGTGCATAGGTATTCCCGTAATTGCGGCGGGAGGCATCTCCCGCCTAAGGGATATTGAGGCACTGATAAAAATGGAGAAACTCGGGGTGATAGGTGTGATCATAGGAAAGGCCCTCTATTCAGGCGGCATTCGACTTAGGGAGGCTTTGGCGCTGTCACGGGGGAAAGGAGCATCGGAGAGGAGCGGATTTCCGTAAGGGGCAATAATGAAAAGGATGGTACTCTTTCTAGCCACGGGTTGTTTCACCGGATATTCCCCATTCGTTCCGGGAACAACGGGAACTCTGGCAGCAATTCCCATCTATTTTTTCCTCTCCCGCCTCCCTCCTCTCTATTATACGCTCATACTCTTAGGCTCGATATACGTTGCAATATGGGCATCGGATAGGGCTGAAGTGATTCTCCAATCCAGGGATTGCAGACATATCGTTATTGATGAGATGGTTGGGTTTATCGTGACCATGTTCTTAATTCCCCCGACCTTGGGGAACATCCTCGGGGGGTTTTTCCTTTTCCGTGCCCTCGATATTATTAAACCTTTCCCCATTAGAGCCCTTGAGGAGAGGGTGAGGGGAGGATATGGGGTAGTCTTGGACGATATTATCGCCGGCATCTATGCCAACCTCATCTTTCATGTCCTACGTTTTACCATACTGAGAGGGGGATAGGGCGATGGAGGAAGATAGGCGGCTGGAAGAGGAAATCGGTCCTCTCTTAAGGCGAAGGAAAGCTACCCTATGCGTGGCTGAGTCGTGTACGGGGGGACTGGTCGCCCACCGAATAACCAACGTAGCGGGAAGCTCGGATTACTTCGAGATGGGGATTGTGAGCTATAGCAATCGGAGCAAAGTGGAGCTTCTGGGCATCCCCAAGAGGGATATCGACCGTTACGGAGCGGTCAGCCATCAGGTAGCCGAACAGATGGGACGGGGTATTCGTTTGAGGGCTAAAACCGACATCGGTTTGGCTACGACGGGAATCGCCGGGCCCCAGGGAGGCACTCGTGAAACGCCGGTGGGGACTGTCTTCATCGGCCTGGATCACGAAGGTGGAACGGAGATCAGGGAGTTCCATTTCCGGGGAAGTCGGGAGGAGATCAAGGAAAAGGCCTCCCGGAAGAGCCTGGAGATGCTCATGGACTATCTCATGGAGATGGACAATAAGGCTTGTAGGAACAAGAAATTATAGATACGACATCCGAAAACCCAAACAATAGCAAATGACCAGAATCCAAAAGAACGAATAGATTTTGAATTTGAAATTTGCATGAGAATTTGTTTAGGATTTAATACCTGTTTGAATTACGCGCGGCTATTTAAGGCGCTCCATGTAGTTCCAATCCCTTTCCCCTCATGATCGAACGTATCCACGACTTCCAACTGCTCTCTCGATACCATGCGGTGATCGACGAGATACGAAGAGACCCTCACCCAAAGGTCGTTCTCATCTCGAGGTCCAAAGGGGCGGCGAGGGGGCCGGGGGGAGATGTTGGGGTTTTCCCCTCCTCTTTCAATCCCATTACCAACGGGCACATGGCGATGCTCCAAAGGGCAATCCAGATCAAGGCCTTTAAGGAAATCTTATTGATTCTGGATACCCAGGCGATGGATAAGGAGATTTTTGGGGCCACCTTGATAGATCGGATCTTGATGTTGCAGGCCCTCTTCGAAGGCCGCCTCCGCTTCTCCGTTGGAGTCAGCAATAGAGGCCTTTTTTTGAGTAAGGCCAATGTGTTGAGGGAGATGTTCCCGAAGGGAACGGATATCACCTTCATAGTAGGGTATGATACGCT
>Ga0209427_10002208_pt1 | contig 22867 bp, 15 predicted proteins | sample DeeMarSWOR136_30_FD_187465 | JGI IMG/M metagenome (GOLD analysis project Ga0209427, IMG submission 187465) | Marine sediment microbial communities from White Oak River estuary, North Carolina - WOR-1-36_30 (SPAdes) (version 2) | ecosystem: Environmental > Aquatic > Marine > Intertidal zone >...
CGATCCGTCTAAAGCGGAAATCCAAGCTCTAATCAAGAAAGTACGTGCAACCACTCCTGCCTCGGCAGTTCCCATCACCCAGCACAGTGCAGAGCAGGCCTATGAACTCGTGCTGGCTTGGCAGGAGGTTTTCGAGCATATACGTAACTTAAATACGAAGGTTTTAGCAATTTATGCCGAGGCTCCAGATTCCGCTACTATTGTTAAATGGAAGACCGATCAAGAAACTGAAGTCCTATGTGATGCAGGCAATAAAGTAGCCAATCAGTTTGGATTGGGTCGAGTAGACGTAAAGCTCTCTCATTTAGGCGTACTTTGTATTCTCCGTTTCCTCCTCTCTTTCGATTGAGGAGTGCCACAATATTCAGCCTTGTAAAAGAGCTTTACGCCCCTCTCGGAACCGGACTTGAGGATTTCCACTCATCCGGCTCTTCAGCAAAACTCACTCAACGAACGACAGTGTAAATACACCATCCATGCCACTCGCTCGGTCCCTGCCAAGAATATTGTGGCATGCCTTTCGAGCCCGTTGAGATATGAGGGCAATATTGCCCGCGTGATGTTCTCCATCTCAGTGTATGGCATACGCGACTCATCCCTCTGCATTTTGCTGCCAGGCCCTTCGAGTGTCCCGAATTCACCGGACTGGATGGGCATTACCCCATCTGTACCCCTAATACGACCTGGTCCGACTACCATACCGCCATACTTCCTCCTTCGCCTCTTCGACTCGTTGGAAGCTTCTTTGGGAACGATATGGTCCTCCCGAGTTCCGCTGTGAACCGTTGGATGACCCGCTATGGTCTGCGACCCCGGCACGTCGCTGACATACTCGCCGTTATCGTGTGCAGCAATACTGGCTTCTAAGTAGTAAACCTCTTGGCCCAATGCAACAGGACATATTTCGGGGCTGTAAAAACCTTCACTTGCGTTATGGCTGATCATTCACCTTTCCTTGAGCTTTGCATATCTCGTTACCTCAATATACATCAAGTTCAGTTCTGGCCTGGTGGCTAACCTTTGGCCAGGCTGGATTGTCCAGCTGATCCACAGCAGCTTCGCTCGGCACACATACTAAAATGTCTCCACAAATCCGAGTTCTTTCAAATCGAGTCCGAATACGTGTGAATTTTTAGGCCAAGGAGGCAAGTGTGAAAAGATATAGGGCGCGCACAGGATTCAATGGACAACTCCAAAGGAGCAGCAGGCGAGGAGATTTCAGCACGTTACATGTAATAGTGCTGCTTTTCGTTTTGCACATTGCCCATCTGACCAATCCGTATCTACGATCCGCGTCGAAATCGAAGTGCGTCGGCAACTACAAGGCCGTTTGAGTTTGCGGCATGTATCTCTACGAATCCCTCAGTCCCGTGGCCAAAATCAAATACGCCAATCGTGCGCGACAGCGTTGGCTGGATGCGCAGAGTTCGCTGGCCATGACGGTGCCGCACCCGAACGTTGAATTCCACATCGGGGGAGAATGGGGTCTCTTCCGGAAAACTGACTGTATATCGGCCGGCCGCCAAGTCCGGCGCGAAACGAACGAACTCACCATCAAGGGCCTGGCCGCCATTAGTGAGATAGAATCCGTTATGCCCCAGCCGCTCGACAGGGCAGCGGCAGAAACGATGGCCCACCCAGAAATACGGCGTGGCGTAGAAGCCTGCGTCTCTATCATCAACGGTCACATGCGATTGGGCTGGGGTCTCAGGGACGCGCAGTTGGACACGGAACGCCTGGGGCGAGTTCATGGCGGTTCCGCATTCCACAGAAACAACCGCGCTGTATATCCCAGGCGGCACACCGGTTGCCTCCACCTCAACTTGGAGACTCTGGCGATTTCCGTGGCCTTTCAGCGCTGTTTTGAGCCATGACTGCGCGTGCTCGTAGCAGATCTTCGGGGGCTCCGCGGCAGGAAGTGCTCCCCCGCCAATGTTCGTCAAGTAAACGATCTTGGACCGCGGCCGAGGATGTGACGGTCTCGCTGTAAACAGGAGGGTGTGCGGAATCCACCTTGGTGGCTCACCATAAGTGTCTGCCGCCGATACGGGCCTAGGTCGGAATGTCAATTCATCTTCTGCGCGAAGAGCGAGAACGGGCATAGGAACTTGATCTCCGGAGATCGTTACATGTTGGGTACAGTGTGCGCGATGATTACCGTCGTCCACCACCATAGTGACAGGCCAGACGCCGGCTCTGCTGAAGACGTGAGAAATCCGCGGGCCCTGCTCCCATCCTCCATCCCCGAGAGTCCAGTAGTAACTCAGGCTGTCTCGGCCTACGCCCGGTTTAGAACTCTCTGCTGAAAACTCCAACCGCTGACCGGTCTGTCCCGGCTCGACCGGTTTCATAGTAGCACAAATCTTACCCGCTCGTCTCTTGCGATCCTCAAAGATCTGCCAGAAGACAATCCACGGGTCCAAGTGGAGCACTTCCGGATTCACTTGCGTCTGCACCGACTGATCGTCGAAATCTATGGGGATCGCAATTGAGTTCGGATCGTCTGTTGACTCGCCCAGTCTATTCTGCTGTAGCCGTCCGATTTTGAACTCAAAGTGCGTGTGCTCGTGACTGCCCACATGGACACCTGCAGTGGTGGCATAGGGAGTGCCCATCTTAAGGGGCCCGTTAGGAGGTACGAGCAATTTGATCAAGTGGTGCGATTGCAGTGCCCATACGTCACCGTTGGGCCATCGACGTACACCTCTCCAACGATTGTTATTGTCGCCCGCTTTGAGGCTATTGAAATATGCATGGGTATCGAAAGCAATCGGGGCGGACAAGATGGAACCTTTCTTGTGATTGACATCCAGGCCGACATGACAGGCTTGGCCAAGGTACGGACCCAGGTAGCAATCGTCCCCGTTGTAGCAGTCTCCCACGTTTAGCCGCTCACGCCCGTCATCAATCCAGAGAGAAGTCTCATCAGGGCAAATTCTCAGTGCAGCATCCTGAAGGGCGAGCCGCGCACTCTTGCGGGGAAGGCACTGCAGATTGCCCTTACGCGGATACCGGATCGGTATCAGATCAAACACTTCTTTGACTGTGTCAAGCCAGATTCGAACCCCATTGATCACATAAGGTTCATAGAAACACTCCTGCGAGCAGACATATCGCCGCAGTGTCATGGACTGGCCATCTACACGGACACGTGCGCTGAACGTGTAGATAATACCGCCCGGTTCTACCTTCTCGATGATAGCCGCTTCTGTATCTTCCAGGACCAAGTGAAAGAGACGACCGGACTTCAATCGGAATTGCAGCATTTCGCCATGGTTCATCTCCACGGCGGTAATCGTATCTTTGGCACACAAGCTTGTCGCCTGGGCTTGCCCTGTGCCAAGAAGCGCCAAGATACACCCCAAAGCCACTTTCACTGTGGGATTACCCAACATTGAGACGTTGCCCCTGAAAATACGAGCCAAGGCATGCCGCCATTCTTCTTATCCTTGTCCAGGCTGTGACAACAAACGCGGTCACTGCCATAGAAGAAGGCACGCCCATCGAGCACGGAACATTCGTCGAGGCCGTTACTATTACCTGTTCCGGCTACTTCGTGCCATCGTCACAAGAGAAGGCCTACCGTATTCTCTTCAGAAAAGCAAGAAAATATGGGATATCTCGGGCGGCTTGTCGTCAAAGAACGGCATTCTCGATGCCTGCTACCGTTTCCTTAACTCAAGAAGGATGTTTCGCTTAGTACTCGAAATCCACGCAAATTTGACCACGTCATACTGAAGATTGATTTTCTTATGGTGGAGTTTGTCCAGAAAATGGGACACGCTCTTGCGTCGAGTCTTCGACCTTGGTATTATATATTAGGTTGGTCCATTGCCGTAGCTACCTGACGAGAAAAAGGGAAACTCTGTCAGGCTCATCTGGCGCTGAAAGCGCCAAAGGACTGGAAGTTGTTGATCTGTGAGTACCGGGATTGTCGGATGGCTTTGTGTACATAAGAATTATCTACTTGGAGGGCGCTCAAATGAAACGCATTACTTCACTGCTGATAAGTCTCCTTATTTTGTTTTTCTCAATCGACGTTTTTGGTTATGAGTTCAACACGGATGATGACTGGGAGGGATGGACTCCCTGTCCGCGGATTGACCCTGAGAATATTCAGGTTAAAGACGGCAAGTTGATCGTCTTGGTCAATGCCAACACCAACGACCCTTTCATGAATGGCCCCGTGGGGCCATGGGATGCAAACGATATCACGGGTGTGTTGATGAAGATGCACTGGTCCGTGGACGGCACGTCGTTTGGCGGGCCGGCACTTTATTTCTTTCCGGCATCGGGTGGGCACGGTAGCGTTCCCTATGAGCCACCAGCCGATCCCAACGCGTGGAAAGTGGTTCTGGTTGATTTACTCGGAGTAGACAGTTGGAGCGGCCAGATCAGTAGAATTCGATTTGATATGGCCGATGGTGTTCAGGAGGATTACACCGTCGAGGTGGATTGGATACGTTTGGAGAGCTTATACCTGGATAATGAAACATTTGAGTGGACAAACATGAAAGGTTGGGAAGTTCGTGAGGGATCGCCTGATGACTTCAATGACCTCGAGCAAGAGACTGTCTATAGTGGTAACTTTGCACTAAAGATAACAGGCATTGGCAGCAACAGTTGGCATGCTCTCAAACAACCAATCAAAGGCGGACTGGAGTTTGCCCAGGGTGACCGCGTAGCCGTGATGGGCGCTGCAAAAATACCGGCAGATTCCTGGGATGATGACTCGAGACTCTGGGTTCGCGTTACTGAGAAGCTCAAGTCGGGTGAGGAACACCATACGCCTTTGGTGGATGTTTCGGTCTTCGACGAATGGTTTGAGTTTCGAGCTGAAAAGCAGCTTATGTACGAGCCGTCTGAAAGAGAATCGCTCGAAGTCCACCTCTATTCGAAAAACCCTGAGGGCAAATCCATCTATTTGGATGATATATTCGTGGAAGTGCTTCCGCCTCTGGAAGAAGAATCAGGTGAGCATGAGTATTGGCGGTGGCTTGGGAGTAGTTGGGAGTTCAACACACCAGGGGAAACCGAAGGTTGGTGGAACTTTGATCCGGAACGCGTTACCTACTTCGATGTCAACGACGGAGCGCTCCTGCTCGATTTGCCGGGCGGCACGTTCGATCCTTATGTTTTTGCACCCACCGGACCTTACTACGCCAGTAAAATAGGCGGCATTGTTGCTCGGATGCGTTTTTTTGGTAGCGAAGACGACCGGAACAAGCCCCAGCACGCTGTATATTGGTTCCCAGTTGAAGGCGGACACGGCTCCAGGGGCTACCGCATTCCCGTCATTGGTGAGTGGTTTGTCGTCTATATGGATATAAGCAAAATGTGGAAAGGCTGGATTAACAACTTCCGGTTTGATTTTGGCCATTATGACGAACTGGTTATGGTGGATATCGACTGGGTACGGTTCATGAACGAATACATTACGAATAATGGTTTTGAAAAATCATTAGAACCGTGGGCACATCAGGGAGCGGGTGAGATCAGCGCATTTTCTCTGGCTACGGAACAGAAGGTATCCGGGGATACGTCTCTTGGCATCGAAGGTCTCGGGACTGATCAGTACCATTGTGTCGCCCAGGATGTTGAGGGATGGGATCGGATTCCGAAGGGGGCAGCCCTCACACTACGGGGCACTTATTATGTTCCTACCGATACCTGGGTCGAGAATTCGGTTATTTGGTTCCGTATCAAGGAATATGACGGAAAGGTAGAGAACCTCACGGATTCACTTACTGCTCCTGTCCTGGATGCTTGGGCCCCGTTTGAATACACGCTGCAAGCAGTCTACGAACCGAAGGAACGAACCACCATTCAGGTGCAACTGTTTTCCAAAACGCCGGCAGGCAAGATGGTATATGTTGACGACGTCTTCTTGTCGGTGAAAGCCGAAGAGCCTGTACCGGAACAAGAGTTCACCTGGCCCGTCAACAGTGTAAGGCTCACCGAGGATCAGCAAATAACCATCGATGGCCAGGTCTCCGCGGAAGAGTATGCAGGGGCAGAGGCACTGATTTTCAATGCCCAGACGCTGACCGTCGCAGACCCATATTTCGAGGGTGTTACCCATGCAGGTCAACTTCATGACCAGGCCACCGAAACCCCCCTCGACGATTTCAATGCCGTGTATTATTTCATGTGGGACGATACATACTTCTACGCGGCTGTGACTGTCCAGGATGATGACTACAGCTTCGTAGGACCGAATCCCAATAGTTCGGACACGCTCCAGTTTGTCTTTGGCCAGACACCCCAAGAAGAAGCCACGGCAAACATGTACATCCCCACCATAGCGCCGGATGACGGCAGTGGAAGTCCTTTTGCCAAGAACGATTTCGGCGGTTGGATCACCAGGGATATCATGGCGCAGTCTGATTATGCTGGTTCGGTCGATCCCGCTACTCAGGACTGGGCCGTAGAAGTCAGGATTCCTTGGTCAGCAATGCAAGGTGACTTCGAAGCAGACGTATTCCCGCCAAGTGTGGGTGATAATGTTGGATTCTCATTGCTGGGTATCGATTATGACGATGGAGCATTGAGTTGGTTTGCCGGGCTTAGCGCCTTCCCATGGACGAATGCAGGCCTGCAACCGATGTACTTCGTAGAAAGATCCACTCCGTAGCAGGATCACATTGAGATATCTCAGGGCTCAGCGACGTTACTGCTGAGCCCTGTTACAATATGGTTTTCTCAAGTAGATTTCCTATAAATGATCGTACCTTCTGCAATGAATCCCTTGAGCTGTTGGACAAGCAGGCTATGCTCTATACGAATACGGTTCCGCGCGGCGCGCAGACATGGGAGATTCCATGTGCAATACGCGATGTTGTAGAAAACGATGATGGCGGAATCTTTACTGTAGATGGATGGGGAGACACTCCAGGCTCTGAACCTTATTGCATTCTGGTATCAGGATGGAAAGGACCGACACCTTACGTAACAGTATGGCCACTCGGACAAGAATCAGGCCCTGAGCCGAACCGTTCGTTTGCCCATCGCGCCTCTGTGGCCGGGGCGGAACGCTTGATTATCGATGTGCCTGAACGGGCCGATAATATCTCCAATAATTTTGTGGGGATGACAATTGCTGCTCGAAAAAACGAAGCCAAAGAAGGCGAATTTCTGATTATACTTGTGTGTTTCAATTGGCTGTGTATAATCTGCTTCTCCGTGACGGAAACGTAAGAAATCTTGATGGAGAATTCACAAAATGTCAGATGCACCGAAAGCGAATGCGGTTGTCGGTCAATCCGGGGGGCCGACGGGCGTGATCAATGCGTCTCTCGTCGGCGTGATCGAGGAAGCGAGAAAGCATCCGGAAATTGAGACGCTCTACGGGGCGATTCACGCCGTGGCGGGGATGGTCAAAGATGATTTCATCGATCTGGGCAAGCTCTCGGATGATACGCTGGAAGTCGTGGCGGCATCGCCATCGTCAGCCATCGGCACCAGCCGAGATAAGCCCGACGAGGCCTATTGTGAGAAGATTCTCGATAGCTTCAAAAAACGCAACATCCGCTACTTTTTCTATATCGGCGGCAACGATTCGGCCAATACCGCTCATATCCTCAACACGATGGCCGACGAGGCCAATTTCGACATCCGGGCGTTTCACATCCCCAAGACGGTGGACAACGACCTGCTGGTCACCGACCACTGCCCGGGCTTCGGCACCGCCGCCAAATTCGAGGCCTGCGCTCTGATGGGCGACGATCTGGACAACCGCGCGCTGCCCGGCGTCAAGATCGACGTGATCATGGGCCGGCACGCGGGTTTTCTAACCGCCGCCTCCATATTGGGCAAGCAGAGAGAGGACGACGGGCCGCACCTGGTGTATGTGCCCGAAAGGCCCGTTTCAATGGATAAGTTCGTCGGCGACGTGGAGGGCGTCATCAAGAAACTCGGTCGATGCGTCGTTGCGGTCAGTGAAGGCATTTGCGACGCCGATGGAGTGACCTGGGCCAAGAAGCTGGCCGAGCAGGCGGAAACCGATGCGCACGGCAATATCCAACTGTCCGGCACGGGGGCCCTGGCGGACTTTCTGGCCGGCCAAGTGAAAGGCTACCTCAAAGTCAAGCGGGTCCGGGCCGATACGTTTGGCTACCTCCAACGAAGCTATCCGGGCATGCAGTCCGCCGTAGACGTTAGTGAGGCGCGCCAATGCGGGTGGGAAGCGGTCAGATTGGCCATGGCCGAGGACAACGGCTCGGTGGCGATACGGCGGACCGGCCATGGAAAGGATTATGCGATTGAGCTGTTCCGCACCAACTTGAGTAACGTGGCGGAAAAGACGAAATCCATGCCGGACGAGTTTATTAACGCCGATGGCAATGGTATCACCGACGCCTTTGTTGAATACGCCATGCCCCTCGTCGGCGAGTTACCCAAGACCGAATACCTGGGTGGTTATCCGAGAGTGTAAGTGGGGTTTCAGCACTGACTCGGCGTTCATGTTTATGTACTTACGATTTGATCGGCAGATTTAGTCGTATTGTGAAAATCCCTTCGGACTGAAGCTCGGCGGCAACGTGGCCTCCCAAGGCGACGGTCAGTTTCCGAACCAGGGCTAAACCCAATCCAGAGTGGATGCCGGCACTGGAGCGGGCAGAGTCGGCCTGCCAAAAGCAGTCGAATACGTGTGCGACCTGATCGGTTGTGAGTTGACACCCTGTGTTGGAGATTGAGATTTCGACGGCGTCATCTTTCCTGCTTGCGGTCGCCCAGATATTTCCACCTTTATCCGTATAGACGACTGCGTTTTCCAGGATATTCGATAGGATGATGGAAAGATTCTGGCGGTCTGTTTCACACGTCGTATCGGGATCGAGGCGATTATCGAAAGTGACATCTCGTTTGCGTGCTTTTTCGGAGAATGAATTCCAGCAGGAATCGATAACTTCGACTATCTTAACCGGCTCGGTATCGAAGCTGATTTGTTGAGCGTCCAGACCAGCAAGTATCAGCAGATTGCTCACCATGGATTGCATGGTTTTGGTGATTTCGAGACACTCGGACATGGCTTGCTGGTACTCAGCAGATTCACGGGTGCGGGTGAGAGCCACCTCTATCGTCGAGCGTATTCCCGCCAGCGGGGTCCGTAATTCGTGGGCGACGTCCGCGTTGAATTGTCGTTCTCTATTGAATGAAGCTTCCAGCCGGGACATCAATTCGTTGAGGCGGTTCTTGATCGGGATGATCTCTTCGGGGACGTGCTCGGCGGTAATTCGCATTGTAAGATTATCTTCTGTGATTGTTGCGATTTCGGTAGCGATAGCATTGAGAGGATTAAGGCCTTTTCGAACGATGATCGCTGCAATCAGGAGGGAAAGAATGATGACCGCCGCTGAAGCAATCAAGAGAAGCCAGCGCAGGAATGTGAACTGACCCAGCAAATCGCTGGCGTCACGTGCTACCATCAGAGTTAAGAATTGTTCACTCGTCGGCAGGGGGGCATCGGCTTCCTCGTTGTCTGCGTTTCTCGGCACGAAGGTTAAGCCGACGGCGCGAAGAGGTATACCGTTCTTTTCAAACGGCTGCATAAAAACAAGTTTATTAGGAGAACCTTCAGGGCGAACGAGATCGTTCGTTCCCAGAAGAGGAGATCTTGCCAGAACATCGCTGTCATCTGTCCAGAGTTGATAGTACGTGGGATGCTCTACGTTATGAAATTCCGGCATCTGTTGCACCTCGAATTCCAACTCGATTTTGTTATCATCGAGATCATGTTCGATTGAGGCGGCGAGTACCTGGGTAATGGACGCCAGTGATCTGTCAAATTGTTTGATAAGTGTGCTGCGGATCACGATGTATATGATAAGACTGAAGACGGTGAGCAACAGTATCATACCGACAATCGTACCGGTCAGAAATCGACTCCGAAGCGAACGCGTCATGGTTGTGCTCCCAGCCTATAGCCGCGTCCTCGGACCGTATGTATTAAAGCCGGCTTATTTGGTCGTTCGATTTTTTTCCGCAGATAACCAATGTATACGTCGACCACGTTGCTGGACGCGGAGGAATTGAAATCGTAAACGTGCTCCCATATATCGGCGCGAGAAATCGTCTCGCCGGCTCGCATGGCTAAGTATTCGAGAAGGGCGTATTCTCTGGCCGTCAGTTGAATTTCCTCTCCGCCGCGCCAGAGTCTCTGTGCGGCAAAATCAATGCGCAGGTCTTTGATCCGGATGCTTGGGTTCTTCTCTCGATACTTGCGGCGCAGGAGCGCTCGGACACGTGCCAGAAGCTCTTCAAACGCGAAAGGTTTGATGAGATAGTCGTCGGCGCCGAAGTTCAAACCAGCCACGCGATCCTCTACGGTGTCTTTGGCCGTCAAGATCAGGACATGCGTTTTCAGGCCCTTCGCTCGAATCTTCTTGAGGATGTCAAGCCCGTTCATGCCGGGCAACATCAGATCGAGAATGATGACGTCGTATTCATTGCTGGTCGCGTACCAGAGCCCTTCCTTGCCATCGCGCGTCGAGTCCACGGCAAAGTCGGCCTCACGCAGACCTTTTGTGAGGGATTGCTGTAAAGGTGGATAATCTTCTATAACCAGCAGACGCATACAGATATCCATAAAGAGAGACACCGCTGAGCAGGTACAACTAATCACTCAGCGGTGTATATTATATCGGCGTAAACTTTACATGTCAGATTATTTTGACCTTTTTAGTCGTCATCATCCTCTTCGATTTCTCTCTCGAGCAGCGTTCCGTCAGTTGCCACTTCGATCTCTATCTCTTGTCCGTCCACTTCGAATTCAGCTTCGTACACGACCTGGCCATCCTCCGTCTCTTTGACGACTTCTTCGATTTCAGCACCGGCGGCCTCTTTCAGCATGGTTGCTTTAACCACTTCAGGAACATCGTCGAGCGAGATTTCTTCTTCTATCTCGTCATCATCGTCACCTTCATCGTCATCATCCTCATCGTCATCATCCTCATCGTCGTCTTCTGTTTCTTTGCCGAGCAAGGTCCCGTCAGGCGCCACGACGATATCAACTTCCTGGCCATCGATGATGACTTCGGCCTCATAAACCGTCTTGCCATCTTCGGTTTCCATCTCGATTTCCTGGATGGGCGCGCCATTCGCTTCGGCAAGGATGGTCGCCTTGACGGCAGGGGGGACCTCGTCGATTAAAACCTCTTTCTCTTTGTCAAGCGCTTGCTTGGTCGCTACCGCTCCAATACATAGCGCCAGGCACACGACGGCCATCAAGCTAATGAGTTTCCAGTGTTTCTTCAACATGTTAAAGTCTCCCTATACAAAAAACCCTATTTCTACAGCCTGCCACCATGGTCAGGCAATCCTGCTCAGATTATCCTCGTTTCCATCGTTATTGCCTTTCTAATGATCTTCTTCGTCTTCTTCGTCCTGCTGGTCCTCAGCCTCTTTCTCTTCGTCCTTTTCTGTCCCGAGATATTTACCTTTAGCGGAGATGAGGATATCGATTTCCTTGCTGTCGAGGACAACCTCCACTTCATATACAACAGTTCCTTTCACCCTTGTCTTTTCTATCTCTGTGATCTTTCCCCCTGCCGCATGTTTCCGTATAGTAGCGCGTACCCGACGCGGCAAATCCTTAAGTGAAATGCTCTCTTCTTTCGCTTCGGTATATCCAGTCAGCAACAGGTCTTCATCTTGAATGAGCCCCACGCCGGGTGCATACGTTTTGTAGCATTTTTCATCGGGATCGAGGCCGGACGTTTCTTCTACTGTTATGCAGTTACTGAATGTTCCCGCTGGTGTTTTCATCGTCACGTCATCACGTATTATCTCAGCTCTATCCATGGCGTTCGGCGCGATCTCCTGGTAATGTCTGGCACCAAGGAGAATCGTCCCGGGCATAATGATGCCCGCTTTAGAATTCTTTTCGTCCGCGCGCCAGGCTCCGGAGTGCGCGACTATTTTGCCGTCCTTATAGTCGTCTACCTCTTCACCGAAATAGAATATGTCACCGTGCTCCCTGCAAATGGCGAAGAAGTTTCTCGATACCTCCACCAGTTTTCCATTCTTTTCTTCGCGTTCTTCGATAACTCTCGTTTCTACACTGCCGATCTTCTTTGTCTGTTCCAGGACGGTAATCACCACTTTTTCTCTGCGACTTTCCAGTACCAGTTGGTGACCAGGCTCCAGAATGAAGAACCGATTCTTGCCGACCGAAGAGAACGTGCAGTTCTCCTGACCGAAAGAACTCGTCCATTTCTTACCCTGCTCGCCGCCCGGGGCTTCTTCAGTAGATGTAATCTCCTTGACCTCAATAACCTCGCCTTCCGAAGAGATTTCAACTTCGTACAATTTACCCCCGGACCGTATATCCACATCATATTGCCCTGGGTCTTCTCCTTCGACTTCCTTCTGAATTCTCAAGATCTCCCCCTTCGGAAGGGCTTCCTCGATAGCTCTCTTTATGACGGTGGGTAGCTTTGACGGCAAGATGGTGATTTTTTTCTCCTGGGTTGCTGCCTGAGCAGGAATACTTGCAATTGCCAGCACCGCTCCAATAACAACTAACAGACCAGCCCGTTTCCAATGCGTCTTCGACATTCTAAATCTCCTTATACAAAAGACCACAATTCTGAAGCCTGCCACTGCGACCCGGCTGCTTGACTCCTGCCGGCGCTATCGACTGCGATATTAGCAATGCGAAGATGAGAGAATTGTGAGAAAATCACTATTCTTCAACTTTTCTTATGTGTGGGGATTTCGGCAAACTGCTGCCACTTTACCCCGATATCTTCTACGGATTTCATGTCTTTGTGGATATACAGCCCATAGCGAAGGCGCAGCGGTTCGCTCGGGTGAATCTGCCTGGGTCCGTCGAACGTCAGGGAAGCCCCCATCCACCCGTCGTTGCGGACGTGGAAATAAGAAGGAGAGTTCGGATTGTCCGGATGATCAAAGAGCGTGATGCCCTCCAGTGTTTCATTTGTGATAGCGCCGGAGTAGTCCACCCACCTGGCTTGCTTCCAGAAGACCTCTTTTTCGTTGACGGCCCCTTGAGAGTTGCGAATCGTCCCGCCGCCGTCATAGACACCAATGGTCTTGGCCATTCGCACGCCGATCATCCCAAAAGGAGTTTTGCCAAGTGTCACTGTTCCGCTTGCCGCTTTGAATTCCACACCAATGACCAACAGCCATTCGGCGTCGGGAAGCGGAAGCGCGGTGATCCGGCGTGTTTCCAGAAGCAGGACTGTGCCGTCTTTGCCGATCCATTCATTCTCCGCAGCCAAGCGTGCATATTCGTCGGAGTCCTCAAACTCAACGATGCGCTTATGTCGGATTTTCCCGCCGCCTCGATCGCCCCAGAAATCTGTCCCGTTGACGTCGTGGTGAGAGATCCAGACCGAGTTGTGATGGCTGTGGGATTCGGGATCGTGGGGATGTCCTATCCGGGTCAGAGATCGTCCCGACGGGCCTATCATCGGGAACAAGAAAGGCCGATGCAATCCCGTCCCAAAATGGTATCGTGTCAGTTCGACGCCGTCTCGCTGGAAGGATGCCTGGCCGTAAGGCATTGGAATAATCTGCATTCTGGGCACGGCTTTGGGGGCAGAAAGTGCTTGATTCGCTATACGATGTGTTGCAATCAAAAGCGTTAAAAGAAGGCAGACAAGAAATCGTTTACAGAGCATGATCGAATCCTTTCAACCTTGATACACGGTTCAGGAAAAGACTTCCCTGCTCAACCGAACAATGCTTCGACGAATGTGGCCGGGTCGAACTCGGCGATGTCTTCCGGTCTTTCGCCCAGGCCGACGAATTTGACCGGGATGTCGAGCTGGTCTTTGATGGCGATGACGATGCCACCGCGTGCGGTGCCGTCGAGTTTGGCTAGGAATATGCCGGTGACGTTGATCGCTTCGGTAAAGATCTTCGCCTGGACGATGGCGTTTTGGCCCGTCGTGGCATCGAGGACCAGCAGCACTTCGTTTGGCGCATCCGGAATTTTGCGAGCGACGACATCGCGGATTTTCGTCAGTTGCTGCATCAAGTCCTTCTTTGTGTGCAGTCGTCCGGCGGTGTCGAGGATCAGGACATCCGCATCGCGAGCAAGGGCGGCTTCGCAGGCATCGAAGGCGACGGCCGCCGGATCGCTGCCGGTCTGATGCTTGACGATCTGCACACCAATGCGATCGGCCCAGATGGCCAACTGCTCCACCGCGGCGGCGCGGAAGGTATCACACGCCGCGACGATAACCTTCTGGCCGTTCTGGTTGAAGATGTAGGCGAGTTTGGCGATGCTTGTGGTCTTGCCGGTCCCGTTGACGCCGGCAACGAGTACAACCGTCGGGCCGGCCTCGGCCAAGTGCATCTGTCTGTCGCGGTGCGGCCAGTAGCTCTTGATATGCTCCTTGAGGAACGGGATAATGTCGTCGGTCGTTGCGATTTGCCTGGCGCGATAGGCGTCTCGCAACTCCGATACGAGCTTGTCTGTGGTCTCCACGCCGATATCATCACTGATGAGCGTTTCTTCCAGCTCGTCGAGCAGGTCGTCATCGATGTTTCTGCCCAGACTGAGGACCGTGGAGAGAGAACTGCTGATCTTGTCGCGTGTCTTGCCCAGGCGGTCTTTGAAAAAGCCGGCTGTTCTACTAAAAATTCCCATGAGTGTTTGCCTTTCGGTATAGGCCCATCACTTACGCTTCGGGCTCAGTTCTGTTTTGACGATAGTATCGGGATTTATGAGAATATCAAGCCCGGGGCTACATTCCGGATTCTGTGTTTTGTTTTCTCATTGACAGTCCCGTCTGCTCTTGTTAGATTTCTGTTATCGTCCAAGGCTCTTCGAGCATTTGGTTTATGCTTGGTTCGTACGGCACAAAGTGAAAATCATCTGGTACAGATGTCCGGGTGGGCAGTTTGTTCTCGCATAGGACAACGATTCACAAAGGACGGTGGTGTGGCTACCCATGAAGTTGAAGACATTTTTGCCGATATACTCGAGCGTGTCAAAGCTCTTGATCCGGCCAGCACACGTAAGTGGTTCGATAGGCTGACCGCTCTGCATTTGGATGGCGGTTCGCTCGGGGTAGGTTGTCCGGATGAGGCCACTGTGCAGTTTCTGCGGGACAACTGTAAGGGCACTTTCACACGTGCCGCTCAGCAAATAACCGGCCATCTCGTTGCCGTAGATTTCAGCATTCACGAGGATGGCAGATTCGATAGCCGCCACCGGCCCCTTCTGTCCAGTCTTCGGCTCCATCCCGATTATACCTTTGATAGCTTTGTCGTCGGGCCGAGCAATCGGCTTGCTCACGCGAGCTGTGTCGCGGTAAGTCAGTCACCGGGAAATACTTACAACCCACTTTTTGTCTACGGCAGTTCCGGATTGGGCAAGACCCATTTGTTGCATGCGGTCTGTTTTGAAGCCCATCGACGACTTCAGAATGCGGTCATTCAGTTCTTAAGCTGTGAAGATTTCGTGAACCGGTTTATCCGGGCCATCGAGGAAGGGAACTTGGCGGGCTTTCAAAGCCAGTTCCGTACGGTTGATGCGCTGGTCATCGACGATGTGCAATTCTTACGCGAGCGTGAGCACAGCCAGGAGGAGTTTTTCCACACCTTCAATGCCTTGCACAACAATGGCAAGCAGATCATCCTGAGCGCCGACAGCCCGCCCGGCAAGATCCCTTCACTGGAAGAGCGCCTGATCAGCAGGTTCAACTGGGGTCTGGTCGCGAGAATTGACCCGCCAAGCTACGAGACGCGGGTGGCGATCGTACAGAAAAAGGCGCATCTTCGGGGCCTCGATATTTCGGATGACATAGCCGGATACGTCGCCCGCAAGGTGCAGGCGAATATCAGGGAGCTGGAGGGGGCCTTGACGACAATCTACGCCGTAGCGACGACGACCGGCCAGCCGATTGATCTGGAACTGGCCCAGACGGCACTGGAGGGGCAGATCAAGGCATCGGTCAGGCATATCAGCATTACGGATATTATCGAGGTGGTCACCGGCTACTTTGGCGTCCGTCTGGCCGATTTGCAGAGTAAGAAGCGCAGCCAGAGCATCGCCGAGCCGCGTCAGATCTGCATGTATTTGGCCAGGAATCTTACCCGGCACAGCCTCGGAGAGATCGGCGGCCACCTGGGGGGCCGAGATCATACGACGGTCATGCACGCCTGCGGCAAGATAAACCAGGCCAAGGATACCGATCCCAAAATGAACGCGCTGCTCAACGAGTTGACCAAGCAGATCACGCACGCCCCGCAACGGTGAGACCCTGCGAATTCTTCGCCTTCCGGGATTCAATAGCGACGGTTTGCCGGATCACTTTAGTATCGAATTCAGCATATACAGGTAGTCCGAGAGCAGACGCGTTATGAGGAATTTCTCTCTGACGGTCTCCCGTGCCTTCTCACCCATGCCTTTTGCCACGTCGGGCTTCTTGAGCAAGTGGACGATCCTCTCGGCAAAACCTTTGGTGTCGTAGGGTTCCAGTAGAAAGCCGTTTTCGCCGTCCTCGATTTGAGTAGGTATGCCCCCTACGTTCGACGCCACGACAGGCGTACCTTTCCAAAGAGCCTCTGTGACCGAGAGGCAGAAGCCTTCTTTCGTTGATTTCTGGATGACAACGTTTGAGAATTTCTGGATCGAATTCACCAGTGCGTCGTCGTTTCCGACGACGAACAACACGTCCCCTTTGTCAACGTATTTCTTCGCCTGGCGATACGTCTTGGTGTACATCTGCACCCCCTCCGGGTCATCACCCGCGAGGTTGTAGCAGAAGACCAGGCGGCAATCGACCTGTTCTTTCACGTGTTTGAATACTTCAAGCACACCTCCCGGGTCTTTCCAGGGATCGAGACGAGAGACCTGAGTGATAATCGGTTTGTCCGTCGGGATGCCGACCTTCGTGATATATGTCAACACGGTTTTTTCCGGCAAGGCCTTATTCTTCAGGTTTAGCGGATTAATGGCAGGGCACATGAGCCTCTGGTCCACCGGCAGGTCTTCTTTGAGATATTTCTCGCTGGAGAGAACAATCTGATCGTATTTGAGCAGAAAGCCCTTGATGAAATCCCACAGTTGCTCGTTGGGTTCGGTCAGGTCGATGTGACACCGCCATACCCAGGGTTGGCGTTTTCTGTACGATCTGATCAAAGCCAGCGGCTGGGGATCGTGTACGATCACACAGTCATGATCGAGGTGTGTGAACCTCGCGTAGTTGCCGTTGACCAGAAGGTACAAGTCCTTCTTACTTTGTGTAAGGTTAATATGTGCCCCTTGGAGGCCGTTGTGGAAGCTTTTGGTGACGTCGAAGAAAGCCGGAGTACCGTGCAGGATGCGCCAGCCAGTATCGATCCCCACGTCATTCATCAGCATGACCAGTGAGTAGAGTATTTCGGCGACGCCCCCACCCATGTACGTGCTGTTAACGTGCACGATGTGCTTTCCGTAAAGGTTCTTTGCCCTGTGATAGATTTCGGCTAATGTTTTATCCGGTACAATCTTTCGGAACTCTTCCAAACTCAGCATACTTACGAATCTCCAAATAGTCCTTCTAATAACGTCCTAAATTCCACAACAGTATCCACATTGAAACGGGCTTTGGATATACCGATGCCCACCTTAATTGAGTATGCATCCTGCGGCATCACCGCGAACATCTCCTCGTCGGTATAGTCGTCGCCGGCGGCGGCAACAAAGTCCCACGGTTCTTTCTCCAGCCAGCGCTCAGCGGCTCTTCCTTTGTTGACACCGAGCTGCCGAATCTCCAATATCTTGCTTCCCTCGAAGACGCCCACGTCCAGGTTGGCCGTGAGGTCCGAGATGGCGCCGCGAAGCTCCTGCGTTCTGACGTATCCCAATTCCGGCTCGGCCCGGCGATAGTGCCAAACGAGCGAGAAGTCCTTCTCTTCAACAAACGAACCTGGCGTTCGATCGGCATAGAGTTCGAGAATCGGCCGTATCACGTGCTTCCAGTCCGTTGTCATCGTCGGATCCACGTGTTGCCACTGCCCGTCCGTCTGCTGTATCCAGGCGCCGTGCTCAGCAGCCAGCCGGATGTCCAGGTCGCCGAGCCAGTCGGTTAAGGTTTGCTTGTCGCGGCCGCTCACGACCACCACTGTATTCTTTCTGTCTGCGGAGAGTCCCCTCAGCAGCCTGATGACCTTGTCATCAGGTCCGGCCTGTGCCGGCTTGGCGCGAAATCCGACCAATGTTCCGTCGTAATCGAGCATAATCAGTCTCTTCGCTGCCTGGGCGTACCGCGTCTTCATCTCCTGCTGTGTGGCATCCGAGAGCTTGCGAACGGCAAACTCCTCTTGTACTTTTTTGACTTCCGAGATGGCCTCGACAAAATCGTTACTCCATCGGGCAATGTCATACCTGCGCAGTCGTTGCTGCATGGACCGATTCCGCTCCGCCTTTTCCGTCAGGGGCATTTCGAGAGCCTCTTTGATCGCTTGCACGATGGCGTGCTTGTTGTTTGCATTGACAATAAGGGCTTCGCCGAGTTCGCTGGCGGCTCCGGTCATTTCTCCAAGTATCAGCACGCCGTCGCCGTCTGTCTTGCTCGCCACATATTCCTTGGCGATCAGATTCATGCCGTCCCGCAGGGGGGTGACCAGGGCGGCATCAGCAACATGGTAAAGAGCGGTAATCTTCTGGAACGGGAGAAAGCGGTAGAGATACCACACGGGCACGTAGCCAATGGAGCCATGTTCGCCGTTGACTCGTCCGACGAGGTGTTCGAGCCTTTGCCGGAGCATCTGATAATCCTCGACGCCGGTGCGGGAGGGAACGGCCACCATGATCAGAGTAACCTTGCCCTTATATTGGGGATTCTCCGACAGAAACAGGTCGAATGCCTCGAGCCGTTCAGGGATGCCCTTCGTGTAGTCCAGCCTGTCTATGGATATGATGATCCTGCGTTTTCCGATCTTCCCGACGATTTTCTTTACTTCCTCCATGACTTCAGGGTCGCTTTCAGCCTGAGCGTACTTATCGTAGGCAATGCCCATCGGAAATGCGTCGACCCTGACGATGCGGTTGTGCACGTGGAGTTTGCCCAACGTGTGCTCAAAACCCACGATTCTGCAGACGCTGCTGAGGAAGTGCCGGACGTAATCGTACGTGTGAAAGCCTATCAAGTCGGCCCCCAACAAGCCATTGAGTATCTCCTCGCGCCAGGGCAGAAGCCGGAATAGCTCAAATGACGGCCACGGGATGTGCAGAAAGAAACCGATTTCCAACTCGGGGATCTTCTCTCGCAGAAGCTGCGGAAGGAGCATAAGCTGATAATCATGGACCCAGACCCTGTCTCCGGGCTTGATGACTTTCAGCGTTTCCCTACAAAAAGCCTGGTTGACCTGCCTGTACACTTGCCAGAATCGATTTTCCCATACGGTACGCGTCGGAAAGTAGTGAAAGAGGGGCCAGATCGTCTTGTTACAGAAGCCCAGGTAGTATCGCTCTATCTGTTTCTTGGAGAGGAACACGGGCAGGCAGTGTTCTGCGGCGAGTTTCTCTCTGACGCGGTTCTTGTCCTCACCGGCTAGGTTTTCGTTTGCCATTCCCGGCCACCCTATCCAGAGCCGCTCGTAAGACTCGGGCAATGAGGAGAGCCCCACGGCGAGCCCGCCGGGACTCGAACGAAAATGGAATTCGGCGGCTCTCTTCGTCATGCTGAACGGCAGCCGGTTAGCAATCACAACCAATCGTCCCATAGTATTCCCTTTCAGTCGGAACCGTTTATACCAAACACGCGGCGACTCGCAAGGTAAAACCCCGACGTGAAGCATCGTTGGGAGGATGTTTGGTATCAGTGGACCGTTCTTCCGGAACGCATGCTTTCGCACCGACAGCAACTTTTGCGATAGCGAGGACGGATTCTTTCCGATAACATATATCTGTCTTTATAACAAGCAGATTGCAGAGGACGACAGAACGTGGCGCCGGAACATGTCAAGGAAAAGTTGCCTCGGGTGGCTCTGATCGCGTCGGAGCGCACGGTCTGCGAGCATTCGACTTTCTTGCAGCATTTGCTGGTTGGGCTGGCCGATGAGTCGATTCCGGCGGCGTTGGTCGGTCCCCCTCGCTGGGACAAGGGCTCGGTCTTCGCGATGGCCGCCGAGCTTATCGAGCATCCGGTTTTTGATGTACCATTCATGGGGCGTCTCAACACCTGGCTGCTTGCCGAGCGGCTTGCACGATTCAAACCTACCGTCCTGCATTGTCTATGCGAAACCAAGGCATCTGTTGCCAAGCACTTGGCGCGCCGGTTGGATATCCCCTACGTGTTGACGGTCAATTCGCTTCGGAGGCGGTGGAGCCCACTGCCTGTTTCGCCGACACACTGTGCAAAAATCATTGTGCCGGCTAAGAGTATCGCGGCTGATATGGCTAAGTTTCATCCCCGTTTTGCCGACCGAATCGAGCAGATAAACGTCGGTACCTTCGTGGCAGACACCCCTGGGTGTTTTTCCGAGCCTTCTCAGCTTGCCACACTGGTGACCGCCCATCGTTTCGACAACAGCGACGAATTTGAGAATCTGTTTGGCGTTGTCAGACATCTGCTCATTCACGGCTACGAATTCATGATGGTGGTGGTAGGGGGCGGTCGGGCGGAGAGACAACTGTGGAAATTGCTGGCGGCATTGGGTCTCCTGCCGATTGTTACGCTTGTCCCGAGGGGGATACCCTGGCGTTCGCTTCTGGCCTCGGGTGACATATTTATTCGACCCCAGCCGAGCACTGTTTTTGATCCGCTCCTGCTGGAGGCCATGAGTCTTGGGGTCGCCGTCGCCGCTTGCCGCGGAGGCGTGGATGATTTGATCATCCAAGATCAGACCGCGCTCGTATTTGATCAGAATGACGATCTCAGCATCCTGCGCACCCTGCAACGGCTGCTGGACAGGCGGGAGGTCGCACGTCAGATTGCCGGAACCGCTTTGGAGCACCTCAGGAAGAACCACTCAGTCAGCACGATGATCTCCGCTACAGTCCAGGTGTATCGGGCACTGTCGCGATGAGCTTGCCGCTCGTAGGGGCACCTGTCGCAATACGGGAGGATCTGATGGGAGGACGACGCGAGTTTCGGCCGATTCACATAGAGCACTCCGCGTGGCGCGTTTTTACGTTAGCTCGACGGCGACTGGCTTTTGGGGTGGCGGCGTGCCGGTGGTAACCAACTCCTTACCGAGGCGATAAGCTTCCCGAAACGCCAAAGGGTGCTTTTCGATTTCGCCGGGCCCGTCAATTTTGTTGACAAACAAGTTCGAGACATAGCTGACCTCGAGCACGTCAAAATAGGACATCATTGTCAAGCGAATGCTCTCAAATTGCTTCTTGCTCCTTGAGCCTCCGACGGCGATGACCATTGCCCGGCGGTCGTGTCCTGCGGGGAAGACTTGCTTTTTCAGCACGTATTTATGCGCCCAAAGACATTGACCGCGGTCGATCAGCATCTTTGCCTGGGCACAGACCGACATGAAGAAGACGGGTGTGGCAAAAATCAGACGATCGGCATCGAGTATCTCCTTCAGGACCTGCTGGTAATCGTCCTGGACACGGCACAGGCCCGTCGCGTAGCAGGCGTTGCATTCCATACAGGGCGCGATGTTGTAATCGGACAGACGAACGCACGCAACCTCGCCGCCAGCCGATTCAGCACCGGCCAGGGCTTGACGCAGGAGCATGTCGCTGTTGCTGATAATCCTCGGACTTGTCGAGATGCCAAGTATTCTCATGCTCGCAGCCAATAACACACGACGGACAAATACAATTTGATCTTCTGTCGACCCGAGGCCACATCTTACAGTTCAGGCGCTGTCGTTTCAAACCCTTTCTTAGCCTAAGTGCAGGTAGGCCGGAGGCTAACATGTCATGCTCAAAAAGATTCAAGCTTCGGCCCATGGCCTGTCGATGAATACTAACGGACACAGGAAATGGGTGGCTCTGAATAATGACCAATTCGGCCATATTAGTCTGAGCTTGCTTTACCTATCTCGGATATTGCACACAGGTCAGATCGTAAGCGTGGTATGGCAAGGGAGGGCTAAATGCAGAAAAGGAAAGAGCCACATAGAGAAAAGGGAGAGCCTGAAGGTTTGGGCTCTCCCGTTTTTCTCGTTTCGGTTTTCCTATCTTTGCATCTTCATCGCCTTGATACCGCCCTATTTTCCAAATACGATTTTTCCTGCGACCAGAGTTGCATGAACAGAGAGGTCGGGATCGAGCAGGACCAGGTCGGCGCTCTTTCCAGGGGCGATTGTGCCTTTTCGGTCTTCAAGGCCCAACAATCGTGCGGGATTCTCAGTGACGCTCTTGATCGCGTCCGTCAGCGGGCAATCTGTAAAGGCGATCAATCTTTGGAGCATTTGACTGAGGCCCAACGCCGTACCGATGAGGGTGCCGTCCTTGTATCGTGCAGCCCCATCCTGTGATTCGTATTCCACGCCGTTATAAACGAATTTGCCATCGCCGAGGCCAATCGCCTGCATGCCGTCCGTAATCGGTATCGTCCGGTTTGGTCCGAGGATCTCAAAGACGAGTCTCAGAGCGGCTGGGTGTACGTGGACGCCGTCGGTTATGAGTTGAGCGGTCATACCTTTCGCCTCAAAGATCGCCGCTAACGGCCCCGGTGCGCGATGGTGTAATGACGGCATGGCATTGAACAAGTGCGTCACGTGCGAGATTCCCGCCCGAAAGCCGTCGAGCGTCTGGTCGTAAGTCGCATTGGAATGGCCGAAAGAGGCAATTGTGTTGGAATGAGTGAGTGAGCGAATGATGTCCAGGCTCCCGGGCAGTTCCGGCGCGATCGTCATCATTCTCAGATGTCCGGCCGTGATATCCTGAATCTCATCGAGTTGGTCGATCAACGGCGGGCATATACACTCGGGCAGTATC
>Ga0209427_10002213_pt1 | contig 22829 bp, 20 predicted proteins | sample DeeMarSWOR136_30_FD_187465 | JGI IMG/M metagenome (GOLD analysis project Ga0209427, IMG submission 187465) | Marine sediment microbial communities from White Oak River estuary, North Carolina - WOR-1-36_30 (SPAdes) (version 2) | ecosystem: Environmental > Aquatic > Marine > Intertidal zone >...
TACAAGGCAAATTAAGGCATTCCAGCCCTTGGCGACTATACTGATGCTTACCGCTTATGACTATGACCAATATGTCTCTGCCCTTTTAGAGGCAGGCGCTGCCGGTTACCTGCTAAAGGATGTCAGTGCTAGCCAGCTCATCGATGGTATCCGTGCTGTGCATAGAGGGGAATCAGTGCTTCATCCTGTTATTGCTCGCAAAGTGCTGGAGAGGTTCAAGCGTAGCGAGGGATATGTTCAGGAAGGGGCATTGTCCCTGCTCACACAGCGGGAGATGGATGTGCTCACCAAGGCAGCGAAGGGCTTGAGTAATAAGGACATTGCCCAGGAACTTTTCCTTAGCGTCCATACCGTGGAAAGTCACTTGCAAGGGATATTTAATAAATTTGGAGTGGGCTCTCGCATTGAGGCGGTGATACAAGCTCTGAAGAAGGGTTGGCTTACCCTGGATGATTTATCTTAATGGACAGGACAGCAGTGACGGCAATTTCCCGTAACCCTCACTTTTGGGTAATTCTGGCATTGATGGCGATTTTCTCTGTTCATCATTATGCTGAACAAATATGGCCTTGGGGTAGTTTTGGTCTGGTGGCCTACCCTGTGCTTTACCTCATACCCGTTGTCTACTGTGGTTTTATCTTCGGTGCTACAGCGGCACTGGTGACAGCGTTTACTGCCTTGCTTATCATGCTTCCCCGAGCTGTTTTCTTCTCCTCCAACCTTCCCGGTGCCCTATTTGAAGCTGGGATTGTAACTCTGATTGGAGTATTAGCTGGCTTGATGTTGAGGGTACGGGAAGGAAAGATGACTACCGGGCGAGATAGGGAGATTGTTGCCGAAACACTGACATTGACCAAGAACAAGCTCCGCTCTCAGAGCCGAAAGGTGATGAGCTACGAGAAGAAGCTGGCTATGGTAGGCAGTGTTTGTAGGCAGTTCGTCCATAGTCTGAATGTGGAGCAAGTTCTGCACGATGCTCCGCGCAAGGTTTCAGATGTTATGAATGTGGAGGTCGTTTTGGTATTCCAGCTATGTGAGGAAGCAAAGGAGCTAAATCTGGTTGGTCATGAGGGAGTTTCCGGGGAATTTGCTCGCGGTGTGGACAAGCTGAAGGTTGGTGAAGGGCTTAACGGCTGGGTAGCTCAGAGTGGGGAGCCGTTGCTGATAAGGGATGCTTCTACTGACCCTAGACTCACTCGTGAGGTGGTGAGTCAAGAGGGCATCAAAAGTATGCTCATTGTGCCTATGAGATGTGAGGAGGAAGTTAGAGGCACGCTCTGTATCGCTAGTCGTGAATATAGAGAGTTCGTTAACGATGAAGTGGAGCTGCTTATTACTGTGGCCAACGAAATTTGCATGTGTTCTGAAAATGCTCGCCTTTACCACGAGCAAGCGAGAATGATGGAACAGGTGCGCGCCTCTGAGAGGAGCTATCGAGAGTTATTTGAAAGCGCTCATGATGCTATCTGGATACACGATCTACACGGTAACATTATGGCGGCTAACGAACCTGCCGCCAAGCTCATTGGATTTGACCCTGAGGAAATTCCCGGTGGGCTCCTCGGTTATGATTCAGAAAAGGTACCTTACAAACCTGACGAATATGGATTGAGCCCATTGCCCTTGAATGTTAAGTCGTTTCTTTCTGAGGAAAGCTTATCCTTGGCTAGGGAGATGCGAGATAAATTACTTCAAGGGCATATGGCTGTACAGCCTTATGAGCAACAGATTGTGAGGGCAGATGGGACTATGGCAACAGTCATGTTAACCACCAACTTAATTGCCAGGGATGGTGAACCTAAAGCTTTTCAGAATATTGCCAGGGATATAAGCAAAGAAAAGCAAATGCAGGAGAACATGCGCCTGTATATCCAGCAAATCACCAGGGCTCAGGAGGAGGAATCCTCTCGCATCGCTCGTGAGCTGCACGATAGCACTGCTCAGGAACTCATCGCTCTTCTTCATCAGGTAGAGGGCTTGTTGCGGGATAGAGCGAAGCTGCCCCTGAGTGAGGCTAAGGCTTTATGGGGGGTACACGAGCAAGTAAAGGGCATATTGCAGGAAGTGCGTTACTTTAGCCGTGACCTTCGTCCTTCAATACTGGATGACCTCGGCTTGCGTGCTGCACTTGAATGGCTGGTGGAGCAGCTTGAAACTGAGCATAAGGTGGAATGTCATTTAATCGTAGTGGGGCAGGAACGGAGATTAGCTTCGGAAGCGGAGGTGATGATTTTCCGTATTGTTCAGGAGGCAATAAGGAATATCAGGAAACACTCTCAAGCGTCAAAATCTGAAGTTACCGTTAAATTCGAACGAGAGGAAACAACTATCACAGTAAAGGACAATGGCGTTGGCTTCCAGCTTTTGGAGAGCGTGGGAGACTTGACTCGTGCCGGTAAGCTTGGTCTTGCCGGGATGCAGGAACGGGCGCAATTGCTCGGTGGAAGCTTATCAATACAATCTGAACCAGGCAGAGGCACTACCATAGTGGTTAAGGCACCGGTGTAAGCTGCTTTGCAATATGGAAGTACATAAGCTGCATCAGTGGGATGTGAGCCATGACCAGGCTAAGACACTGCAGGTCAGTCTGGCCAAAAAGGTAGTGACTGAGGATGAAGGTATTAATCCTCACCTGATTGCTGGTGTTGATATATCCTCGCCTGGTCCTCGGGACACAGGTCGGGGGGCCGCGGTGGTGTTAAATTACCCTGAACTCAATTTGGTAGAAGTGAAGACTGTAGAAAGAGAGGTCACCTTTCCTTACATACCGGGATTGTTGTCGTTTCGGGAAGCTCCTTTAATATTAGCTGCTTGTCAAGAACTATCCAGCGTTCCCGACTTGGTTTTGGTTGATGGTCAGGGGATTGCTCACCCCCGGCGATTTGGGCTTGCAGCGCATCTGGGGCTTTTTCTCGATGTGCCCGCTATTGGTTGCGCTAAATCTATACTCTGTGGTGCTCACAAGCCTGTGGGGGAAAAGGTTGGCTCTTATGCCGAACTGGTTGATAATGGTCAAGTCATCGGGGCTGCTTTAAGAACCAAGATTGGGGTGAAACCAATATATGTTTCCGTAGGTCATAAAATTAGTCTTAACTCAGCGATAAAATGGGTACTTAACTGCTGTCGCGGCTATCGTCTTTGTGAGCCAACAAGGTTAGCTCACCTTGCCGCTGGAGGCAACCTGAGAATAGAATCGAGTCAGCAGGGGAAGTTATTTGATTAACATTAGGGAGGAGCCATGGAAGAGCAGAAAGAGAAACTGGGTGCTTTGCTTCGACAAATCTCACAAATAATGGAGCATCTTTGACATCCCTGGCAAAGAAGAGGAAGTTGCTCGGATAGAGCGGGAATCGGCAAGTCCTGATTTCTGGAGTGACTCAGCCAGGGCGCGAGCCGTAATGCGGGGGTTGGGAGCGAGGAAGAATCTAATTCAGCCATGGCGTGAGTTAGAAAAGAAGGCTTCTGACCTTTACCAACTGGTTTGTCTCGCTGAAGAGGAAGGCGACTCTTCGCTAAGTGAAGAGATAAACACGGAGGTAAAGGCGGTAGCCTGCCGATTTGAGCAACTGGAAAATCAGCTGATTTTAAGTGGCGAGTATGATGCGCACAGTGCCCTGGTTGCCATTCATGCTGGTGCTGGTGGCACTGAGTCGCAGGATTGGGCAAGTATGTTGCTCAGAATGTATTTGAGGTGGGCGGAAAGGCATAATTACCACGGTGAGACATTGGATATTTCCCCTGGCGACGAAGCAGGGATTAAGAGTGCTATCCTGGGAATCAAAGGGGACTACGCTTATGGGTATCTCAAATGTGAGCACGGGGTTCACAGATTGGTTCGACTTTCTCCCTTTGATGCGGACCATGCACGGCATACCTCTTTTGTATTGGTGGAAGTTCTGCCTGAAGCAGAAGAAAAGGTGGATTTACAGATAAATTCGGAGGATTTGAAGGTGGAGACTTTCAGGTCAAGCGGTCCTGGCGGGCAGCATATGCAAAAGACAAGCAGCGCTGTCAGAGTGACTCACCTGCCCACTGGATTAACCGCGGTTTGCCAGAGTCAGCGCTCCCAGCATCAAAATAAAGAAAATGCGTTGAGGATCCTTTACACTCGCCTTCTGGAGGTGGAGCGTGTTAAGAAAGAGGAGGAGAAATTGAAGCTCAAAGGTGAGCGTATTGAGGCTGGGTGGGGAAATCAGATTCGAAGCTATGTCTTGCATCCTTACAAAATGGTGAAAGATCATCGCACCGGTTTTGAGGTTAGTAATGCTGAAGCAGTGCTCGACGGAGAGCTGGATGAGTTTATCAATGCTTACCTGCGCTCTAAAGTAGGGAAGGGAAGTGACTAAATATGTGTTTGGCGAAGGGCTCAGAGTGACAGTTTATCAACGATAAAGGCAGTTATGGTTAAGCGTATCGGCTCGGTAGTTTTGCTGCTTCTGCTATTGGTAGTTTTTCCATCAGTCAAAGCTGAAAGCAATATTTCCGTCCTGGATAGCAGCGTAACCATAGATTTCCCTTACTCCCTTGCGTTTAATCTTGAGGCGGAAAGTCCTGCCAATATTGTTGATGTGCGGCTTCATTATGAGGTTGATAGGATGAATTATGCTCAGGTTGTTAGTGAGGGTTGGACTGAGTTCACTCCGGCAACGAGAGTGGAAGCTAGCTGGGTGTGGGACATGAGAAAGGCGAGCTTGCCTCCTGGAGCTCAAGTAACATACTGGTGGACTATCAAGAATGCTGATGGTGATGAGGTTGAAACATTGCCCGCCATAGTTCGCTTTGACGACAGTCGTCATCAGTGGCAAAACTTGACCAGCGGTAACATGACTTTGTTTTGGTATGAAGGCGACGATTCCTTTGCCTGGGAGCTAATGAATGCCTGTCAGGAAGGACTTGCCAGGTTAACACAAAAATTCGGCGCTTATCCTGAGAGGGCTATCACTATATATGTTTATGCCTCATCATGGGAGTTGCAGGGAGCGATGATCTTCCCACAGGAATGGACGGGAGGTGTTGCCTTTACTGAATTTGGTATCATCGCCATGGGTATTTCACCCGATAGCATTGATTGGGGAAAGGAAGCTTTGGTTCATGAGCTCACTCATTTAGTTGTTCATCAACTAGTTTTCAGTCCTTACGGTTCGTTACCTATGTGGCTTGATGAGGGTTTGGCAATGTATAATCAAGGTGACCTTCCCCCCGAATTGAGTTATCGTTTAGAAAAAGCTATCTCTGAAGATAAGTTGCTCTCCGTGCGTGGTCTGTGCAGCCCGTTTTCTGCTGATCCTGAAAAAGCCTATCTTTCCTACGCTGAAAGCTATAGTCTGGTGGAATACCTTTTGGACAACTATGACGGAGATAACATGCTTGATCTATTAACTCTTTTTAAGCAGGGCAATACCTACGACGAGGCTTTAACTGAAGCTTATGGTTTTGATATCGATGGGCTTGATGCTCGCTGGCGAGAATCATTGGTGGCTTCCGCAGTCGTTGCGGTGAGCCAAAGCCCTGGTCGTAGCGAAGGGGAAGCGAAGCAATTTTATCCTAGCTCAATCGCTGGCCTGTCAGCGTTAGCTATATCAGCAGGAGTCTGGTAGCTTGAAGGATTTTGGGAAAAGAATCTGGCGTCTGATATCATTGTCTTTTCTACTCTGTGCCCTGGTCTTACCTCAGGCTAGCTGTGTTTGTAACTGGCATCCACCTTCTTGTGGAGATGTCCTTAACCTCTGGGATACCGGGCCGATAACTCTTGACCCGGCGGTTTCCAGTGAGATGTCCTCTCATGCCTATGTGATGCAGGTCTTCAGCGGGTTAGTCCGCCTTAATGATGAACTGGAGGTGGTGCCTGACATTGCTGAAAGTTGGGAGAAAAGTGAGGATGGCAAGGTCTTTGTCTTTCACCTGCGCCATGGGGTTAAATTTCACGATGGTAAAGAAGTCAAGGCAGAGGATTTCAAATATTCATGGGAGCGAGCTTGTGACCCTGAAACTGGCTCCCAAACAGCAACTACCTATTTAGGAGATATCGTTGGTGTAACTGATAAGCTTGCTGGTAAGGCAGAAGAAATTTCGGGGATCGAAGTTGTTGATGATTACACTCTTCAGGTCACCATTGATGCTCCTAAAGCTTACTTCCTGTGCAAGCTTACCTATCCCACTGCTTTTGTCGTTGAACAGTCAAATGTGGAGTTGGGAAGTGACTGGTGGCGTCATCCAATTGGCACGGGCCCACTTGGGTTGAGCGAGTGGGAACAGGGACAGGTTCTGATTCTGGAGAGGAATGAGCTTTATTATGGTGAGTTACCCCAAGTTAAGCAGGTTGCCTTTCATCTCCTCGCTGGAAATCCTATGGCGATGTATGAGAATGGGGAAATTGATGTCGTGCCTGTCGGCACGCATTATATAGACCTCGTTGAAGATGAAACTAGCCCGTTTCACCAGGAATTAGCGGTAACCCCTGAGCTCAGCCTACACTACATTGGCTTCAATACCGGCGCTCCGCCCTTCGATGACGTGAATGTTCGCCGTGCTTTTAGCTATGCAGTGAATAAGGAGCAAATCATCAAATTGATATTCCGGGATATGGTAAATAGAGCTGATGGAATATTGCCTCCCGGGATGCCAGGGTATAGCGATAATCTTAGTGGGCTTGAATACAATGTAACCAAAGCTAAGGAGGCTATCGCTGCTTCTGAGTATGGCAATATCTCTAACTTGCCGCCGATTACCATCACCGTGGCGGGGTATGGTGGTGGTGTTTCCGGTTATCTGGGGGCAATTATTCAGGGATGGCGGGAGAATCTGGGAGTCGACGTTCAGGTGAGACAGCTGGAATCGGAGAGATTCGTTTACCATCTGATGGAGGAAAAGGATGAGATGTTTATGCTTGCCTGGGTAGCTGATTACCCCGACCCTCATAATTTCCTGGACAATTTGTTTTACACCAGTGCCGAAAATAATATCTTTGACTATCATAATCCTGAGCTGGATGCCTTGCTTGACCAGGCTGGCGTTGAACAGAATGACGAGGCTCGGTTGATGATGTATCAGCAAGCTGAACAGGAGATTGTCGATGAAGCACCTTGCTTGCCATTATGCTTTGGTAGAAATTATGTTTTAGTTAAACCTTATGTCAAAGGTTATAGCCTCGGTCCTCTAGGGATTCCTGATTTGGCCAAGGTTTATATTGAGCAATAGGTGCAAATAGTTTAGTGCAAAGTACAAAGGTCAGAGCCAGTTTTCTCTATCTGAGGGCTACTTACCGCCAGAGTAGATTCGAATTTGCATTCTCCACTCTTTGGGAAGTTCAGTAGGGAATAAGTCGTATATGGCATATAGGACGCTGACTCTGCTTCTCTATCCCTCTCTCATATACTTTCTTGTCAGGCTTCTGCCTGCTCAATCCTGTTCTCTTTCGAAGTTGACATAACACCATAGATGTGATATTTCTGGTATAAATAGTCCTGTTTGCTATTCGGCCATCATTGTGAATTACCTCGTGGCGATTTACCGCACCGTAGGCGATGCTGGATGGGTTATCGGCCCCATTACGCTTGGCCGGCTTAAGGATATAAGTGAGATAAATTCCCCTTTCTTCTCGGGCGCAGCGTTACTTTTCGTGGCTACAATTTGTTTCGCCTCGTTAGCCAAGGAGACAGTTAGCCGCAACAGATAGAAAAGAATAGCGAAGCAATCTCTGGACCCTTCACTACTCTTTCGTTTGTAATGACGATGAAAAGCTCGAGCACAGATTAGCAATGATATAGAATACAGGATGGGATATAATGAGCCTCACCAAGAAAGAACAGAAATCGAGAAAGTTTTCGGGGGCTGATTAAGTAACCGGCGAAAACCATTGCTCGGAACGTGGAAGGGTAGCTTATAATTGTACATCAATCTAGATCATGAAAGGAGGCAAAAAATGAAGGTGATAGCGTTAGGGGGAGCAGGGCATATCGGAGCTTGTGGGGTTCGTGAATTGGTCAAGAGGGCGCCTGATATTGAGGTAGTCATCGCCGAGAAGAACCTTGAGGCGGCCAGCAAGCTTGCTGCCGAGGTGGGTGACAAAACATCGGTGAAGACAGTGGATGCCAGCGAGCATGAAAGCCTTGTTGATGTGATGAAGGATGCCGATGTTGTATTGAGCACGCTTGGGCCATTCTATGTCTTTGGTGAAAGGGTGGTAAGGGCTGCTGTAGAGGCAAAAACAAACCTGGTAGATATATGCGATGACTGGGATGCAACGCAAAGCTGTCTTAATCTGGATGACGAAGCTAGGCAGGCAGGTATTGCCATTATAATAGGTTTGGGAGCCTCGCCAGGGATAATGAATGTAATGGCCAGGTATGCTGCCGACAAACTGGATAGAGTGGATGAAATTCACACATCCTGGGCACAGACTGGAGTGGATCCCACGGAGGGACCGGCAATTGTCGACCATTATTTCCATGCTATTACCGGAAAGGTGCTAACTTACCGTGATGGTAAGTGGTTAGAAATCACGGCAAACTCAGAGCCAGAAATGGTTGAATTCGTTCCTCCGGTAGGTAGGTTTGAGGTTTGCCATGTGGGGCATCCTGAGCCGATAACCATCCCGAGATACATAAAAGGGGTGAAGACGGTATGCAATAAAGGCGGCATCTGGCCTAATATGTTTGCTGAGGCCGCAAGATACTTTGCTAGGGCTGGTTTTACCAGTCTCAAAGAGGTTACCATAGGCGAGATTTCGATGTCTGCTAGAAGTATTCTGACCAGCTTAGTTTTAAAGATACCTGAGTTAGCTGCTCCAGAAGAGCTAGAGGCTATAATAAGCGAGGTTGGGCAGTATGGAAATTTTGGCCTCACCGGGCTAGCGCTCAGGACTGAGGTCAAGGGGGAGAGGCAGGGTAAACCTGTCCGATATGTTTATGGTTGTGGTGCTGCTGCAGACTTAATTACCATGTTGCCTGCGGTGCTGGGAGTCTTAATGTTCACCCGGGGACAGATTAAAGGAGCAGGCGTATTTGCTCCCGAGAGCATTGTTGACCCAAAGATATTTCTACAGGAATTAACCAGGGATATACCGGTATGGGAAACTGAAGAGACTGTCATGTCATCATAATACCTGTCTGGACTGCTTTTGGGAGAGTTTTCGAGAGGGAAAGATGAATTGTGTTGGCGTTGATATAGTAGAGATAGAGCGTATTGAAGCGGCTATGAAGAAGTGGGGAGAGAGATTTCTCCGTAGAATTTACACTGAATCTGAGCTTATAATCTGTGGAGGGAGTGCTTCATCCTTGTCCTGCCGATTCGCTGGCAAGGAGGCGGTGATGAAGGCGTTGGGTACCGGTGTTAAGGGGGTTGGTTGGCGGGAAGTTGAAATTCTTGCTGATAATCGTGGCAAGCCTATTGTGCGGCTTTACGGCCGGGCTAAGGATAGAGCAGAAGAATTAAACTTGGAGGAATTTTCCATCAGCCTTTCCGATACCAGGCAATTTGCTATCGCCGTAGTTATAGGAGGCTAATATCTAATCTTTCTAGCTACTTTCTCCCAGAGTAAGGATTTCTGATTTCGCTAACTTCACCCAAAACCCCGATATCTCTATCTTGATAGCCAGCAGTGCCATTCCTTATGTCTTAAGCTGTAGTCATGTCAGTAGTGAATACTAATCCAGCAAAAGCACATCCCCCCACATCGATAACGAGAATAATCCCCAGCTTTCCTATCACTCACCACCTTCTAAATGTGAGGCTTCCAATAATAGCTAACGCCCCGATAATAATTAGGAAGGTAGCCACTAAATAGCTAAGAAGGTTGGGGAAGATGACAATCAAGATGCCGAAAAGAAGACAGACAACGCCTAGGAAAAGTAACGGGCGCATGAAAAACAGCGGCCGCATATTCACCTCCTTTAGCCTTTATTATAGCAGTTAGCTTATTAATTAAAGCGAGTCTCTGCTATAATCGTGGCGATATGTTAGCCAAGGTAACGAGTTGTGCTGTGGTTGGTCTGGAAGGAGCTGTAGTTGAGGTGGAGGCCGATATATCATCTGGATTGCCTTCGTTTACCATTGTAGGCTTGCCTGACAAGGCTGTTCAGGAAGCCAGAGAAAGGGTGAGAGCAGCGATCAAGAATTCAGGATATACTTTTCCCAATCGCCGCATCACCGTGAACCTGGCGCCAGCAGATTTGAAAAAAGAGGGTCCTGCTTATGATTTGCCCATAGCTACAGGTATTCTATTGAGCTCAGGGCAAATAGCCTCTGACCTTTCCCATAGCCTATTTATAGGGGAGTTATCGCTCGATGGTAAATTACGCCACACACATGGCATATTGCCCATGGTAGCTTTGGCCAGAGATAGAGGCTTATCTCATGTTTTTCTGCCTGTTGACGATGTCAAAGAGGCTTCCATAGTGGATGGCCTTCGTTTGTTCCCAGCAGAGTCCCTATCTCAACTCGCTGCGTACCTCAAAGGTGAGGTGCAGATACCTGAGTATCATCGAGATAGCACGTGGAAGGAAGAGGTATGCGAGCATTATGCCTTTACTCTTGGCGATATCAAGGGACAAGAACATGCCAAAAGGGCATTGGAGGTAGCTGCTGCTGGGGGGCACAACATACTGATGGTGGGACCACCGGGAAGTGGTAAGACAATGCTTGCTCGCTCTCTACCCTCCATACTGCCGCCACTTACTATGGATGAAGCCATAGACGTGACCAAGATTTACAGCGTTAGCGGGTTATTGCCACAGGATGTTCCCTTGATCGTGGAGCGTCCTTTCCGCTGTCCACATTATACTATCTCCCATGCTGGTTTGGTTGGTGGTGGGCAATGGCCGCGCCCCGGAGAGATAAGCCTCAGTCATCGTGGGGTTCTCTTTCTAGACGAATTCCCCGAATTTGGACACGCCACTCTGGAATCATTGCGACAGCCTATGGAGGATCGAACAATCACGGTCAGCCGAGCTCAAGGCAGCATTACCTTCCCCGCTAACTTTATGCTGGTGGCAGCGATGAATCCTTGTCCTTGTGGCTATTACGGTGACCCATTCAGAGAGTGCAAGTGTTCCTCTGGAGAGATTTCGCGGTATCACAAGAGAATAAGCGGACCGTTAATCGATCGCATTGACATCTTTGTGGATGTTCCTCACATTGATTATGAAAAACTAACGGATGAGAGACCAGTGGAAGGCTCAGAAAAAGTCAGGGGAAGGGTAGACTCGGCTCATCAAATTCAACTGGAGCGATTTAGAGGGACGAAACTGAAGTGTAACGCTGATATGACACCGGCTGAGGTAAAGCAATTCTGTGTTGTAGAACCAGCAGGACAGGCGCTACTGCGTGCTGCTATGAAGCAACTTCATCTCACTGCCCGCGCTTTCCATCGTGTCCTCAAGGTTTCCCGTACCATCGCTGACCTCGAAGATAGTGACATCATCAAGACCTCGCACATGGCTGAAGCCTTACAATATCGGCATAAGGAAATAATCTAGGCGTTATAACATAAGCCAGAGCACCCCACCAGCGACGGCAAGAAGGGTGCCAAGCACTAGAGCGACTCTGCCGCCTATTTGCCAGGCATTCAGCCAGGGACGCTCAGGTTCGTGAGCTAGAAATTCCTTTAAGTCCCGTTGAGTGGATTTGGAATTATAATAGGTTTTCACCTCTTTTCTATTCCAGAGCAAAAAGGTAATCCCTAATAGAATGAAGAAGATTCCCATTGCCAGGATAGCCTGGCAGGTGGAAAGCGTCATATTTATTTTAATTCCACAGAGGCGCCTGCAGCCTCTAGTTTTTGCTTTATCGTGTCTGCCTCTTCCTTAGATACACTTTCTTTCACCGTCTGTGGGGCAGCTTCAACCAGGTCTTTAGCTTGCTTCAATCCTAAACTAGTTAATTCACGCACTGCCTTAATGACCTCAATTTTCTTATCTCCAATACTGTTCAACACAACAGTGTACTCTGCCTTTTCTTCTTCGGGGGCTGCTTCTGCAGGTTGAGCTGTAGCAGTCGCTGTTGGTACGGCGCCTACAGCTACAGGAGCAGCGCTGATTCCTAGCTCATTTTCCAGTGATTTCACCAAATCAGCTAAATCCATTACCGTCATATCTTTAATAGCAGCGATGATATCTTCCTTGGTTATTCCTTTCGCTTGTTTCTTCTCCTTCGCAGGTTTTGCCTTCTCTTTTTCTTCCTTTGTTGTTTTCTCCGTTGCCATATTTACCTCCTTCTTTATGTGCCAATTTTTTGGATTCTACTTTGTAATATGAACAATAGCCTGTGTAGTGGGGCGTTAAGGGTATTGTTTAGATTTAGCAAAGGGGCTTGCATTTGCCCGATCAACTTAGCGATGAGCACTTCTTGGGATGGCAGGTTAGCTAGGTCCATAATCTCAGTGGCACTGAGCACTCGCTCCCCTAACATCCCTCCGCTGAGTTTTAGTGGTAACTCAGCTGATTTGATATGCCGGGTAAGAGCTTTTACCGGTGTTAATACATCGTCGTAGCCAAATGCCAATGCTATAGGACCCTCAATAAGGCTGGATATCTCTGTCTTTCCAGCCTTTTCTAGAGCAAAGCGAAGCAAAGTATTCTTGACCACATGGTATTCAACTCCGCTATCTGCCAAACTTCTACGCAAGTCATTCATTTGCTTTGCCGTAGCACCTTGGTAATTGGTCATAACTACCATAGTGCTTCGAGACAAATTCTCGGCTAGTTTGTTAACTATTTGTTCCTTTTTTTCTCTTAACATATCTTCCTTTAAAAAATAAAAACCCGTACCAACGACGGGTAAACTCTAAACTTATGCCTCAGCAGGAGCTTCCTTGCTTCGCTTGGGGTAGCTTTAAACCCAGAAGGTACCCACGGTCATTGGCAATGTCATATTATAGCAAAACTATTTAGCTAAAGCCAGTGTTGCACTGAGGTCTAATTTGATACCTGGTCCCATGCTGGTGCAAAGTGACATGGTTTTAATATATTGCCCTTTTAAGCCACTGGGTTTTGCTTTCAAAACTGCTTCCACTATTGCCCCCAAATTTTCAAGCAGCTTATCTCTATCGAAACTAACCTTACCTATGGGCAGGTGAATAATCGCCGTTCTATCAAGACGGAATTCTACCTTGCCCTTTCGGGTTTCGCTTATGGCACGAGCTAAATCCTGTGGTTGCACCACGGTACCTGCTTTAGGGTTGGGCATTAAACCCCGCCGTCCCAAGATGCGCCCCAGCTTAGCTACTTTGGGCATCATGTCAAGAGTAGCTATAGATACATCGAAGTCAAGCCAACCATCCTCGATTTTCTTGATAAGTTCATCACCTCCAGCATAATCAGCACCGGCTTCCGTAGCTACCTTCTCCGCCTCGCCTTGAGCAAATACAAGCACTCGCACTGTCTTGCCTAGACCATTGGGTAGTAAAGCGACTCCTCTTACCTGCTGGTCAGAGGCACGCGGATTAACTCCCATCCTCATATGAAGCTCAACCGTCTCATCAAATTTAGCATAATAGGCTTTTTGGGTTAGCTCAATAGCCTCCTCAGGCGGATATTTCTTCGACCTATCTAGAAGGTTAGCAGCTTGTTGATATTTTTTGCCGCGCTTTGTCATTATTCTACCTCGATGCCCATGCTGTGAGCTGTACCGGCGACAATCTTCGCTGCCTTCTCGACATCAGTAGTATTGAAATCTTTCATTTTAGTCCGGGCAATTTCATGAACCTGGTCTTTGCTCAGCTTGCCGATTGATTCCTTCCCTGAGTCACCACTTCCTTTTTCCACTCCCAGGGCACGTCGTAACAAATCAGAAACGGGTGGCATTTTAGTAATGAAGGTGAAAGACCTATCCACATACACAGTTATTTCGGCGGGGATGATAAATCCTTCTTGAGAAGAAGTTCGCTCATTATATTCCTTACAAAAAGCCATAATGTTAACGCCGTGCTGTCCTAGAGCAGGTCCTACTGGCGGTGCTGGTGTGGCCTTACCCGCTGGTATCTGTAATTTGATAATTGTCTTTACTTTCTTTGCCATGCTATAACACTCCAAGAATTGATAGAATTTTTGTGGAATCCGTCATGCTATATTTTCCCTACTCCTAAAAGGTCTAATTCCACCTCTGTTTCTCTGCCAAAAAGCGATAGCAATACCGTAATCTTCCCTTTGCTCAGGTTAATTTCGGACACCTTACCAATGAAATCGATAAATGGGCCATCAGTTACACGAACACTCTCCCCTTTCTTAAAAGTTGTTTTAACTTCGGAAGGGGTTTCTTCCATTCGCTGTAAAATACGCTTGACCTCGTCTGAAGCTAGTGGCACTGGCTTAGCACCAGCGCTTACAAATCCAACAACACCGGGTGTATTACGTACTATGTCCCAGCTATGTTCATTGAGTTTCATACAGACCATTATATAGCCAGGGAAGGCTTTTCTATCGACAGTCCGGCGCTTTCCTCCTTTAATCTCAATCTCCTTGGTTGTCGGTATGACTATTTCAGATACGTCGCCCCCGATATCCATATATTTAATACGTTGCGCCAGATTTCTTCTCGCTTGCTCTTCATGGCCTGAAGAAACATACAACAGGTACCATTGCCCGTCTTGCCTCATCTACTAACTCCCTATGACCAAAGTGGTGAATAATTTGGTGAAGCCGTAGTCCAGAATGCCCAGGATAGTGCCTATGAGGATGCAGAGAACAAGAACCAGAAGGCTCAGTCTGAGAAGCTCTTGCCTTGTTGGCCAATGTGCTTTTCTTAATTCTGCTATTGCTTCGGTGAAGAAGCTGAGTCTCGATTTCTTCTTGGCCATGGACTATTTCGTCTCTCGATGAAGTGTATGGGTGTGGCAACGAGGGCAATACTTTTTCAGTTCCAGCCGCTGTGTGTCATTCGTCTTATTCTTGGAAGAGGTATATGTTATTTGCTGGCATTGCCCGCATGCTAGATAGATGATCTTGCGCTGTTCCCGCTTTTTGGCCATGCTTATTTGACAACTGTGCTAAACACACCGGCCCCAACTGTTTTACCACCCTCCCTGACGGCAAACCGCAATCCCTCTTCCATAGCCACGGGATAAATAGTGCTAATCTTCATGTGCGTTAAGCTATCACCGGGCATAGCCATTTCCACACCTTCGGGAAGACTTATGACCCCGGTAACGTCCATAGTTCTGATATAAAACTGTGGTTTATAACCAGTGAAGAACGGGGTGTGTCTTCCACCTTCTTCCTTGGTCAAAATATACACCTCAGCCTCTGCCTCAGTGCGAGGCTTTGTTACCCCTGGCTTTGCTAGAACCTGACCTCTCATTACTTCATCTCGCTCTATGCCTCGTAGCAAACAGCCAATAGCGTCGCCAGGTTCAGCTAGTTCAACTGACTTATGGAACATCTCTACTCCAGTAACCACTGTTTTCTGTGTTTCCTTCATACCCACTATTTCCGCTTCATCACCAACCTTAATGGTGCCTCGCTCCACCCTGCCAGTAGCCACGGTACCACGCCCTTTAATGCTGAATACATCCTCTATAGGCATCACGAAAGGCTTGTCTTTTTCCCTCACAGGCATGGGAATATATTCATCTATAGTATCTATTAACTTCCATATCCCTCCACACCAAGGGCACTCTCGCTTGCCACATCCGCACTCTAAAGCCTTGAGAGCACTTACCCGAATGACGGGAATTTTGTCCCCTGGGAACTCGTATTTTTTCAATAAGTCCCTGACCTCTACTTCAACCAAATCCAGCAATTCAGGATCATCCATCAGGTCTATCTTGTTGAGGGCAACTATTATGCTGGGGACTTCCACCTGGCGAGCCAAAAGGATATGTTCTCTTGTCTGAGGCATGGGACCATCATCAGCGGCGACTACCAAGATTGCCCCGTCCATTTGAGCTGCCCCGGTTATCATATTTTTGATATAGTCAGCGTGTCCAGGGCAATCAACATGACAATAATGTCTCTTATCAGTTTCATATTCAATATGGGCAATAGCGATGGTCAACCCTCTGGCTTTCTCCTCAGGGGCATTATCTATTGACTCAAAAGCGCGAAATTCAGTAGGCCCCGTCTTCGATAATATTTCGGTCATCGCTGAAGTCAGCGTGGTCTTCCCATGGTCAACATGACCTATGGTGCCCACATTGAGGTGAGGCTTGGTTCGCTCATAAACTTTCTTTGCCATTTTTTATTAACCTCCTTCGTCTTTAAAAGCCCACAACCAGATTCGAACTGGTGACCCCGTTCTTACCAAGAACGTGCTCTACCTACTGAGCTATGCGGGCATTATATTACTAACCCATATGGCGGGGGTAGGATTCGAACCCACGTAGCCCAAACAGGCGGCAGATTTACAGTCTGCTCCGATTAACCACTCCGGCACCCCGCCGTCCGTTGCTACTTTATCATAATTAAAACAAAAAAGCTAACCCAGCCCGAGAGGGGAGTCGAACCCACTAACCTACCGATTACAAGTCGGTTGCGCTACCATTGCGCTACTCGGGCAAACTTTTAGTTGTATAAATATAAAGAGGGATAAGTGTAATGTCAACATCATAATGTATTTGGCTAGCATATAGGCAATAACAGTTTGTTTGCGATAAAATTAAACCGTGGTAGAGATTGAGCTACTGGCTAATTTAATAGTGACAGCTGACAGAATCGTGGTATTTACCGGTGCTGGGGTAAGCACAGAATCGGGGATACCTGACTTCCGCAGCCCGGGGGGAATATGGGATAGATTTGCCCCTGATGATTTTACTTACCAAAAGTTTGTCAGCAGTCTAGAAGCACGTAAGAAACATTGGCAGTTGCTCAGCTTTGGTACACTTGTGGCAAATATAGAACCAAATCCAGCACACTATGCCATCGCCGAGCTTCACAGACTGGGTAAATTGGATTGTGTTATTACCCAGAACATAGATAACCTTCATCAGAAGGCAGGGGTTCCTGATGACAGGGTTTTTGAACTACATGGCAACATGCGGTGGGTGAGATGTCTTAATTGCGGCCATCGTTTTCCCATGGAGGAAATTTTGCCCAGAATAAAGGAAGGCATCGAGGTTCCCGATTGCCCTAATTGTGGTGGTCTCCTGAAGCCAGATGCCGTTTTCTTCGGAGAACAACTGCCACAGGGGACATTATTAGAGGCTACTCATCGTTCACAGAGTTGTGACCTCTTTATAGTCATAGGTTCTAGTTTGGTCGTTTACCCCGCGGCATATATGCCAATGTATGCTCGAAAAGCTGGTGCAAAGATGGCGATCATCAACCTTACCTCCACAGACCTCGACGACCATGCCACTGTAGTTATCCACAGTGAAGCCGGAGAAACAATGCAAAAAGTCATGGAAAAGGTAGGGGGAGAATTAACACGGTAGGAAGTTTGAAAATTATTCTATTGCCTCAGCCACTAATTCAGCGATGTCTAAATCCTTCAAAGACTCTTCCGCGTCCTTGCTCTTTATGGAATCTTCGAGCATTTGCATGCAATAAGGACAGGCTGTAGCCACTATTGCTGCGTTGGTTTTGATAACGTCTTCAATACGCACATCGCTTATTCTTTTACCTTGCTTTTCCTCCACCCAGAAGCGACCGCCGCCACCGCCACAGCAGAAGCTGTTCCAGTGATTGCGTTCCATCTCTACTAGATCGCCATTGGCGATTGCCGCAAGAACCTCTCTTGGTGGGTCGTAGATATCGTTATGTCTGCCAAGATAGCAAGGGTCATGGTAGGTTATCCTCTGGTTCAATCCTGAAGTTAGTTTCAATCTACCTTCCTTCATTAATTGAGTGATAAGCTGAGAATGATGGATAACTTCAAACTCAGCACCAAACTGGGGGTATTCATTCTTAATGGTATTAAAGCAGTGAGGGCAGGTGGTAACTATCTTGTTAACACCATAGCTCTTTAGCAGCTCGATGTTTTTAGTAGCCTGCATCTGGAACAAATATTCGTTACCCATCCTTCGAGCAGGATCACCACAGCAAGTTTCCTCAGTACCCAGCGTGGCGAAGTTAACATTGGCGGCTTTTAATACCTTGCCAAATGCTTGAGCAATCTTCATGCTGCGGTCTTCTAAAGATGCCTGACAACCTACCCAGAATACCAAATCAACCGCGCTATCCTCGGAAAGATGTTTTACCTCCAATCCTTCTTCCCAATCAGTCCTAGTATGTGTAGTGCCGATGACAACATGCCCTCTAGCTTCGATAGAGGTCAATATTGGTTCAGCTAATTCAGGGACTTTGGCTTGCTCTAAAATTAGGCTACGACGCATATCAATAATCTTATTAATGTGTTCTACATAAACTGGACACGCTTCTTGACAGGCAAAGCAAGTACAGCAGCTCCAGATGGTATCTTCAGGTATTACCTCGCCGATAAGTGAACGGGGTGGGTCTGCCTCCGGGATTAGCAATGATGTCTTGGGCACTTTAACCTTGAGTGGGTAGTTACTTTCTTCCAGTAGATGTTCTTTCATTGATTGGATTAGCTTTTTTGGGGATAACGGTTGACCACTAAGGTAAGCAGGGCATATTTCCTGACATCTTCCGCAGCGAGTACAAGCATCCAAATCCAACAGTTGCTTCCAGGTGAAGTCTTCAATCTTGCCTACACCAAAAGTTTCAGCCTCTTCTAGGTTAATGGGCTGCAACGCTCCTTTGGGTTCCCAACTGCGGAGAAAGACATTCACCGGGGAGACGATGATATGAGTTAGCTTATTGTAGAACAGCGAAATGTAAACCACTGCGCCAACGGCAAGTATGAGGTGTAGGAACCACAAAGCTTGATGTAACACTAGATTTGTTCCTGAACTGAGTCCGATGAATGCCTTGCTAAGCACTAACCCGAATGGTGACCATACATTCCAGATAGCCTCAGTGCCTGGTTCCACGGCAGCAATGCGGAGAGCTTCTACAAAGAAGCCAGTGATTACCACCGCCAGGATTAAGCTAATGGCAATGAGGTCGTCAGCACTTCTATCTAATCTCTCTTGGAATGCCCCTGGTTTTTGGGCATATCTGCGAATGATGAATATAATCGCTCCTATGAAGACTAGGATACCTCCGATATCATTAACAAGAGAGTGAATTAGAAAGGGTGTTCCATGAACCCAGGAATGAAACCAGTAATGCCCGACAAAATCTATTCCTGCGCCGAGGAAGAGAATTATACATCCCCAGAAGATGAAAAGGTGCGATATCCCGGGATAAAATTCCCTGAGGAATTTCCTGTGTATAAGACCTTCAACAACACCAAGTTTTATGAAATTCCCTATCCTGCTCCAAAAGGGGTGGAATCTGTCCTCAGGCTTACCGCGCCGCCAAACGTCCAGAAAGCGAACAAAACCAGCATAAAGAAAAATGAAAGCTACCACGAGGGCTACAGGGTAGATAGCCCATGGCCCCCCGGGAACATTCCAAAGAATTTCACGAAATGCTTCCATTGCTTCCCTTCAAGATTTTGATAACCGAGAAATTATATCATAACGACGGGCATCAAAGGAAGCTCTCTACTTATCTTGTCTCGCCCTTTTGAGATAAGAAAGAAGTTCTTCCAGATTTCTAATGTTTGCTTGGTAAGTTTAAAAGTGGAGAATGACTTTGGTTAGTCCACCACTTGTCGGACACGCTTGATGTCTATTGCTTTGCCGCTATCGTTAGTTGCTTCCACTACAATAGCATCAAAAGAAACTTGACCTTTGGCCACTGAAAAACGTTTGGGTATTTGGGTAAGAAAACGGTCAATCACAGCGCTCACTTCAACGCCAATGACGGAATTTATAGGCCCAACCATGCCTATTTCAGTCACAAAAGCAGTGCCCTTGGGTAATATGCATGCATCAATAGTGCCTACGTGGGTGTGTGTTCCCAGAACGGCGCTAACTCGTCCATCCAGGTATCTACCCATTGCTACTTTCTCTGAAGTTGCTTCGGCATGAAAATCAACAATGATGACAGCAGGCTTTTTGTCAAGCTCACCTAATAACTTATCCATAGCTCGAAATGGACAATCAAAATCCCCTACGAAAGTGCGCCCAATTATATTAACCACCATGATGTTATCCTTGATCCAATAGCCCCGTCCGGGAGTCATTGGGGGATAATTCAATGGACGGATTACAGCAGCATCGCTATCTAAATAAGGAATAACTTCATGATGGGCCCAAACATGATTTCCTGTGGTTATCACATCAATTCCAGAGTCAAAAAGTTCCTGTGCTGTGCCAGGAGTTAGTCCTATCCCACCTGCAGCATTTTCTCCATTGGCTATTGCCAGGGTAATTCCGTATTCATCTCGCAAGCGGGGTAGAATTTCTTTGACTGCTTCCCTGCCTGGTTTGCCAATTACATCTCCCATTACCAATATTTTCAATTCTGCCTCCACCCCAATCTACTTGGCGTAATCTACTACTGTAGTCTCCCGTACCACAACAACCTTTATCTGCCCAGGATAGGTCAAGCTTTCCTCTATCTTTTTAGAGATGTCTCTGGCTAGCCTTATTGCGGTCAAATCATCGATTTCCTCCGGTTTTACCATTATGCGTACTTCACGTCCTGCTTGAATAGCAAAAGTTTTCTCTATTCCAGGAAAGCTATTGGCTACGTCTTCCAAATCCTTCACTCGTTTTAGATATTGCTCCACGGATTCACGTCTGGCACCAGGACGCGAACCGCTTATAGCATCAGCAGCGGCGACAATAAAACCGATAACGCTGCTTGTCGAAGCTTCACCGTGGTGCTCAGCAATTGCTTGAGCTACCTCTGGAGATTTATCCCATTGCTTAACCAAATCAGCGCCTATCAAAGCATGGGGACCTTCAACTTGATAATCTATTGCCTTGCCAATGTCGTGAAGCAAACCAGCTTTTCTGGATGCTGCACTATTAGCTCCAATTTCGTTGGCTAGCATCCCTGCTAGATGCGCAACTTCAATGCTGTGTAGCAACACATTTTGACCATAGCTGGTGCGGAATTTGAGTTTGCCAAGTGACTTTATCAACTCAGGATGTAGCCCTGGGACATCTGCTGCGTAAGCAGCTTGCTCCCCCTCATTGTGAATAGTGGCTTCAACTTCAGCTTTGACTTTCCCTACCACTTCCTCAATTCGGGCGGGATGAATACGCCCATCAAGGATGAGTTTGTTTAACGCAATCCGGGCCACTTCTCTTTTCACTGGATCAAAGCTGGAGATAGTGACTACCTCAGGGGTATCATCGACAATGAGGTCTACCCCGGTAGCTTGCTCCAACGCCCGAATATTACGACCTTCACGACCGATAAGCCGTCCTTTCATTTCATCGCTGGGTAGAGGGACTGAGGAAACCGTGATCTCTGAGACGACGTCTGTAGTACACCGTTGGACGGTTGTTGCCAGGATTTCTTGAGCTCGCCTGTTCGCTTCCTCTCTCACCTCGTTTTCCCAGGTTCGAACTTGACGTGCTGCTTCATCTTTGACTTCAGATTCTATAGCCTGTAATAAGAGCTGTTTTGCTTCCTCACTGGATACGTTGGCAAGAGCCTCTAATTGCTCCACTTCTTTTTTCTTCAATACTTGAAGCTCATCCTTTATCCTTTCGATGTCCCTTTCTTTTGAATTAAGGTGGCGATCCCGTCTTTCAACAAGCTCTGTTTTCTGGTCCAGTGTCTGTTCTTTTTGAGTGAGGCGATTCTCTACGCGTTGTAATTCGACGCGATGTTCTTTGTTTTCAGCTTCAGCAGCCTTCCTGAGTCTAGTGGCTTCTTCTTTGGCGTCAAGAACAACTTCTTTATGCTTTACTGCTGCATCATCTAGTAACTTTCGTGCTTCTTTCCGGGCGCTGCGAATTTGCTGATTCGCTATTACCTGCCTCACGAAGTAACCGGTAAGGATACCCAATATAGAAACAAGACAAACCAAAACATATACATAACTTTCCATTTTCCCTCTTCATTTCAGTAGAATAGACCAAATATTGCATTGTGACTTAAATGATAATCCTTTAATGACCTATCGTCAAATTCCTTGCAGCAGCCCGGCAAAAAGAAGCAAAATGAGAAAATTGGTTTATGTGCTTTGAGTGTGACGATTAACAGTTAAACAGTGGAAGGAAGGCAAAAAACGAATAGCGATAGATTTAGGATCTATCGACCGACCTAGGAATCATTAGGATTTATCCTTTGACTCCCTAGAAAGGAGGTGATTCAGCCACACGTTCCCGTACGGCTGCCTTGTTACGACTTCGTCACAGTTACCAGCCCTACTCTCGGCGACTGCCTCTTGCCGAAGCAAGTTAGCCCATCGACTTCAAGTATTGCTGACTCCCACGGCGTGACGGGCGGTGTGTACAAGGCCCGAGAACGTATTCACCGCAGTATGGCTGACCTGCGGTTACTAGCAACTCCTACTTCATGCAGGCGATTTCAGCCTGCAATCCGAACTGAGGATGATTTTTTGAGATTAGCTCCGGATCGCTCCTTCGCAACCCTTTGTATCACCCATTGTAGCGTGTGTGTAGCCCAGGGTATAAGGGCCATGCTGACTTGACGTCATCCCCGCCTTCCTCCTTGCTTTGCAAGGCAGTCTGCTATGAGAATTCAACATAGCACAGGGGTTGCGCTCGTTACGGGACTTAACCCAACACCTCACGGCACGAGCTGACGACAGCCATGCAGCACCTGTGACAGTTCCTGACTGGATACAGGTCGTCATCCTTTCGGATTCCTACTACTGACATGTCAAGCCCTGGTAAGGTTCTTCGCGTAGCATCGAATTAAACCACACGCTCCGCTGCTTGTGCGGGCCCCCGTCAATTCCTTTGAGTTTTAACCTTGCGGCCGTAGTCCCCAGGCGGGACACTTAAA
>Ga0209427_10002214_pt1 | contig 22829 bp, 22 predicted proteins | sample DeeMarSWOR136_30_FD_187465 | JGI IMG/M metagenome (GOLD analysis project Ga0209427, IMG submission 187465) | Marine sediment microbial communities from White Oak River estuary, North Carolina - WOR-1-36_30 (SPAdes) (version 2) | ecosystem: Environmental > Aquatic > Marine > Intertidal zone >...
TCCAACTACTTTAACATACGGCGATGAGTCCACCTTAAAAAACCCTGTTTTTTGTCTTGACAATGGGTAGGGGTATAGTGGAATTCAGAAGTTATGATTAAAAGTTTTCGCCATTGGCGAGGGTGGGTATGTATTACTCTTGTGAGATAAGCGTTTTCGATAGTATCGTAGGACGCTTGTTCTCTGAGTATTTTTTGGGAATCTATCCCTTTTTCGACTAAATACTCTGTTGCAACGCTGCATTCAAATAGAGGAAACCCCTCCCTATCCAATATGGGTGGCTTGTGCACTGTTCCGGCGCTTAAAGCAATTATGTGTTCGGTGGTTTGCATCTCAATAGCCCTATCAAGCCGTGTCTTGGTCCACTCTGGAAGTTGGCCCTCTTTTGTGAGGCCTCCACCTGGAACTAAAATTGCGTCATAAGGCTTGCTCATAGGTATTCAGTTGCTGTTAAGCTTCCTCTTATACTTCCATTTTCAATGTTAATTTAACTGTGATGTTAAACTTTTCGTTCAATGAAATACCAAATTTGCCTGGCAAATACAATCGGTTTGAACATTTTCATTGCTAGCCACACTTGGTACCTGATTAGTTCCTGCTGCTTTGGCGGGGAATCAAAGACCCAGTCGGGCCTGTCCTTATCAGCATAGATATTTCCGACAGCTGTGATGAAATCTTTGATGCAATATGTAGCCTGCGGAGTCGGGGTCGTAGGCCTTTTGGGGATGATTGCATACGCGTCACCGTTATCATCTTGAAACTCGTACTCTGCGTCTGTGTTGCTTACTTCTCTTTGTAACACCCACGTTGAAGCGTCATATTCTATACTATAAGTACCGTGTTTGCCGGTCACGATACTCTTTGCAGGCTTCGCAAACAGCGCCTGGCTCTGAATCGAATTTCCGGCGAACCCAGAGTCTTTCTTCAGCCCCGGCGAAGGATGCACAGACCTGCCCAGAGAGATTATGAATATATTCTTGGTCGTAACCAAAGTGTATCTCGAATAATCAAAGCCATAGACCCAATCTTATAAACCGCCCCTTTACATCAGGTTTTTCTGAATCTTACAACCAGGAATTGCCTGGCCCCTGACAAAGAGTTACCTAGGGACATAACAAGGAATTTCATAGGCGAGATGCACCTAATATCTGTCCGATAAAGCAATTAGGACAGTTATGCGTGTCCCAAGAGTTGTAACGTTGATAACAGGACGCAATTTTCTCGGGTCTTGTTGCACCTGACGGGGACGGAGTTTGTTCACAGTAAATAGCTTATTCGCAAAAGTTAAGGTTAAATGGTTAATAAACAAGTCTGATTGTGCAGAACCTCGAAAATAAAAACGGTTTACGTGGCTACGAGTGCGGATTTGATTCATCCCGGCCACTTGAATATTATACGTGAGGCAAGGAAATATGGGGCATTTATTGTTGGCTTATTGACCGATTTGGCAATTGCAAGCTACAAGCGACTTCCTTATTCGATATTTCCCATATTAAACGCTTGGTTACGCAACCAAGCCTTCCAATTCCACGATAATGTCAAAATCTCCTTCGAATTGCAACCAGTTGAAGTCTCTTTTTACAAATCTTGCTTCCAGAATCACCCAAAAGCCAAATTATTGCCCTTAGGCTGTCTGGATTTCCTTTGTTTAAGGAGTTCCGAATGGTCACAGACAATCAGGTAAGAATTCTGATGAAGCTGACCAATAAGGAAAAAACGCTCAAAACAGCCTCTACCAAGGCTGGCATGAGCGAAAAGACGGCCCGTAAGTATCACGGATTGGGCAAATTACCCAGCCAGTGCAAGACCATCCATGACTTGAGAATCCGCCCAGATCCATTCTAAGATGATTAGCATAAGTTTCTGATATTTTTTGAACACCGATGTGTACACAGTGCACGCAGAATTAATAACTTAATGCTGATAGCTAATTGCTGAGGATTATAAGAAATGCTTAAACTTGCTGACAATCCTCCGATTTTGACTCCTGATGTCGAGTCGCTAACCGATCTTGACGGCACCTGGTGGGTGGCATATACAAAAACCCATTTCGAGAAGTCTTTTGCCTGGGACCTATACAGCCGTGGCATTGGGTACTTCCTTCCGATGTGTGAGTACGTTATTTCTTCCAGCGGCCGCAATCGACGCGGCATGAAGCTCCTGTTTCCGTCTTATGTATTTTTTTGTGGCAGCAATGAGGATCGTCATACTGCTTTGACGACCAATCGATTGTTACAGGTCATTGACGTGGCAGACCAGTTAGGCTTAATATCGCAACTCATGACAATTGAAAAAGGGCTTTCGTGCGAAGCCGGTTTCGAACCTTACCCGTATCGTCCCGTCGGTACCCGCACCAGGATTATCTCAGGCCCTATGATGGGCACCGAAGGTGTGGTTATTGAAAGAAAAAATGAAAAGGCCCGGATGGTCTTGGAGGTTACTACCCTCGGCCAGGGCGCTGTTATGGAAATAGAGGCTGATCTCCTGGAACCCATCCACTCTCCTGGAGCCCATCCACTAAAACCTACACCTACCTATTCTTGATACTCTGTTTTCTATGCTGCGACGGTTTCTCGAGCGCAGGTCGTTGTCGTAGGCTCAGTCCGGCTGCGGGAAACGATAGCCGATTTGAAGCAAAAGTACACCATATCCAACCAGAAGAAGCAGGAAATAGAAAATTTCGATAGAATCGGACTGCACTTCCGCCAGGCCAAAATCTTCGACCAGGGGTGGCAGGCAGTATGTATTGCAGCAGATGAGTTGGACTTTGCGAGGGGCTTGTTGCCTTTGACTAATCGTGATGGGACTGAACGAAAGTTAGTTTGGGAAAAAGACTCAAATAATATTGGGGCAGAAGAGATTGTCAAAATGACTGTCCCGATCCATGACCGCCGCGCCGATTCAGCACTGAACATGGAAGTCCAGGTCCACGCAAACGGCTCTCTTGAATCTGCCAGCCGTCGCCTAACGCTGTTTAGACGGCTGCTTGAAAAACACAGTGTTGCGAATCTGACCGGATAAGACAAATAAAGCTATAGTACTTTATGACTCTTAATTTTAGCAGCTTGTAGGTATCTGGCGGTATAGCTTTCAGAATATTATTTATCTGAAAGGAATCGGCATGAACAAGAAATATATTGTCCGGCTTACGGCTGAAGAACGCAAAGAACTGGAAATTTTAGTGAAGAAAGGAAAAACTCAGGCGTATCGAATAAAACATGCTAATATTTTATTGGCGGTGGATGCTGACGGACCAAATTTATCCGACGAGGACAGTGCCCAAATATTTGGTTGTCATCAGAATACTGTCTGAAATGTTCGCCAAAGATTTGTCGAACAAGGCATTAAGGTAGCCCTTGAACGAAAAAGGCGGGACAAACCACTACGAGAGCTTACAATTGATGACGAAAAAGAGGCGCAACTTATTGCTATCGCTTGTAGTGAGCCGCCTGCCGGATGCGCCAAGTGGACTCTGAAAATGCTGGGGGAGAGGCTGGTAGAATAAGATATCGTTGATACAATCAGCGACCAGACGGTACGTCGCACCTTGAAAAAAACGAACTTAAGCCTCACCTGCGGAAATGCTGGGTAATAAGTATGTACACAGGGAGCTTGGCCGTCCTATTTTTTTAATGAGCATCTGAGGGCGGAAAACTTAGATGATTAATAAACTTTGGCCGGAAGAAATCATAAGAACAAGTTCAAATTAAATGATGAGTACGAGATTTCTAATGAGGAAAGAGATTCCGCGAAAGTGTTTCTTCACTTCTTTCTAATTATTCTTATTGATTTACGGTGAGAGCAAAATGAAAGCAGTCATTCTTGCAGGTGGCTTTGGAACACGAATTTCCGAAGAAACTGATTTTCGACCTAAGCCGATGGTTGAAATAGGTGGCAAGCCGATTCTTTGGCATATTATGAAATACTATACGTGCTTTGGAATTAAAGATTTCATAATATGCCTTGGATACAAGGGCTACTATATAAAAGAGTACTTTGCTAATTACTTTCTGCACATGTCTGATGTTACCTTTGATATACGAAAGAATGAAATGGAAGTTCACACTATTCATTGTGAACCCTGGAAAGTGACCGTGCTTGATACTGGGCTTAACACAATGACAGGGGGACGTCTAAAATATGTAGCTCCATATCTTGATGATGAACCTTTTTGTTTCACATATGGTGATGGACTTAGTGATGTGAGCATTAATGAATTGATCCGTAGTCACATGGAACATGGGGCCTTGGCCACTATGACTGCGGTTCAACCTCCAGCAAGGTTTGGGGTTTTAGAGATTGAAGGATCTAAGATTAATTGTTTTGAAGAAAAACCTAAAGGTGAGGGGGGGTGGATTAATGGAGGCTTTTTCGTGCTTGATCCTAAAGTAATAGATTACATTCAAGATGACAAAACTGTATGGGAACGGGAACCACTTGAACGTTTGGCAGCAGAGGACCAGCTTTACGCATATAAGCATGAAGGTTTTTGGCAAGCTATGGATACACTCAGAGACAAGATTAGGCTCAACGATCTTTGGGATGCTGGCAAAGCCCCTTGGAAACAATGGGGCAACGAAGCAAGTGCCCCAATAGAAGCAATACATGTAAAATCTAAAAAAGACCATCTTGTAAGCTTAGTTTCATGTTTAAAGACTTCTACAACGGCAAGCGAGTCTTTATAACTGGTCACACAGGATTTAAGGGTAGTTGGCTCTCAGAATGGCTTCTTTTGCTTGGAGCTCATCCTATTGGTTATAGTCTTGTTCCAGAGACAACTCCATCACTTTTTATTCAATTAGGATTGGAAAAACGCGTTGACCATCATATTAGTGACATTCGAAATGCAAGAACATTAACAGAGGCACTGCAAGCAGCACAAACTGATGTTGTTTTTCATCTTGCAGCGCAACCGCTCGTCAGGCGGTCTTATGATGAGCCGATCGTAACATATGAGACAAATGTTCTTGGCACAATATACCTCCTTGAGGCTTTACGATTCGTGAATAAGCCATGCTCCGTTGTGATCGTTACGACGGACAAATGCTACGAAAATCGCGGGTGGCATTTTGGGTATCGTGAAAATGATCCTTTGGGAGGCCATGATCCATATAGTGCCAGCAAGGCCTGCGCAGAATTGGCGGTTCAGTCTTATAGGAAATCATATTTTGAAACAAAATCTAATCCCCGCGTCGCAATTGCCAGCGCGCGTGCTGGTAACGTGATAGGAGGGGGTGATTGGTCCGAAGATCGAATTGTACCGGATTCCGTCCGGGCTTTGTCAAAGAGCCAGCCGATTTCTGTTCGGAATCCTTATGCCACACGTCCCTGGCAACATGTGCTGGAGCCGTTATCCGGGTATCTTCTCTTGGGGCAGCTTCTTTACCCTGGACATACCAATGAAACTGAGGGTCTGTGCGGGGCCTATAATTTTGGCCCGAATGTGCATTCCAATCAAACGGTTGCATATCTGGTCGAGAAAATGCTAACCCATTGGCCAGGGACCTGGCAGGATGATAGTGATCCCCAAGCACTGCACGAAGCCGGACTCCTGAATCTCACAACCGACAAAGCTTGGCATAACTTGCAATGGCGGCCTGTGTGGGACTTTGATACGACCATCCAACAAACCATGCAATGGTACCGTGACATCATACGGTTACGACCGGATAGTGAACATGCTGCTGCAATAACAAAGAATCAGATTCTGGCCTACCATGATCAGGCCAAACAACAGAAACACCGATGGGCTTGCGACGATTGAATGTTGAAAACAGAGGGATATGACTTGCTACTGTCTATTCAGCGGATCATTACAAATTTACCCTTTTACATAAGGATCATCATAAATGACTAATTTAACAGAAAAGAGAAGGGAAATTCTACAGCTGGTAAGTGAATACTACAATCAGAACTTTCCGCCTATAGAATTCATACCCGGTGAAACACCGGTTCGTTATGCAGGACGGGTGTTTGACGATGAGGAATTACGTTATGCTGTTGAAGCAAGCCTAGATTTCTGGCTGACTGCTGGACGTTTTTCAGAAGAACTTGAAGGTTATCTTACGGACTATTTTGATTCTGATACCGCACTTTTGGTTAATTCAGGCTCTTCTGCTAATTTGGTTGCTTTCAGTGCTTTAACATCTCCAACGTTAGGCGATAGGCGAGTATGCCCAGGAGACGAAGTGATCACTGTAGCTGCAGGGTTCCCTACGACAGTTAATCCTATTATTCAGAACAATGCGATTCCAGTTTTCATTGATGTAGAATTAGGTACTTATGTTCCGACTGTAGAGGCTATTCAATCTGCGATAACATCACGTACTAAAGCTATTATGATTGCACATACGATGGGGATGCCCTATGACGCAGCCGCAGTTAAAGATCTTTGTAAGCAAAAAGGATTATGGCTTATTGAAGATTGTTGTGACGCATTAGGCTCAAAACTAAATGGTCGACTTTTGGGTACATTTGGTGATATAGCAACATTGTCATTTTATCCGGCCCATCAAATGACAATGGGTGAGGGGGGGGCAGTCTTGACCAATAACAAAGAACTTGCACGTATTGCACGTTCTTTTCGCGATTGGGGAAGGGATTGCTATTGTAGTGGAGGAGAGAATAATACATGTGGAAAGCGGTTTACACAGCAATTCGGGACGTTACCTCTCGGATTTGATCATAAGTATGTGTATTCGCACATTGGGTATAATTTAAAAATTACAGATATTCAAGCAGCTATTGGATGTGCTCAATTTAAAAAGCTCGGAAAATTCATTGAAGTTAGACATCGTAATTGGGCTGCTCTCACGGAAAAACTAGAACCCTATAAGGATCAACTTATTCTTCACAAAGCTCCGTTGAATTGTGAGCCTTGTTATTTCGGCTATGTCATCACAGTTTCTAAAAAAGCTCGTTTCACTCGTAATGAACTCACCGATTTTTTAGAAAAAGCCAAGATCGAAACACGGAATCTTTTTTGTGGAAATATCATACATCAGCCTGCTTATGCTAATACTCAATATCGTATACATGGAGAGTTGACCAATACAGATCTGATTATGAACAACACCTTTTTTATTGGTGTTTATCCTGGATGTACAGAAAAACATATCCAATATATTTCTGAAGTTTTCGAATCTTTCATGAGGGAGCATGCTGGATGGGGATACCCGTTGAATTCAAGGCAGAAGTTACAAATATACTCCGACACAGTGGTGATGTAGCTACGTATGAATTCAGATGTCATGGGAGACGTCCCAAGTATAAAGGTGGGCAATTCTTGCATTTGGCTTTGGATTCGTATGATCCTTCAATGCATTGGCCGGAATCTCGCGTATTTACTATTGCCAATGGTGCCATGAATCGAGAATTTATACGATTGTCCGTATCAGCCAAAGGCAAGTTCAGAAGCCGCATTTTAGATGAACTTGAGATTTGTAAGCAAGTATGGATGAAAGGACCTTATGGAAAATTTATCGTAAAACAGATCCCTGTGGGTGGTTGTTTTAATTGCAGAAGGAACGGGAGTGGCTCCCTTTGTGGTGTTCATGGAAGATTCTTTGGTAAAAGGTCTTGACGGTAGTATTTGGCTGCACTATGGAGCTTGAACCGCCGAGCTGCTTCTATTTAGGGGTGTTGCAGAATCTTGTAAAAATGCCTTTTCAGACTTTAACTGTAAGTATTATGTTGAACAAGGTGCTGGCGAAGGATTGAGCAATGGTAGAATTGACATTGATACAGTCTGTAAAGAGCTATGTGATGTTACAAATACGATATTTTATCTTTGTGGACCACTATAAATGATTACTATGTTTTCTAATCGGCTGAGAAAAGATTATGAAATTTCAGATAAAAAAAACATAAGAGTTGATGACTTGAGTGAGTAATACTGATGATGTGTACAAAGCATTAGTATAGACGCCCTCTTAAGAAAGCGTGGAAGGAATGACATGAGTCGTCGAGTGCAAACCTATCATGATGCCATTACCAATGATTTTTCATTTCTCAAGGAATCATCAACATTAGAAGAGGCTCTTGGAAAAGCCATTTATGTTGCCGGTGGAGAAGGAGCACTGCTTCCAGTTTGCCGTTTACATCTGCAGGATGAATGTTTGATTCAGCAGCTTAGTGACTGGCGAGAGAAATATGCATTTGCTTATCCAAGCCGCTTCCCCGTTAGTTTTGAGGGGACACGTTTATGGCTCGAAGAAAAAGTTCTGAATGTTTCTGATCGCATTCTATTCTTAGTACTTGATAATATAGGCCGGATAGTGGGCCATATGGGCTTCGCTAACTGTTTTAATGATGAATTGGCCATGGAAGTAGATAACGTGGTGCGTGGTATTACCGAAATGGCTCCTGGAATAATGTCGGTTTGTCTGCTGAAGCTCATTAGCTGGGCTAATACTACACTTTGGCCTGATAGCATTTTTCTTAGAGTGTTGGATGACAATGAACACGCTCAACGATTTTATAAGAATATTGGTTTTATTGAAGTTGACAGGGAACCCCTACGGAAGCACGTTGCAGGAGACATTATCAGGTTGGATCCTATTGAAGCTGGTGATAATGCCGAACCAGACGCTCATTTCATTAAGATGAAATGGCAGGAACATTCTGAGATCATAGGTGATTCTATGATTCTAACGGCTGGTCCATCTATTTCAGCGAGGGAGGGCTACTACGCATGGGATGCAGCAAAGTATGGCTGGAACAATAGCTGGAACGAGTATTTAGGCAGGTTTGAATCGAATTTTGCTCACTACATCCATACAGAACAAGCTTTGGCAACGTCCTGTTGTACAGGGGCGTTGCATATCGCGCTGGCCGCATTAGGCATAGGTCCGGGAGATGAAGTTATTGTTCCGGATTTGACGTGGGTAGCCACTGCAAACGCAGTTCTCTACGTTGGAGCAACGCCGATTTTTGCTGATGTGGAAGCTGGTAGTTGGTGCCTTGACCCGAATTCATTTGAATCCTGTATAACCCCTATGACTAAAGCTGTCATCCCGGTGCACTTATATGGGCATCCTTGTGATATGGAATCTATTTTAAGTATTGCTGAAAAGCATGGTCTCTATGTCGTTGAAGACGCCGCCCCTTCTATTGGGGCTGAATACAAAGGGCATCGCACAGGTTCTTTTGGTCATTTTGCTGCGTTTAGTTTTCAAGGTGCAAAACTTGTTGTTACTGGAGAAGGGGGAATGCTTGTTACCAGTGACAATGAGCTATACAAAAGGGCGAGGCAAATATGGGATCAGGGCAGACAACCTGGTACTTTCCGGATTGAGAAGAACGGCTTGAAGTATAAAATGTCAAATGTACAGGCAGCAATAGGTCTAGCGCAGCTTGAGCGTAATGATATCATGGTAGAGGCTAAACGGCGTATATTTTCTTGGTATGAAGAGAATCTAAAAGGTCTTTCATGCGTAACACTAAATAAGGAAATGCCATGGGCACACAGCACTTATTGGATGAGCAGTCTCTGTTTGAGTGAGGATTCTCCTTGTACGCGCAATGAATTAATGCGAAAACTCAAGGAGAGAAATATTGATACGCGTCCGGTATTTCCCGCAATTAGCCAATTCTCTATTTGGCCGAGGGAGCAGGAACCCCAGCCTACTGCATTTAGAATTGGGAATCAGGCAATTAATTTGCCAAGCGGAGTTTGTCTCAAGAGAGAACAGGTCGAATATATTTGTAACTCTATTTGTGGAATCCTAAACGATAGCAAATGAGTGTAATGAGAAACATTTACCGTATCGCTAATAATATTCGATGTAATGCTCTGAAATGTGTTTATAAGAGTCAATCCAGTCATATTGGCAGCGGATTGTCCTGCGCCGACATTCTCGCTGTTCTATACGATGGATGGTTAAATGTTTCACCGGATAGAGTGAATGATCCGGAGCGTGATCGTTTGATTATTAGTAAGGGACATGCCGCTGCCGTCTATTATAGCACTCTTGCTGAATATGGTTTTATTCCCAAAGATTGGCTTTCAACATATTGTCAATTTGGGTCTCAGCTTGGTGGCCATGTTTCTCATCTCGTTTCCGGTGTCGAATTTTCTTCCGGTTCACTTGGACATGGTCTACCCGTTGGAGTTGGAATGGCTTTAGGGGCAAAACGAGCAGGTAGAAACTATCGGGTAGTGGTTTTAATGTCTGATGGAGAAATGGATTCTGGAGCAAATTGGGAAGCGATTATGATGGCGCCAGGATTACATTTAGATAATCTTTTAGTTATTGTGGACAGAAACCATCTCCAGGCAATGGGCTTTACGGAGGCTATCGTTCCACTTGGAAATTTGGCTGAGAAGTTCGAAGCCTTTGGGTGGGTAGTGAAGAACATTGATGGACATGATTTGAAAGAGTTAAAAACGACCTTGGAACAATTTCCGTCTAGGTCTGAGAAGCCAAGAGTAATAATTGCAAACACAATTAAGGGCAAAGGTGTTAGCTTTATGGAAAATCAGCTTGAATGGCACTATAAATCTCCTAATAAGATTGAATTCAAAAAAGCTATAAAGGAATTGAGCCTCTGATGAGAAAGGCATTTATTAACAGGCTTTGCGAACTAGCACGTCATGATGACCGCATCTGTTTGATAATTGGTGATCTTGGTTTTTCGGTTGTGGAACCTTTTGCCAAAGAATTTCCCGATAGATTTTTAAATGCCGGTGTTGCCGAGCAGAATATGATCGGCATGGCAGCAGGCTGGAGTCTTGCAGAAAATAAGACAGTTTTTGTGTACAGCATTGCTAATTTCCCAACGCTCCGTTGTCTGGAGCAGATTCGGAATGATGTCTGCTATCATCGCGCCAATGTCAAAATCATTTCAGTGGGCGGTGGTATCTGTTACGGTACGGCAGGATTTTCTCACTACGCTACTGAAGATTTTGCTGTTATGAGGGCTATGCCGGGAATGGTGGTTTCCGCCCCTGCGGATGATTTGGAAACATATCAGATCACCTGTTTGGCAGTTAATACACCTGGACCTTTCTATATGCGTCTCGGCCGAAACAACGAACCACAGGTTCATGCCTATCCTCCTGAAATAATGATTGGCGAGCCGATTTGCATCAGACAAAACAGTAGTAATATTGTCCTTATTTCGGCAGGAACTATAGTCTCAGAAGTATTACAGGCCTCTGAAGAACTCAAACGTTATGGAATTTCTGCTCGGGTTGTCAGCATACCTTTTCTTAAGCCAATAGACAAACCTAAACTTCTTAATCTATTGGCTGGATGTAATTCAATTCTGGTAATTGAAGAGCATATTTCGTTTGGGGGATTGGGAAACGCTATATCAGAAATTATTGCTGAGGCATCCTTACCTGCAAAGATTAAACTTATTGCTTTGCCGGAATTTATTAACCGCTTGGGAAGTCAGACGGACCTCAGACGTTTTTATGGCTTGGATTCGTCTGCTATATTTGATCGTGTCGTCTCTCACTTTCATTGACGCGTAAGGATAATAGACAAGGTTATTTTTTGCTTTACTCCTTCAAGCATTCCAATAATGGCGTCTCCACATCTGAGTACATTTTTTCATTGATTTGAATATTAAATAACGGTGAAAGATTGAAAAATAGCAAAATTGCTCTGAGTATTTGTATACCAACATATAATCGTAGTAAATACTTGAAAAGGATGTTGTCGAGCATTATTAATCAAATAGGCGACATAAAGGATGGATATACTATAGAAATATGCATTTCAGATAATGCATCACCTGATGATACATTAGAAGTTGTTAATATGTATGCCGAGCTGCATATGATTACTTACAGGCGAAATCCAACAAATATAGGCGCATCTAAAAATTTTATCGAAGCTACCAAGATGGCAAATGGGGAGTATGTATGGATATTAGGAGATGATGATATTCTAACTGATGACGCTATCGACCATATAATGAAAATTATTGTCGATAAAAGGCCGGACGTCATTCACGTTAAAGCTCTCGATGGAGACTGTGAGCCCAATTTATTTAAATGGATGAGCGATGATATTGAGATTGCTAAAAATGAGTATAGTAATTTTATTTTAAGAGACAACTTAAATCATTTGGGATTTATTTCATCTACAATATTCAAGAGAGATAAATTGGATTTCGATTATATAGGTGAAATAGCCGGTAGAATTAGATGGCCTCATTTATACGCGGTTCTTGAACAGAGGGTAAGGATTGATAAAGTCTTCTTAACGAAACCGTTAGTAATACAAGCGTGTGATGCAGGATGGTTCTGGACCCCGGCAGATTGGCTTATTGTTCGATACGAAAAGGTAGTTATGTTAGAGAGCCTATCACGTATAGATAGTATCCAAATACCGAAAGCAAAGTTGTTATTGATAAGGCAATTGTTTGGTAAATCGCAAATCAAAGAGTTGTTGTACTCTAAAATGGCAGAGGGGAGTATTAATAAATATGAGTATTTTATTGAAAAGTACATCAGAGAAGCTGTGAAATATAAATTTTTACTTAAATTACATTTATTTATTGTATCAATAGTTAATACGAAGGCGGTCGATATTTTCTTAAGTACCTTTTTGTTCAACTACAAAAAAAAGATAAGATTTACTGAAGCAGTCGGGTCTGAAAACGATGCAGATGTGAGAGAGGGGAGTCTGGGCAGTAATAGATAATATGCTTTATTTTCAAGAGAAGACAATAACCAAACCATTTCCAATTTTTGTGCCCGTTAATTATTGGTTTTATCAAGCAAAACTGCTAAATGAGAGTTGTTAACAGATTTATAGAATTTGCTATAGGTGCTAAGCATTCTAAAGCATTCTTGTTTGCAGGTGCTGCAAGAGTCTGGCAATTAATTGTGGGATTCGCAATATTATATGCAATATCAAGCTCATTTTCTAAAGAAATACAAGGTTATTATTATGTAGTTTTGAGTTTGTTGGCAATGCAGGCATTCTTTGAGCTAGGAATGTCTGTTGTCATAATGACTTTTTCTGCTCATCAATGGGCTTTTCTTAAGTTTGATAATAAGCAGATTCAGGGAGATGAATGTCATATATCTAAACTGTCTGACATTTTTAAAAAAAGTGTTCGGTGGTATGGTGTAGCAGCAATTCTGTATATCCTTATAATCACTCCAGTTGGATATTTCATACTCTCTGAACAAGGATCTGCTATTAGTTGGGAGAGTCCCTGGATAATTTCGATAATATTGAGTGCGATATTAGTGTTCTTACAGCCGTTATATTCAATTCTTGAGGGCTGTGGGATGATTGAACAAGTAACTAAGTTTCGTTTTTATGAAGCATCGTTGTCTTCTGTAGTGTTATTGATTTCAATCTATTCAGGAATGGGTTTGTGGGCTATTTCCGCCCAATATACAATAAGACTGTTTATTCAACTATTCTTTATATTCAGAGATAAATGGCCATTCTTCAGATACTTGTTAAGAACTGTCATAACAGAAAAAGTTGAGTGGAAAAGAGAGATATTCCCGATGCAGTATAAACTTGCTGCACATGCAATAATGGCCTATTTGACGTTTTCAGCAATTACCCTGTTAATATTTAAATATATTGGGCCTGTTGAGGCTGGAAAAATAGGGATGTCATTTCAGATAATTGGAGTAGTGGGTTCGATTGGCGTCATCTGGGTACAAATAATGGGGCCTAGGTTTGCTATACTTGCCGCAGCAAAGAGATTTGAGGAGCTTGATAATTCATATAAACAAATAATGAAAAGCTCTGTTTCTTTGTTATTCGTATTATGCTGCGCCGCAGTTATGCTTTTACAACTGGCGGAATTCATTCATTTAGCGTTTAGTGAAAGACTTTTGGGGATGCATGATTTTAGTATTCTTTTTCTTTCTATTGTTGCGGGGCAGATAATTCAAGTTCAAGCAGCTTATATAAGAGCTCACAAGAAAGATGAGATGCTGCACATACACATAATCTTAGGAATACTGTGCACTGTTTTGATCGCATACTTTTCATTCATTAAGAGCATCAGTTTTGTAGTTATAGTATATTCGTTTACGAGAGTAGTTATGGTTATTTGGCATTTTATTCTGATCGAGCGTAGAAAGGGTGTATGGAGAAGAGATGTGTCTCTTCAACAGGTTTACGCTTATGCAGGGACTACGCTGGAGAAAAAGGCTGGATGGGTGAACAAGACTTGACCGTACCGAAGTCCCAAAAGATTCTCCTTACCGGTGCAACGGGCTTTCTTGGTAGTCACCTGCTTCGTGCATTCATTGAGAATGGCTTTCAGGTTGTCATCCTTAAGCGTAGTTTTTCCGACACCTGGCGCATAAGGGATTGTCTTGACAAGGTAAAAAGTTTTGATATCGATATCGTCCCACTCGAAAAGCCTTTTGAGGAGTGTGGACAATTTGACTGCGTAGTCCACACGGCCGTAAATTACGGGAGGAAAGGTGAAACATTGGTCAAAGTATTTAAAACGAATCTGGAATTACCTTTGCGTCTGATTCAGATAGCCACCTTTTTTAATACATCCACTTTTTTTAATACATCAACTTTTTTTAATACAGCGAATATATTATATCAGCATCTTAGCTATTACAATTTGAGTAAACGTCAGTTTGATGATTGGGGTAGGATATATGCAAATCAAGGTAAGATTCGATTTGTCAGTATCAGACTGGAACACATGTATGGTCCAAACGATGACCCATCAAAATTTACCACCCATGTGGTTCAAAGCTGTCTAAAGAATATCCCCGAATTTACTTTAACACCCGGAGAGCAAAAACGGGACTTTATTTATATTGATGATGTTGTCGAAGCGTATTTGAAATTGCTCGAAAATTGCACAACAGAAGAAGCCGAATTTCAGGAATATGAAGTGGGAAGCGGCAAAGCGGTCAGCATCCGGGAATATGTGGAAACAGTTCACTCGTTAACAAAGTCAGCTACCAGGCTTAAGTTTGGGGCGCTTCCATATAGGGATAATGAGATCATGTACTCCGAGGCGGATATTTCAAGGATTGTGAATCTTGGATGGAAACCAAAACACGATTTGGTTTCAGGTCTGAGAAAGATGATCGAAGGGGAAAGGGGATGCCCCCAAAAAAAAGAAAAGAATTTATGCGTTTTTTAACAGCTGGTGGCTGTGGATTTCTCGGCTCGAACCTGACATATGGGACTTAAAACCTGGTATTGAGAGAGTAAGAAAAGTTTCGTGACCTATTTCAAATTGAGAATATTATGCAACTAAAATTACTGGATATACTGGCATGCCCAAAGTGTATGGGGGAGCTGAACTGTCTTTCAACAGAGATTCACCCAGATCATGAGGTGGTTTCCGGCAGCCTGGAATGCAAATCATGCAAAAGTGTTTATCCAATTCGTTCGTCTATCCCCCGTTTCATCCTCGAAGACAATTACGCTTCGTCTTTCGGATTTCAGTGGAACTGTTTCAAGTTTGAACAAATCGACACGGACACCAGTCAAAAGTCCTCGGAAGACAGATTCTACGCAGAGACGGGCTGGAATAACGAATGGATGAATGGGAAGTGGATTCTTGATGCTGGCTGCGGCGCCGGTAGGTTTCTGGACATCGCTTCAAGGAGCTCCTGTGAAGTGGTCGGGATCGATATCAGTAACGCTGTTGATGCAGCGGCTGTTACCATGCGTGGGCGTCGGAATGTCCATCTGGTCCAGGCGAGCGTTTATGAACTTCCTTTTAAATCCTCGGTGTTCGACGCATGCTACTCGATAGGCGTTATACAACATACCCCCGATCCTTCCAAAGCCATTCAGTCCTTGCCACGATTATTGAAAAAAGACGGAGAAATCGCGCTGACCATTTATGAACGGAAGTCCTGGACCCTTTTGAATGCAAAATATCTCACAAGACCGTTGACGAAAAGGATGAACCAGCGAGTGCTCCTGTTGCTGATCAAAATAGTGATGCCCTTTTTTTATCCAATTACCAGTTTGTTATTCAGGATTCCTTTCATTGGGCGTGTATTTATGTTTGTCATCCCGATCGCGGACTATGCGCACCTACCCGGGTTTTCGTTAAAGCAGCGTTACCGATGCGTGGTTCTGGATACCTTTGATATGCTGTCTCCTCGATTTGACTATCCCCAGACCCGGCAAGAAGTCGAAGCGGCGCTTTCCAGTTCAGAAATAGTAAAAATCAGGCGGCTAAACACTGATGGGCTCAATCTCGTGGGGCAAAAAGGTTAAAATGTCGGTACTATATCTCAGTTATAACGGTCTTATGGAGCCGCTGGGCCAATCCCAAGTGTTTCAATATCTTCAGAAATTAGCACAAGATCATGAAATTACTTTAGTTACGTATGAAAAGAAACACGATTGGGCTGACAAAGTTCGCCGCGAAGCTATGTGGCGGGCTGTGCGAAAAGCCGGAATTCGCTGGATTCCGCTTCGCTACCACAAACGTTCTACAACACTGGCTACTACTTACGACCTGATTATTGGGTTTCTGATATGCACTTACCTTTGTATACGGTTCCGAGTTCGAATTGTCCATACAAGAGGTTACGTCATCTCCGTGTTAGGCTTTGGGCTTAAACGGATTTTCGGAGTGCAATTTATTTTTGACATGAGATGCTTTTATCCGGATGATATCCTCGAACTTGGCATTTGGAACAAAGAATCCATTATCTATCGGATCTCCAAATGGTTTGAACGTCGGTTTTTGCTTGAGGCGGATGTTGTTGTTGCGCTGACCCAAAAGGCCATTGATGTGATGCGAGGATATCCTTATCTACAAGGCAAGTCGAAACGGTTTGAAGTCATAACAACTTGCACCAATCTGGACTTGTTTCAACCATCGTTTGAGCGAAAAACGCATAGACCTGAAGGGAGTATCCGTCCATTTACACTTGGGTATGTCGGTAATCTCGGTTCCGTCTATCTACTTGATCCAATGCTCGAATGCTTTCGGATTTTAAAACGCTTTCGCGAAGATGCTCACCTGTTGATCATTAATCGGAACGATCACCCCCGTATCTTAGAAAGCTTACAAACACATAAAATAAGCATGGAATCTGTAGAGATCAAATCTGTCGATCATGATCAAGTCCCATCCGAAATAGCCAAAATGGATGCAGGAATCTTTTTTATTGCCCCTCATTCTTCTAGACTGGCGGCTGTTCCGACAAAAATGGGTGAACTTCTGGCCTGCGGGATACCTTGTTTGGCCAACGCTGGAGTGGGGAATACCAAGGAAATCCTGGAAAATGACCGGGTAGGAGTGGTCACACAAGAGTTCGGCCCGGAATCCTTGGAGAAGGCAGTGGGCCAATTTTTGGGACTAATAAATGATCCGGATGTAAATGACCGTTGCGTTTCGGTGGCTCAGCGTTATTTTTCGCTTGATAGCGGCGTGAGTGTTTACGACCGAATCTATCGCGATTTGAAGGTAAAAAGAACATGAACAAAATTTCTGTCAATTTGCACACTGACCTCTAATAGTTCCTAAGCACGTACTACTCCGTAGCAGGTGTTTTGATGAAAACCCATCGAAGAATTCAAGAAATAGCTATATGCATTTTTTAGTAATGCCTTATTCTTTAAATTGACACAGTCATGGCCCTGATTTTTTAACACGCTTTTTTTGTATGTTCCAATTTCCAGAATCGAACCTCTCAATTTGAATGCGTTGGAGTAAATAAATGAGATATAAATCAGTATTATTAGTAAATTTTTATTATCCTGAATCCGGCTATGGCGATAGATTAAATTTTCCACCATTAGGTATTGGATATTTATCTGAATATTTGACGATTCATGATATTCCGAATTATGTCTTGGATATGGGTACAGGCAAAAATATGGATGATGCAGAAGAACTTCTGCAGCAAAATATTAGAGAACATGAACCAAATTTGATTGCCATTAGCTTAAATTCGATTTGCTTCTTTCGCTCAATATCAATTATCAATACTATTCATAACAAATTCCCACAAATCCCTATCGTAGTTGGCGGCCCTCACGCATCGTCAAGAGGAGGAGAATTATTGAAGGAACATGATTCTTTGAAGTTTGTGATTGTGCGTGAAGGTGAAAAATCATTATACCAATTATGTAAAGGTGATGACTTTGAAAATATTAGTAGCTTATGCTGGAAGCAAGATTCGGTGATTCATGAAAATAAATCTTCTTCATCAGATACATTATCTGATTTCCCCTATCCGAAATATGATAAATATAAATTACATCTATATGAACAGCCAGATACAATTGGTATTCTGACATCGCGAGGTTGTCCGTATGCATGTGCTTTCTGTCAACAAAGCAGTTTGCTGGGAAAAAGATGGCGAGGCAGAAATCCTGACGACGTAATAGATGAAGTTCGTTATTGGAAAGAACAAGGGAAAAAGAAAATTCATATCATTGATGATAATTTCGCATTGGACCGTCACCGATTGCTGCAAATTAGCAGATTGGTCGTAAGAGAATCATTGGACGGCATTGAATATGTGATAGTTGGTGGTATTAGGATAGATCAAACAGACGAAGAAATATTGTTGGCATTAAAACAAATGGGAGTAAAAGTGATTCCATTTGGTGTTGAGAGCGGTTCGGATAAAATTTTGAAATTTATAAAGAAAGGCTTTACGATAGAACAAGCAAATAGGGTTATTGGCTTGGCGACGAGCATGGATTTTGACGTTAAGCTTTTTTTTATAATTGGACTTCCCATTGAAACGGTTGCAGATGTTCAAACATCATTTGACCTAGCTTTGAAATATCCAATATACAACGCTCGATTCTTCAATTTCATACCCTATCCGGATACCTACTTAATGAACTGGTTAAAAGAAAATGGTGCACATTTCTTTTATCAATCTGATGAGTACATGGGCGATTTTAAAAAATTCCAACGAATTCCAATTTTCGAATGTCCCGGCATAGGAATGAATCGTGAGGAGAAAATTAAAGCTCTCGAAGAGGCTGATGAGATTGTCAAAATTATTGAAGAAAGAAGGCAAGATAATGAAGGGTCTAATTTCCATATGTGTTCTAACACAGCAATCTCTGCTTAAGGCTTTGCGTATGCGGTAGAGGGCTTTGGTTCGAAATGGATAGTATTGACAAATCAATATCAGTTGTAATACCGTCGCACAATGCTACAGAGTTATTGGCGCAAACATTAAGACAATTGATTTTAATTAAAAAAAACCACGCGACATTAGAAATTTGCGTTTCAGATAACTCGGAAAATGACAACACGTATGACTTCTTAAGGAATAATCATGAGATATGGAGTGAGATTAAATATAAAAAAGCAGATGATTCAAAACTGCTGGACGAAAACATCCTTTCAGCGGTTTCCATGGCCTCAAATGAGTATGTATGGCTTTTGGGTGATGATGATATACCCAGTCTTGATTCAATAAAAGAAATTGAAGATGTTATTGATGCAAGAGCACCTGGAATCATAATAATGAATTCGAGCTCTTTTTATGATGATATTGTGATAGAGAAGGAGCGTCATCCGGCGGATAAGGATTTATGCTTCGATAAGACAGAGAATAATGAGTTTCTACAAGAACTTGGTTCTTATGTAACTTTTATCAGCTCAATAGTAATAAAGAAGAGTATCTGGGATAGCGTATCTATGAGCAAATACATCGGAACTTATTTCATGCATTTGGCAACGTTGCTTGATGCCAAACCAAAAACTGACGCCTTTTTTTTAAATAAACCACTTGTAAGTATGCGTGTATATAGCCAAGTATGGACAGAAAGATACTTCGAAATCTGGAAAATAGAATTACCCAAAATAATCTGGGGAAACAAGGAATATTCTGATGACGCGAAATCAAGTGTTATACGTAAAAACCCGTTAGAATCAATAATGTCACTTGCATCAGTGAGGGCCTATGGATTTCTAAAAATTAATATTTATAAAAAATATATCTATTATAATGACGATATAAGTCTTTTTAAGAAAACAATAATCTTCTTGATGCTGCTTGTGCCTGTAAAGTTCATGAAATTTTTATATAAATTAATAATATTACTTAATTTAAAGAGTAAAGGGAAACAATTTAGTCCTGAATTGGCAATGATGTGGCTTAATCGCTGATTATTTGTATGCACCTATTTGGGAAAGCATGAGACACTTGAAACTTTTTTGATAATTTAACTCAATGACTTACCGGCTAAAGCCGGTAGGTTGTTTCGAGTGTAAACGCTCATTAAGACTTGAAGTCATCTAATTTTTCGGATGAATCCGACTTAAGCTCTCTATCCTCTGGCTCAGGTTCATCCCATATTTTGAACGACCCGGGATCATCTGATTGATCCGGGATTTACTGGCCGGAAACGATATGGGCTCTGCCATCGGAGCATTATTCTGACCGGACCAAAAGCAGGGTTTGCAAAGAGAAACCGGTTCATTCCATCAAAAAGTTACTGGCAACAAGAGCGTATGGCTACTATGGTAAAGCCGAGTATCAAAGATATATACAGCCAGACAGTACAATACAGACTTGGAAAAAAAGATTATTTTATGCCGTAACGTTTTTGCCACAAGAAATGATGAAATTTATGTTAATCTGTTTAAAATGTCTGCAGTGCATTCGGGGAAAACCAAATCTCAAACTAACGCTTTATAGATTGTCAGCGTGATTCTCAACACGAAGAAAAGAAATGATTTTTGTTCGTATTCCGAGAATGCCGAATCGGGTAATGCCTGAAATAGGAGTGTTATCTTTTGAATTTACAACATCACGAAAACATTAGAATTATAGCGCCCCCGAATTAACAGGATACTGATTTGACTTAGTATAAGCGAATCAGGAGGAGTCTAATGAGTAAGAAGGTACAGAGCTGGAGCGAGAACAAGAAGCGATGCTGCGGTGCCTATGAGTAGTCCTCTTAGATTTCATAAAGCTATCCAATCACGACTGAACTAATGCAATATATAATCTCAAGGCCAGTCAATAGAAAGAGAACAATTTAAATGGCAATTAATAAAGCAGCTATTAGTTTGTTAATAAAGGAGGCGAAACGAGAACCATTTAGTGGAAAAGTGCTACAGATAGGAAGACAGGAAATATGGTGTGACGAGCAGTATTTAAATTTTATAGGTGAAAAGGAATCATTTGTTTTCAATAATATTTCATATGCCTCATATGATTATATTAAATCAAAATTTCGACCTATCGAGTGTATTGATGATACTTACTTTTTTAAAAAGATTGGGTTTGATGAGGTATACTCATTAGATTGTTCAGATTTTGAAGGGGCTAACTACATATTTGATCTAAATGAATATCCTGTTCCCGAAAAGTTGAGAGACAGTTTTGATGTCATAATAGATGTTGGTACTATTGAGCACATATTCCATCTGCCAAATACACTAAATAACATATTTGATATGTTAAAAGTTGGGGGAAGGGTGATTCATTATGTGCCTGTAGATATGATCGAGCATGGATTCTATAACTTTTCTACTTATTTTTTCAATGACTTTTATACTCATAATAACTTCAAAACTATTGAACATTTAATTACACGGCTTAAGTATAACGAGTGCGATTCCGCAGAGTGTACTTCTGTCCTGCCTGGATCTCAGTTCTTGAATAATATTGTTGCTGGGCTACTAGATAAATATACACACTGTCTTTTTTATGTGGGAATGAAGACTGAAGCTTCTACTGGCAACTTAATACCACAACAAAGCTATTATATTCAGGAATGGTCGGGATTGGCAAAAGATAGGGGTGGTATAACGAGCTATCCGTTGCTGAAAAAAAAATATAATCAGCTGAAAGATGCTGTGATAATTGGTAAAATTCTGCAATGGCTGAGGAATTACTTTCCTAAATTACTCATTAAATGGACGCGGATATCATGATGTGTTAATTAAGGGTAAGCAGGCTATAATACTGGAAAGGGCGTGGCCCAAGGCGTGAAGCTACGGATTGACCACGGCTCACAATACACATCCGAAACAACCCGGGGAGAAACCGAATGGCGGGGCTTTGAGCTATCCTACGGCTGTGTTGCTTCGCCGAATAGTGCATTTGCATTGCCGAGCGATTCTTCAACACGCTCAAGGAGCAATTCATCTACTGCAGCAGTTCCGATCACTGCTGACAGCCGGAGTCTTGTGTCTGTGACCATTGCTTATGGCACAGATTTAACATTCTACCAGGATAGAAAGAATGTGCTTATTTCTAAGTCTATGGGTGATTTGGTCAGGGAATATTTCGGTTTTCCAACAAAGATTAGAGGTATGGTTGCGGGTCTATTGTTTCCTATCCTCTTGCATTTTTTGGATATAGAAGCGGGAACTCGTTGTCGATGGCCATTCTTTTTTTAGTGGGCAGTTTTGTATTGGTCGCTTTATGGTTAAGGTGGCTTTATTGGCAACAGATCCCATTATGGGGATTGACGGCGTTTGCCGTTCTTCCACATCCTCTATTTTTTATAATTTGCATTGGAACAGAACTCCCTTTTTCATTGTTGTTCAGTGGTTTTTTCATTTTCTATTTTAAGGATGAATGGAAGAGGGCTGATATTAGGATTTGGGGATTATTGCTTTTTCTGTTGCTTTTAACTCGCCCCAACGCTTTGGCCGTACTTTTATTTGTGATTGTTGCTCTTTTTGTCAGGAGTCAGGGTCGTGTGTTGACGAATCTTCCTTATCTTAGATTCAGGATCGGTCAAATTGTATTGCTTATTATCAGCAGGAATATCTGAAAAAGGCCTGGGCTTTCTGCCACGTTTAGGTTCGTCATCATTCTTGGAATCTTCTTCTTCACGCTGTTTCTGGGCCTGCTCGGCAGCGGATTTAGCGTCGGCCTCTAACGCTTTTTTTGCCTCCTGAATGCGTTT
>Ga0209427_10002217_pt1 | contig 22825 bp, 19 predicted proteins | sample DeeMarSWOR136_30_FD_187465 | JGI IMG/M metagenome (GOLD analysis project Ga0209427, IMG submission 187465) | Marine sediment microbial communities from White Oak River estuary, North Carolina - WOR-1-36_30 (SPAdes) (version 2) | ecosystem: Environmental > Aquatic > Marine > Intertidal zone >...
GGCATCCAGGCCTTCTTGGAGGAGACTGACTTAGAGCCCACCGAGGAACAGTTACGGGAAGTCGTACACCGCGTCAAGGCCCTCGGCGATAAGGGGAAGAAGGTCACGGACGTCGACGTGTACACCCTGACCGAGGCGATTATGGGGCTGCCCCCCCTCCGACCCATCCAGCTGGAGGAGCTGACGGTGATGACGGGCAACAAGATCACGCCGACGGCGGCGGTGCGAATCAACGTGGAAGGCGCTTTGTTGACGGAGGCCGCGGTGGGCATCGGCCCCGTCGACGCCGCCATCAACGCCATCAATAAGGCGGTGGGACGGGCCACCGACATCACCCTCGACGAGTACCGCGTTAAGGCCATCACGGGGGGCACCGACGCCTTGGTCGAGGTCGCCGTCCTGCTCAAGCGGGGGCACCGACGCGTCTCATCGGTGGGCGCCCACGGCGACATCGTCATGGCCAGCGTTGAAGCCATGCTGAGTGGGATGAACGTCCTGATGGCGAACCCCACCAAGAACGGTACCAACGCAAACACGAGACACCCGAAGACCCCGAGTTGAGAGAGGGTAATGATGAAAGCAAAGGAAGTAAAAGAACTCCCAGCAGCAAGATGTCTACTCTATGCTGATGGAATCGTAGCAGAGGACATGGACAAACCGTTCATCGCGGTGGTCAACTCCTTTAACGAGATCACGCCCGGCCACATCCACCTCCAAAGGCTGGGCAACCAGGTGAAGGCAGGGGTCCGCGCCGCGGGCGGTGTCCCCCTGGAGTTCCACACCATCGCCATCTGCGACGGCATCGCCATGGGCCACGAAGGAATGAAGTACTCCCTCCCCAGCCGCGAGACCATCGCGGACTCCATCGAAGAAATGATTCGGGGGAACGGCGTCTTCGAGGGCGCGGTCTACATCGCGTCCTGCGATAAAAACCTCCCCGGCCACCTGAAGGCCGCCGCCCGCGTCAACTTACCCAGCATCTTCGTCACTGGCGGCCCCATGATGCCGGGCCAATACGGGACGAGGCGGCTGGGCGTGAAAGCGGCCTTCGAAGCCCGATCCCAATACGAGCGCCAGAGGATCTCCCGAGACGTGTACGAGGAGCTGATACGGAACACGTGTCCAGGCGCCGGAAGCTGCTCCGGCCTCTACACCGCCAACAGCATGGCCTGCGTGACGGAGGCGCTGGGCTTAAGCCTGAAAATGTGTGCGTCGACCCATGCCTTGGACCCCCAGAAGGACGCGATGGCCTTCGAATCCGGGCGACGAATCATGGACCTCGTGGCGAAGGGCACCACCGTCAAGGACCTGGTGACGGAGGCAGCCGTTGAGAACGCCCTGCGGGTGGACATGGCCATCGGCGCCTCGACGAACACCCTCCTCCACGTCCCCGCCTTCGCCGAGGAGCTGGGCTTCGCCTTCGATCTCTCCAAGATCGACGCCTTAAACGCGAGCACACCCAACCTCGTGAAGCTGAACCCCGCCACGGAGCTCTTCATGATCGACCTCCATAAGGCAGGCGGCATCCCCGCCGTCATGGGCGAACTCCACAAGAAGGGGCTGCTCCACAACACGCGCACCGTGGACGGATGGCTCTTTGACCGGCTCGAGGGAGAGGAAACGCGCGACGCGAGAGTGATCCGGCCCATCGAGACGCCGTACTCCCAGACCGGGGGACTAGCCGTGCTCTACGGGAACCTCGCGGAGGACGGCGCGGTCATCAAGGAAGCCGCGGTCTCCCCGAACTTCCCCCGCGTCTTCCAGGGGCACGCCCGAGTCTTTGACAGCGAGGAAGAGGTGAACGCGTACCTGGCAACGGAGGACGTGGCGAAGGGCACCGTCCTCGTCATTCGCTACGAGGGAAAGATCGGGGGGCCCGGCATGCGGGAAATGCTCTACCCGACCTCCGCCATCAGCGGCTTAGGCCTCGACGAAGACGTGGCCCTCATCACCGACGGACGATTCTCCGGCGCCTCGAAGGGCCCGTGCATCGGCCACATCCAGCCCGAAGCCGCTGCCGGCGGGAACATCGCCCTTGTGAAGAACGGAGACCCCATCCGCATTGACCTAGACCGAAGACGGCTGGACGTCCTCATCGACGACGACGAACTGACGCGCCGACGACGCGGCTTCACCGTCCCGACGAAGCACGTGCCACCAGGCGCCCTCAGGAACTATCAACGCCTCATGGCGAACCCCCGGCCCTGACCCAAGGGCCCAATCACCTCCCCCGCTTCTTCGGGGTCCACGGTTCCTTCATCGGCTGCGGGGCCACGAAGCCGCCTCATCACACGGACTCCGCCACCACGCCCCCGACCCATCCACACCAGAAAGACAGCCTACGCATGCGACGAATTCCGGTTCCTAAAATCCTCTGAATCCAAGATGATGAAGGCGATGCCCCCGATCAGGACGCAGAGGCCCAGCCCCTGAGAAACCTCCAACAGATTCGTCTCTTTCCCATTCAGAAACAAGGCCTCCACGCCGGCTCTGACTGAGGCTAGGACGACGCCGACGACCGACATGGCGATGCCAACGTGATAGTGATGAATCCGGCGACGACGAAAATAGAAAGGATTCATGTTCAAGTATTGCCCCAGCTTATTCACGTACGCAATGACCACGCCGAGGGGGATCAACGGGATCATCGTGTCAAGAGGCAGATTTAAGGGTAGACGGCCGCCCAGCAACGCGGCGCTGGTGCTCGACGGCCAGTAAATCGATAGACAGCCGTCTTTAAAGGAGAGCCATAAGAGGAAGTGGGTATGAGCCCCCTGATTGTCCAAAATGAGGCACACCACTACAAAGACTACGAAGGCGAGGGTTGATACGCCCACCCGCCGATAATCTCTGTGCTTCTTGTGCTCAGCCATGTAGGAAGCTTCTTCGAAGGACATCGTGATTCCATAGTATTTTATCATAGTATTTAAATGATTTATCCCCTCGGACGCGACTCCGCCACGGGTACTAGGCATGGAAATAAGAGGACGCATATGCGGCCTCTCACGGCCTCAGGACGAAAACGACCAAGCAGGTAGCGATCAGAAGAACGCGAGGGAAATAGGGCCCGGTAGTCAAAAGGACTAAATTAATATGAGTGAAGGAACATACCTGACAACTTCCAATACGACCCTATCAAACTATCCAAATGCGTGCTAGGACCCAGGCATACAGACCGAAACCAAGTCGCGAAGGCGGCCACAACCAGGAGACTGAGACGATGACGAAGATAAATCGCATCGAGCAAATTCGTCGATGGAAGACGAAGCGGAGGGCCGTAATCCTCGCTCACAACTATCAGCGTCCCGAAGTCCAAGACATCGCGGACTTTGTGGGCGATAGCCTCGAACTCGCCCTCTGTGCAGCTCAAACCGACGCAAAGGTGATCCTGTTCTGTGGCGTCAACTTCATGGCGGAGACCGCGGCCATCCTCAACCCCGAGAAAACGGTGCTGATACCCGACAAGAACGCCCGATGCCCCATGGCGGCCATGCTGCCTGCCGAGCTCATGCAGCACTATCGAGAGAAATATCCGACCGCTCAAGCGGTGCTTTACATCAACACCCTGGCGGAAGCGAAGGCCCACAGCGACGCCGTGTGCACTTCAGCCAACGCGGCGGAAATCGTGAACCGAATGAAGGGTCCCACCGTCTTACTGGGCCCAGACTGGAACCTCGTCCAGTACGTCAAAGAATACACCTCGAAGCGGGTGATCCCCGTCCCCAAGTTCGGGTACTGCCCCGTCCACATGCTCTTCAACCACGAAGCCATCCTCAAACTGAAGAAGACCCATCCTGACGCCGAAGTATTAGCGCACCCGGAGTGCGCCCCCGACGTCTGCGCGGTCGCGGACTTCGTGGGCAGCACGTCGAAAATGTACAGGCAAGCGCTGGTCTCGAAGGCCACGACATTCATCATCGCGACCGAGGTGGGCCTCATCCACCGGATGCAGCAGGGGCGGGCGGACGCCACCTACATTCCCGCGTATGAGGAGGCAGTCTGCGCTCACATGAAGCTGCATACCCTTGAAAAAGTCTACCAGTCCCTAGTACGTATGCGATACGAGGTAACGGTCCCGCCAACGATCAGGGCGTTGGCCCGAAACGCCGTTGAGGCGATGCTGGCAACACGGGAAACCTTGGCCTGATCACCCGCCACCCACTGGCGGAATGATGGCCACCACATCCCCCGCCTTCAGCGCCGTTTCAAAGCCGGCAAGCCGCTGAGCATCCACCCCGTTAACGAGGAATCTGATGGAGGGATCGATTCGCCCCCCGTCCGCCACATGCAGATAGGCGAAGGCCTCGTCACCGTACCGTAAGGCCACCGTCTCGATCAGCGCGAGGAGGCGGCATCCGTCCTTCAGGTCCAGCTCATCCTCTTTGGTCCCAGCCAACTCCCGCAGAGTCGTGAAGTATTTGACGCGAACCTTCATGTCCTCTCCACCCGAAAACGTGACGTATCCAGAGGGAAGCCCTAACACTACGTGGCGTAGGAGGATAATAAGAGTAGCGTTACAGCCGGTCCATCACGCGCAGAACGAGGCGGGTCACCGCCTATCAGGCATCGCGTTCAAAGGGGCGTTCCAGAGCGTAGAACCACTCATAATGAAGCACGCTGCGCGTGCAGGTGACGAACGGACAGCGAGACATCCGCAGACAATACCTCATGGCCCGAAGTCTGTTCCCCCATGAATCTGCTGTGCCCTCGTGACGCCCAAACCTTTTTAAAGACAAAGAAAAAAGTCAATAGCTAAACCCGAGCAAGGGGAGCGTCATGTCAAAGGAATACCGCGTCTACATCGACGGAAAATACGTGGCAAAGAGCGAAGCCAAGATCTCGGTCTTCGACCACGGCCTCCTCTACGGCGATGGCGTGTTCGAAGGAATACGAGCCTACGATGGCCGTGTGTTCCGATTGGACGAGCATCTCACCCGCCTGTATGAGTCTGCGAAGTCCATTGACCTCCAGATCCCCCTCAGCCCCGAGGACCTGCGAGCGGCCATCCTCGAAACCTTGAGGCAAAACGAGCTGATCGACGCGTATATTCGTGTGGTCGTGACGCGGGGGATTGGCACCCTAGGATTGACCCCCGCGTCCTGTCCGATGCCGACGGTGATCATCATTACCGACTACCTGAAACCCCTCTTCGAAGGCGTCAACGTAAAAGCCGTCGTCGCCTCCACCCGAAGAAACGCGTTGACTGCCTTGAACCCCATGATCAAGTCCCTGAACTACTTGAATAACATCCTCGCCCGCATCGAAGCCATCAAGGCAGACGTGGACGAAGCCATCATGCTGAATCAGAACGGCACCGTTTCGGAAGGCACCGGCGACAACGTCTTCATCGTGCGGGAGGGGAAAATCATCACCCCGCCCCCCACGGCGGGTATCCTCCTCGGAATCACGCGAGACGCGGTGATCGCCCTAGCGAAGGAGGACGGCATTACGGTATCGGAGCAGGACTTCACCGTCCACGAGTTGTATAACGCGGACGAGGCCTTCTTATCGGGAACCGCCGCGGAAATCGTTCCCCTCGTCGAGGTCGACGGGAAAACGATCGGGACGGGCGACGTCGGGCCCATAACAGCGGCCTTAATCACCAAGTTCAAGCAGATACGGACGACGGGAACCCCTATCTACGATGACCCCGACTCATCGTGAACACGCCCCGTCGCCATCAGCAGCTAGAAACCAGCACGCCTCCTCCCAATCGTAAGAGCCCCTAGAAATACATGGTCCGTCGGGTACGTGTATCCATTCATGACCCGTCATGGAGAACCTCTCCTTTGGGGAAGGCCCCCTTCGGGGATCCTCGTATCGTGGGGGGCGGTGGGAGAAGTTATCCAAAGACTTCCTCGATGTCCATACAGACCTCGGTCTGGGTGTCAATGATGCCGGGGATGTTCCTGAGCTTAACTGCGGTTTGCACCGCTTCTCGGAGGCTGGGAGCCTCATGGATGACGACGATGTCGTGTTCCCCGAAGATCAGGTAGACGCCTTGCACGTAGGGCAGCTTTGCCACGTCGCCCCGCGCCACCGCGAGGTAGGCCTCCCGCTCCCGGGCGGCCTCGACTTTTGCATAGGTGAGAAATAGTACTTTAACCACCTCAGCCAATAGTGCTAAGAAGATACGGGGAAGGTAAATAAGTGTATATCCGCTTCCCACCGGCAGGACGATGAGGGGGCCCCTGTGGATTACGGAGAGATCTATCGTCAGATGAAGCGCATCATGGAGCCACGCTCCGTCGCCATCATTGGCGCCTCGGGCAAGATTGAGAAAGTCGGGGGCGCCATCACCCGCAACGCCTTAGAGAGTGAGTACCGCGGACGCATCTATCTCGTTAATCCCAACACGACCTCCATCTTCGGGCGAAAGGTCTATGCGAGCGTGGAGAAGATTCCTGACGCGGTCGATCTGGCCGAGATCGTGGTCCCCGCGCCCAGCGTCCCCCACGTCATGGAGGAGGCCGCGAGAAAACAGGTGCAGGGTGTGGTCATCATCTCTGCCGGGTTTGCCGAGGTCGGGCGAGACCGCCTGCAGGCCCAGGTGGTTCGCATCGCCGCGGAGGCAGGAATCCGCGTGATCGGCCCCAACTGCTTCGGGATCATCAACACCGAGATCGGTTTAGACCTGTCCTTCACGTTTAGCAAGGCCTTACGCGGCTCCACCGCCTTTGTGTCCCAGAGCGGCGCCATGTGCTGCGGCACCCTCGACTGGGCCTACAAGGAGGAGATGGGATTCTCCAAGTTCATCAATCTGGGCAACAAGTGCGACGTGGACGAAGCCGACGCCCTGCTGTACTTAGTGGAAGACCCGCAAACGAAGATCATCGCCATGTATATCGAAGGCGTGACCCAGGGGCGTCGGCTCTTCGAGACGATGAAGCAGGTATCACGACGGAAGCCCATCGTGGTCTTAAAGGCAGGCACCACGGCGCCCGGGGCACGGGCCGCCCGGTCCCACACCGGCTCCCTCGCAGGATCGACGACCATCGTGAAGACGGCAGTCAAACAGTCGGGCGCCCTCTGGACCGAGGACATCGAAGAACTCTTTGACGCCGCCCAAGTGCTCGGCCAACATCCCGCCCAGGGGAGAAACGTCGCGATCCTCTCCAATGCGGGGGGACTGGGCGTGATCACAACGGACTGGTGCCACCGACTGGGGTTGCAGGTGCCCAAGCTGCCGGCGCAAACCGTAGACGAGCTTGAGGCCTTTTTACTCCCCATCGCCTCCACCGCGAACCCCATCGACATGACGGGGACCGCCGAGTACCACTGCTACAAACGCGTCCTCAATACGCTCTTACAGCTGGAAAGCATCGATCTGATCATCCCCATCTTTGTGTCGCAGGGCTTGATAACCTCGGATGGCCCGGCCAGGGCGGTCGTGGAGGAGGGAAGGAAAGGGGATAAACCCATCCTGGCCTTTTGGATGGGAGGGAACACCATAATCAATGGTGTCAGAATCTTGCGACGTGGCGGGATCCCCGTCTTCTCCTCCCCCGCACGGGTGGCCAAGGCCGCGGCTGCATTAGTCACGTACAGCGAGTACCGAAAGAAGGCGATAGCACTGGGCACGGTCAGGTGAAGCCCTCTGCGTGGCCGGGAAAGCCGAATAGGAGTTTTGATGGCGCTTTCCTCCGCGCCAGCTAGACGAATAGACGTCACAGGTTTCTATGAGACATAGTCCGAAACGCGTACATTCCAGAAGCCAGCTCGCACTGCGCGAGCGCCACCGGTCGAGGAGGGAACGCCACGCGCATCGGAATCCCCCTTTCTCCCTATTCCTCCCACATTCTCCCCATTTCTCCCAATCTCGCCCGGATTCTCCCGCCCAATACGCCGTTAATCAACGTCTTTCCGCGGATCACCCCGAATCCAACCGAATCTCCCACCACATTTTTTCTTTCGAATCCACAGCAGAGCTCGAGGCGGAAATGAAGGAATGGAAGCCATGAGCTAGCTAGTGTGGGCGTGATGTCTGGGCATGGGCTTGGGGGGATGGGCGTGCCGGCGCTGTGTTACCTTAGGTAACATTTATAAGCCGGGAACGTTACCATAAGTAACAAAGATGGGAGCAATGCAACTCAAGCTAAAGACCCAGGCGAAGAACGAAATCCAATTCCGCCACATACTCAACTACCGCGCCTTCAGGGAAGCGTACAGCGAACAAGACGAAAGCGAACTGCACTTCCTCGAAAAATTCTACGCCGCACGACTGCTCAGCGAGCGAGGGTGCGACAAAATATTTGTGAACGCGACGCTCACCGCCCAACCATCGACAGACGGGGAAAACGAGATCGGGGTAGACGTCTGCGGCATCACGGAGAACGGCTTCATCCTCGCCCTCTGCGAGACCACGGAGCCCACCACCGAACTCCACACCAAACTAGAGCTCCTCGCCGCCATCAGTAACGTGGACATCCTGCTGCTCTACCCCTTCACCATCGACGCACGCACCATCCTCGACCTCATTCCCCCCGACGCCGCAGACAAGTTTTCCATCGAACAAGTACCCTGGCTTGACACCAATCTGGAGACAGCCTTTCAAGAAGCCATGGAATTCATCGGCTTGCTCTGCAACGAGACGCGAGTGAAGATGCTACTGCCCCTACTCAAACACACGCGGAAGAAGAAAGATTACCGCGTGCGGATCAACCCCAAACTCGTCTACGAAAACATCGCGAACCTCACGGAACACAATGTCCTTCACGAGCTCTCCAGTAATGAGTACGCGTTAACTCCCATCGGGAAGCAGATACTAGGCGAGTATCTGACCTTCATACAGCGAATAAAACGCGCGTTAAAAGACGTATAGGAGGTGAAGAAGAACATGTCATGGGACGAAGATTTTGACCGTTGGATGAGACGATGGAGGCGAATGCCCTCCTTTGGCTTCGGCGCCTTCGAAGACATCGATCGCATGTTTGACGAAATGTTCAAGGAGATGCTGAACGACGTGCCAAAAGACCTTTACCGAGAACGAAAACTCCCCGACGGCGGCACCATCCGGGAAATCGGGCCCTTCATGTACGGGTACTCAATGACCATCGGCCCCGATGGAAAGCCCGTCATCCGCGAATTCGGAAACGTCAAGCCTTCGACGAAGCCCTCCGCCCTCGGATTCAAACGGCCTTCCTTAGAAGTCCGCGAGGAGCGGGAGCCCCTGGTCGACGTCATCCCGGAAGACGGCACCATCAAGGTCGTAGCCGAAGTGCCGGGAATCGAAAAATCGGACATCAAGCTGAACTGCTCGGAGAACCTGTTAACCATAAGCGTCGACGCGGAGAAGCGGAAGTACTACAAGGAGATCAGTCTCCCCACCGAAGTCGATCCAAAGGTTTCCAAAGCCACCTACAAGAACGGCGTCTTAGAAGTCGTCTTAACCAAAGTCAAGAAGAAGAAGCTGAAGGGCGAGACCATCTCCATCGAGTAAACGACGCCGCCCCTCAGTCCCCCTTTTCTTGAGGAAGCGCATAAAGCGGATATCTATCCGCTTCCTTTTTTTAGCTAGTTAACATTCCATCCTTTTTTTACCTCAGCTATTAGCATACCGTTCATGATGATGAAAGAAACGATATATCCAAATCACTCGTATGCGACACAGTAAGACGTACCGCACGCAGAAGAAGAGCGCCATGCCCCGTCCGGTCCGAATGGCAGACTATGATCCCCGATGGTCAAAGCTGTATAACGACGAGGAACGTCGGCATTTATGTTATATAATTATTATTTCGCCAGTGTAACTACAGAAGTCGACTAGCTAATACGTGTCTACCTCTTGTAAGATGGTAATATTAGTGATTGTCGAGAAAGGTTGTAAGCCCTCTCGGATCTAGGCTAGACTAGAAGGTTCCAGTCAAGGATTCGTGAAGACACAGATCAACAAAGCAGACAGTAGGAACACGCCTTTAACCTCGGTTAAAGGAAACAGTTGGTAATAGTCCAGCATCTATATTATTGCGTTCACGATCGTTAAGGTCATCTTCATCAATTGCTTTGCTTCCGTTAACGCGTCTTCCTTCTCTGACACATTGGCTTTGACGCTGCGGATTTGAATAAGCCATTCAACCTGAGCCAAAAAATCCAGTGGAGCGTCTGGATCCTTGGCTTCCTCACTCAAGGCGGTGGCCACAAGAAAAGACAGGGAAGAAGGGTCACCCAGACAATAGTAGATCGCGGTCTGCATTTTTCGCATAGCGAGCAGGGAGAGGTGAACGCGCGTCGAGGCGATGGGAGAAGTCTCGGCGGCGGCAAGATCGGCCTTGGCTTCTCTCAGGTAGCGAAGGGCCCACGTCTTTCGGTATTCGTCGATTAAGAGACGGCCCACGTACGTCGCCACGGGGAATTAGGCTATCCTGCGTTCGCGGGTGTTCATGAAGCTGGTGATGTAGCCCGCTATTTTGTTCCGAAGCCTCTTGGTCGAGTTGAGTAAGATCTCTTCGAGGAGGGTTTTATTTTCCTCGAAGTCCGTTGTGAAGCGATCGGGATGCTTCTCTAAGACTTCGTGGGCAAGCCTCTTCGTTTTGATCCTTCGCGATTTCCCCAAGTTCTGGTGGCCTCTGGGTCCTTGATTTTCGTTTGAGCGTTCGTTAAGCTTTGGAACTCTCTATTTATAAATCGTGGGTTTAAAAACCTTTTTTAACTTGGTGGCGAAAGAGAGTCCGGTTGAGGCCGCAGTGTACCATCTTTTCCGCACGAGCATTGACGACGTCTGGTTTTGTGTGGTGGTAGATGAGGAAACGCGATTGGTGTCCTGCGCGTTTTCGCCGACGGGACACGTAAACGGGATTTCGGCGCTGTTAAAGCCACTTCCCCCCGGCTCAGACATCCGGGAAGACGACGTGGACCCCTACGCGTTGAACGTCCTTCACAGCTTGCACCAGCTCTATGAGGGAACCCCGGTGGACGCGCGGTTTCCCCTCTCCTTTGACCACATGTCGGTGTTCAAAAGGAAGGCCTTGGAAGCGACGATGATGATTCCACGGGGATACGTCTCAAGCTACGGGGAAATAGCGCGAAAACTCGGGAAGCGGGGCGCCGCCAGGGCGGTCGGGCGGGTGGAAGCCACCAACCCGTTTCCCCTCGTCGTCCCGTGCCACAGGGTTATCCGGTCGACGCGTGCGCTGGGCGAGTACGGCGGGGGCCAAGAGGTGAAGCGAAGGCTCTTGGAACGAGAAGGCGTCCGCTTCCGCGGGAACCGGGTGGCGCGGGAATGCTTTTGGACCTTTCCCTCGTGACGCCCCCGGGTTATGTGGGGACCTCACAGCACGGTGACGGATTTCGCGAGGTTTTTGGGCTTGTCGGGATCACAATTCCGCGCCAAGGCCATGTAGTACGCAAACAGTTGTAAGGGAACAACGTACGGGACCGGCGATAATATCTCGGGGATGCCGGCTGGGATCTCAAAATAGTCGTCGGCTAAGCGCTTCACCTCGCGGTCGTCTTCGGCTAACACCGCAATGATCTTGGCGCCCCGCGCCTTCATCTCCATGATATTCCCGATGAGGGCGGGCCGCGTCTTATCCTGGGGACAGATGAAGATGACGGGGAAGCCTTCTTCGATGAGGCTGATGGCCCCGTGCTTACTCTCTCCCGCGGGATACGCGATGGAGGGGATGTAGGCGATCTCTAACAACTTTAACCGGCCTTCGCGGGCAGTGGCCGTGTTGATGCCGCGGCCGAGGAAGTAGAAGCACTTCGCGGTTTTATACTTCTCCACCACAGCCTTGACTTTGTCCTCCTGGTCACTGATGACTTTGTGAACGATGTCGGTGAGCTCGTCGAGCTTGGCGTCTAATTCGTCGATGCGTTCTTGCGAGACTTTCCCCCGCGTCTTGGCCAGGGATAAGGCCAACTGCGCCAGCACCAAGAGCTGGGAGGTAAAGGTTTTGGTCGCGGCCACGCCGATCTCGGGGCCGGATTGTTGACAGAGATAGGCGCGGGACACCCGGGTCAGGGTGGAGCCGATGGAGTTCGTCAACCCGAGGATGGTGGCTGCCCGGAATCGGGCGTGGTCGATGGCGTGGAGGATGTCCGCGGTCTCCCCGGACTGGCTGACGGCGAGAATGGTGCTCTCAATGTTGACGGCGTCCCCGTACTGCTCGATGAACTCGGAGGCGATGATAGGGTGGGTGGAGAGGTTACAGAGGTTGGAGAACATATAGGAGGCGGCTAAGCATGCATTGTAGGAGGTGCCGCAGGCCAGGAGGTAGATCTCGCGGGACCGATCCAGAAACGTGGTGATCAGGTCGATGTACCGCCGCTGCAGCCGCATCGCGTCTTCGAGGCAGCGCGGCTGCTCATGAATCTCCTTCAGCATGAAGTGGGCGTAGCCCTGCTTCTGCGCCAGCTCCACCGACCAGTCAATACGTCGGAAGTCACGGTGCACCGGCGCCCCATCACTAATGCGGACAAGCTGAACGTGGTTCTCGTGGAGCACACCTAGTTCGCCGTTGTGAAGGTCCAGCACCTGGTTGGTGACGGGGAGCACCGTGGGAATGTCCGAGGAGACGTAGGTGTTGCTGTCCGATACGCCCAGGATGAGGGGGCTATCCCGTCGAGCACAGACGATCGTGTCGGGCTCATCGATGTGGAGGAGGGCGATGGCGTAGGAGCCCTCCAGCCGCTTCAAGGCTTCGCGGACACTCTCGACGAGGGACAGGCCTTGCGTCAGGTAATCCTCGACGAGGTGGGGGATGACCTCGGTATCCGTTTTGGACACGAAGCGATGGCCCTTGAGGAGCAACTCGTCCCGTACTTCGCTAAAGTTCTCGAGAATCCCATTGTGCACGACGGCGATTTTCCCCTCGCAGTCCATGTGGGGATGCGCGTTAACCTGCAAGGGCGCGCCGTGGGTGGCCCACCGCGTATGCCCGATGCCCACCCGCCCCTTCAGGTCGTCTAAATCCAGTTTTCGGTGAACGTCATCCACCTGGCCGCTGTCTTTTTTGACGTGTAACCGTCCAGCGTCGATTGTGGCCACGCCGACCGAGTCATAGCCCCGATACTCAAGGCGTTTCAGCGCCTGATGGATAAGGGGCGCCGCCTTCCCCTCATGCAGGACGCAGCCGAATATGCCGCACAACAGCCCATTCCCCCGTGAGAAAGTGACGTAAAGATAACCTTAATCTGTCATTACGCATCCTCTCTAAAAACATTTATGAATTATTCTTCGCCTATATGGACCGTTAACGAAGACATAACGCACCATCCTCAAGAACAGTGTAGAGGTGTGACCGAAGTAAGGCAGGGGTTGAACGTCGTGCGGTTCAGGGAAGGCGACTTCGTAGAGTCCAAGGAAGGCCTAATCTTCGACGTGAAAGGAGTCCTACACCCCCCAGAGCGGGTGATGGCCTTCGTGCGGTACATTCCCAGTCGTAACGGAGATCGAGAGAGACGTGGAATGAGGTACCGTAAAATCTACGCATTGTCGGCGAGATACGAGTTTCTCACGACCCATTATCCACAGTACCTTGTACAGGACGAGGTGTTAGGGGCGTGCGTCAATGCGGTGCCCGTGCACGACCTAGTTCACCACTACCAACCGCAAGACAAAACCCGGCAACTCCTCCGCAACAACCGGGTAGACGGGGTGGAGCGGGACGCGGTGGACTTCATCACCCTCTTACGGGAGGCCTCTTCCGTCACGGTGGAGAACATGGGCGTCTCGGGCTCCATCTTAGTGGGACTACATACAACCCAGTCAGACATCGACGTCATCATTTATGGACGGGCGAACGGCTTCGTCCTTCGAGACACCCTGAAACAGCTCCTCCGAGACGGGGAAGACGTGAAGGCGTATGGCCGCGATTTTCTGCGGCGACGCCATGAGATTCGGCAGCGGGCTACGCCAGTCTCGGTACCAGACTACGTCTACCACGAATCCCGCAAGAGCTTTCAAGGCACCTTCAAAGGCCGGGACTTCTTCCTCCGGTACGTCAAGGATTGGCATGAAGTAGCGGAGCGGTATGGCGACGCAATCTACCGGACAATGGGATACACCACGATCACGGGCCGCGTGCTCGACGACGCGGAGAGCCTCTTCACCCCCTGCACCTACCCCTTGGGGGACGTGGAGGTGCTGGCGGGAACGGCGGCGCCCGTAACCGAGGTCGCGTCCTTTCGAGGGAGATTCTGTGAACAAGCGGTGCGGGGCGAGTGGATTGTGGCTCAGGGGAAACTCGAACGGGTTTCACGGAAGAGACAGATCCATCATCGCTTATTGCTGGGCAACGACCCCCGGGACTACATGGTCACACGTCCTGAGCGCGAAGTCAGGGGGGAGGAGGCCCGATGAGGGGCTTCTTAGACCGGGACTTCCTGAGGACCGGGGAAGACTTCTTCTTCTGCGTAGTGGGAGGCGTTCATCCCCGAGATCGGGTGATCGCCTATCTGAAGTACGTTCCGTCGCCCGAGGGTAAGTGGGGCAGAATGGAAGCGGCCTATGCGCGGACCATGCCGAACTACACGATTCCCAGCCTCGCCACGAATATCCAATGGCTCGCCACGCAGTATCCCCAGTACGTCTTCCACTCGCGAGCGCTGAACATCCGTATGTCGGCGGTTCCCCGCCGCCTTATCGCCGCACACTATGATCCGAGAACAAAGCTTCAGCAACTCGTCCAGGCTCAAGAACGGGATCCCCTCCAAGACACGGCGGTCCACCTGGTCGCTCACCTCTCCGACGAGACGTCCATTCCTCCCGACGCGTTCGGCGTGACCGGCTCCATCCTCACCGATATCCATCAACCGGCGTTCTCCGACATCGACCTCGTCTGCTACGGGCTCAACAACGGATGGACGATCAAACGCTTTCTCCAGAACGCGTTGACGAACGTGGACAGCCGCCTCACCAAGCATTCGCGCGAAGAACGCGACAAGGTAGTAACGCGCTGGGCGACGGATTATCCCCTCACCCGCGACGAGGCCGCGGCGATCTATCGGCGACGATGGAACTACGGGTTCTTCCAGGCCACACCCTTCTCCATCCACGTCGTCAAAACGAGAGGGGAAATCAACGAGAAGTACGGGGATCAAACATTCACGCCCCTCACCATCATTGAAGGCCGAGCGACGATACGGGACGTCCACGACGCCTTAGCCCTCCCCTGCACCTACGGCGTCGACTTTCTGGACGGCTCTCCAGAGGGTGTGACGGTTGAGGCCATTGTCTCCTACGATGGACTCTACGGGGGCATCTTCGACGTCGGCGACGTCGTGCAGGTCCGGGGGAAGCTGGAGCGAGTCGTTGACCGACGACGGGGGAGAGTGTATCACAGAGTGCTAGTCGGATCCTTGGAGGCGCGTGGAAAAGACTACCTGAAACCGATCTAAGCATCAAGACTGGTTGAGGCAGCTAGAAGTTTGATCGCGCACCTCGATGTGGTTCCGGGAGGATAGGCGCTAGAGTCGCTCAACCTCCGCTTGTATCCGATTGAAGATCTGTTGACCTTGCTCAGGTGGCAGAAAATAGGGGTCCTCGATGTTCCACACACGGATTTTGTCCGCGCATCCTGGACACTGGCTGAGGACGACGGCTTTGTGCCGCGGCTCCATGGCGATGATGAGGTCGTAGCTCGCCAGGTCTTTCTCTTCCAGTCGTTCAGGCGTTGGCTTGAGGTAGCGTTCCGCGTTTTCGCCCGTGACATAGCTCCTGGCGACTGCGGCGATCGGGATCCCCGGATGGGTTCCCGCGGAGTCCACGTCGAAGTCGGGTCTGACCTTCTTCAAGAGGGCTTCGGCCACGGGACTTCGATACGCATTCCCTGTACACACGAATAAGATCTTCATGATTATCCCAGGGTTGCCCAAGTCATAGTTAAAGACTTTTCGTCTAAGCAAGCTTGAAGTCCACGGTGGGTCAGTACGGAGTGAAGATATGCTTGCTGCCTGTGGGTCGTGATCCCCTCGGAGGCCGTCAGGTCAACGAGGTTACGCGAGTTACAGGGAGAAGAGACGTGTAGGTGAATGTCGGCAGGTTATGAATGCCTGGAGCTTCACGGTCACCGCAACCAGGGAAAGCCGGAGCATCGCGACGCTTATGTCGTTGGAAGGTGAGGTTTTATATCCTGACAGGGCTATTTACTACGCATACCTGTTGTGAGGTGGTTGAAGTGTACGATCTGCTGGTGAAGGGGGGTATCGCCGTGGATCCGTCCCACGGCCTCCACGCGGCGCGAGATATCGCGATCACGCGAGGCATCATTGAGGCGGTGGAGAAAGACATCTCATCAGACCAGGCGCGGGAGGTCATTGACGCATCAGGACTCCTCGTCACGCCGGGGTTGATTGACATTCACGTCCACGTCTATCCCGGGGTCAGCCACTACGGCATAGACGCCGATACCCACTCCCTCGCGCAGGGGGTGACCACCGTCCTGGACGCCGGCTCCGCGGGCGCGGACACCTTTGAGGGTTTTCGTCGTTACGTTGTGAACGTGTCGGACACGCGGATCTACGCCTTCCTCAACATCTCGACCCTGGGCATGATCTCGCCGCGGGTCGGCGAGCTGGAGGACCTACGGTATGCGGACGTGGAGAAGGCGGTGGAGGTCATCGAGCGGAATCGGGACGTGATTCAGGGCGTCAAGGTGCGGATGTCCCGAAACGTGGTCGGGGAGAACGGGCTGCAGCCCCTCCTTCTGGCGAAGCGGGCAGCGGAGGCAGTGAAGATGCCGATGATGGTGCATTTCGGGAACACCCCCATGCCCCTCGCCGACATCCTCGGGGAGATGCGGCGAGGCGACCTCTTGACGCACTGCTTCCACGGCTTAGAGCATGGTATCCTCAACGACGAGGGCCACGTCCGCGACACGGTTCGGGACGCCATCAAGTGCGGCGTCCACTTGGACGTGGGCCACGGTCGAGGCAGCTTCAGCTTCGACGTGGCGGAGCACGCGTTGGCGGAAGCGGTGGAGCCGCACACCATTAGCAGCGACCTCCACCACTATAATGTCTTCGGGCCGGTCTACAGCCTAGCCACCACCGTCTCCAAGTTCCTCTACCTCGGCCTCTCCGTGGACGAGGCGCTGGCGAAGGTGACGGCAGCGCCCGCCAAGCTCCTGGGAATCGATGAGACACTGGGCACACTTCGGCCGGGAAGCATCGCCGACATGTCCCTCTTTGAGCTCCAGAAGGGCGCCTTCACCTTCCGGGACACCGTGGGAAAGAGTGTGCAAGGGAACCAGCTCCTGACGCCGACCACGGTCGTCAAGGGCGGCACCGTATATGCGGGACGACCGCGGCTGCTGGGCCGAGGATAACGCCGCGAACGCCGGCCCGTCACGCCGAAGCCATGGGCCCCAGCAGAAGACCTAATAGGTCCTCCGCGCTACATAGGCCTCAAGGAACCGAGAGGAGTCTGAAGGGAGCTGCGATGGGGAAGACCGTGATTGAGCCGCGAAGGGAGGTCCCGGTTATCGCCGAGCCCGAGGTGGTAGTCGTGGGCGGCGGCCCGGCCGGGTATGTGGCTGCGACGGCGGCCGCGCGGAACGGCGCCGACACCCTCCTCGTCGAGCGCTACGGGTACCTAGGCGGCATGGCCACGGGGACCCAAGTGATCTATATCGACCTGATGGCCGACGAAGAGAAGCAGGTCATCTTTGGCATTCCACAGGAAGTGGTTGAGCGGTCGATCGCGTTAGGGGGCGTCACGTGGCGCAAAGGCACCCTCAACCCGAACATCGACGCCGAGATCCATAAGTTTGTGGCGAACGAGCTGGTGGAGCGCGCGGGGGCGCAACTGCTCCTCCACACATGGGCGGTGAACGCCCTCGTGGAAGACGACGTCGTGAAAGGCGTCGTCACGGAGAGCAAATCCGGGCGGCAGGCCGTTGTAGCCAAGATCGTCATCGACGCCACGGGAGACGGCGACATCGCCGCGTTCTCCGGCGCCGAGTACACCCAGGGAACACTACCGATTACCATCATGAACCGGGTGGGCGGCGTGGACCTCGATCGCGTGGCGCGCTTCCGAGCGGAGCACCCGGAGGCGTATGCCCGCCTCCTGAACCACCTGTACACGATGCAGGTGTTAATCCCACCCCAGGTCACGCGGAAGTGGCGCATTGGGAGTAACTGGCGCCCCACGGGGCGGGCGAACGTCATCTACTGCCACTGGGCGTCCTTCATCGGACGCGACGCCACCAAGGCCGACGACCTGACCTACTGCGAGGTCGAGGGGCGGAAGCGGATCATGCAGGCGCTGGACTTCTTCACCAAAAACGTGCCCGGCTTCGAGAAGGCGTATCTCCTGGACGTCTGTCCCCAGATCGGGACCCGACAGAGCCGACTGCTCGCCGGCGAATACGTCCTGACCAACGACGACCTCACCCACCAACGCCAGTTCGTCGATAACATCGCGACCTGCCCCGTCTCGAATCAGACCACGGCCTTCTACCAGATCCCGTACCGCTGTCTGATTCCCCAGCGCATCGAGAACCTCCTCGTCGTGGGGCGGTGCATCTCGACCGACGCCGAGGCGCAGGTCGTGACGCGGGAGATCGGCCCCTGCATGGCGACGGGGCAGGCCGCGGGGACCGCGGCCGCGCTCGCGGTCAAGAACGGATGGACGCCGCGGCAGCTCATCGAGAACGTCGCTCAGCTCCAGCAGGTCCTGGTCCGCCAAGGCGTCAATCTCGCGCCGCAGGCCGAGTAGCCCGAAGGAAGCGAGACGGAACCAGCACTGCGTCACCTGCCTCGATGACACCGTACGGGCCACCGGATCCAACCCCACCTAGCTAGCCCAGTTCTCAAGCCTGAAAAAAGGGAACCATCGGCCGCAGCAATCGGCGTAAGGCATCAGGAGTTTATCCATACCTTTAATATCCCTATCCCCCCAGTTCTGAGGGTGATGGAAGATGCCAACGTTTTCCGCAGACCAGCTGAGACAGCTGGGCATCAAAATGTTCACCGCGGCGGGCGCGTCCCCCGAGCAAGCGGAGACCGTCACCGAGATCCTGGTCGATACGAGCCTCCACGGCATCGACTCCCACGGGGTCCGCGCCCTACCGCAGCATGTTCGGAGCCTCACGAGCGGGAAAATCCGCCCCCACGCCGAGATCACGGTGCTCAAGGAGACCCTGACCACCGCGTTATGGACTAGCGCGCACCAATTCGGCCACGTCGTGGCTAAACAGGCCATGGCGGCCGCGATCACCAAGGCCGAGTCCTATCGGATGGGGTGGGTCTCCACGGTGAGCCCCCACATCGGGGCCCTCTACTATTACGCGCTTATGGCCGCGAAAAAGGATATGATCGGCATCGTCACGTGCCGCACCACCAATTATCGGACCACCCCGTACGGGGGAAAGGAGGGGCGTCTGGCCACGAATCCGCTCGCCATCTGCATCCCCGCGCACGAGGAGAGGCCCATTCTCCTGGATATGGCCACGAGCAGCGTCGCTGGGGGCCATTTAGCCGTGATGGCGGCGCGAGGCGAGACGGCGCCCGCGGGCTGGCTCCTGGACAAGGACGGGAACCCCACCACCGATCCCGACGAGTATAACCTCCGAGGCGGCTTCTTGACGCCCTTCGGCACATACAAGGGCTATGGCCTCAGCGTGATCATTCAAGCCCTCCCCAACTTCCTGCCCGGGATCGATATCGGAGACGAGCGACGGCGGGGAATCACCCACGCCCACACATTTATGGCCCTGGACCCCGCTGGATTCATGCCCGCCCACGACTACAAGATGCGGACCGACGCCTTGATCCGGTTCATCAAGTCGTGTCCGCCGCGGCCTGGACGCCAGGTGCTCATGCCCTTTGATCGGGAGTGGGCGGAGCTGGCCCGCCGAACCCGGGAGGGGATTCCCGTGGACGCCCCCTTCTGGGCACAGTTCGTTGAGGTCGGTCATGAGATCGACATCGACGTGAACAAGGAAGTAGGCCTGTAGCCTCACGGGGTCGTTCACGTAGCGGGGAAACGATACGCTGCGGGAACAGCTGACGCCAGGCAAGCCTATTCAATTTCCTTGGCTCGCGTCTTCGCTGAGCAAGTACTTGAGGTCGGCATGGAACCCGGATACATCGTGTGCTCTCTCAATCGACGGCACTAATCACCGTGGACCAGTGGCGTCGCCCACCGAGTCCGCCAACTATCCTAGCAGGTTAGCTCGCGAGGAGAGGGCCCTATGGAACGGGAAGTGGAACTCGAATCTACGAAGTATGAATACGGGGGTTCGGTGTCTGCTTACGATACTTAACCTATTCCCCGAGCGTCGTCGAGTGTAAGATCGTTTATCCCCGTTTGGACGCGGTACGATACATTAGGCATCCACGACGATCGTGACTTAACGCGGAAGATAATCGGCGTGATTTTGGCTTATTCCTACCACAAATTAAATATATTGTGACCGTCCTCTTTCGAAGTAAAGGTGAATTAGGTTGAAAGGAGGAGTAGGGCTCGTCAGATGCCTGAAAGCGGAAGGAATCACGTGGGTTGCGACGTTTCCCGCATCCACGGTCAACGAAATTATCGCGGAAGAGGGCGTTAGACACATCATGGCGCGGGAGGAGCGGATGGCAGCGGCCATCGCCGACGGCTACTCGCGCGTCTCAGACGGTAAGCGATTTGGCGTCGCCACCTGTATGGGGGGAATCAACGCGGCGGGGATTCAGTACGCGTATGGCGCGCTCGCCCAAGCCTACGAGGACTCGTCCCCGGTGCTGGGGATCACGGGCGGCGTGAACGCGGATAACTGGCAGCTCAGCCGCTATGATATTCTGCGGGGCTTTGAGCCCATCACGAAGTGGAACGCCTACATCAATCGCGCGGAACGGGTTCCCGAGTACATGCGGCGTGCCTTCACGTACTTGAAGACGGGGCATCCCGCGCCGGTGCTCATTCAGATTCCCATGGACGTGGTGAACCAGGAATACGATGAGACAGCAGATCCCTATACGCCCGTGAAGGGGTGGAAGTACGCGGGTGACGCGCGGGACGTGGAGGTCGCGGTGCGGGCGCTGTTAGCAGCGAAGAACCCCCTCATCTACGCGGGTCAGGGCGTCTTCTACGCGGACGCGTGTGAGGAGCTGCAACAGTTCGTGGAACTCGTGCAAGTGCCGGTGATGGCCACCTTGCTGGGGAAGAGCGTCTTCAATGAGACCCACCCGCTCTACATCGGGGTCCGCGGGATCCCGGTGACGCATTATCTGAACAGCGCCGACCTCGTCTTCGGCATCGGCACCAGTTTCAACAAGCTCCGTTTCTCGCACGCCGTTCCCAACGCTCGGCAGAAGGTGATGATTCAAACCTCCATCGACGAGTTTGACATCAACAAGAACTATCACACCGATCACGTGATCATTGGCGATGCGAAGCTCGTTCTCACACAGCTCATCGCGGAGGTGAAGAAACAGGTGGGGTCTGCCGGACGACCGAAAAACGCGAAGCTCTTGGAGACGATCCGCGGCCTACAGGAGGAGAAGCGAAAGAAGTATCAGGACGCCCAGACCTCGAATGAGACGCCGATGAACCCGTATCGAGTGTACGTGGACGTCATGAACGCCTTGGATCGCGACCATTCCATCATCACCCACGACTCCGGGAACGTCCGGGATCAGCTCAGCACCATCTGGGAATCCACGGTCCCCCACGGCTATGTGGGCTGGGGGAACGTGTCGACCCTGGGCTTCGGACTCGGCGCCGCCGTCGGTGCTAAGCTTGCTCATCCCGAGCGAACGGTGATCAACTTCTGCGGCGATGCGGGCTTCGGCTACTTCGCTGGGAATCTGGAGGTCGCCCTGCGCGAGAAGATCCCCATCATCACCATCCATCTCAACAACGGCGGCTTCAGTGGCTACGGTCCCGGCTTTTGGGGTCCTGGAGGCCACCCCAGCACGAGTGCGGTCTCGCCGTCCAGTGTCTTCAGCTCGGCCAAAATCGCGGAAGGGGCAGGCCTGTATAGTGAGCGAGTGGAGAAACCGGATGAGATCGTCCCCGCCTTCAAACGCGCTTTGCAGGAGAACGCCGCGGGGCGGCCAGCGCTCCTCGAGATGATAACCATCCAGTACCCGATCTTCGGCCCATGGGTGGGACGCTAGGAACCCCCCCTCTTTTCCCCCCTTTTTTCTCGTATCTGTTTACTTGGGAGAATTTTATCCGGGTAGACACCCGGTTGTATCTACGGTCGCCTAAGGATCTACATACAAGGTCATTTCCCCACTATGGGGCTTCGTCACCGTCACAAGCAGCGTAGGGATCATGGAAGCCCAAGGAGGCGTGCCGGATTCGTTTTCGTCATCACATCGATCTCGCCTTGGCTGAGGCCCAGCTTCAGCATCAGATGGATGTAATGCCGCATGCCTTCGATGGGGTGGGGATTCCGCCACTGGCCGAAGTCCGTGGCCATGACGCAGCGGTCAGCGCCCACCGTCTTGATGGCCTCCACCAGGATGCGGGGGTCGGCGCTTCGCTTGAAGGGCATCACGGCGTTGATGCAGTGCTCCATGATGGCCCCCCTGTCCGCGAGCTTCACCTGATCCGCGATGGGCCAGTTCGTCGCCTCCCACTCGGGGTGGGTGACCAGAATCTTCTTGACTCCCTCTTTCCGCGCGGCCTGGACGAGGGCATAGATCTCCGCAAGGGAGAGGTGACTGGTCCCCAAGATGATGTCGGCGTCGGCGATCAACCCCAAAATCTCGAGAACATCCGCTGAGACCTCGCCGTCGGCGAAGATCGTGATGCCCTCGGCCGATTTCGGCCGCCGCTTCGTCGCGATGACCCGCGTGTGGTCGAGGTACGCGGGCTGCCCAAAGACCTTGACGTGGTTGGCCGCACTCATGGTAGGCATCCACACCTCCTTAGCGCCGAGGCCGA
>Ga0209427_10002219_pt1 | contig 22815 bp, 17 predicted proteins | sample DeeMarSWOR136_30_FD_187465 | JGI IMG/M metagenome (GOLD analysis project Ga0209427, IMG submission 187465) | Marine sediment microbial communities from White Oak River estuary, North Carolina - WOR-1-36_30 (SPAdes) (version 2) | ecosystem: Environmental > Aquatic > Marine > Intertidal zone >...
TATTGGGCAGGGCCTTTCACCGGCCGATGATATGGTAAGCCTGCGCACGTTTAACAGGAACTTTGCGGGCCGAAGCGGGACTAAGAATGATCAGGTCTATCTGGTAAGCCCCGAGACAGCGGTCGCCTCTGTTCTGACCGGCCAAATTACCGACCCTCGCGATTTGCGAAAAATCATTGGAGTAGAATATCCAAAAATAGAACAACCAGCCGAGTTTATTATCAACGACAATATGATAGAGCCGCCTTTGAGCGAAGAAGAGGCGGTAAAAGTTCAGGTCCTGCACGGGCCCACAATTGTGGTGCCGGAAATGCCGCCGCCGCTGCCTGAAACACTACAGGGACAAGTCCTGATAAAATGCGGCGATAAAATTACCACGGACCACATCATGCCGGCCGGGCCCTATCTCAAACTGCGCTCGAATGTACCCGAATACGCAAAGGTCGTATTTAACTGCTTCAACGAACAGGGTAAACTCTCATTTGCCCAGCGCAGCCTTGAATTAAAAAAAGAAGGTATCGCCGGCATAATCGTGGCAGGTGAAAGTTACGGCCAGGGCTCGTCGCGAGAGCATGCTGCACTTTGCCCGATGTATCTGGGCGTGCGGGCAGTTATCGCAAAGAGTATCGAGCGAATCCACAAAGCTAATTTAATTAACTTCTGCATTGTCCCTATAGAATTTGCTGAGCTGGCTGATTACGATAAAATCAATCCGGAAGACCAAGTGCAAATCAACAATCTGCCCGAAGCAATAAAAGGCCTTGACGAAGTTAAAATTACAGACAAGACCGCTTCGTTTGAATTTATCGGCAAACTGATTCTCTCCCCGAGAGACAGAGAAATCTTACTCTCAGACGGGCTCTTGAATTATACACGCAAAAAGGCAAATGGCTGAAAAAACGATAACAATTTTCGGTACCGGCAGGGCAAGGCCCGGCGGGACGGCCTATACCCTGGCCTACAGCGTTGGCAAGATACTGGCCCATGCCGGCTTTACTATCGCCAACGGTGGATATGGCGGGACCATGCTGGCCGCAGCAAAAGGCGCAGCCGAGGCCGGCGGAAAAATCATTGGTGTTACATGCTCGGCCTTCAAGGGCAGTGAAGCTAATAAGTATATCAGCCGTGAAATAGTCACAAATTCGCTTGATGAGCGGCTCGATACACTGCTGAAGCTTGGACAAGCGTATGTCGTCCTGCCCGGTGGAACAGGAACCCTGCTTGAACTGGCAAAGGTCTGGGAGTTAAAAAACAAAGGCTTTCAGAATGCAGATAAACCGATTATACTTATAGGCGGTTTTTGGCAGCCTCTGCTCGATTTGATTGCGATCGACGACCCCGACAGCGGCCAACATATAAAGCAGGTAGAAAGTATCGAGCAGGTTGTAGAATTAATCACCAATCTGTGAATATTGTCATGAGTAAGAAGTTCAAAATTTCGCTCTTAGCTTTGTTTATAAGCGCTGCCCAGACCACATCTGCGTTTGGGGCGGAACAAAAAAGCCAAATGCTGCTGCGGGACGGCTTTGCACTAACGGGTGTCGACGGTAAATTAGTCCCCCCTGAAAGCAATGAGGTAAGTCCCGGCTCTGTCCTCGATAGATGGCTCTTCGAATTTGACTCTGATTTCAGTCATGGCAAAGGCCTTATCAAAGCCGGAACAAGATTAGAACTGCTCCCATCATCGACTCTGGAAAGGATGATAGCCGACGTCAATAACAACCCTGACACAAGCTACAGGCTCGTAGGCAGTCTCACCCGATACAGGGGTAAAAACTTTATATTCCCGACTTACTTTCTGCCTCTTGCCAAAACAAAGAAATCACAGTTATCAAAATTACAACAATCGCCTCAGCAGGATAAACCACCAACAATCAATGATCCGAATGATGTACTGACTATACCAAAAGAGATATTGGAAAAGCTGCCGGGCAGGAAAACAAGAATTGACCTCAGAAAACCCGACCAGGACAGTGGAGAACCTGGAACAAAATCCGATCACAAGATAAAATCAAGACCGGTTCAGGATTCTATTTTAGCTGACAAATGCGGCTTCATCCGTGATGTCGGGCAGCAAATACAGAGCACATGGCGCCAGACCAGCTTTGTTCTTGACGCCCTTGGCCGAAAAGAGGCAACAATTTCACTTCGGCTGCTGCCCTGCCAGGCACTTGAACAGGCCCAGGACCGACAGTCGACTGAGTCCGACCCACTGCGGTTCAAAATAGCAGGGATTATAACCAAGTATAAAGGCAAAGATTATCTGCTGCTGCAGCGGGCAATACAAGCCTACAGCCACGGCAACTTCCCCGAATAGGAGAACACCTTGAGCAACGAACTCGACCAAATCCTGATCTCATCCTCTCAGCCCGATTTCCATAACCAAATTGAAACCTTGCATAGAAAACTACAGAGAAAGGCAAGGTTTGGTGGTCCCGAAGAAGAGAAGGTTTGGGAAATCATTCGAGAAGTTACTAAACGTGGCGATGAGGCTGTTGCCGAATATACTGAAAAATACGACTTTGTTAAATTAAATCCAGAGCAGTTTCGAGTAAGTAAGGAAGAACTGGAAAAGGCCCATAAGGAAGTGGACGCAGGCCTTATGGCCTCGATTCGTCAGGCAATTAAAAATGTTCGAAAATATCAGAAAAAAATCTTCATAGCCAACAAGAAGGCAATCCGGCATCCTGGGATAAAATATACACCTATAAAAAGGGTAGGTATTTGCGTGCCCAGTGCTGCGGCACCTCTGCCCTCCACGGTGATAATGACCGCAGTTCCTGCTCAAGTTGCAGGTGTGAAAGAAATCGTTGTAGTATCGCCTCCAAGATACAATGGAAGCATTCATCCGGTTATTTCGGCTGTTTGCTATGAGCTTGGAATTGATGAAGTCTACCGTATCGGTGGAGCACAGGCAGTGGTACTTTTAGCCGGTGCAGAGAATACCAAGATACGTAAGGTAGACAAAATTGTTGGACCCGGCAATCAGTGGGTTCAAACTGCCAAGCTGAGACAGTTCGGCTACGTTAGCATTGATTCGATAGCTGGGCCGAGTGAAGTATTGATTATAGCCAATGATAAGGCAAATCCTGCGTGGGTGGCTGCTGATATGCTTAGTCAAGCCGAACACGCGCCCGGCAGTGCTGTATTATTCACCAACTCGCAAAAACTCGCCGACAATGTTCTTTCAGAACTGAAACTACAAGTTCAACAATTGGGCCGAATAAAAGAAACAGTCGAATGCTTGATAGAGTACAGCAAAATCGTTGTTTTCAATAGTATAGATATCGCGATTGAATGCGCCAATGAGTTTGCAGCTGAGCATTTAGAGATTCAGTGTGGGGATGAAAGCAGGGAAATAGCTGACAGAATTGAAAATGCCGGTGCGATATTTATCGGCGATTACTCACCGGTAGCTGTTGGTGATTATTGGGCGGGGCCAAGCCATACTCTCCCTACGGGAACAAGTGCAAAATTCTTTAGCGCGCTCAGCAGTAATGACTTTATCAAGTCCACCAGTATTATCGAATATGATAAGGAACAATTGGCTGAGAGTGCAGAAGATATTATTCGCCTGGCTGAAGTAGAAGGTCTCGATGCACACGCAAAAAGCGTAAGAATACGACAGCAGGATTAAGATTCAGCCTGCTCCCAGTTGAGTTTTACCTGGTTCCGCCAGTAAAATCTGCCCAGCAAATGAGCAGCGACGAATACTATATAGACACCCACGCACCGTACAAAAAAGGCCAAATATCCTGATTCACCCACCTTCTGCCCGAGTGCGCCGACCAGCAATGCTCCTGCAACAAATACCAGGACAAGCCCACAGTACTGAAAGAATGACTTCGATATTGAGTTGTAAAGCAGGCGGGGACTAAGGCCGACAATGGAGTCCAGCACGACAATACCGAGCAATCCCATCGGGAAGAAAAAAACACCATACAACAATAACAGCCAGAAGATTACATCAAGCCTTCTGGCAATCAACACGTAAAAGACAAAAGGTATAAAGAAAACCAAAAGACAACCCACTATGTTTATCAACTGCATGAACATATCCCACAAACCCGGAACATCTCCTCTAACATTCGGCGCCCGCAATCCTCCTTCGGCGCTGCTGCGCACACATTCGGCAAAATACCAGTATATAAATAAATAAGCGATAACCTTTATAAATAAAGTTAAAAGCCAGAACAAACAGGAAAGGACGTCGGGAAGAAACCTCTCCATCTCAGCAAAAAACGATGTTACTCCAACAAAAATCCCGATGTTAACCAGGCCCCAGAAACTCAGAGGATAAAGGAATATGTCAATAATCCAGGGCAGCCTGCGGACACCAATAGATTCTGTCCCATCTGTGACTGTTTTTGGGGTGATTTCGTGCAATTCTTCGAGGTCTTTTTCGGATAAGGCGCCCTGACCGCTTAACTGGTTTACCGTTGAATCCTCCTGCGGAATATCAAGGAGGGCATGGTCAAAGCCCGCATATCTTGTTTTGCTCTTCGAGTCTTTAAGATCGCCCTGGTTCTCGCTTGGGGTTGCTCTTACACCTTGTGGAACAACAAGGATATCGTTACACTTTGGGCATTTGATTCTTTTGCCTGCATAGATCAAAGGAACACTGATTTTATGTCCGCAGTGCGTACAGGTAAGCTTAAAATCAAAATCTTCCATCTCAAAATCCGTTGTCTGCGGTTACTTACAGTTTTGCCTAAACTTCCCAGTTAAGCCTTTCCTGATACTTGTAGAAAAATCTGCCGAGCAGATGCGCCATGACCATAAGCATATAAAAATCGGCAATACCGGAGCTGTAAATGAAAATAGTCCCTATGACCAACAAGGAACTGCCGCCTGAAGTTATCAAATTATACAAAGGCATTATGAATCTGACCGAAACGATTACTACACCAAGCATTAATATAAGGCCGAGGTATGGAAAGAAGGCACTGAAAATAGAACCGATAATAATAGCCGGATTCAGAGCCGACAAAGTGTCGAACATAATAACTGCAAGCAAACCCATTGGGAACAAAAACACTCCAAACGCCAGCAAAGACCAGAAAATCCAGTCGACTCTGAAGGTATACAAAACATATAGCACCATCGGCAATGCAAAAAAACATAGACATACGAAGGTCTTCCACCATTCAGAAAATAATTCACCGAGTCCCGGGGTGTGGCCGACGGTTTCCGGAGCTCGGATACCACCCTCGGCACTGTCCCGAACACACTCGCAGAGATACCAGTAATAATACATTCCAAATATCACGAAAATAATAAATCCCAGAATATTACCCAGCATCGAAATGGCTGGCATTAAGATCAGCATCGGCGGAAAAATAAAGGCCAGTAAAAGCATGAAGGCAAAAACCAGTCCAAACAGAATCGGAATCCCAATGATGATACCTATCATTGTCAGGCCCGACTTGTTTGTCGGATAAAGAAAAATGTCAAAAAACCACGGTCGCTTTCGTTCGGGAGGAGCCTCATGCTCGATTCGTCCCACCATCATCACTTGTCGAAGTCTTTGCTCATCGTCCAAAGTGCTGTCAGACACAAGCTGCTGACCGGAAGGCTGACTTGCTGTACTCATCTCCCGCGGCATATCGAAAAGACGCGGGTCAGGACTGAATGCCTTGGGGCTAATCTTTTCAGAAGCCGACCCGGCTTTAATCGCAGCCGCGAATGAAGTTTTTCCTTTTGGAATAACAAATGTATTATTGCACTTGGGGCACCTGCCTTTTTTGCCGGCATACATTATCGAAAAATTGATTTTTTGGCCGCAGTTGCTGCAAAGAAACGTAACGATTGTTGATTTGGCCGGTACTAAGACAATCTTGCCGCACTTCGGGCACTTGCCCTTTTTGCCCGCGTGGGCCTCGGGGACACTAATTTGCTGAGCGCAGTTTTTGCAGCTAAACTTAATCATAAAGGCTCTCGCACCCTCGATTAGTCGCCCTTCGCTCAGTTACTAAATACTACCGGGCTCTAATAAACAAGACGCATTACAGCTCGCTTTATTCACTGAAAAACTGAAGAAATAAAAAAACAGCTTTTTCAGCATTAATCAAACATCGCCCAACTTTTCTTTTATAAGCTCTTCGGCCTTGTCGAGAGCGTCTTTGATTTTTTTCGGTTTCTTTCCGCCGGCCTGTGCCATCTGCGGCCTTCCTCCACCACCGCCATCGACTATCGGCGCAATCTCCCTGACAATATCGCCGGCCTTCAATCCCTTCTTGACCAGATCATCGGTGAAGCCGGCCAATAATGTTACCTTCCCCTCATCATCAAATCCAAAAACAACTGCGGCGGATTTCGCCTTCTTTTTGAGCATGTCGATAGCTTCTCTGGCCTGTTCGACCGACGTCGTCGAGAGCCTGCCGATGATTATGGAAGTACCGCCTATTTTTTCACACTTTTCCAGGAGCTTCTTTGCCTCATCCTTTGTGTCAGCGCCAGCTCCTCCTGCACCCGACTTGAGTTTTTTCACAAGTTTCTTATTTTCTTTTATCAGCCGCTCAACGCGGTCAACCAATTCATCGGCACTGGTCTTAAGCATAACCGAAATCTTGTCGACAATCTTGTCTCGTTCTTCGAGATATTTAGTAAGCCCGGAGCCGGTCAGGGCGGTAATCCTGCGGACGCCGGCGGAAATGCTTTCTTCCTTGATTATCTTAAAGCCCCCAATTTGTCCCGTGTTATCGCAGTGTGTCCCGCCGCAGAATTCTCGCGAAAAAGCTTCTCCAAGTAGTTCTTCGTTTGCTGCACCAATAGCAACCACCCGAACCTCGCTTCCATACTTCTCGCCGAAAAGCGCCATTGCCCCAAGTTTCTCCGCATCCTTCCTCGGCATCACTACGCACGTCAAAGGCAAATCTTCGGTGATTTTCTCCCGCACTAAATCCTCAACCTTTTTTATCTGCTCATCCGTTAAGGCCCTGGGGCAGGTGAAATCAAACCTCAAATAGTCCGGGGCCACAAGGCTGCCCTGCTGCGCCACTGATTTGCCGCATACCATCTGCAGCGCCCACTGCAACAGATGAGTAGCCGTATGGTTTTTCTTTATAGAGTCCCTGTCTTTGCTGACGACTGCGTTCACGCTTTGGCCCACCTTGAACGAGCCTTCCGCAACTTTGCCTCGATGTATCACACAATCGGCTATCCTGACTGTGTTCTCAACAATAAAACTTGCCTTCTCCGCTTCTATAATACCGCAATCACCCACCTGGCCGCCCGCCTCGGCATAGAAACAGGTCCTGTCGAAAACAATCCCGGCCTCATCATTGGCTTCAATACTACCATCGTTCCTGAATCCCCTCTCATCAACAAAACCGATTATCTTGCTGTCACACTGGTCGCACTTATATTTATGCAAGTCTTCCGTTATCGGTAATTTGGTATCAGCCAGGGCTGACATAAACGAAGCGGATTTTTGGGCTGCTCTTGCGCGTTGCCGTTGGGCCTCCATCAGCTCACTAAATTTAGCCTTATCAACTTTGAGGCCTCGCTCTTCAGCCATTAGTTCCGTCAAGTCGAACGGGAAACCATAAGTATCATAAAGCTGGAAGGCATCTTCGCCGTTGATGATTTTGTCTTTTGATTTTTGTGCCTTCTTGGCGGCGGCGTTGAAGATTTCAATACCTCTATCGAGCGTCCTGCCAAAGCTTTCCTCTTCCGACTCGATTACTGTGGTGACGTGATCGGCCCTTTCCTTTATCTCGCCAAAGGCATCTCCTAAACAATCAACAACGACAGGCACAAGTTTATAGATAAACGGCTCGTGCATTCCCAGCTCACGACCAAACCGCGCAGCCCGGCGAAGTATCCGGCGAATTACATAACCCCTTCCCTCATTAGAAGGTGTCGCCCCATCGGTTATTGCAAAAGTTACGGCACGAATATGGTCGCATATGACTCTGAAGGCATTGTCGATATTGTTGTTCAGCTCGGATGTATATTTGTGGCCGGTCATATCGGCGATACCTTCGACTATGGGGATAAACAAGTCCGTATCATAATTGCTCTTTTTGTTCTGCAGCACCGCCGCGATCCTTTCCAGACCGGCACCGGTATCGACGTATTTGGCCCCTAATTCGAGGAGCTTGCCCCCATCGGTACGGTTATATTGTATAAAGACCAGGTTCCACAATTCGATGAATCGGCTGCAGCCGCCGTTAACAGCGCATTTGTGACCGCCCACACCTTTCTTGTCGCACATATCCGGCCCAAGGTCGATATGTATTTCACTGCAGGGCCCGCAGGGACCGGTATCACCCATCTCCCAGAAATTATCTTTTTTCCCGAAAGCCAGGACCCGCTCTGCAGGTATCGGTGTCACTTTAGTCCAGAGCCCGGCGGCTTCGTCATCTCTGGGCAGACCTTCGTCCTTGTGACCTGCAAAAACCGTCGCCCACAAGCTCTCCGGCGCGATGCCCCAATCCTTTGTAAGAAGCTCCCAGGCCCATTCGATTGCCTCGGCCTTGAAGTAGTCATCAAACGACCAGTTGCCCAGCATCTCGAAAAAAGTGTGGTGATAAGTGTCTTTACCCACTTCCTCAAGGTCGTTGTGCTTGCCGCTTACACGCAGGCATTTCTGGCTGTTGACAGCACGCCCATACTCCGGGGACACCAGCCCCAGAAAGATGTCCTTGAACTGGTTCATCCCCGCATTGGCGAAAAGTAACGTATCATCACCAACAGGCACAATGGGTGAGCTGGGCACAAATTCGTGATTCTTTTTCTTAAAAAAATCTATGAAGCTGCTTCTGATTTGCTTTGCGCTTAACATTGCATCTCTCATGTTGTTATTTCACTTTAAGCCCCTGGCAGCGAGGATTTTATCCTTTATCTCCTCACACAAATCCTTATTTTCAGCCAGATACTTCTTGGCGTTTTCTCTTCCCTGTCCGAGACGGATGTCCCCGTAGTTCAGCCATGCGCCGCTCTTTTCCACGCAACCGCATCCGATCCCCAAATCCAGCAGGTCGCCTTCATAGCTTATTCCATGGTCGAACATAAGGTCGAATTCAGATTCGCGGAAAGGCGGCGCGATTTTATTCTTGACCACTCTGGCCCTGACCCTGCTTCCGACGGCGGTGCCGCCCTCCTTTATGGTCGCCAGCCTTCTTACGTCGATTCGGATGGTACTGTAAAACTTCAGCGCCCTTCCGCCGGGCGTCGTTTCAGGATTGCCGAACATCACACCGATTTTCATCCGGATTTGGTTTATAAAAATAAGGGCTGTTTTGCTCCTGTTGATGACAGCCGTAAGCTTTCTCATCGCCTGGCTCATTAATCTTGCCTGCAGTCCGACGTGCGCGTCACCCATCTGGCCTTCGATCTCCGCCGTCGGCGTAAGGGCGGCCACCGAATCCACAACTATCACATCGACCGAATTGGATCTTATCAGCATCTCGGCAATTTCAAGCGCCTGCTCGCCGGTGTCGGGCTGGCTGACCAGCAGGCTGCTCACATCGACACCGAGTCCTTTGGCCCACGTGGTATCGAGTGCGTGCTCGGCATCAATAAATGCCGCTACGCCGCCCGCTCGCTGGGCACTTGCAATGACATGAAGTGCCAATGTCGTCTTGCCGGACGCCTCCGGGCCAAACAGCTCCGTAACCCTGCCTCGCGGTACGCCCGCACCGCCCAGAGCCATGTCCAGCGACAGAGAACCGGTCGGTATGCCCTCGATTTTGGCGTACTTGTGCTCATCCATTTGCATAATCGCGCCCTGGCCGTATTGTTTCTCAATCTGCGCAATCACACGCAACAAAGCCGTTTCCTTACCGGTCGCTTTCGTGCTTTCCACCGCTTTTTTTGTCTTTGCCATCTTTTTTACCTCCAATCTCATAAAAATTAAAAGCTTAAAACTAAAAGCTAAAAACCATAGTATAAAATTCAAAACTCATTTCTTCCCCTTGAGGGTCAAGATACTCGATCCCAATATGTTTGCCAATTCTTTGATTTCATTTAAAAGATGTTCTATTTGAGGATTATTCATTTTCTTTCCATCTCTTAGTAATCCAAGCCAATACAAACTTTCGTTCGCAGATTTCAGGGCATGACTAAAGAAATTGGTAAAGTCCCTTTTTGAACTGGCGGCCTTGGCTTCCACTATATTTGCACCGATAGATGTAGACGACCTCAATAGCTGCTTAGCAATAATCTCCGTAGAGAAATCTTTCGATAGAGTATCTATAAAACCTATTATCTCAATGGAATATCGATAAGCTCTGTGTTTCAAATCGGTCTTAAGTTTTGAGTTTTGGTTTTGCACTTTTAGTTTTCAGTTTTCCACTTTATTGTAGTTTATAATCACCCAATACAGTATAAATAGGTCCGGCGGGTGTCAACTCGCTCTGGAAAACCGAGACCGAATCAGCCGGCATAACGCCGATCTTGTAATCCCTGTACTGCTCAGCTGCCTGTGCCAGTTTGAAACCCGCCTTTGGGTTTCTTATCCTGCAAAGAGTCAGGTGGCCGGAATAGGCCCTCTTCTCCGGCGGCCAACCGGCCGAGGCCAACTGCTGCTCAAGGACCTTTTGCAATTGTAACAGATTTTCACGCCCTTTACCCGTCCCAACCCATAAAACCCTGGCGCTTCGGCCCCCGAAATAGCCGACCGATTCTATGTCCAGCTCAAAGCTACTGTGTCTGCCCGCAACTTCCTTGACTATATTACAGACATCGACCACCTGCTCATCTCTAATTTCACCCAGGAACTTCAACGTCAGATGTATATTACCCGGCTTCACCCATTTGACGTCACTTTTCTTAATATCAACTTCACTCTTCAACCGCTGCTGTAAATCGCCCAACGCAGCCCTGTTATTCTCATCAATATCTATCGCTATAAAGCATCGCATCTTGCTTGAGAATTCCTAAAAATGTGTTATTTGTCGCAAAGTTTCCAATCTGCCGTCGATATCGGCTTTACTTATCGAGGTCAGGCCCGCCAGTGAAAAATCAGCAATTGTAAACGAGGCAACGATAGTGCCATAAGCAACGGCTGTCTTTAACGAGTCAAAATCGATCCTGCCGACCTGTACCAGATAACCCATCAATCCTCCCGCAAAGCTGTCCCCGGCACCGGTCGGGTCTTTTACCTCCGCGGCCGGATAGGCCGGTAATACAAACATCTCGCCGCCCTCTTTGCACAACATCGAGCCCGATTCACCCTTTTTTATTATCACGACAGTCGGCCCCATATCCAAAATCTTCTCCGCCGCCCTCACCAAATTATGTTCATCGGCCAATAACTTCGCTTCGCCGTCATTGATTATCAAGCAATCGACTTTTTTAAGAAGCCGCTTCAAGTCCTCAAAGTCGTCCTTAATCCAGCAGTCCATCGTATCGGCGGCCACAAAATCAGGATTTTGCACCTGCTCGAGCAACTGCAACTGCAAGGCCGGGGCCGTATTTGCAAGAAAAACGTATTTACTGTCTCTATATGCCTCCGGCACCTCCGGAGGAGCCTCGGCAAGAACATTTAATTCAATATAATCCGTTCTTCTGTCATCCATATTATCACTATAAGAGCCTGTCCAGCGAAAGGTTTTGCTCTTCTCCCTGACCTCCAAACCCTTCAAATCAACGTCCCTGCCGGCAAAAACCTGTGCCAAATCAAACGGGCAGTCCGGCCCGATTACACCAACGAACCTGACCGGCGTAAAGAAGCTGGCCGCCATACTAAAATATACCGAAGAGCCGCCCAGACAATCCACACTGACACCATAAGGCGTTTTGACAGTATCAATTCCAATTGAGCCGGTTACTAATAACGACACTCAAAATCTCCTCGAATTCTACGCCCCTGCTTTGACTGTTCTTAACGTATTATCTACTCTTTTTAAGGTTTTTTCCTTGCCCAACATCTGAACCGAATCAAAAATCGGCGGACTGATTGTATTCCCACAAATGGCTACACGCAAGGGCTGAGCGACCTTCCCCAATCCGACCTGCCTTTCCTGAGCTAAACCGCGCAGCATACCCTCAATATTTTCCTCGGTAAACTGCTCCATAGCCGCAAGTTTATCACGAACTATCGCTAAAATAGCTAAACCGTCATTTTTGAGCAAGACCTTTTTTACAGCTTTTTCATCGTACTCTATTCTCTCATCGGCCAAAAACAGAAACCTGCTTTTGCTCTCAATATCAGCCAACGTTCTGGCACCGGCACACATTTCAATAATTCTCTTTAAGGTCTCATCATTGGCGCCAATCAAGGGCGATTCGACAGCTTTCAGATAATCCTTAAAGTGGTGAAGTAGTTTTTCAATGCCGACCCTGCGGATGTGTTCGGTATTGAAGGCAAGGAGCTTGTCACGGTCAAACAGACTGTTTGCCTTTGTAAAACGTGAAAGGTCGAAACACTCGATGATTTCCTCACGCGACATAATTTCGCGTTTATCGCCGGGATTCCAGCCTAACAGGGCGAGAAAATTAACCATCGTCTCGGGAAGGTAGCCGCTGGTAAAGAAATCAACGACATTAACCTCCGGCAAATGAACACCGATATATTTTGCCATCGCATCAATAACGGGCATATCAGGTGTTGTTTTGCCCTTGAGAAAGCTGGATATTTCTTTTACGGTAATGCCGGCAACCTTCGCAAGTCTTTCGAGGTCAACATCCTCCATACCTTTAATGGCCTTGCGCAGAGCCTTGGGTCGCTCGCGCTTGGAAAGCTTTCCCCCGGTATCGCTGACGGTGACGGACATGTGTGCATACTTCGGAAGCCGGCCAAAATCCAGAGCTTTCCATAATGCCTGCTGGCCGGGTGTGTTCATCAAATGTTCCTGGCCGCGGATGACATGCGTCACCCCCATCAGTTTATCATCAACGACACACGCAAAGCTGTACGTCGGGAATCCATCGCTTTTTTGTATGATAAAATCACCTATTTCACCGGCTGCAAACCTGACCTCGCCGCGCACGATATCCTTAACCACAAAAGGCTCGTCCCGGGGTACGGCAAAACGTACTGTTACAGGCCGGCCTTGCCCCCGCATACTCTCAGCGATGCCATCTCCGGGGAATTCCCCGGGACGGGTGTAAATGAAACTCTTTTTTTGTGCCTCGGCCTGCTTGCGCATAGCCGCAAGCTCATCGGGCGTATCAAAACAATAATAGGCCTTTTTCTCATCAAGCAGTTGTTTTATATATTTGTCATAAATATCCCGCCGCTGGGACTGCAGATACGGGCCATTCGGGCCGCAAACCTCCGGCCCCTCGTCCCATTCCACGCCCAGCCAGCGAAGGTCCTTTATTACCTGCTCAATGGCAGTAGGTGTATTGCGTTTTTGGTCCGTATCTTCAATACGCAAAATAAATTTTCCACCCATCCGCCGGGCCCAGAGCCAGTTGAAAAGGGCGGTTCGAGCCCCCCCAACATGCAAATAACCTGTCGGTGACGGCGCAAAACGTGCTACGACCATTTCAGACCTCGTCATATTCGGAAATATATGAAAAAAACATAGGTTAAGTCATACCAAGCCTGTTGTCAAGAATTACATAACAGCAGTTAAATCGGAGCGCATCTATCCCAAATTACCACCTTTCCCACGCAACGAATCCCGGCACTTTTCAGAATAACAGGATTATTCCTATAAAAATCAAAAAAGGGAATTTTTCTGCCTGGACAAAATTTTCCTTGCCCCCGCACAAACTTTTTGGTATCAGAACCTGTAGCTGCCATACCGGTTGGCCTTAACAGGGCTTATTGAGATTCGCGCAGGATGGCAAAATGGAAGTAATTCGATTTTCAATTAGGGAGAATAAAATGGCCGGTAAAAGCAAACTCGAAAACAATAAATCAGAACTAAAAACTTCCAAATTCAACCGTTTCGCCTCTTACACTTTATGCTTTATAACTGTGGTTTTCACCTTGTCTTTTATGGGTTGTCCCCCACCTGACGAAAATGAGCCGGTACCTCTACTTAGCCAACCCACACGGGAGCAGTCCGAACAGAGAAAACTAAAGCTCCTGAAAGCAATCAAGCTCAGATTTGAAAATCCCAAGGCCCATTTCGAGCTGGGCCAGTTGTACCAGGCCGAGGGTCTGCTGGTATCCGCAGAGTATCATTACAATATGGCCCTGCGTTTTGATCCTGTCTACAGGGACGCCCAGGCGGCTATGGTAAAGATGAAAATGGAGAACGGAGACACGGCCGGGGCAAAACTCCAGGCCGATACCTATATGAGGCAGGTCTCAACTTCCGCAGCCGGCTCACGTCGGCTTGCAATGGCGTTTCAGAAACAGGCCATGGATGAGTATACCTTGGCCTGTTATCAACAATCGATTCGTTTGGAGCCGCATTCAGCAGAGACCTTCAAGCAAATCGGCTACTATTATTTAAGCAAAGACGATAAGGTCCGGGCGAGGGATTACCTGAGCCGAAGTTTTGAAATCAAGCCCAACCAGCCGGATGTGGCCCTTACACTGGGACAGCTCGGCGTTGAAATAAGAATACCGGAAAAGACCGAGACAAGTCCGGGGCAACTCGAAAAAAGTGTGGAATAGTTGGAGAAATAAAAAAGCGGCTCGAAAATCTTAAACCGAACCATACCCCATCAAACATTCCAAGCTCAAAGCTCGGGGAGAGTACAAATTATAAATATAGCCTGTCTGTCCTTAAGGTTAATAACATAATGGGTTTTTTACTTTTCAGTTGACTATTTCCCCACTTATCGCTTCCAATATCCCACATTCAGTTTCAATAGCTGATTAAAAATAAACAAACATTCAGAAATAGTAAGCAGTAAATGACGTTACTGGGATTGCATATTGCCGATGTTACCGTTTTGGGATTATACCTAATCGGGATAACCTGTATTGGCGTCTGGGCTGCAAGAAGAATAAAAAACATTTCCGATTTCTTTATGCCCAGAAGATTCGGCAAAGCGATGATGATAATGCACGCTTTCGGCACCGGAACCCATTCCGACCAGGCCGTAAGCGTAGCCTCGAAAAGCTACACAAACGGCCTGTCCGGCATATGGTACCAGTGGCTCTGGCTCCCCGCCACGCCCTTTTACTGGTTGATTGCGCCGGTAATGAGACGTTTCAGGGCTATTACCACCGCCGATGTCTTTGAAGCCAGATTCAGCCCCAATGTAGCGAAGCTGTTTGCCGTCGTTGGGATGCTGAACCTCTCAATTAATATTGGTATTATGCTAAAAGGCTCCAGCGCCGTCGTAAATGCCAGCACCGGCGGCTACGTCGACGCCAATGTCGCTATTGCTGCAATGACCGTAATGTTCGTCATATACGGAATTGCCGGCGGCCTCTCTGCCGCCATTATTACCGATTTTATCCAGGGCGTTCTGACCATTGTTTTCTCTTTTCTGCTGCTGCCCTTTGTCCTTAACGCAGTCGGCGGACTCGACGGTATACGAAATATAATAGGACCGAATGTGAACGAGATGTTTTCCCTTGTAGCGCCCGGCGAGATAGGTTTTTTCTATGTAATAATGATTTCTGTAAATGGTCTGGTCGGTATCGTCACTCAGCCCCATACAATGGGCAACTGCGCCGCCGGCAAAACCGAGAACGAAGGGCGGGTCGGATGGATGTGCGGCAACTTCGTCAAACGTGTATGCACTGTGGCATGGTGCCTGACAGGTCTGGCTGCCGTCGCCTATTTTAGCAGTCGAGGTGTTACACCTCAGCATCCCGACGACGTCTTCGGCCTGATAGCCGCCGATTTCCTGCCGAATATATTACATGGATTACTTGGTCTTTTTCTCGCGGCGCTTTTGGCCTCCGTCATGAGTTCCTGCGACTCATTCATGATTGCATCATCTGGATTGTTCACAAAAAATATCTACAAACCCTTAGTATCTGACAAATCTCAAAAACATTATGTCCTTGTCGCCAGGATTACATCTTTGGTAATTGTCGCCGGCGGTGTCGCCTTTGCCTATTCTCTGCCCGGCGTTGTCAAGGGCCTTGAGATTTTCTGGAAAGTCTCTGCTATGATGGGCATCGCATTCTGGCTCGGGCTTTTCTGGAGGCGCACCACTGCCGCCGGCGCATGGGCCGGGACGCTGGCCGGTTTTGCCGTCCTCCTTTTCACCGGTAAAATAGCATTTGGCCAATACGTCCTTTGGGACTTCAACGCATACCTTGCTGATAAGCTACCCCCCTTCATGCTGTGGGAAGGTACGCTGTATATGCCCTGGCAGATGGTTTTTTACCTTTCAGCAGGGTTTCTGGTCAACGTTGTAGTCAGCTGGTTTACCAAACCGGTTGACAGGGAAAAACTCGACAATTTCTATGCCCTGGTGCGCACTCCCGTCAGGCCCGACGAACAGGTAGATGTACCCTGTACTCTGCCCTCCGACGCCGTTGTCCCCGAAAAGAGAAGCCTGTTTCCAAACACCAGTGTCGAGATATTGATTCCGTCTCGCAGCTCGGTCGTAGGATTCCTCGCTGGCTGGGGATGCGTCGCTGCAATTATTTATTCGGTTTACCTTATTGCAAATGTATAAAACAAACAACAGACATCACAAGTAAAAGGAGAAGGGATTATGAGTAGAAAAAATTTCCGGATTCCAATCGCGCTTTTGTGCCTCTTCACAACGGTTTGCGTTTTCGGCGCCGAAAATGTCTACGACATACGCGACTATGGCGCTAAACCGGACGGCAAAACACTGTGCACCAAGTCAATTCAAAACACAATCGACGAATGTGCCAAACGCGGCGGCGGGACCGTGTATTTCCCGCCCGGCACTTTCCTGTCAGGCACAATCTATATGAAAAGCAACGTGACACTCAGACTCGATACAGGCTCCACACTTTTGGGCAGCACCAACCTGAAAGATTACCCCCCAACAGTGCAGGCCTTTAGGTCATACACGGACAACTACACAGACAAAAGCCTGATATACGGTGAAAAGCTAAAACGCATCGCCATCACAGGCAACGGCACAATCGACGGACAGGGCCGCCCCTTCAAAGGACCATATAAGGTACGACCGTACATGATTCGAATTATTGAATGTCAGAACGTTCTGGTAAAAGATGTGACGATTCAAAATTCACCGATGTGGGTCCAGCACTACCTGGCCTGTGACGACGTACTTATCGATGGAATCACCGTCAGAAGCCGTGTCAACGGCAACAACGACGGCATCGATATAGACTCATGTCACCGAGTTATCATTTCAAACTGCAACGTCTCTTCGGGAGATGATGCCATCGTGCTCAAAAGTACGTCTGCGCGGTCCTGCAGGGACGTAACGGTCAGTAACTGCGTTTTGAGCAGTCACTGTAACGCCCTGAAAATGGGCACCGAATCAAACGGCGGCTTTCAGAATATCGTCATTACCGGCTGCTCAATCTATGACACCCGCCTGGCGGGTGTCGCGCTGGAAATAGTGGACGGCGGCACGATGGACCGTGTCGTTGTATCAAATATTACAATGAATAAAATCGGTGCGCCGATCTTTTTGCGTCTGGGCAATCGTGCCCGTCCGTTTAAAAAGGATATGGAAAAACCAAAGATGGGCGTGATGCGAAACGTCACAATCAGCAATATCGAGGCGACCGGCGCCAATCCGACGGGTTGTGCGGTTTCAGGCCTGCCCGGTCACAAAATAGAAAACGTCACCTTAAGCAATCTGAGACTGTCGTTTGAAGGGGGAGGAAATAAGCAGGATGCTGCCCGCGCCGTCCCCGAAAAGCCAACCGATTATCCGGAGTACTCGATGTTCGGCAGACTTCCTGCTTACGGCTTCTATTGCCGTCATGTAAAAGGCCTCAAATTCCGAAACATACAGCTCCGGTTGGCCAAAGCAGATAAGCGTCACGCGCTCGTCGCAGATGATTGCCAAAAATTGTCGATTGATGACCTTGATGCTCCCTCCTCACAAAGTGCGGCCGCGATAATTAGATTAACAGATGTCAAAGCGGCCCTTATTCGTGGGTGCAGACCACCGGCAGGAACCGATACATTTCTTAAATTACAGGGTTCTTCAAGCGAAGATGTAGTGCTCGTCTCCAATGATTTCAGCCGCGTTAGCAGGATCGCCGAGACAAACCCGGACGTCTCAAAGACAGTGTTGTCTGTATTGTCAAACTACACAGCCGAGAAACCTTGAAAACAACGGGAGGATGATTATGCAGCAATCAAGAATACTATCAGTAACATTCAAGGCTTTTTGTCTTGTATTTTTAGTGTCGGTTACATCTGTATGTTTGGGGCTTCGAGAGCGGCCTCAACCAGACTTAAATCGTCCCCTGCAGACCATTCCAAGGAAAATCCCGACTGCCCGCCCGCAACATCCCGGCAACGTGTTTCTGTACGATGAGGATGTGAATATCAATATACCCGAAAGAGCTTCGAGCTGGCGCCTGCTTGACGAGCACAGAAACGTTATTAGGCAAGGCTCTATCGACGAAAAAACAACAAGCCTGGAAATCAACAACCTGGGGATCGGCTGGTACCGAATCGAATTTCTGGATGAAGGCGGTAAAGTACTGGATTGGACAACCGCGGCGGTCCTTGCACCGCTGGCCGAACCCGTACCACAGGATTCACCCATATGCGTAGACTCAGCCACATCCTGGTTTGCATCCAACCAACCGGGGCGCCAGGAACGTTTCGCCCACTTGGCCGCTCTTGCAGGCGTAAACTGGATACGTGACCGCATGAGTTGGGGAGGATTCCAGAGAGAGCCCGACAAGTTCCCGAACGAAACAACTTATGATACAGCGGCTACCTTCCAGGCACAATACGGAGTCAAAGTATTGCAGGTTTTTCACGACATACCCGGCTGGGCCGCGGATAAAGAGCTCGATGGCCAAAACCGCTCCAGACGTTTCCCCAGAGACCTCCGCGATCTGTACAAGTTCTGTAAAGCTATGGCGCAGCGATACAAAGGTCGGGTGCTCGCATGGGAGCCCTGGAACGAAGCAAATATCACCGTGTTCGGAGGCCACACTATCGACGAAATGTGTGCACATCAAAAAGCGGCATATCTCGGTTATAAGGCCGGCGACCCGGATTTGACCGTGTGCTGGAACGTCTACGCCGGGGCAGGGACACCGCTGCACACACAGGGCGTACTTGAAAACCAGACCTGGCCCTATTTCGAGACATATAACATACACTCGTATCAGAAACCGGATGACTATCTCAAGCAGTTCGCACCAGCGCGGGAGGCTGCGTGTGGCCGGCCGATTTGGATTACTGAATGCGGGGTTCGTGCGATGGCTGAAACAGGCAGGCCCTGGAGCGAACTGTCAAAGGAGGACGAAATAAAGCAGGCCGAATTTATCGCACATTCCTATGCCTCAAGTCTGTTTGCGGGAGTGAACCGACACTTTTTCTTCATCCTGGGTAACTTCAATGAGAGGGGAGTACAGTTCGGTCTCCTGCGTAACGACCAGACTCCACGGCCCGGCTACGTTGCCCTCGCAACTCTTGGACGATTTTTGGCAGGGGCAAGATGTATGGGCAGATGGATTCCACAGGAAAATCCAGCCGTGCGCGTCTACGCCTTCAATTCTCGGCCCGATGGCCGCCAACGCGATGTCCTTATTATCTGGGCGAAAAAATCCACAACCTGGCCGCTGCCCAAAAGCTTGCCCGTTGAAGCAATTTACGATTATCTGGGCAGGCCTCTTGACAAAAACACACCGGCCAAAATCGATTCCGCTTCCGTTTTCATAGTGCTTCCAAAAGGTGCCGCCCAAAAGCTGCCTTTGGAATCGCCGATTCGCTCTTCCGAATTTCGAGGCGGCAAGCCCTCGCCCGTAGTCCTACAGCTCCAGATGCACAACGACGCCACACTGCTCAACCGGCAGGCCCATTCTGTCCCAGCAAATAAAGAAACGAATCTAAATCTCCTGGCATATAATTTCAGCGACAAAACAGTAACCGGAACCATAACCGTCCAAAACAGCCCGCAAGGATGCAAACTAACACCGGACTGCTGGGAAGTAACGCTCAACCCAATGGAACGAAAACACCTGCCCGCGCGCGTTACGGTAAATGCCTCCGGAACTGATAAAGCTAATAATGGCTGGATAAAACTGCAAGCCGACTTCGCGAATGCAGGCCGACCCGTTTTGGCATTTCGACTTGTTCCAAAATGAAAGGCTGCTATATTTCACTGGTGCTGTTAAATAAAAATAACGGAAAGGAAAAGTAAAGTATGAAGCTGCAAAAATATTCGTTTGGAATTGGTGACAGGTTCGGCCGGCAGGGAAAGGCCCAGCTTGCCGCCATAATAAAGGCAAAAAAAAATGGCGTCAACATTACGCCTGTCTGGAACAAATCCAACCGCGAGCACACCATTATAGGCACAACACCACAGGACACGCGCCGGGAGGCCGACGAGGCCGTCTTATCATGCGGGTGGACAGACCCCTACTTCGTAGACGCCGACCATATCGGGCTGAACAATGTTGATACCTTCATCGGATCCAGTGATTTCTTTACGCTCGATGTCGCCGACTTCATCGGCCATCCGGCTCAGGAAAGCGAAATACAAGCCTTCATCGAAAAGCACAAAAAGCTCATCGGCTTAGTAGCAATCCCCGGCATCGATGAGACTCTTGAGATAGCCGAGCAGCAGGTTCAAGGTATAGCGGGCAAGTGTCTGCTTGCGATAAAAGAAGCCAGCAAAATTTATCGTTATATTGAGGCGGCCAAGGGAACTAATAACTTCATCACCGAAGTTTCTATGGACGAAACAGACCAGCCCCAGACACCGGTCGAAATGCTTTTTATCCTGGCCGCCATCGCCGATGAAGGCATACCGGCCCGGACGATCGCTCCGAAATTCACAGGCCGTTTCAACAAAGGTGTTGATTACGTCAGTGACGTTGAAATGTTTTCGAAAGAATTCAAAGCCGATGTTGCGGTTGTTGACTTTGCCATTAAAGAGTTCGACCTGCCTGAGGAATTGAAGCTCAGCGTGCACTCCGGCAGTGACAAGTTTTCAATTTACGGCCCTATAGCCAAAACATTGAAGCAATTCGATGCCGGCCTGCACCTTAAAACCGCAGGCACAACCTGGCTGGAAGAGCTAATTGGCCTGGCGATGGCCGGCGGTGATGGTCTTGCCCTTGCCAAAGAAATTTATGGAAAGGCGGTCTCGCGAATCGACGAACTTTGTGCCCCATACGCCACTGTAATCGATATCGACAGGGACAAGCTCCCTGCCCCAGAAATCGTTGACCGATGGGATGAGGAGGCCTTCGCCTCCGCCCTCAGGCATGATCAATCATGCGATAAATATGACCTCAACTTTCGCCAGCTCCTGCACGTTGCGTATAAAATCCCCGCTGAAATGGGACTGCGCTATATGGATGCGCTGGAAAAATACGAAGACATAATCGCACAGAACGTGACCGAAAATCTTTACGATAGGCACATAAGACCTTTGTTCATAGATGTTTAAAGGCCATAATGTGCACGAAACTGATCGTGCGGACAATTGCTCTTTTATGCACCATTGGCATATCAACTACTCCAAACCTTCATGAATAATCCCCAGCATACAATTTTGCAGAAAAGGGGCAAATCTGGCCGATATAACTTGCGGAAGGGTTACGCGATTGTTGTGCGCAGAGCCGATAATGTGTTTGTTATCGGTCTCGATGAAAATGAGTAAATAAGTAAAGTGGCAGTATGAAAGACAAAAAAGTACGCAAAATAGCGTTCGAATTTATCGGCATTACCGCACTGCTTATGCTCTTATGCAGCTGCATCAGCTTCGACATCGGCGATTGGCCGAGCAAGTTTGTGTATCCTCATAATAATCCAACTACCAACTGGTGCGGTTCAATAGGCGCCTTCTTTTCCTACTATTTACTGTATTACATTGGCCCGGGGGTGTTTGTCATGCTGACTTCGGCAATTTCCTTTCTTGCTGCAAGAATGACAAATCGGACTACCGGCCAGCCCGTTTTGCGGTCAATCGGTCTTCTGCTTCTGACCGTTGCGGCTTCCAGCAGTTTTTATTGCTTGTGGCCTTACCGAATGTATGGGTTTCCGATGGGTTCCGGCGGTGTTCTTGGAGTCGGGACGGTGGTGTTTTTACGGCGACATCTCGCTTTGCTGGGCACCTTTATACTGCTTACAGCAACCTGGATTGTAGGGATTGGTTTGTTAGCAGACAGTATTATCCTCGGGGTACTGCGCTGGTTTGGTCTTGTAGCCGGAAAGATGGTCGGAGCAACAGGGCCGGCGTGGTCGGCGGCAAAGCAGCAGTCGGAAGTTTTAGGCGAAATATGGCAAAAGCTAAGTACCAGGTCCACGCCCCCTGCCACCAGATCCGCGCCCCGGCTTGAGAAGAAAGTGGCTTTGGAGCCTGCGGCCAAGCAAATAAAGTTGACACAACCAAAGGCGCATAAGCCGGTAAAGCCTTATGTACCGCCCAGCTATGAGGACTACAAACTACCACCGTTGGACTTGCTCGTTGAACCGGAGCACACCTTTGCTGCGGTACAGGAGAAGGTCGTCAAGGCAAAAGCGGCAGCTCTGGAGCAATTGCTGACAGAGTTCAATATCCTCGCACGGGTAGTCGCAGCCGATACAGGACCCGTGGTGACTATGTTCGAACTGGAGCTTGCAGCAGGCGTTAAAGTCAGCCAGATTAGCACACTTGCCAACGATATAGCCCGTGCGCTCGGTGTGGGAGCGGTTCGTGTAGTAGCCCCATTACCCGGCAAACATACCATAGGGATTGAAGTACCAAACACGGAGAAAGAAAAGGTCCGCATGAAGGATATAATGCAGCTGGCCGGAAGCAGGCCGGAGAGGATGGAGATACCGCTCTTCCTGGGCAAGGACTCCTCGG
>Ga0209427_10002223_pt1 | contig 22792 bp, 19 predicted proteins | sample DeeMarSWOR136_30_FD_187465 | JGI IMG/M metagenome (GOLD analysis project Ga0209427, IMG submission 187465) | Marine sediment microbial communities from White Oak River estuary, North Carolina - WOR-1-36_30 (SPAdes) (version 2) | ecosystem: Environmental > Aquatic > Marine > Intertidal zone >...
GAGGCTCGAAGCTGAGGAGTTCGACTGGATCCTCTTCAACCCCCCATATCTTCCCTCTGAGGGGGTTGCGGATGAGGCCTCCTGGTCCGGAGGTGAGTCCGGCAAAGAGGCCATCGAGAGGTTCCTCGGAGATGCAATCTCTTACCTGAAGCCGTCGGGGGCGATATTAATAGTCTACTCGTCCCAGACGGGACTTGACCTTAAAGCCGTCGAAAGGGACTACGAGGTAGAAGTTTTAGAGAAGCTCCCCCTTTTCTTCGAGGTCCTTTTTTGTTTGATGCTCCGGCCCCTCAGCCCTTCTGTAGGCCCAGGTAAAAACCGCCGATGAAGGCGGCCCCAAAGGGGGCGTGAACAATGAAGTCCGTGAGAAGGCTTTGTACCCCGCTGGCCTGCCCCAGGAGTTCGTTGGCCCAGGTCGTGAGGGCCGAGTAGTCTATCGCGATAACGCCCTTATAGGCGAGGTACTGGAGGCCGAGGAACGCGACGCCTAGGATGATGGCCAGCATCTTGGCCGCCTTCTTCAGTGCCCAGCCTGACAGGAAGCCCCCTATCCCACCGATGCCTATCTCCCCAGCTAGAGGGGTCAGGATGTTCGATAACTCGAGCATCTCGTAAAAATCAATCTATTATGAGGTATATAAGAGATGGGCTCGGCTCAAGACCGTCCGCTTGGCGTTTTCCCCATTAATTGACGTTTCATCTTGAAAAATCGAGTATTTCCGGGCGTTCTTGGGTTCAATCCCCGAGTTGTATGGCTTTCTCGCCCACGAATACCCACCTGTGGGTTGGCCACAGCCATGTCCAGAGGAAGAGGGGGCTCGGCACGACTATGAAGACACGATCGGCCACACGATCCAGATCCCTTCTGAGAGCGTCAGGATCTGGCACGTGCTCCAGGACGTGGCTGCAGACAGCCGCGCCGAAGAGCTTCGGGGGGAACGGGAGGGGTGCCGGGGAGGGCTCGATCAGGACGAAGTTGCCCACAGGGCGCTCGACTATGTCGGCGTTTACGTCCCCGTAGTCCGTCTCCTCGCAGCCGTAGTTCAGCACCGGCCTGCCGACCGAGGCGGCGTGTACCCGGGCCCTCTTCAGCGCGTGCCTCCTCTGGGCAATCTTGTACAGGTTCTCTATGTGAACCCAGAACGAAGCGGTCAGGGAGGTCAGGCCTAGGGCGACGAGACGTCCGAGCTTCATCCTGTAGGGGTTCATGCGACCCAACCACGCTCGAGTTTCAGGTATTCGACGGGCCCCAGTCCGTTCATTCCCGAGGGGGTTAGTCACCCCCTCGGCGGCCTCCGCATCGCCCTGACGCTCTCCGGGGTCCCGACGTACGCGAGGTCTGCGTAACCCAGGAATAGGCCCGTCTCGAGGACCCCGGGTATCCTTTTCAGCTCAGCCTCTAGGACGCGGGGCTCCGCGATGTATCCGAAGTCTGCGTCCAGGACATAGTTGCCGTTGTCGGTCACGTAGGGCTCCGCCCCTCCCTTCATGGCCCGGAGCGAGGTCCTGGCCCCCATTTTCTCGACCTTCAGCTTGACGGATCCCAGTGAGAAGGGGAGTGCCTCAATAGGCAGGGGGAATCCCTCGCCGAGGCGGAGCGTCAGCTTCCCCTCGTCTACGATGATGATGTAGGTCTCCGATGCGGACGCGACGACCTTCTCTCGGAGTAGGGCGCCCCCGCCGCCCTTGATGGCGTCTAGTGCTTCGTTCAGCTGATCGGCCCCGTCCACCGCCAGGTCGATCTCGGGGTGCTCGTCGAGGCTCGTGAGCGGGATGCCCACCTCCTTCGCTTCGGCCTCCGTCCGTCTGCTCGTGGGGACGGCCAGAATGTCCGATATCTCGCCGGATCCGAGGAGGGAGCCCACGGCTCGTATGAAGTGCAGGGCCGTGCTGCCCGTCCCGAGGCCTATGATGCTCCCGTTCTCGATGTGGGCCGCGGCGGCCCCGGCCGCCCTCCTCTTGGCTTCCTCCACCCAGGCCATGTGCGGGTTCCTCAGGCCTCGAGCTCCAGCTTCTCCAGCTCCTCGAGCTCCTTGAGGACCTCCATCCGGAGCTGCTCCAGCCTCGTCTCGACCTCCGACCTCGGCTTCGCCGGCGCGCCCTCCTCTTCTTCCTCCTCGGCCTCTTCCTCGGGTTCCTCTGCGGGCTTCTCCTCCCTCCTGGGAGGCCTCCTCCGCCTCGGCGGCGCCTCCGGGGGCTCCTCCCTCTCAATCTTGAGCTCCTTTAGGACGGCGTCGATCTTTGACTGGGTGTTGTTCAGTGTCTCCTCGAACTTTTTCAGGACGTCGTCCCTGATGGACTCGAGCTCGTGGAGGGTGACGACCAGCTCGGACTGCTTCAGCTCCTCGGATATCCCCTTGAGCTCGGCCTCGTAGCCCTTGGAGAGGCTGACCCTCTCCTCCCGGGTGATCTCCCCCTCGTCCTCGGCCTCGAAGAGGCGCTTCAGAACCATGGTGAGGAGCTCCCTCTGAACGGTGAGGGTCCTCAACCTGCTCCTCGCCCTCTCGACGTCCGACGGCCGGATGACGCGCTGGGTTTCGGGCGCCTTGAAACCGCCGACCGCTGAGACGGGACGGGGCGACAGCACGGGGGGCCTCTCTTCCGCCCTCTCGGTGGGCCCGCCGGTCTCCGGCTTCGAGGTTCCGCCGCTCGCCCTGATGAAGAGATATATGGCGACGGCCGCGACAGCGATCGCGGCGAGGCCGATCGAGATGTCCAGAGTCGAGAGGGGAGCCATTTCCCGTCAATTCTCATTAAACAGCCGTGAATATATAAGCCCTAACCCCCCAAGGACCGTTTAAAGGACCAGAATTCGTTCTGGAACCGAATTTTCCCGAGTAGATAGATCTGAGTAAGGCACCATGGACGGGCGTCTGAGGGCTCGAGGAACAATGATATAGATGCCCGGCTCCAGATATCCAGTGGAGCCTTAGTCGATACAATCTTGGGGGATTGAGATGGAAAGCCTCCGTCGAGACGAGATACTGCAGGCTCTTAGGCTCGCCTTTTCGTGGTTCGAGGAGCACGCCGAGTTCGTAGACCTGATACCCCAGGTGGGCACGAACATGGTCTACGCGAGGCCCGGGGCCGGGGGCCTCAGCGAGGTCGCGGGCCTCAGCGGCAGGGTGATCCAGAGCATGGGCCGCCCCAGGGTTTGCGGGGAGATCGTCTACGGCGGCTCGACCCACCTGGGCTCCGCGGTGCTGGAGGCGCAGAGGCTGGACCCGAGGCTCAGGGCTGCGGTGAACATCAGGGGGCGGGAGCGCATCGCAGAGGTCCTCAGGGAGATGGGCCTGGAGGTCGTCACCCTACCCCCGGTCCGGAGCGACGGATGCCCCGTGACGGACCACCTCAGGGAGGCCGGAGAGGCACGCGACGCCTACTATCACCCCGGGGCCTTCGCTGTTGAGCCCACGACGACGATACTCGCCGAGAGCCCGGGCAGGCTGCTGGACATTCTGGAAGGGCTGAGCGGACGTGTCTGATATCATAGAGGCATTCGACCTCTCGGCCCCCAAGTACGACGCCTGGTACGAGACCTCCAAGGGGAGGCAGGTCCTCGAGACCGAGCTGAATGCCTTAGACGGTCTCATCCCCGGAACAGGGCTGGGCGTGGAGATTGGGGCGGGCACGGGCATATTCGCTGAGAGCCTCTCGTCCGACGCGAGGACGATCGTCTGCATAGATCCATCCATCGGCATGCTGAGGAGGGCCTCGGAGAGGGGGCTCCACGCGGTCCTCGCCCCGGGCGAAAGCCCACCCCTCAGGGACCGATGCCTGGGTTTCGCGTACCTCGTTACCGTGCTAGAGTTCGTCGAGGAGCCCTCGGCGGTCCTCGAAGGGGCGAAGGGCGCTCTGAGGGACGGCTCGCCCGTCGTCGTCCTCACCATCAACAGGGATAGCCCCTGGGGAGCGCTCTACAGGAGGTTGAAGGATGAGGGCAATCCCATATTCGCCGTCGCCAGACTGTACGGTTTCGAGGAGGCGCGGGCCTTCATCGAGGCGGCCGGGCTGGCGGTGGCCGAGGCCTCCGGGACGCTGACCTCGGGCCCCGATGAGCCGGATGCCGGAGATGAAAGGGTGCTGCCCGGCTCCCCAGCTGGGATCTTCCTGTTCAGGGCCATAAAGGACGGCTGAGTTAGGGCCCGGAACCCCCTTTTGGGCGCGGTCCGAGGGGAAAGGATATCTACGAAACCCCCTATCCATCCATACACGGAGGAGGACAAGATGGCCAAGATCCCGTGCGCGCTTTCCATAGCCGGCTCGGACTCGGGGGGAGGGGCTGGCATCCAGGCGGACCTCAAGACCTTCGCCGCCCTGGGAGTCCATGGCATGACCGCGGTGACCGCGATCACTGCCCAGAACACCGCGGAGGTCACTGCGGTCCAGGACATCTCCCCCGAAGTCGTCAGGGCCCAGATAGAGGCGGTGGCGGGGGACATCGGCGTCGACGCGGCGAAGACCGGCATGCTCCACGTCTCCGAGATCATCGAGGTCGTCGCGGAGGAGGTCGAGAGGTGGGGCTTCCCCGTCGTCGTGGACCCGGTCATGATAGCGAAGAGCGGGGCCCAACTCCTGAAGCCTGAGGCCAAGGAGACCCTCGTCGAGAGGCTTCTGCCCTTGGCGACGGTCGTCACCCCGAACGCCATGGAGGCCGAGGCCATCTCCGGAGTCAGGATCGAGGGCCTCGATGACGGGAGGGCCGCAGCCGAGAGGATAGCAGGCCTAGGGCCCAAGGCAGTCGTAGTCAAGGGCGGGCACATACTCCAGAGGGAGGGGAAGGCGATAGACATCCTCTTCCACGGGGGCGAGCACACCCTCCTCGAGGCAGAGAGGTACGAGACGGAGGACACCCACGGAACGGGGTGCAGCTTCTCCTCGGCCATAGCGGCCGAGCTTGCGAAGGGTAGCGGAATATGGCAGGCCGTCGGAGTGGCGAAGAGGTTCGTCAACATCGGGATAAAGTACGGCCTCAGGATCGGTAGGGGGCACGGCCCCCTCAACCCGATGGCGAACCTCTGGAACGACGCCGAGCGCTACAGCGTCCTCGAGAACGTGAAGGAGGCCATCGCGCTCCTCGAGGGGTGCCCCGAGGTCAGGCCCCTCGTGGCGGAGGTTCAGATGAACATTGGGATGGCCCTCCCGTACGCCACGGGGCCCGGGGACATCGCGGCCGTCGAGGGGCGGATCGTGAGAATGGCGAGAGGTGTCAGGGCGTCGGGCTGCCCGTCGTACGGCGCCTCGGGCCACATAGCCAGGACCATACTCGCCGTCATGGGGTCCGACAGCGAAAAGAGGGCCGCCATGAACCTCAGGTTCTCCGAGGAGGCCCTCGGGGCGTGCAGGGGCCTCGGCCTCGCCGTATCCTTCTACGACAGGAGGGAGGAGCCCGAGGACCTGAGGGAGAGGGAGGGGAGCACCACCTACTGGGGAGCGAGGAGAGCCGTCGAGAGGATCGGGCGGGTCCCCGACGTCATATACCACCACGGGGACCTCGGGAAGGAGCCCATGATCGTGCTCGTGGGGAGGACCGCCCTCGAGGTCGCCAAGAGGGCCGTCGAGGTAGCCCGGAGGCTATGAGGGGCCCGGGGGGACTGGGCCTGCAGGGGAAGCCCTGTTTCAGAGACCTCATCGGAAGGAAGACCCTCATCAACGGCGACGTCAGGGCGGGGAAGACGAAACTCACCGCAGAGCTCTTGGAGGAGGCCGTGGAACAGGGCCACTCCGAGGAGATAACCGTCATCGACATGGCCCCTGAGGCCGAGGTCTACGAGGGTAGGAGCATCGGAGGGCGCCTCCCCGAGTTGACAGACGCCTGTAGTCGGGTCAGGTACCTGTCGCCACTGAAGGTCGAGACCCCCCGGCTGAGGGCGAAGACGCCCGGGGAGCTCCTGCACATGGCCCGGCTAAACGAAGAGAGGATCAAGGCCCTCCTCGACGAGTACCTGGAAAGGCCATCCCCCATACTGTTCGTCAACGATGTCTCGATATTCCTGCAGTCGGGGTCGATAGACCCTGTCCTTCTCGCGGCCAACAGGGCCGGGACCTTCGTCGCGAACGGCTACTACGGGGAGCAGCTGTCGGCCGATCTGGGCACGGGGGTCTCTGAGAGGGAGAGGGCGCTAATGGACGCGCTCGCCTCGGAGATGGACCTGATTATAAGCCTCTAGGCTTTTTGGGGGGGAGGTCGCTGCTTCTAGACGGGCCATTCCTCCTCCCTGTAGGCCATTTCCCAGAACATGTACTCGTACCTGCTGCTCAGGACGAAGTGCCTCCTCATCCTCTCCCTCGTCGCCTCGTCGGCCCCCTCAGCGCACCTGTCTGTAAGGTCCCTGAACCAGTTCACGAGGTCGGCGTATTCCTTGGATGCGTAGGTGGCGCACCAATCGCCATATATCGGGTGCTCCGTTTTTCCTGCTAGTCGCTCCCCGATCAGCTGGTAGGACCACATACAGGGGAGCATCGAGGCCATGATCTCCCCTACCGTCCCTGAGTAGGCGACGTGGAGCAGGTGCCTCGTGTAGGCGAAGTTGGTCGGGGCGGCCTCTGCTTCTCTAAGCTCTTCTGGGGGTATGCCTATCCTCTCGCAGAGCCCCTCGAGCATCTCGACCTCCACGGTGAGGCTCGCCCTGAAGAGGTCGGCGAGAGCCCTCATCGTCTCAAGATCATCGGCCTTGGCACCCGCCAACCCGAGACAGCGGGCGAAATCTATGAGGTAGGCGTAGTCCTGCTTGGCGTAGAACCTGAACTTTTCCAGGGGGAGGCTGCCGTCGCCCATCTTGACCAGAAATGGATGCTCGAATATCTTCTCCCAGATGTGTGACGCCTCCTCCCTCAACGCGTAGGAGAAACTATCGGCGCTCATGTTTCGACCATCCGTTCATAGGGTTATCGAAGAATGTTACTAATAACGTTCATCACCGGCATGAGAAGCCCGTGAACCGAGGGTTGTTCGTAATCCCCAGATCCCTGATAATCCTTATATGCGGGTAAAGGTGACTTGAAGGGAAGGGGAGCTGGGCGGGAGCCCGGCTGAGAGGACGTCGAGCGTCGACCCTTTGAACCTGATCCGGGTAATACCGGCGGAGGGAAAAAGAGATGGGTGGAGCACCTAAAATTCCGGATTCTCGCGCGGAGGCGCGGAAAAATTCTCAGAATCGAAAAGTAGAACCAGCTCTCTCTACGAAGAGGATAGCTCTGGCAGCCGTCCTCATAGCTGTCACGGTCGTCCTGAGCCCAATTTATTTTCCAGTAGGTTCGTCCAAATGCCAGCCCTTTCAGCATATGGTGAATGGTGTAGCTGGAGTTCTCCTGGGTCCATGGTACGCCGCCGCAATGGCTCTAATCACGGGCATTATCAGAAACATGCTTGGCGTTGGTTCACTCCACGCCTTCCCAGGTGGCATTCCCGGCGCCCTTGTGGTAGGACTCACCTATAGATACGTGAAAAGGACCGACTACGTAGCCCTTTCTGAGCCTCTTGGTACAGTAGTCATCGGCGCAACCATAAGCGCCCTCATAGTGGCACCTTACTTGGGCAAACCGTTCACCATAGCGTTCTGGTGGATAGCTTTCGCAGCTAGCAGTGTCCCTGGAGCCATTCTGGGCTTTATAGTCCTGAAATCGCTGAGTGCTACGGGTGTCACCAAGTATCTCGCACTGGACAATTATGAAAAAAGGGATGAGTGAGTCAGGTTGGAAGCGAAGTATATCAGAAATTGGGTTATCCCCATCGCCTTTGCGGCGATCGTGATCACGGCGGCCGCGCTCTGGATGAACAGGCCGCCCGAGGAGGAGCCTGAGGAGATGCCCCTGAGGATAGGCGTCGTGATGTGGGGCCACCACGACGAGGGGCTCTGGGACCCGGCGGCCGCCAACGCCGTCCTGAGGCTCCAGGAGAAATACAACCTGGAGATAACTTGGGCCGAGGAGATCGTGCTCACTGAGCTCGAGTCACTCCTCCGGAGCCTGGCCGGGAAAAACGACGTGATATACCTGACGACGGACGAGTTCGAGGAGGCGTGCAAGGCCGTCGCCCCCGACTTCCCGGGGGTCTACTGGATCCAGCAGTACGAGTCGGAGGCGATACCGCCAGACCACTTCCCGGAGAACGTCATAGTGATCAACGCCTTCAGGGCCAACGAGCTGAGCTTCCTCGCGGGGGCCGTGGCCGCAAAGATAACGGAGACGGGCAAGCTCGGGGTCATCCAGGCGATACCCGGCCCCAGGGACACCCGCATAGGGAGCGCCGCCTTCAGATCTGGGGCCCAGTACATGAACCCGGACATAGAGGTCCTCAGGGTCGTGATAGGCGGCTATGTCGACCCCATAAAGACTAGGGACAGCGTCGCGAGCCTCGCCGAGTCCGGGTGCGACGTGATCCTCGTAGGAATGGACGACGAGTCCGGGACCCTGGAGGCGAAGACCAGGGGAGTCTACACCTTCCAGGCATACATGGACATCACCCCCGAGTTCCCCGACACAATTGTCGGTTGCACTTGCTGGGTCTGGGATGTCGCGCTTGACAGGGTCCTCGACGCGATAGCGAACGGGAGGTTCTATGAGCTCAGGGCGGAGAGCCACGAGATCCCCCTGACCCTCGAGGACAGGTCCCTGGACATCCCGACCTTCGGGGACATGGTGCCCGACGATGTCAAGGAGTTCGCCGAGGACCTGAGGGGCAAGCTGATAGACGGCACCGTCACGGTTCCGATGGTGACAGAGTGGTAGAGTGGGATCGAGAGCTGGAATCCGAAGACAGAAAGACGGAGTTAACGAGCCTGCTCAGATCCGGTCTCTTCGTCCTAGCCACGCTGGTCTGCGCAGTCTGCCTGATCTTCGCGTTCTCGAGCATTTCCATGGGGATACCCTTCGCTGAGATTCTTGGGCTGTTCTTGAGCTCCTCCGTCGGATCGGCCGACAGCGTCATCAGGACCCTGGCGAGGGCGACCCCTCTGCTCATCGTGACCATCGGCCTCCTCGTGGCCTTCAAGAGCGGCGTCTGGAACATCGGCGGGGAGGGCCAGATAGTGCTCGGGGCCGTTGTGGCCACGGGTATCTGCCTGTTCCTGCCGGTCCACCCATTCGCAGCGATCCTACTGTCCCTGCTGGCGAGCTTCGTCGCGGGGGGCGCCTACGCCACCGTCGCGGGGTTCCTGAAGGCGAGGTGGGGGGTCAACGAGGTCGTCGTCACCATGATGCAGAACTTTGTTGCCCTGTCCCTGCTGCAGTACCTTATAGACGTGCCCTGGAACTGGGGTGTGGGGCTGTACCCCCGGACGGCCCTGATACCTGAGGGGACCCGGCTCCCCTTCATCTCGCCTCCGCTGAGCAGCATGTTCCTCGTCGCCCTGGCCCTGGTCTACCTCACCCACGTCCTGATGAACAGGACCGTCCCCGGGTACGAGATGCGGGCGATGGGCGACAACAGGGAAGCCGCTTTCGCCAACGGCGTGGACGTGGGGGACCTCACCGTTCTGAGCATGCTGTTGAGCGGCGGCATCTGCGGGCTCGCAGGAAGCGGGCTCGTGCTCGGTTATTTCTTCAGGGCGCAGGCCGGTATATCCGGCAACTACGGGTTCTACGCCATAGCCTCAGCCCTCATCGCGGGGAACAGGGCGGCTCTCGCCCCCCTTTCGTCGCTACTCATAGCCTTCGTGTATGAGGGTACCCTCGGCCTGACCGCCCTGGGTATCCCCCACAGGCTCTGCGAGGCGATAGTCGGGATCGCCTTCATCGTTGTCCTCCTGCCGAAGAGGGTCAGGTGGTTGAGGGGGGGCTGATGATGCTCGGAGCCCTAGCCTCGATCCTGTCCTTCTTCCCCGTGATCGGCCTGGCCACGCTCGGCGGCTTCTTGAGCCAGAAGAGCGGGGTCTGGAACATCGCCCTGGAGGGGGTCATGGCCTTCGGAGCCTTCTCCGGGGTCCTCGCCTACCACTACCTCGGGGGCTCTGTCTGGGTATCGCTGCTCTTCGGCTTCCTCATAGGTCTGGTCGTGGGAGCCCTATTGTCATTGCTGTGCGTCCGCCTCGGTCTCGACCAGATCGTGACCGGGTACGGCCTCTGGTTCATCACGGAGGGGATGGCGGGCTACCTCTACTACACGGTCCTGCCGTCGGTCAGGGTCGTCGAGACCATCGGCCCCGACATCCTCTCCCTCGACCCCGTGTTCTACCTGACCCTCCTCTCGTACGGCGTGCTGTACATGGTCATGAGCAGGACGAGGCACGGCCTCGCGGTCAGGGCCGTTGGGGAGAGCCCGAGGGCGGCCGACACCGCCGGGATCGACGTGGGCCGGGTCAGGGGGGTGTGCACGGCGCTTGGGTCGGGGTTCGTCTCCCTCGCCGGCTCGTACCTATCCCTGGTCATTCTCCAGGGGTTCACCTACAGGATGGTCGCGGGCTATGGCTGGACCGCCTTCGCCCTCGTGCTCTTCGGCAGGTGGAAGACGGGGAGCGTGTTCCTCGGCTCCCTCTTCTTCACCCTCCTCATAGGGCTGCAGACCCGCCTGCAGGTCATCGGGATCGGGTTCATACCCCCCGAGTTCGTGGTCGTGCTGCCCCACATCGGCGTCATCCTCGCTCTGGCCCTCGCCGGAGCCATAGGAAAGAGAGCTGGGATGCCGGCTGCTCTCGGCGTCCATTACGAAAGGGAGTGAGATGAGGCGTGAAGGACACCCTGGAGGAGCCCGGAACCGGCAGGGGCCCGGTAATCCTAGAGATGAGGAGGATAACTAAGCGGTTCCCCGGGGTAGTCGCCAACGACCGGGTGAGCTTCGACCTGAGAAGGGGGGAAGTGCACTGCATCGTCGGGGAGAACGGCGCCGGGAAGACCACCCTCGTGAACGTCCTCTACGGGCTATACCAGATGGACGAGGGCGAGATCCTCGTCGAAGGCCAAAAGGTCTCCATCGGCTCCCCGAGGGAAGCCATGAGCCTCGACATAGGGATGATCCACCAGTTCTTCACCCTCGTCCCGGGCCTCACAGTCCTTGAGAACATAATCCTGGGCCACGAGCCGACTCAGGGACCCTTCCTAGATCTCGAAAGGGCAAAGGAGGAGATACTGAGGCTCCAGGAGCGATTCGACCTGAGGGTCGACCTCGACGCAGAGCCCAGCCAGCTAGCGACCGGCCAGAAGCAGAAGGTGGAGATCCTCAAGGCCCTGTACCGAGGTGCGAAGATACTCATCATGGACGAGCCCACCTCGGTCCTCGCGCCCGGGGAGAAGGAGGAGCTGATCCGGAACCTGAGGCTGATGACTGAGGGGGGCGACCTCTCCATAATCTTCATCACCCATAAGCTGCCCGAGGCGGTGGCCGCGAGCGACAGGATAACCGTCCTGAGGAAGGGAAGAGTTGTAGACACCGTAGAAGCAGGGCAGGTCGATCAGGCTGCGCTGGCTCAGATGATGGTGGGCAGGGACGTGCTTTTCGAAGCTGCCAGGAGCGAGACCGTGAAGGGAGAGAGGGTCCTGGAGGTGAGGGACCTGGAGGCCCTCGACGACGCGGGGAGGAGGGCCCTGAGGGGCGCGTCCCTCTACGTCTCTGAGGGCGAGATCCTCGGAGTCGCCGGAGTTAGCGGGAACGGCCAGAAGGAGCTCGTCGAGGTAATAATGGGCCTGAGGAAGGCCGAACGTGGGGAAGTCATCATAAAGGGCCTGGAGACGACTGGATCCTCACCTAAGGAGATCAGGGGTCTCGGCGTCGGATACATCCCCGAGGACAGGCTTGGCAGGGGGATACTGGCCCACGCCACCGTATGCGAGAACCTCGTCCTTGGAGCCCACTCTAAGAACCCTTTCGCTAAAGGTCTCTTCACAGATCCAGTGAGGATCAGGGAGCACGCGGAGAGGCTCGTCCGGGAATATGGGATTGAGACGCCGAGCGTGGACAAGCCCGCCGGTAAGCTGTCGGGAGGGAACATCCTGAAGCTGATCCTGGCGAGGGAGTTCTCCAGGGACCCCGACCTACTGATAGCCGACAAGCCCACGTCGGGGCTGGATGTCGGCTCGGAGGAGTCGGTCCGGCGCAGGCTCATGGAGGAGAGGAGCAGGGGGAAGGCGATCCTCCTCGTCTCGGAGGACCTCGACGAGTTGATGACGATGAGCGACAGGATAGCCGTGATGTACGAGGAAGAGATCATGGGCGTCGTTGGAGCCGGCGAGGCGACCAGAGAGGAGATAGGGGAGATGATCGCCGGCGCGAAGAGAAGCGGCCCCTAGCCCTCATCGGGCCTCAAGCCGTTTCAGAAGCCCGGAGCTGGCCTCAGGGAAGCCGTCGATGGGTTCCTCCACCCCGTGCCATCTCTGATTGCTCTTCAGGGTCTTCAGCAGGCAAGCGGCTAGCCACGTCTTGTAGTCGTCCCACTCGCCCAGGGATGCGTGGGCCCTCACAGGTATCTGCCTCGCTATATCCTCTGTAACATACACGCATCTCATGAGGGAGGTCACGGGCTTGGCCTTTACTCCTTCTAGCCAGGAGTTGACGGCCAGTGCGTAGGCGAGGACGTACTCCTCCGCGAACCTGCGGTACTCCTTCAGCACCGACCTCCAGTCTTCGTTGACCCTGGTGCACAAGAGGCCGGCGTCTATCAGGGTCCCGTGGGCGCAGGGGCATTCAGGCACTCCACCTTCGCTCACTCGGCCTCCAGCGCAGTCGAAGCAGTGTAGGGGGCGGGCCCTAGTATCGAAGGCGCCTCCCATCCTCCTCCTGCACTCGGCCTCGCAGGTCTCCTTGACTTGCTGCGACGAGCGCTCACCCGATTCGAGGTGGGAGAGGATGTCGTTGACCAGGGCCTCCTTCGACTCGGTCACATCGCCCAGGAATCCGGAGACCTTGGCTTCCATGGGCGTTCGAGGCGCCCCGCCGGACAGCCACCTCCTCAGCGCCTCCGAGTACTCCTCCAGGTAGTGGATCCTCTGCTCCCTCATGCTGTCCCCGTCGTGGAACCCGAGGGACTCCAGTAGGTTGCGCCCCTCGCACCCCAGCTTGTAAGGTTTTACCATACGTCCGGCCCCGATCTCCCGGCAGAGAATGTCTACGGCCTCGGGGAACAATGGGCTCACCCTGCAGAACTCGGCCATGTGGGCGCGCACGAGCCTCTGGTCCTCGGTCAGGCCGCCCAGATTTTTCTGGAACTCATTCACGAGCCTGACCTCGCTGTCCCACGCTTCGGGGTCGTCTGAGAGCTGGACGTTCCACCAGAGGTTCCAGATCCCCCCCGGACTCCCGGGGCACAGCTCCTTGCCGCCTATAACCACCTCAAAACCGGTCGGGACATGCTCGTAGGCCACGAGCCTAGCACCCACCGCCATATCCGATCCCACTCTCTGATCTCGCTGAAAGTCCTTAAATTGATGAGGTCAAAATAGGTGTAAAGATTCTGCAAGGTGTTCCCATGGCTGAAACGTTCGAGCCTTATCCGCTCGAGGAGCTGTTGTACAGTCGGCTGCGGACCTTCGAAGGAAGGAGCCTGAGGGAGGTCGCTTTCCCCCTAGGAGGCATAGGCACGGGGACGGTCTCTCTGGGGGGCAGGGGGGACCTGCGCGACTGGGAGATCTTCAACCGGCCGAACAAGGGCACCAGGCTGCCGTACACCTTCCCCGCGATCTGGGCGAGGGGAGAAGAGGCAGAAGCCAAGGTTCTAGAGGTCCGCCCGCAGCCCCCCTACACCGGCTCCCACGGGCTCGACAGGACGACCGCCCTCGGCCTGCCCAGGCTCGAGGGGGCCCTCTTCAGGGGCGAGTACCCCTTCGCATGGATCGAGTTCCGGGACGGGGCCCTCCCCTTGGAGGTGACCCTTGAGGCCTTCAACCCAATGATCCCTCTCGACCCCAAGGACTCCGGCATCCCCGTGGCTATACTCATCTACAAGCTCAGGAACCCCGGAAAGGGCAAAGTCTCCGCCACCGTATGCCTGTCCCTTTGCAACGCCGTCGGCTACGGCCACGAGCTCAGGTTCCCCCGGCCCTGGGAGGGTTTCGGCGGCAACCTGAACGAGTTCGTCGCCGAGGAGGGCCTCAGTGGCATAAGGATGACCTCCACAAAGTACGGGAAGGACGACCTGGGGTTCGGCTCGATGGCCGTCGCGACGAGCTGGAGCGAGCTAACGCACACGTCCCGATGGATCAGGGGGGAGTGGTGGGACGATATCCAGACCTTCTGGGACGACTTCTCGGAAGACGGACGGCTGACGGACCACGGGGACGGCACCCCCAGCCCAGAAGGCAGGACCGACATAGGCTCGCTGGGAGCCCTAGTGGAGCTTGAGCCCGGGGGCGAGGCGGAGGTTCCCTTCGTCATCGCATGGCACTTCCCCAACAACGTGAACGAGTGGGACACTGCGCCCGAGTTCAGGGGAAAGACGCTGCGAAACTGGTACGCCACCCAGTGGAAGGACGCTTGGGGAGTCGCCCGATACGCCTTCGAGAACTTCGAGAGGCTCAGGGAGGAAACGAGGCTATTCCACGATGCTCTGTTCGAGTCGACCCTCCCTGCAGTCGTCCTCGACGCGGCCTCGAGCCAGATGAGCACCATCAGGACCAACACCTGTCTGCGCCTCGAGGACGGCGTCTTCCACGCCTTCGAGGGGTGCAGCGAGACAATCGGCTGCTGCCCCATGAACTGTACCCACGTCTGGAACTACGAGCAGGCCCTCGCCCACCTCTACCCCAGCCTTGAGAGAACGATGAGGCGGACGGACTTCCTGGTCAACACCGAGCCCGACGGCAAGATGGCCTTCAGGACGAAGCTCCCCACGTGCTGTTACGTCCCGTGGCACATGGAACCGGCTGCCGACGGCCAGATGGGGTGCATCGTGAAGCTCTACAGGGAGTGGCAGCTGAGCGGCGACCGGGCCTTCCTGGAGGAGCTGTGGCCCCACGCCAAGAGGGCGCTGGAGTACGCCTGGGTGAGGTGGGACATGGACAGGGACGGCGTCATGGAGGGGGTCCAGCACAACACCTACGACATCGAGTTCCTCGGCCCCAACACGATGATGGGGACCATCTACCTGACGGCTTTAAAGGCCGCAGATGAGATTGCCAGAGCCTTGAGTGACCCGTCAGCCAATGAATATCGCAGCCTCTACGAGAAGGGGTCCAAGAAGTGCGACGAGCTCCTCTGGAATGGCGAGTACTACATCCAGAAGTACGACCCCCAGAAAGCCCCGAAGTACCAGTACGGCGAGGGCTGCCTCTCCGACCAGCTCCTCGGCCAGTGGATGGCGATGGTTGCGGGCCTGGGCCATGTCCTCCCGGAGGAGCGCGTGAGGGGGGCCCTCTCATCGATCTTCCGTCACAACTGGAAGAAGAGCCTCCTTGACCACGAGAACTGCCAGAGGATCTACGCACTGAACGACGAGGCGGGGCTCCTCCTATGCACCTGGCCGAGGGGCGGAAGGCCGGCGCTCCCCTTCGTCTACTCGGACGAGGTATGGACGGGCATCGAGTACCAGGTGGCGGCCCACATGCTCTACGAGGGGATGATCCGGGAGGGCCTCACCATCGTGAAGGGGGTGAGGGACAGGCACGACGGGGAGCGCAGGAACCCCTGGAACGAGCCCGAGTGCGGCGACCACTACGCAAGAGCGATGGCCAGCTGGACCCTGATCCTAGCCCTCAGTGGGTACCGCTACTCGGCCCCCCAGGATACCATATCCTTCGCGCCGAAAATAAACGAGGAAAACTTCAGGTGCTTCTACTCGACTGGTGATTGTTGGGGAGTGTTCTTGCAGAGGCTGACGCAAGAACGGATGAGGGCCGTGATCGAGGTATGTCATGGCGGTTTGAGACTGAGGACTTTGGGCCTTGGGTGGAAGGGCCTCAGTGACGAAGCGGTGAAGGGTCTCAGGGCGAGGCAGGGCGGCAGGAACCTCAAATTGAAGGCTCTGAGAACCGAGGATGGTGTGCTGCTGAAGTTTGAGAGACCCGTTTATGTCGAGCCCGAAAAATCCTTGATCATCATCGTGGGGCGCTGAAACCCGCTTCTATGGAGAGCGTGATTCGGACGCTCCCGTTCTCGGCGTGTAGGTCATTTTCCACTATATTATGCGGGAAAGAATATGGGCTCAATAGTATACCTGTGGATAACGTGTGAGTCAAAAACTAGATCGGTGTACCTGAGGCGTGCCACTATTTGGGGATTCTGCCCAGGATCTCGTCGACCTTTTTCGGCTGGGCTATCAAGGCGTCAACTATCAGGTTCAGCAACTCGAATAGGAGAAGCGCGACCCTGGTGTCGTCCTGTGGGTCGATCTGCCCGGGGGGAACGGCCCCCTCACCTGTCATCCTCACCGAGTCCAGCGCCCTCTGGAACTTGATGTCGAGCCCCTTCTTCTTCAGGTTCTCTATGCCCTCGTCGATGGCCTCGCCGCCCTCCCCCAGGTGCCAGATCAGCTTCTGCATGGCCAGCCTCAGCAGGGCGGCCGCCGACTTTGGTGAAATATCTACGATGCTTCTGGCTTCGAGGAAGTCGGTTTTTATCTCCTTGGGCGTGTCCTCGAGTGGGAGGGGAGCGGTTGAAGAGACCGGATATTTCAGCTTCTCGTTGATCCAAACGGCATGCTTCTCGCAGTTGCTGCATTGGCTCAGAGTTAGGGACTCGTCAGGAGCTGTCTCGATGCCGAAGTCCTCCTGCAAGGACACCTCGTACCAGTTTTGATGAGCGAAGACCCCGCAATGTGGGCATTGAAACCTTTCAGCTTTGTACATAGGTGGAGAGTACTCCGCTCTCATCTCACTCTCTTTCTCTATTTTTCTTAATTTATAAAGCATACGCACTATTATTCATAGGATATGGCTAAATGAGTGAAAATGGGGGAAAATGATATCGATTCAGGTATTTACAATTAATGTGAAAAAGCTATAATATTATTTTTTTAGGTAAAATTATTATTTTGAATATATGTTAGAATTATTAAACAACTTTCACAGATGACGTATCTACATCCTCGATTGATTGGTGTAGTTCTGTATTTACCTTGTTAGGTAGGGTCAACGATGCATCCAATCCCAATATTTCATCAAAGTCCTTAAGAATTCTATACCTAAGCCGCTCGTGATGGTTTATTTCTGCTGAAGACATCAGAGAAATCAAGTTATTGTGGAGATAGAATCTATTAATGTCCATTTTTTTATCTTTAAAATATCCGTTTAATTCATTGAACACTGATAAGACTTCGAATGTGCCTAATTCATAATTATGAGACTCTGATTTTAATGCTAAATTTTTCAATATTCTAAGATAAGAATTGATGTTTTTTGTGCCTTTTAATTCAAAGATGTATTCCTTTAGGTTATTAAGTATGATTGAAAATTGTGCAATATCGTGATCTTTCACAGATTTTAGCCCATAATTTTGAATGTATTTCATTAATTCATCCTTATCTAATGCTTCTGATTCTGCATGCATTAATTCAAATAAGGATTTTATAAAAAATTCAAATAGAACGATATCTCCGGATATATATGACATGTTCCCTATGTTTAAAAATATTTGAAGAACGTCATCAAATTTACTTATATTTAATTTTTTCAATGTTTGTAACTGTTTATCTGATTGTTTAAGAATAATATTTTTAATTTGAGATAATATTTCTTTTTTTTCTGTTCGGTTACTAACGAAGTTCTTAAGCGACATACGTTCCAGCTCCTCTTACCTGTTGCCATACGCATTCTGAAGGATTAAGGATTCCTAAATCTTCTATAATGTTCTCGCCAGTTTCTATCAATTTATTTGCCTCTAGCCATCTTCCCTGTGAGGCCATAATATGGCCGTCTCTAATGGTACGCCAACCTTTCAAAATTTGTATCTCTTCTAGGGTAGTATTATCTGGAACGTATTCGAGAAGATCATCCAGTAAATTATTAATAATAAACCTGACATTTGCTATGTTTTTCAATATCTTTTTAATATTCTCATTGCTCCAAATTTCATCTGTTTTTTTAATCGCTCTTGTTTGTTGCAGTGATTTTATAAAAAGATCATCTGCCTTCTCATAATCGCCCTTAATACTAAGTACAACTCCTAGGTTATTGAAGGTCCCAACCAATCCTTTTATATCTTTAATCTCTGTCTGTAGTTCCAAAGCTTCCTCGAGGCTAGTCTTTGCTTTATTTTGATGCCCGAGTTTTATTGAAACTACGCCCAAGTTGTTCAAGGAGTTAGCTTCGCCACTTTTTTCGCCAATTTCTTTGTACATTTTTAAAGCGTCTTCAAAATGATTCTTAGCGTCTCCTAATTCACCAAGCTGACCAAGTATTACACCTAAATCGTTTACAGCATTCGCAGTAATATCATTTCTAAGACCTTTGAAGTATTCAAGAGCTTCTATATATAACTCCTTTGATTTTTCATAATTTCCAAACCTTTCAAAGGCTTTGCCTAAATTATATAATATTTCTGCGATCCCTTCCTTGTCGTCAAGGTTTCTCAGTATCTGTAATGCTTTCTCGATGTGTGTTTTGCCCTCATCTATTTCACCTATAGTTCCAAGACATATTCCTAGATTACAAAGGGTATCTGCCATGCCTTCCTTGTCGTCCAGTTCTTTTTGGATGTCTAAAGCCTCCATAAGATTCAGTCTTGCTTTCTCATAGTTTCCAAGTTTACAGAGAACAGTGCCTAGGTTAAATAGAGTGTTCGCAGTCTCGATGTGATTATCAAATTCTCTTTGTATCACAAGGGCTTCTTCGAGATGTTGTTCTGCTTTCTTAAACTCACCATTTTTGGTGCAGATTTCCCCTAGACATGATATGATGTTTGCTATCTGTTTTTTATCATCATTCTTCTTAAATATCTCTAAAGCTTCATCAAGATATGATTTGGCTCTGTTATATTCATCTAATCTGTATTGTATCGTTCCTAGATTGTATAGAGTCCAACCTATATCTTCTATATTGTTAAATTCTCTTTGAATTTGGAGGGTTTCTTCTAGAAGCGATTTAGCTTTTTCAAGCTCTCCTAGCTGGTCTAGTACGGTCCCAAGGGTATAGAGCGTTCCTGCGAGGGCTCCTTTGTCATCGAGTCTCCTTTGGATTTGGAGGGCTTCCTCAAGATATCGTCTTGCTTCCTCTATTTCTCCAAGCCTATCCATAATGTTTCCAAGGCTAAAGAGAGTTGATGCCATATCTTCATAGTTTTCGATGGCCTTCTGGATCTCTAAAGCCTCTTTGTAATAGGACTTTGCTTTCTCTAGTTCTCCCAGTTGGTCTGAGACGGTCCCTAAGTTGTGCAGTGTACCTGCCATACCTTCCTTGTCATCCAATTCTTTATGGATCTTAAGGGCGTCTTCAAGGCGTCTCTTTGCCATCTTGTGTTTACTGAGTTGACTCAAAACCGTACCTAAATTGTAGAGAATCCCTACTGTGCCCTCTTTATCTTGGATCTTCCTTTGGATCTTTAATGCCTCTTCCAGGTGGGTTCTTGCCTTTTCGTGTTCTCCCTGTTTACTCAATATCGCTCCTAGGTTGTTTAAAGCGTTAGCAATCCCATCATTCTTATCTAAGCCTCTGTATATCTCCAGAGCTTCTTCTATGTGATTTCTAGCTTCTTCTTGTTCTCCAAGCCGATCAAAGATATTTCCAAGATTTAATAATGCGTTCGCGATGTTAGGCTTCTTATCAAGTTCTTTAAAGATCACTAGACTTTCCTTAATGTAGTCTCTTGCCTTCTCATGATCACCGAGTTGGTCTAAAATAGTTCCTAAGTTAAAGAGGGTCGCCGCTTTATCCTCGGTTTCATTAAAATCAAGATTTTTCAGTACTTCTTCGAGGAAGTGCTTTGCGGTCTTATATTTTCGGAGCTTACCTTGTACAATCCCAAGTTTATATAGGATCTTCATTGTTGCCTTTTTGTCTGCGATTCTTCTCTGAATTCTTAAAGCTTCAGCCAGATGATTCCTTGCCTTCTTATATTTCCCTAGTTCGCTCTGAACATTTCCAAGACTATATAAAGTCCATACAATTTCTTTCTCATCTTTAAGTTCCCTTTGGATCTCTAAAGCTTTCTTAAGATGTTTTACTGCACCTTTATGGTCTCCTAAACCATTAAGGACATTACCGAGTTCACATAAGGTTTTAGCCAACCCTTCTGTGTCGTTAAGTTTAAATTGGATCTTCTTTGCCTCTTCTAATAGTAGTTTTGTTTCCTCGTCATTTCCTTGTTTTCTCTGTATTACACCTAGGAAAAATAGAATTTTTGCCATCCATTCATTTTCGCCGAGCTCTCTACAATTTTCAAGAGCTTCTTCAAGATATATTTTAGCCTTATCTAATTCATCACACTGATCTAAAACTATACTAAGGCTATATAGGGTTGGTATTAATTCATTCTTATCATCAAGTTTTGTAAATATACTAAGGGCCTCTTCGAGATTTGATCTAGCCTCACTTCTCTTTTCAAGGCTGCTTTGAACCGTACCGATATTATATAGGATTTTAGCTAACTTCTTTTCATCTCCAAACTTTCTTTGTATTTCAAGTGCTTCTTCTAAGCATTGTTTCGCTTCATTGTATTGTCCAAGCCATCCAAAGGTTCCCCCCAAGCCACATAGTGTTACAGCTAAACCTTCCTTGTCGTCTAGTTTCCTGTACTTCTCTAACGCTTCCTCAAAATACGTCTTAGCTTCCCGATGTCTATCGAGTTTTTCGGCTACTCTACCAAGGTCGCACAGGGTTCTAGCTACGCCTTCCTCATCGTTGAATTTTCTATATATTTGCAATACAAGACGGAAGTATATCCTTGACTCTTCATATTCTCTAAGTTCTTCAAAGATTTTCCCTAAATTGAGAAGGGTACCCGCCATACTTTCTCTGTCATCAAGTTCTCTCTGAATCTTTAGAGCCTCTTTTAAGCGGACCTCAGCCTTTTCGTAATCCTTTTGCTTGCCATAGAACATCCCTAGTCTATTTAATGTGGATGCCATTCGATACCTATTTCTTAAATCTCGGAATAACTCCAAAGCCTGTTCGAGGTGGGTAATTGCTTCTTCATGTTTACCCAGCTTTCCAAAAACATCACCAAGGTTGAATAAAGACTCGGAGATGCCCTCTTTTTTCTCAAGCCCTTGATATATCTCAAGGGCTTCCATATATTTACTCCTAGATTTCTCCAAATCACTTTCTTCAAGAAGGGCGATTCTGGCTTGTGCAGATGCAAGGAGGGCTTTAGCCTCGTCAAGGTTATTTTTTTCTGTCTTGTTTTTCTTTGAAGTTCTTTTAAGCTCTGAATTGTCAGATAATGTCAAATCTACGCCTCCCTGATTTAGCCTCTTTTTACCTCCAGTAGATTAGTATTCGCTAGAACCTAAAATAGAAATATAGAAAAAGAAATTGGAGTTATAATACTGTATTAAAAAACATAAACTGGCAAGGTTGTTGGGTTTTATCCAGTTTTATTAATTTTAAAGGGTATCTGAAAAAACAAATGTCTTTTTCATCGCCTAATCTAAGTTAGGCATGGACCAAGTTGAACTCCCCCTCCTCGGGGACGGCTGGGACAGTCATCAGGATCTCTTCCCACAGGATCGAAAAGATGTAGGGATGGTACTCTACCATGTCGGTGATCGAGAATAACCCTACTAGCCTCGCCTTATCCCTGTCCCCCTCGACTATAGGGAGCTTCTTGATCTTTTTCTGCAACATTATTTTAATTGCCTCTCCGAGGGGCGTGTCGGGCCTCATCATAATCACCGGACTGGTCATGACCTCATTTACCATTACTTTCTTGGGATCTAGCCCATTTGCCACTATATTGGAGACAATATCGCGTGTAGATAGGAATCCGACGATCTTCTTGCCCGACAAGACGACCAAACTGCTCGTAAAGCTGCTATGCATCTTCTCCGTTGCCTCTTCTACAGTAGACTCTGAGTCGATCGTGACAACTTTACGAAGTATTACATCCTCGACGCGAAGATCCATCCTGATTCGAACCCGTTCGCAGAAGAAGGATATAAGAAAAGATATTGATTATGGACTCCTGTTATAAACGGTTGATCGGGTCCTCTCGAATTAATTACAAACATAATAAATAGATTCGACTCATTTGATCCATTAGGACATAATAATGGCAAATTTCATTACCCGCTTATGTCTGTTGGTTAAGCTACTTACACAGGCCTAAATTAAACTGTATTTTCAATACCTATCAAGAGTAAACGGGGGTGTTTGATAGTGCAGATTGAAGCTGAGATGGGTTCACTGACTATCCAGGAGCGGAGCATCGAAGAGATAGCAAGAGAGGCCGTCCCCCACATCAGCGTGGTGGGAGTCGGCGGCGGCGGATCCAACATCGTGTCGTGGATGAAGAAGGGCAGCGTACGGGCCAAGACGATCGCACTGAACAGCGACGCGCAGCACCTCAGCGTGGTGAAGGCGGACGAGAGGATACTTCTAGGGTATCCGGTCTCAAGGGGGCTCGGGTGCGGCGGGTTCCCCGAGCAGGGGATCAAGGTGGCCGAGGAGAGCGCCGTGGAGATCGAGCGGGCCTTGGGAGACTCCGAGCTCGTCTTCGTGACGACCACTCTGGGGGGCGGGACCGGGACGGGCGCCTCCCCAGTAGTGGCGAAGATCGCTAGGGAGCTGGGGGGGCTCACTCTCGGCGTCGTCACCGTACCTTTCGAGGTCGAGGGGACTAGGCTCGACAGGGCAAAGGAGGGGCTGAAGAACCTCGTTGACGTCTGCGACTCAGTAATCGTCATCGACAATAACAAGCTGAGGAAGGTAGCGGGCAACCTCCCCCTGAAGGAGGCCTTCGGCGTGGCCAACGAGCAGATCGCCGACTTCATAAGGA
>Ga0209427_10002224_pt1 | contig 22780 bp, 23 predicted proteins | sample DeeMarSWOR136_30_FD_187465 | JGI IMG/M metagenome (GOLD analysis project Ga0209427, IMG submission 187465) | Marine sediment microbial communities from White Oak River estuary, North Carolina - WOR-1-36_30 (SPAdes) (version 2) | ecosystem: Environmental > Aquatic > Marine > Intertidal zone >...
CCCCCTTTTTTTGACGGGGAAATGACGGGATCTCCGTACATACGATTCTTCTTCTGATTTACTGAAAGCCTTATAGGTATTATGCTTCTGCTAGCTAGTTAAAAAGACAGTGTATTGAAATGTTAATTAATGTGGACGCTTTATTATTTGCAAAGTTTCTGAGAAACGAACGATAGAACGGGACTTCAGAAGCACTATGTATTCGATGGATGGAACTTATGCTGTTGGATATCGTGACCAAAAACGAAATGTCTATTTTTTTTCAGAAAAAAAATAGATTCCTCGTTATAAACGCCATCTTCACTATTACGGCGCTAGTCATTGAACGGGCGGGAATCTCACTAAATCTGTACGTTTACACGGACAGCTTCATCCATATTTTCGGGGTGCCTCTAATTATCCTTTTTTATTGGGTAGGCATCGGCCACATGTCATGGATGGTTTACAACAAATTCGGTTGGATGCCGGGGCTGTTGACCGGTATCATCATCGACCTACCCTTCGAAGTCTTAGCGTTTCATCTGGGGTGGTGGACATGGATTCCCAGCTGGTCTCTGGCCATCTTCTTTAATGCGCCTGTTGCAAACTTCGGAGTATATTGGAATGTGAGTTTAGGAAGCATTCTAACGTATCAGTACGTCATGAGCTAGCTGTCAGTATTATCCAGTTCATTGCACCAAACCTAATTCATAGCCTTTGTCATCAAAACACCTTTTACATTCTATAAAAACGAACCCAGCTAACTAGCGTGTAAAGCTCGTGAGAAGGACTACTCGTTCCCTATCAACGTCTATTAACCTCACCGTGCCCGCTCTTAACTCGGGGTAATAGAGGAAGTCCGTGATCGGATTCCCGGAACAGACATGGCTTCCGGCACCGATCAACATGATTTTCGCCACTGATCAACCCCTTCTCTCAACGTTGTTTATTTCTCGAATGGTGTTTTATCCCTTCGACTTTTTTCATGTAATGAACTGACTTGCTTGGTATCCTGTAAGTAACGTATATATACCGTAAGCCTGTAATGTTATTTGGCGTTTCTATGTCAAACCTTCCCGAGGTCCCTTCTCATATTGAAGAACTGTTAGATTCAGACGAAACCATTCTGTACGGGGCTCAACAGAGCCGGGTGGCTCCTACAATTAATCCCTTGAAAATGCTTGAAAAAGCAATTGCTCCCGACTCCATCTGGGTTACAAACCGACGGGTTCTTGTGTATCAACCACGGGGAGCAACTCTGGGCATAACGCGGGACATTCAGGATTATCCTTACTCGGAAATGGTAAACGTATTCCAACATAAAGGCTTCTTATCCAGCAGAATTGCTGTTAAAATGCGGTTTCAGAACGATCCCATCATCCTGGATTTGGTTCCGAAGGGCGACGTTAATAGAGTGTACCGTGTTATCAGGGAAAACTTGAATAAAGTGCAAGCCGGCATTTTTGGCACTCAACAACTACCAACCGCCCAATCCGTTCGTGCCCCGCCCCCACCACCTCCTCCATCTCAGCCTCAAGCATACTGCCCTACATGTGGTAAACAAGCTACATGGATCCCACAATACAGCAGGTTCTATTGTTACGGTTGCCAACAATATCTTGATCTTCCACCTCCACCGCCCTGAATAGCGGCTGACAGCGCCTTCATCAGATCGACCTCTATAACGCCGAATGCCGTGGAGGCACATCCATAGTAGTTGCAAACCCGCGTTGCCCTCGGATGGCTCTTAGGCGGTTCGGTGCGTGTGTCACCGGGCGCTCAATGGTGAGTCGGTTTTCTGAGGCTTTTGGGGAAGACCAAGAGCGCTGCGGTGAAGCCGAAGACCGCGGCGAAGAGGATGGGTGTGGTGAAGCTGTGCCCCGTTGTCACCAGCCACGCTACCACGTACCCGCCTGTTAACCCGCCCCAGGCCTTCGCCGTGTAGGTGACTCCATAGTTCGTCGTCGCGTGCTTTCGCCCATAGTAGTCCGCGGTTATGGAGGGGAAGAAGGTGAAGATGGGGCCCCAGAAGAGCCCGATGAGGCAAATGATCGTGATAAACGCGATGTCATTTGGGCCGAGGAATAAGAGGAACAGGGATGCAACGCCTTGGCAGGTGAAGAAGAGGGTCATGGTGACTTCTCGCCCCAGCCTGTCAGACACCCAGCCGCCGACGATCCGCCCCACTCCATTTACGATGGGAAAGACGATGGCAGCGGTCAGAACAATGCTGGGAGATAGGTTGAAGGCGTCTCCCATGGGGGTCAATTGAGACGTTATCATGAGTCCAATGCTGGCCGTGAGGAAAAAGGCCAGATAGAGCTGCCACCACGCTCGCGTCCGAATCATTTCCCTCGGGCTGAAATTCGTCTCTGTTCCCGCTTGGTTGGCGGGGCGCCGTCTTTTCGGCGATGGTTCTCCCGGCAGCCGGTTTGAGGGGGGGTATCGGGTGCTTACGCTGAGAAGGACGAGGGCGACAAGCATCACAGCGCCGACGTACATGAAGGCTGCGCGAAAGTCGAGAGTACTCATGATCCACGCGATCACGGGATTCATAACGGCGGCGCCGAAGCCGTATCCGAAGGAAGTGAAGCCGTTTGCGAGGCCCCGCCGCTCGGGGAACCATTTACTGGCCACGCCCACGGACGTTGCGTAGATCATTCCGACGCCGATGCCGCCGAGGCCGTATGTGAGGTAGAGGATTTCGGGCGTGGCTGCGAAGGACGTGGCGATCCATCCAATGCCCGCTAGGGCAGCGCCTAGGCTGGTGAGGGGTCGAGGCCCTCTTTGGTCGGCGATGAAGCCGGCTACGGGCTGGATCCACGTCATAATCCACACAAAGAGGGTGAAGGTAAGCTGAATGGTGTCGAGGCCTCGGTTGAATTCGAGTTGTAGTGGCTGAACGAAGAGGGTCCACGAGTACTGGTAGAGGCCGATGAGCATCATGGAGAGGGTTGCGGCTGCCAACCGTATCCACCGAAGGGTCTTCGATTCGCCTTCAGACATGGGCTTCACGCCTCACCCAGCTGACACCGCTCGTTCCCCAAGGTCTGCTTGGACCCCGGCGTCCTCTTCTTTTCAATCGACATACGTCCTTTCTTATATCGCTTCCTCTATTTGTCGCGCTCACGTCTCCTTCAGCCTCGTCGGACCCTGACCGCTCGGGACTGAGCCTGCAGCAACGACGCATAACTGCATCTTTTACCCATTGCGTTCCGGTGACCCTCGAATGATTCGGATAATGGGTCTTGTTGGAAGCCCGTGCGTAACGGGAAACACCGAGCGCCCCGTCGCCAAAGCCTTGAAAGCCGCTGCAGAAGCCGGCGCTGAAACCGAGTCACTGCGGCTCGCCGCCACCGAGATCAACCCGTGTACGGCATGCAGGTCGTGTCGGCAGACGGGAGACGACGTGATACCTGATGAGTTTCCCCGCGTCTTTGCGAAGATGGTAGCCGCCGACGGCATAGTCTTGGCCTCACCCGTCTACTTCAGCTCAGCGATTCCCGAGATGAAGGCCTTAATGGATCGAGCGGGGTATCTGTCTATTGCCCATGGAAGAGTCTTGGAGAACAAAGTTGGTGGCGTCCTCGTCGTAGCACGGTGGGCTGGCCACAACTTCACCTTTGCCCAGCTTCTGTTCTTCTTCTTCATCAGGGCATGCTTGTCCTTGGCTCCACCTAGTGGCCCATCGCCTTCGGCCGTGAAAAGGGTGATGTAATCGAGGACGAGGAGGGCGTGACGACGGCGAAAAACCTCGGGACGAAAATGGGGTGGCTCGTCGGGAAGACGAAAGGCTCCGATTAAGGCCTCATGGCTTCACATATCTGGTCCAAAGCCGTCGTGTACTTCTGGTAGGTTTCCAGTAATGCTCGTCCCGTGGGCGTTAGCTTGGCGCCTCCACCGCGTCTTCCGCCCTTATGAGTCTCCAGTATGGGGGTGCCCATCCTTTTTTCGATCTGTTTAATGATCCCCCACGCGTATCTGTAGGACATGCCCGTGGCCCGCGCACCGCCGCTCAGGCTTCCCGTTTCTTGAATCCCTTTTAACAGATCAAAGGACCCATGGCCGAACACGTATCCGTCTTCGCTTTCAAGCCAAAACCTGTACTTCGGCTTCAGCCTTTTCAACGGGCCCGCCGCCTTACCCAGCTCGTTCACCCACTTGAACCCCGATATCTATCCCCCCATTTTTGTACGTGGAGGAATCCTGTGGGAACTAATATGGGCCGTTCCCCTTACTTAAGGGATGGGGTGGTGGCGTCCGCCCGCTTGCGTCACCCGGCACCTGCCTTCGGCGTTTCGTCACGCTCGGCTCAGAAGTGCTCGCAGCTGATCGAGGGTGAGGTTGCCTCCGCTCAGAATGATCCCCACTTTCCGCCCCTTTAACCGGCCTCTCAGCTTAAACGCCGCCGCCGTGGCGGCGGCCCCCGCGCCCTCGGCAACCTGATGGGTGGCCTCGAAGAGGGTGATCACCGCCTGCTCAAGCTCTTCCTCGCTCACCAACACGAAGTCGCTGAGCAGCCGCCGCATGATCTGAAGGGGCAGCCTGAAGGGCGCCCGGGTCGCGAGGCCTTCCGCAAAGGTGTCAGCTGAATCCGTTTCAACCCGTTTTCCGCTCTTCCACGAGAGGTAAACAGAGGGGGCCTTCTCTGCTTGGACCCCGATGACCCGCGTTTCGGGGTTGACGTGTTGGGCCACGATGCAGGCAGCCGACGCCCCACTTCCACCCCCCACCGGCACGAGGATGGTATCGATGTCCGCCTCGTCTTCCATCAGCTCGAGATAGAGGGTTCCCACCCCCGCGATGAGGCGCGGCTCGTTCCCCGAGTGCACGTATCGATACCCGCTCCTCTGCGCCTCCTCCTCTGCCCAGACGCGGGCCGCGTCAAAGTCCTTCCCCCGAAACACCGTTTCACCGCCCAGCCGTCGTATGGCCGCAACCTTCAACGGATTAGCGCCCTCAGGCATCGCGATTACAGCCTTCACGCCGAAGAGCGACGCAGCGTACGCGATGGACTGGCCATGGTTCCCGGTTGAGGCGGTGACCACGCCCCGCCGTTTCTCCTCCTCGCTCAGCGACATCAGAAGGTTGATGCCTCCTCTGACCTTGAAGGCCCCGGTTATCTGGAGGTTCTCGTATTTCACGTAAGCATGAAAGCCGAGGGCCTGTGAGAGCGTCGAAGACCGGAGAAAGGGGGTTCGGAGAAGGTGCTGGGAGACAATCTCTTTTGCCTCATAGACGTCGCGGATGGTTGGTTCTCGAAGGACTCTACCTTCGTTCTTAGGGTTTGAGGCGGGCATGACCTTCCCTTCGTCTTCTTGGGAACCTCAGGGTGGCTTCCCAAGCTCTTGGCGGACGTGGTTGGGTGGGTTGGGGGGTTCCGTTGCCAGCGGAAGACCGCTCCTCGGTGCCGAGCACATCTACCCTGCACACATACTTTGGTCTCGCATATAGGGTTATCGCCGGTCGGTGAGGCATTCCCCTATCGGATGAACGTCGTTCAATAGCCTTATTTGCCTCAAGTCTGTAGACATAAGGAGGCCTTTCGCCTCCGTTACGGGTGAATGGCCTCTTCCACGTAGGATGGTGTTCCCTTGACGAACCAGATGGACAACCCAGCGGAACCCGTCTTCCCCTTTTCAACCGAGGCTGTGCAGGAGGCTTCCGCCGTCTTCCTCGTTCCCCGCCTCAAAACCTATTTCCACGGGAAGCGCGAGTACATTCCGTCGAAGGCGCCCGTCTTCTATAACCCCCTCATGGCCTTCAATAGAGACCTCGCGGTCCTCGTCCTGAGGACGTATCAGCGGCGCGTCAATCGTCGCCTTGTTGTCTGTGACCCCTTTACGGGGTGTGGCGTTCGCGGAATCCGCTTTGCCAAGGAAGTGCACCACATGCGTCACGTTGTGGGAAACGACGTGAATCCCCATGCCGTCGCCTTGACGAGACGTAACGTGGCGAGGAACGGCCTCTCCGAGGCCTTCACAGTGCACAACGTGGATGCCCACGCGCTGCTAGAAGGCCACGCCCGCCCCAAGCGACGGTTTGACGTCATCGACCTTGATCCCTTCGGCTCGCCGTCCCCCTTCCTGGACTCAGCCCTGCGCGCCACGAAACGAGGGGGCCTCCTGGCCCTAACCGCCACCGACATGGCGCCTCTCTGTGGCGTGAAGTCGTCGGCGTGTGTGCGGAAGTATCTTGGGAAGCCCTTGCGAACCGAGTATTGTCATGAGGTGGCGGTGCGGCTTGTCCTCCACGCCCTTGTTCGAGCCGCAGCCAAACACGACTTGGGCATTCACGTCCTCTTCAGTCATAGCACCGATCACTACCTCCGGGTCTACGCTCAAATCTTTCATGGGGCCACGAGAGCCGATGAGTCCCTCGGCCGATTAGGTTACATAACCCACTGCTTTCACTGTCTGAACCGCACCTGGAGCAGGGGCTTATCCCCCTTTCTTCCTGTCCGGTGTGACTGCTGCGGTGAAGACATGGATGTCGCGGGCCCCCTCTGGCTGGGCCATCTCTTCGACATCGGCTTCTGTGAACAACTGCTTGACGAAACCGCATTGGTGGCGTTGAGTAGCGCGAAACGAGCTGTAACGCTGGTAACCACGATTCTCACGGAAGCCGATGGCCCCCCCACCTACTTTGTGATGGACCACATCAGCTCCAAACTCGGTCTGCCCGGGCTGTCCAAGGCAGTCCTCCTCGCGAAGCTGGTTGAGCACGGTTATCTCGCAACGGCCACCCACTTCAACCCCCAGGGAATCCGGTCAAACGCCCCCCTTTCGGTGATTAACGCCCTCAGCCGCCAGTTATCACAGGGATGACGGTCGCCGTCTTTCCGCTTTTGGACAAAGAGCCCGCCATCCACCTCGCATACGTATTCAACGCCGCCTCAAGGATCATCATGACGCCTATTGGCTCTCAGCTCCTCAGACGTTGATGGCTGAGCTGAGCCTTCCGTGGATGCCTTCTCCTTTCTCATCCCAATATCCTCCAAGGTGTTCGTTCTCACTAGCTATTGGCTGAGGATGGCTGATGTGTTGCAGCGTGTTCCTCACAAGGTACTTGCCTTCGCGTCCTCGCATAGCTACCGATGGGGGCTTCGCTCCCGCGCTGCGAGACTGATCAATGAAGAATTTAGCGTCAGCCTATTCCGCTGTTCCCATGTGAACCGGTAATCCCCTACTCTTCAGGTACTCTTTGGCTTCCCTTATGGAAATCTTGCGATAGTGGAAGATGGAGGCGGCGAGCAGGGTCGTCGCGCCCCCCTTCACCACTCCCTCATAAAGATGCTCTACCTTCCCGACGCCGCCGGAGGCTATGATGGGCAGGGATACGGCGTCCGAGACCGCTCTCGTGAACTTCACATCGTATCCCTCCTGGGTTCCGTCGGCATCAATACTGGTTACCAGTAACTCCCCCGCGCCGAGGCCTTCACACCGCTTCGCCCACTCCACTACGTCGATGTCCGTCCCCGTCGTGCCTCCTCGGATGACTACTTCGAATCCCGACGGCATCCGCCTGTTCCGACGCCCGTCGATGGCGACAACGATCCGCTCCCGGCCAAAGCGCGCTGCGGCCTCCTTGATCAATGCGGGCCGCTGAATGGCGGCTGAGTTCATGGAGACCTTACGGACGCCCACGTTGAAGAGCCGGCTCATATCCTCCAGACTAGAGATGCCCCCGCCCACCGTTAAGGGTATACGTATCACCGCGAGCACGGCCTTCACCCACTGCAACCTCGTCGACCGCTGCTCCACCGTCGCGGAGATGTCCAGCATCGCGAGTTCGTCCGCGCCCTCCACCTCATAGAACTTCGCGTTCGCCACCGGGTCCCCCGCATCCCGTAGACCAACGAATTGGATGCCTTTGACCACCCTTCCGTCCTTCATATCGAGGCAGGGCATGATCTTAATCGTCGTCAACTTGTAGCGTCCCTCCTGCTTGTTTCACGAGGGGGCTTCCCATGTATTTCATCACATCTACCGTGCCCCTCTTATTTAAGCTAGCTACCGTTGAGTCCATTCAGAGAGCGGCACACCGACGCGGTAATTGTGCGTCGCTGTCCGCGCGCGAAAACCGGAGCATTCTTGTTACTAGAAGCCTACGCCCCGGTCGCTTCTCGGAGGCCACGACCGGGCGGTGGAGCACTTTGGCTTCTGCCCCCCTATCAAAGGAGCCGAGCTAAATATGACTTGACCCTTGTCACGGGGCGCAACGAGTTCCTCCTTATCCCGGGCTCGGGGAACAACCTGCCATTTGACGTCGTAGTTGCCCTTCGATTATTTACTGCAAGCCTACTAACTTGTTCTCCTTCAAGACTCTGAGAGTTGTCTCAAAGGCAGTCTCAGTCTTCTGGAGATCGTCTTCCGTGTACTTCGTACAGAGGCTGCCACCCCGGCCTCGATACGAAAAGACGCCGCTGTTCATCATCGTAAGGTACATCGCATAGTTAGCCTGCCCGCCGGCCGCGAATCCCGCCTTCGTCACGTACTCGTCGAGCGTCGTGGGCCCCGTCGTCCACAGATACCTCTTGTCGGCGGGGATGGGGCGATGGAAGAGGTTGAGGGACAGGTTGGTCGGGTTCTCGATGGGCAAGCCGAAGGCGAGGGCCGCCACCCCGCAATCCTCCGCTTGCTTGTTGAAGCTGTCCCGAAGCCGTCGACCGATCTGATACAGGCGCGGGTAGAGCGTATCGCGTTCCGCGTCGATGATCTGCATCATCGCGACGCCCCCGACAATGGACAGGGGCTGAGCGTTCCAGGTGCCGCCGACCCCGATCCGGATGAATGTGTTCCAGTACTTGTCCTTGAAGGCGTAGAGTTCCATGATCTCCTGCTTCCCGCAGATCGCCCCCACCGGGGCGCCGCCGCCGATGACTTTCCCCAGCGCCGTCAAATCGGGCGTGACCCCATAGTACTCTTGAGCGCCGCCCGCCGCGTACCGGAAGCCGGAGACCACCTCGTCCATGATAAAGACGACGCCGTACTGCGTGGTGAGGTCCCGAAGCCCTTGGATATACGCCCGCGTGTAGAGCGCATTCCCCTGTAGGACAATACAGGCCACTTCACCCGTGGCAAACGCCCGCTCGACGGCCATGAGGTTGTTATAGGGCACGATGTGGACGTCCTCCTGGACACCTTGGGGGATGCCACGGACGTTGCACACGCCGAAGGGGGGGCCGCGACTCGCATAGATCGTCGTATCTCCTTTTCCGTGGTAGCAGCCGGCGTGTAACACGACTGTGTCCTTTCCTGTGTAGGCCCGGGCCAGCCGAATCGCCATCAGGTTGGCCTCTGTCCCGCATGACATCGCCCGCACGAGGCCTCCCCGCGCGCAGGGAACCAGCCGTTGAATCAGCTCGGCCCACTCAACTTCGAGTTCGGTGCATGCGCCCATGTGGAGGCCCTTCGACGCTTGGTCCTGAACCGCTGCAGTTACCCTCGGATCCCCGTAGCCGAGGAGCAACGCCCCATGCCCCATCACGTAGTCCACGTACTCGTTTCCATCCACGTCCCACTTTCGCGTGCCCGCCGCTTTCACGACGTACAGGGGGAATGGCCTCGCGAACCGACCGTCATGCGAAACACCACTCGCATAACACGTCAAAGCTCTCTCATAGAGCTGTTTCGAAGTAGGATGTTTCACAATATACTCTTTTTCCACTTCACTTACAGTAGGCATAAACTACCACTTTACAGCTAGTTATTGGACTTCCTCCTATATATAGGAGGACGAGACCCTACGACGTGCATAGACTTGTTGTAACTAGCTAAATCTTTTTTTATTCATTAAATCCTGTCAGGTCTAGAAACCAATACTTTTCATTTCGTGCATATCGAGAGCAAACAGGTAATAGTTCATATTCCCTTTTCACATGGGCCTATTCCTCCGACATTAACTTCTGTTTCTAAGTTTTCATCGCTGCGAACATCGTCATGAAAAATAGAAAAACGCCCATAAACGGTTAATCGTGGACCCACATGCCATAACGTTGATCCGGACTAATATCTGTACGGCTTGAGGCCTTTTTGAGGGCGCTAATTACGCCTCAACAAACTGAAAAAAGAGTGGGAATTTGAGGTTGCCCGGTTTTCTTTACAGGAGTCCCCCTGGGTTCCTGCTCTTGAAGGCTTTCAGTAACGTAAGGGCTGCTGCCGAGCTTAGCAGTAATAGTAAAGTTGTCCACACGGTGAACTCTGGGATTGGGTTTGCTTCTCCGGTGATGGTGCCCGTGAGGACGCCGGATTGTTCTGGCGGGAGCGGCCATAGCTGAAAATTGTTTTCAGGTGTATCTTCGTAGGCAGCGACGGATACGTCTGTTATGTTCTGGGTCTGAAATCCGTTGGCCCAGGCTTCAACGGTGTAGGTGCCTGGGACCAGGCCATAGATCGTATAGTCCCCGTTCGCATCAGATGTTGCGCTGCCCGAGCCAGTTCCTGAGGCTACGACAGTCGCGCCTTCAATGGGCCTGTCCTCTGCGTCGGCTACGTTTCCGCTTATGCTTCCGGTCGGTGAAGGGCTGAGCGTGATCGTGATGTCGATGTCGCTCACTGTTTCACCTGCCACCACTGGGACGTCCACTGGCGGAAATCCGCCATAGGTTCCAAAGGTTCCGTCTTTACTTGCCATGACGGTGTAGTCCCCGGTTCCTAAGCCCGAATCTATGACGTAGCTGCCCGCTGCGTCGGTCACCGCAAACCCTACGTACTGGGCGTCATCGAGAGACACCGCGTTCACCGTAGCGTTGGCTATGGGCACCCCGTTTGAGCCCGTTACTATTCCCATTATTGTCCCTGACGGTGATAACGTTAGATCCACGTTTTTTGTTTCAACGCGTCGGGTCACGCTGACACCACTCGTCATATTCGCTACGTATCCTTCGGGAAAGAGCACGGTTACATTGTAGCTCCCGGTTTCTAAATTGGTCGCAATCAGATATTGTCCGCTGGCATTGGTGGCAACAGCGTAGCCAAAGTAGTGCTCATCTTCCGAGACGGCGACGACGATTATCCCTTGGAGTGGCGTACCGATAGTGTTGCGAATTGTGCCGGAAATGCCGCCGGAACAGTTTAAGAAGACGTCGAGGGTGGTGGTTGACGCGGCTGTTATCGAGACACTGGACACTTCGGCGTTGATGTACCCAAACGCCGTAACATAGACGTCGTAGATTCCCGTTTTTAACCCCTCGTTGACTTCATAACTTCCATCCGATCCCGTAAGGGAATAGCCGTACCCCTCTTCGCCGCTCGCGATAACTATCGCGTTGGTAACAGGCCCCCCCTCATTTGCATAGACCCTACCGAAGCACGGAGTTTGCCCGTTGAACGATCCGGCTAAACCCACAATCGAGAACGACGCGATGAGAACAAGCATGAGAGAAGCCACTGTATAGAAATGATGTCCTTTTTTCCTCAATTCCTTTACCTTCTTTCACACAGTAAAGAGTGGTTATTTCTGGTGGGACTATATTAGGTTTTGCGTCGACTGAAGCGAGAGGATGACGGCCGAGAACACCCCTGTTACCACGTATTTTCAACGATGGTTGAGCACGCCTCTAATCTTGGCTGATGCCTTCTCTTCATACAGGTTAGTATAGACTGCTTTATAGGGTTCGTTGAGCAACCATGTATAAGAAGCCCGTTCAAGCCTTTCTGATACAAACACAGAAATACAGGAGCCTCAGAGAATAGGTGGCTACAAGGAAGACGTTCAATATTCTAGCATCGAGGAAGGAGAACGGTCTGATTAACAACAGTCCTCGTCTTAAGATCGCATGTAACGGCGCTTCTCGTAAGGCGGAAGAACATGGCTTATCCTTCACTCTTCACGTAGAATGGTGTCTGGTGCTGAGAGACTGGGTGGCCTTCAGGTTTAACGGTAGATTGCGTAGGCTGTGCACCCCGGTCAAGTAAGGAAAACGTTTGAAGCGTGGCATAAATGGCGACAAAGGAGCGGGGAATGCTAAACCTTTCACGAAAGATTCGAACGAGTAGGCTGATTAGCATCCTTAGGAAATTCTTACCCCCCCTCTCATTCATTATACCCTTCCTCATACTCTACCGTTTCTACCCTGAATCTTTCGATGCTACGTGGAAAGGCCGGGCCTTCTACCTCTTCTTTTTATGGGTATCCTTCCTTGAGACGACTTTAAACTGGGAGAACCTGCAGCCAAAGAACAATCGATCCCTGAGGGCTGTCGCCTTCACTCTCACGCTCCTTCTCCCCACCCTTTACGTCGTCCTTGCCAGCCCGGGGGGATTCAACGCTTGGATTACAGCTGTAGCGAAGCAGCATAAGGTGTACTGGGCCGATTGGATGGCGCTTTCAACGGAATACCTGGTATTTGCCTTGCTTTTTTCCCTCATTCTTCTGCTGGAGTATGGACGTTCGGGATTGCGGGCGCTCCCGATCTCGGCCCTCTTTTTAGGGTTCATCGGCAGCATATATACAATAGACAACCTGTATCCCTTTGGACGCTTCGCCCCGCTTCAGATTTTTGTTCCAGCCACAGCCACCCTTGCAGCATACATTCTGAACGTACTGGGCTATCGAACGCGTTTCCTCCCCTCAGTGGAAGGCATGCCCACCCTCGTCGCGTGGAACACGATTGGAGAAGCCCGCTTTCAAATCGCGTGGCCGTGTTCCGGCGTTGAGAGCCTCTTACTCTACGCCATCATCTTGCTATTGTTTCTACGGATTATAGATGTCCCTTGGAAGCACAAAATAATCTACTTTCTCGTTGGCGCCGCGGTCACCTACCTCATTAACATTCTACGGGTAACAAACCTTTTTGTCATCACGATACGCGATGGCGATTGGAGAAGTTTTCATAACTTCTACGGCCCCTTATACTCCATTATCTGGATCACGTTTTATCCCCTGATAATATCGGGAAGCCGATTCCTCCGCAGGAAACTCAAGTTAGCCCGCTAAGGGAGCACATACTTGCAGATCCACCGCATTTTAACGTACTAATGGTTCTAATAGGGATTTCTCTTCCTTTCCGAAGCTAGCTAGCCGCCTGTAACAGCTAACTCATAGATTGCTGTCGAAAGGGTTGCTTTGTTAATATCTTATGCTTCCCGCATTCAGTTATTACTCTTAGACTCCAATTTGTTCTGGAATAGCTAGCGGGTTTATATATTTGTAATACATATTTACACTCTGTAACTATCGACAACCTGTATCATTGACTTGGCTGACCAACATGAGAGGGCTGATAGGGGTCTGGACTGGCGTCTTCCTCGATTACCTCACCACCTGGATCGGCATCCAACACTCCTTTACGGAAGCCAATCCACATGCCTGCCCGCTGACGTACGGCCTCATCACGACCGCAGCGTTCGTCGTCTTCGAGCTCCTGCGGAACTCGTGCAGCCGAAGAACCCTTGAGGCGTTTAGGCTTCTGGTGACCTCCATGGTCTTCTACCCGTGTATTCACAACGTGCTGGTGCTGAGCCGGATCCTCTAGTCCGCTCGTGGAGGGGGCGAAGCTTCCTCTTTCAGTCATCTCAATCTGGTTTCACACGTCATACTCGTTTTTTCTGAAATCCGTCCGTTCAGAACGATGCACGCCAGAGGCTCGCGAAGTCGATTGATCGCGCTCGTCGCCGTACCCGCTATTGACTATCTTTGGATTGCGGGATAGGCGTTCTACTGTCTCGGTGATACTCGAGTCGCGAAATCGTGTTTATGAGGCTTAAACGCTCCTTCAGCTTGTTTATATGATCTTTTCTGAAAGCATTTTTGTCACGCTTCGTTTTCCGCTTCAGAATGTAGGAGGAGTTCAGAACATCGTTTCCAAAGCTTTAACTTCCGTTTCTGCGTAACAAGCTAAGGCGAGTGATTATCCTCCTTCACTAGCTTACAAAAACGAGGCGTACGAGGGCGATGAAATGACCAAATGTACCTATTGTCTCAGGGAGATGGCGTCTCCTAGAGACCATGTGGAATGCTTTATTCAATTCCACATACGATTTCACCATAAATCGCGGGAACAAATCCTGGAGACGTTCCGCCATCTTCTGAAGTCGACGGAAAGAATTCTCGAAAGATGATAGGCGGAATAGCGAGGCGTATCGGGAGATAAACTGGTGAAAAAGCTCGCTGGCGCCCGCTCTTTCCTCGACAATTTTTAGCAACCGGCCTCGAAACGGCTTTCCCGGTCTCGCTGTTGTTGCTTTCGGCGCTTTTTTGGGGGGTGTCTTAGCTCCCGTGGAGGATGGCTGTCTGCTATTGAGTGGGTTTTCAGAGGATTCTTTCGAATCGTTGTTTCGCACTTCTTTAATAGTGGTCCTTATGTTCTATAATTTGAGCCTAGAAAATCTTAATAATACTTACATACATATCTGTACAACACTCGGGGAGACGCCTTCGTTGCAGAGAGGTCGATGGGACATCATGGCCAGCGTTCTACGCGTCGCGCGGAGTCCGAAGTCTCGGACCCACATCATGTACGGTGCCAACCTCAGCTTCAGGCAGCTTGAGCGATATATGGAGCTTCTGCTCGATAAGGGTCTGTTACGGGTGTCCGAGGAGATCAATAGTAAGGCGAAGCAGTTGTATGTGATCACTGATCTCGGTCTGTCTTTTCTGGAGACGTATCGCCGGTTGGCCGTCGTTGATCGCGGGAAGCCGCGGTCCTAGCACGCAAGGGCTTCCGCGAGGCCTTTCGGTGAGGCTGCACCTCCTCTTTTTTCAGGGTCTCCGTCAAGATCCCTGAGGTCTTTGCTAGCAAAGACCTCCAGCCTCTTATTAGATTTGCTTCTGGGCGTTCGGCTTCGGACGATGTGTTACACGGGACGTCCTTGACCGGGTTTGGCTAGGTGTAGGCCTTCTTCGGTTTCCTAAGGTGATTCCCGTCAATCAGGCCACTTTAGCTGTGCGCTGATTATAGAAGCTTGTTATAGAATACGTGATAAGAACATGTTTTCCCAAACCCTATATAACCAGGAACAAAGTTCTATCTAACGCGAAAAGGGGCCGAGAACGGTTCGCCACGATGATGAAGGTGCATTGTCGTGGAGTTCGGATCCACCGTGACACGCGGGGATGAGTGAGGGATGAGTCTGAAATATGCGGAATGGCGCGCGCTGGTCGAGGACCTGCGCGGGCAGTGGAACACGATGTGGCGGGAGCGGATCGATGACAAGGAGCGGGCGGAAGGCATCACCAACCAGGCGTATCCCCAGCTGTTCGTAGAGCAAGGACGGGTGATCATCGCCACTAGGGATTACCGGCCCCCAGAATTCGAGGAGATCGTAGAGCGGCATCGACCTGGCGAGGCGAAGAGCCAGGGGCTGCCTCCGCACCCAGCCCGGGGCGGCTATGGGAAGCTCATCCGGGACGTAATTTTGAAGCAGCAGCGTCACGGGTTAGCGAATCGGCGCCTGCAGGGGCGGAGGCGCGAGATGAAGGGGCAGCCGTTGAAGAAGGGGGGGCGAGGCTGGCTTCACGCCGCCCGATAGAAGTATTTTTTGACGCATAGGTCGTCGTATCATAGTTATTTTTCTGGTTTTATTCGTTATGAGGTCTTGTCCATGGTAAAGTATCGGAATAGGTTAGAGATTATTGCGGATGTCCTAGCCGTGGCTAAAGGGGGTGCTGGGAAGACGCAGATTATGTATGGCGCAAATTTGAGTTATATGCTGTTGACGCGTTATTTGGCGGACGTGATGGATATGGGTTTGGTGAGGACGGAGGGTGAGAACACGTATACGCTGACGGAGAAGGGCGCCGAGTTCCTTCAGGAGTTTCATGGTTATCGGGCGGATCGAAGGGAGGTTGAGAAGCAGTTGAGTGAGGTAAAAGATAAGAAGATGATGTTGGAGACCAGGTTTCTGACAGCAGAAGATGAGCGCTAGCCTGAAGGAGCGTGGCGTGCGAGGTGGACTCGATGTCTGGGCTGAGGGCGTTTGCTATTCTATTTGTTCTATTCACTCTCGGGTTCTCTGCTTCTGTGTCAGGTATCAAAGCAGCGGACGTTGAGGACGGCATAGTCGCTGCCTATAAGGCTGTCCTCGAAGCGGAGGAGGCGGGGGCTGATGTTTCGGCGGTACTCGAACGGTTGAATGTGGCTGGGGAGTATTGGGCTTTGGCGCTGGTATGTTTCAGAACGGGAGATGTGGAATGCACGGCGGGTAATACCGAGCTCGCTGTGGCGGCCTTGGATGGGGTGGTGGAGGATGCCGAGGTTTTGAGGGAGGAGGCGACTAGGAAATCTGTTGAACACATGTGGATTGCTCTTGGTGGGTCTATAGGAGGCGTGGTGGCGGCTGTCTGTAGCGGTTGGTTGGGGTGGAAGTGGTTTAAACAACGGTATCATCGCAGGGCATTGGCGATGAAGCCGGAGGTAGTTGAAGATGAATCTTGAGAACTACCACACCCTCTTTGTGGTGGGCTGTCTGGTTCTGGTTTTCGCGCTGGCTTTTCCCGGCCTCAGTGTGGTGTTCTCGTTTCCCAAGGGCGGGGAGGCCTTCACGGAGCTGTGGGTTTTAGGGCCGGGCCATCTGGCGGAGGATTACCCGTTCAATGTGGAGGAGGGAGAGGAGTATTCGGTTTATGTGGGGGTGGGGAACCATATGGGCTCGTCCCGTTTCTATAACGTGCGGGTGAAGTGTAGGAATCAGAGTGAATCCCTGCCCAATGCCACAGCGGGAACCCCCAGTGTCCTTCCAATCTATTACGAGGATAGGGTGTTTGTTGAGGAGGGAGGGACTTGGGAGACTTCCTTGAATTTCTCTTTCGCGGGAGTCTCGTTTTCTGGGAATCGTTGTCGAGTTAAAAGCGTGAGAATAAACGGGTTTACGTTCGATATGGACAAGACCGTGTTGTGGGATGAGGAAAACCATGGCTTCTATTGTCACCTCTTCGTTGAACTCTGGATTTACCGGGTGGAGTCTGATGCCTTTGAGTTTCATAATCGTTTCGTGGGCATCTGGCTGAATATGACCGCAGTTTAGCTAGCTAGCTGGTATGATGACGCTTGATGATGACGAAGGCTCACTCAGAATCTTCGATGATCTCCTAAACTAACGATTGAAAAGGCTGTTCCCTGCTAGGACCTCGTATATGAAGTATGGATTTGCTCACGGCTATTCATGATTTATTTAGTGATGAAGAAGATGAAAGGTGTTATATTAGCTGCTGGAGAGGGCTCCCGAATCAGGAGCGTGACGTATGGAGCCTTTCCCAAGGAACTACTTCCCATAGGCAATGTGCCTACGATCAGGTTTCCTCTCGAGGCGCTTCGGCTCGTAAATGTCAGGAGTATCCTGGTGGTGATTGCGCCTCAAACAAAACATGGAATTATCGACGGTTTGCGGAGTGGTCGTCAGTTCAACGTCGATATTAATTACGCTATTCAAGAGAAGAATAAGGGGCTCCCTACGGGTATCGGAGCAGCAATACTTGCGGCAAAACGCTGGACAAACAAGGAAGAGTTTGTAGTCGCTCTAGGCGACACGATAATCTGTGATTTCTCGGTCACCAATCCCATGGATTGTTTAATGCCCTCCTTAGACGTACATCGTAAAACGCGTTCAATAGCCACTGTTCTCGTTCACCCCATTACGTCAAATCCGGGAAGGTTTGGGGTGGTTAAGTTCAGAAACTATAGAGAGGAGGAGGGTACGATGTTTGGTGAGGTGGAGCGGATGATTGAAAAGCCCATTGCCAAACAAGCCAAGACGTTGAAGGCGAATGGATACTACTACATTATCGCCGGCTATTATGTCTTTACGCCCAAGATTTTCTCGTATATCGAACGAACGAAGCCTGGTGCCAAGAATGAAATCCAAATCACCGATGCCATGGAGTTAGCTATTGAAGCCGGCGAAAAAGTCCATGCCGTGGTACATGCGAAAAGTCATGAAGGCCATCTGATTCCCCGTGAGTATTGGGATGTCGGGATACCCAGCGACTACAAGGAAGCGAATACGCGCCTTACCCACGAAAATATCGATAAGTGGCTGGAATCGGGAGAATAGATCATGAGGATCACCGTGGTCGGCGGGACAGGATACGTCGGGTTAACCGTGGCGGTTTGCCTCGCAGCCCAAGGCCATACCGTGTATGCCGTGGACATACGTGACGACAAGGTTCAGCAGTTGAAGGCAGGTATCCCGACGATATATGAAGACGCATTAACAGACTTGCTGAAGGATACCTTGCGTAGACACGTTTTTATCCCGTCAACCGACGTGCAAGGGGCTGTGAAACACGCGGAAGTCGTCTTTGTCTGTGTCGGAACCCCCAGCCGGCATGATGGACGCATGGATTTATCGCAGATACAGGGGGCTTCAGAGGACATTGGCTTGGCGCTGAAAGAAGACGATGACTACCGCGTCGTCGTTGTGAAGAGCACGGTTCTGCCTGGAACCACCGAGAACCTGGTGATGCCCACAATAGAACGGCTATCGGGAAAGACGGCGGGAGTGGATTTCGGCGTCTGCATGAACCCCGAGTTTCTGCGCGAGGGTCAGGCCCTCAACGATTTTCTGTATCCAAAGGACACGGGGATCATCATAGGAGAATTAGATGAGAGATCCGGCGACGTTCTCTTCGATATCTATAAAGAATTTGATGCGGAGATCTTGAGAACCCCCATCAGAGTGGCCGAGATGGTCAAGTACGCGCGAAACGCCTATCTCGCCAAGGACATCTCCTTCGCTAACGAGATGGCGAACATCTGTCAAGGCCTCGGAATAGACTACCTTGACGTGAAGAAAGGCATGGAGATGGACAGCAGAATCGGGAGGGGACGGTTCCTCAACGCTGGAGCTGGATTCGGGGGTTCATGCTTCCCAAAGGACGTTCGGGCATTACTGGCCCAGACGGCAGAGCTTGGCGTCGACCCAATGATGCTGAGAGCTACCCTCGGGGTGAACGATATGCAGCCTTACCGGCTGGTGGAGATGACCAAGCGGGGGCTCGGCGAAATAGACGGGAAGCAGATTACGATTTTAGGCTTGTCCTTTAAACCGGGCACGGACGATATGCGCGAGGCGCCCGCAATCAAAATTATTCATTCCCTTTTGGCTGAAGGAGCGAAGGTTATGGCATACGATCCTAAAGCCGTGGATAATGCGAGGAAGATTTTTGGGAGTCGAATTCAGTATGCTGGGAGCAGCAAAGAGGCCTTGACCCACGCGGATGCGTGTGTTATCGTAACCGAATGGTCTGAGTTTAGCGACCCCCAGCTCTATGACCATATGGCTGGTAAACTAGTCGTAGATGGCAGGCGCATACTGAATCCGAATGCTTTCAGTTCGGATGTCCGATATACTGGCGTAGGTTGGCGGTTTTAGCACCCCCTACAGGTGCCCGTGATCGTAGATAATTTTGCATATGAGTTAATTCTATTGGTATTGATAACTGGCTTGGTTAGTTTCAAGCGGAGATGATGGCTTTGTCAATGAGCCGCGTGAGTATCGTAGTTCCAGTATACAATGAAGAGAAGACCGTTGGCAAGGTTTTGAAGGACGTAATGATACTTCGTCTGCCCGTGCCGTCTGTGGAAGTTATTGTTGTAGATGATGGTTCCACTGATTGGACTGCAAATGAAATTGCAAAGTTCCCGTTTGTGAAGTATATCGCTCACAAGAACAATCGCGGTAAAGGCGCGGCGTTAAGCACAGGTTTTAAAGCTGCTACAGGCGATATTTTTGTTATTCAAGATGCGGACCTAGAATATCCAACTGAGAATATATCTAAACTTCTTGAGCCCATCTTAACCGGGCAAGCTGATGTGGTTTACGGGTCACGCTTTAAAGGGAAGTATGATGGTATGAGTTTCTCCCATTACGTGGGTAACAAGATTCTCTCCTTAACAGCATCACTTCTATATCAAACCTCCGTGACAGACATTATGACTGGAAGTAAGTGTTTCCGAAGAGAAGTTATTGAATCACTGGATTTACAAGAGGAGGGCTTTGAGGTTGAAACGGAGATGACTGCTAAGATTCTGAGGAACGGGTGGCGGCTTGTCGAGGTTCCAATACGGTATTCTAAGCGGTCTTTTGGAACGGCTAAAATAAAATTCTATGATGGTTTCAACAGTCTCTTTCGACTTATCGAAGAGTTGATAACCTGTCGTCGGGAAAAAGAACTGTAAAAACCGTTTCCATATTCATTTGAAGTTTCTTAATACCAATTCCAAGTACTAAAGCACGTAGGGTTTAGACACATGAAACCAAGGATCCTTATCATCGTTGGAACCAGACCGGAAATAATTAAGATGGCACCGGTAATACGTGCTATAGAAGAAGACCCGGGTCTAGACCTAGCCTTTGTTTCCAGTGGCCAACACTACGATTATGAACTATCCAGGAAATTTATTGAAGAACTGGAATTGCCAACCCCTGACTTAGATCTACATGTGGGGTCAGGAAGTCACGCTGAACAAACCGCATTCATGTTGAGGGAATACGAAACAGTCTTCAGAGATTATGGCCCGGATGTAGTGCTAGTTGAGGGAGATACAAACACCGTGGTCGCAGCAGGACTGGCTGCAATAAAACTGCAGATTCCGCTTGGACATGTAGAAGCCGGCCTCAGAAGCTATGATAGAACCATGCCTGAAGAGATCAATAGAAGGATCGCGGATATCTGTGCTGAGTTGCACTTTGCTCCTACAGAAAAGGCTGCAATCAATCTGTTACACGAAGGGGTCTTACCGCACAGAATTTTCATAACAGGCAACACTATCGTCGATGCTTGTTTCCAGCATCTGAAAATTGCCAACCATAAATCACGAATAATGAACAAACTTGGGTTGACCCACGATCAGCGTTATGCTGTTGTAACTGTGCATCGACCTGAAAACGTTGATAATAAAACTAAGTTAAGGAAAATAGTTAAAATCCTCCTGTCTATCCAAAACTGTAAGCTAGTTTTTCCTTTGCATCCTAGAACCCGTAAAATGATAGAAAGATTTGGCCTCAATAAGGAGCTTAAAACTGGCAAAAACATATTGTGCTCTAAACCACTAGGATACCTAGATTTCTTGAAACTGCTTTCAAATTCAAGCTTCGTATTGACAGATTCGGGGGGGATTCAGGAAGAGTCAGCTACTCTTAAAATCCCCTGTTTGACTTTAAGAAACAATACTGAGAGGCCTGAAACCATTGAAATGGGCGTCAATAGACTTGTCGGTCTGAATTTTCACCTCATAAAAAAATATGTACATGAAATTCTATACAATCCACAGCTACGTAACCTATGGAATACACGGAATCCTTATGGAGACGGAACCTCTGGAAGACGTATTGTACAACTTACCAAATCCGCTTGTTTGAAGGGTTTGAAGGTAACTGCATCTACGTTTTTAAAAAAGGGGCTTCCTGGTTACAAGCTGCTGAAAGTAGACAAGAACATAGCTGACAAAACCATTAAAGAAATTTCCCAAATGAATCAAGGATCAATCGTATTGATATACGATCACGCTGGAAAACCGTGCTTTCCAAATTCTCAAGATCTTGCTAAAAAAGGATCTAGTTTGCTTCTCTTTCAAAATTATCCTTGAACATCGGACATGATTGAAATTGAATATTTTATTGATTCCTACAACCGATTGGCTAGGGCATCCTATTCCTTCCCGCCTCCATCAAATATTCGAAAAAATCGCTGAAAAAAACGTAGTTCATGTCTTGAGGTTCGGGCTCTACCCTAAAAACGTTCGTGAGAGCAAAGGAGTAATTCACCACATCGATGAAGTTAACCACAACAATCTAGCTATCTACTATTTCATCAATTCTTCCAAGCACTTTAAAGCAATACGAAAAATAGTATATGAAAACCAAGTAGACGTAGCCATTATCTCAAATTTATTGGTGGGTTACATAGGAGCAAAAGCGATAGGTAATCATGCGGATATTTTTTTTGATCTCTCTGACCACTTTCCTTCTGTAGGCGCAGGATACTATTTCAATTCAAACTCATTCTGTGGAAAATTTGCTACATCTGCTTTGGAAAAGATTTTGAAAAAAACCCTATGTCATGCACAGCATATTGTAACCTGTTCCCATGCTCTTGAATCCTACGTAAAAACACTGGGCTTCACAAATACCTCGATAATACCTAATGGTGTGGACAAGTCTTTCCTAAACAGAAATTATCAACGTGATTTGATTCGAGAAGAGCTTGCGTTAGATGGCAATGTTACTATCGGCTATCTAGGAAGCGTTGAATTTTGGCTAGATATATTTCCCTTACTTAAAGCGATAAAAACTTTAAGCAGAAAACAGAATGTCAAGCTTCTGTTGGTTGGAGCTGGATTAAGATCCAAAACCGCTAGACAACTTCGTCAGTACATAAATACTCTAGGTATAACTGAACATGTTGTTTGGCTTGATTTTATTCCATATACGAAAGTACCGGACTATATCGGAGCTATGGATATCTGTACTATTCCCTTTGATTTGAAAAATCCAGCAGCATACTATTCGGCCCCAAATAAATTATTCGAGTACCTTGCATTAGGGAAAACAGTCATCGCGACCCCAATACCTGAGATTGTTCATACGGCGCGAAAATACGTCAATTTCGCTTTAACTTCAGAAAATTATGTGAGGATAATTGATGATTATAGTAAAAATTCCAAAAAGTATGAAGAACAAGCTTTACAAGGCAAGAAACTAGCGATGCAAATGACATGGAATAAGATAGCGCAACAATACCATCAGCTATTGCTAAACAGGTCTGCTTCGTGAATAGATGAGGGTTTATCGATAAGGAGACATAACAGACGCATGGAACTCGCTCGCAGCCAAGCGGTTGATTGGCTTCTTAACTCGAA
>Ga0209427_10002225_pt1 | contig 22776 bp, 22 predicted proteins | sample DeeMarSWOR136_30_FD_187465 | JGI IMG/M metagenome (GOLD analysis project Ga0209427, IMG submission 187465) | Marine sediment microbial communities from White Oak River estuary, North Carolina - WOR-1-36_30 (SPAdes) (version 2) | ecosystem: Environmental > Aquatic > Marine > Intertidal zone >...
AAAAATTCGAGTTAGAAACTTTAAAATCTGAAAAAGTTGAATTCAAACCATTACCTAATCCACCCATAGCAGATGTTAAACAAATTTTAACATATTTAAAGAAGGTTATCGTAGAAAATTATGAGATGCGGTCTATTGGACAGGCTTTTGAAATCGCTAGGGAGGGTATGATACAAATAGGGATTAGTACCACCACAACACATCAGACTAAAATATGGGAAATGAGTAAATATGCTAATATCTACGAGAAAAAGGAATCTAATCTTGGATTGTCACTAAAGGAAAAACAAGAATTAAGTAACAAAATTGATTCATGGTATTTTGAAATCGAAGAGGAGGAAAGGAAGGAACGAGAAAGGTTAGAAAGAATTCGCTTGGAGAAGGAAAAAAAGGAAAAGGAAGAAAAAGAACGAAAGGAAAGGGAAAAGCGAGAAAGGGAAAGACAAGAAAGAGATCGTATTGAAAGAGAAAGAATAGAAGAGGAAAGAAAGAAGCAAGAACAAGTGGAAAAAGCGCGACTAGAAAAAATTGAAAGAGAAAAACAAGAGGAAATTAGGTTAGAACAAGAACGCTTAGAAAGAGAAAGAGCAGAAATAGAAGCTATTGAAAAAGAAAAACTGGAACTTGAAAGGCTTAAACAAGAAAGAAAGCAAAAAGAAAAAGAAGCAAAATTAGAAGTAAAAAAGCGAAAGAAGATAGAAAAACAAAAGAAAAAAATAGAAAAAAAGAAGCAAAAAGAACAAGAAAGAATAAAAAAACTCTAATAAAATATTTTTAATTTTTTCCTTACAGGGGTGGATTTTATTAAGTTATTGAGACTAAATTCAGTTGCTAATAATGCTCTAAGAGAATCTTTAGCTTGGAAAGGTGAATATTTGATTGATCCATTTGGGCATTATACTCCAGAAGAAGAAATCATAATAGATTTAATTACGGGGAGATTTACTCCAGAAAGAGGTGGTGATAGTGTCGAAGAATATTATACTAAAATTCATGAATGGTTTCTGGATGTTTTACCAAGAGAAGGAATTAGTATAGAAATTATAGATAGAGCTATTCTTAAAATTGATCCAGCAGGAAAAGAATGTATTATAGTTGCTCAGGGTAGAGATTTTAAGGCAAAAATAAGGTTTAGATAAATGGGGACTGAGGGATTTGAACCCCCGACCGACAGGTGTCCACGGAACAGCTTATGCATGTAGGATCTGGAGCCTGCTGTGCCACCGGGTTATGCTTACTAAGCGATTTGCATAGAAAACTACACCAAGTCCCCTTAAATAATTAAAGATTTTATGAAATTTATATCTTTTTTTAATTAATCATGATATTTGAGGTTAATTAATGAGTAAAATGAAAAATAATTATTAATTATGTTTAAAAAATTCAAAACTCCGGAAATTCTTCCATACCTTTTTCAAGTTGAATACCAAGGGAATTGAGTGCTATTGCGGTAGTATAATATTGCCCAACAGTAAAAACTACATCCATAAGCTGTTGAGGATTATATTTCTTGGCAAGTTCTTCCCAAGTAGAGTCGCTAATGAAGGAATCAATATATAATTCATCTGCAGCTCGGAGTAATGTTGATTCGAATGAATTCCAACCTTCTGCATCTGGACCTTCCTTAATCCGTAAGATCTCATCCTCGCTGAATCCAACTCTTTTTCCAATAAGGCTATGTTGAGCCCATTCATACTTGGAATTACAGAGCCACCCTGTACGGAGAATAAGGATTTCTTTTTCTCTAATAGGAAGTGAGGATTTATATAAAACGTGATTACCAAAAACACGCCATCTATTATATAATTTCGAATAGTTCGCCATTGTAGCCAAAATATTTATTACTTCTTTTCTATTATTCAATTTTCGCCATCCTTCAATTAAATTTCGAGCATCATCATCCCATTTTGATTCTTCTAAGGGAGGAATTCTTGGTTTCGAAAGATAAATTGATTTTCTTTGACCCATACTTTTGTTAAATATCTTTTTATTTTTTTCTGAAATTGTATAAAACACCAATTTAAATTTTTAAGAATTAAAAAGTTTAACAATATAAGATTTTATTGATTACTCAGAGAAATTCTAGAAAAAGAGTTATATTAAAAATTCGGGCTCTTGTCACTAAAAAAAAATTTCTGTGATCAGTGATTCAAGGAAAGGGAAGTCCTTTAATTCAAGAACTTGACTCGTTTTATAGAATTTATTGAGAGTTTGTTGTATTGCAATATTCCTTCGAAGGTATTCTGTAAATTTTTTTAATTTTCCCTTAGCAAGATATGTTTGTCCTTCAAATAAATAACAAACTGAGTAACTTTTTATAGGTTCTACAAGAACGGTATGCTTCCCAAACTTAACTCGATCGAGTCCTTCAGAAAAAATTTCATCACTAATGGAGTTGAATGCTGTTAGAAACCCGCTAAAAAGCTCTTCATCAAATTTCCATTCATCAGTAAAGGAATAGGAAAATAATAATATCCCTCCTTCTCCTATTATCAGAAGAACCACTGGTTGTTCATCAATTACTTCTGGTTTCTCTATAGTCCCACTTTCTACTAAATATTCAATAACCCCATCTACTGAGGCTAGTTTTATACGTTCTGAAGCAGGAGCATTCCCCTTCTTAAGCCCTTCCCATTTATCTAATTGTTCTAACAAATTGTCATGTTCAATTGATATCGCTTTTGCTAAAAAGCCATAACCATGTTCATCAGCAATTTTCTGTCCTTGTGTAAGAAATTGCCTAGCATCACCCATGTTCATCTGGATTAGGGCAATTTTAGCTTGTAATAACTTTGTTCTTGCAAGTAATGCATAGGAATTTTCCTTTTTCGCAATTTCAAGCATCCTTGTTATAAATCCGCTTATTTCATCTAAGATAGTCAAGTCATTGGTCAAACGCAATTCTTTAAGATAAAGATCACAAATTTGGCTTAGAGCTACAGGTGAATCCTTTTGTTTTTCAAGAATATCCTTTAAAATATTCTCTGCTTCAACTAGATCACGAATTCGAGTACTATATTTTAAAATTCTTACTCTTGCTAAATTATAAGCTAAAATACCACCTTTAAAAAAACTTCGATCAATAAGTTGTTTACACTTTTGTAAATAGTATTGAGCAAGTTTGATATCCCCATTGGTCGTTAAACAATTAATTATTCCGGGATATGGGCTATATTGGGGATTATGGATTAAAAATCCCATGATTATAGTAGGAAAATCTTCATAAATTGTTATGCCTTGTTCAAAATAATTTATGGCGGAATCTAAATCACCTTTAATATAATACATATTCCCAAGACCCCTAAAAGTATACCCATCTATTATGATCCGACTTTTTTTATTTTCTGTATTTAACATGAGACTTTTATTATAATATTTCAAAGCATCTTCATACTCTCTCTTGTTAGCATAAAGCAAACCTAAATTCTCTAAGACGTGCTTTTCTATTCTTTTTACTTCTGATTTATTTTGATCCAGTTGTTTTATAAGATCCAGAGATTTTTTAAAGCTATCTAGAGCGATATCTTCATTTCTCATATAAAGCAATCCCTTTATCTGAAAAAATTTTGCTCCTTCTTTGCCAAATTCAACTCTATCTTCATACGAAAGTGAGGTTAATATACTCTCCCCTCGGTTAATCTCTTTCGATGACAAATCTAATCTTTCTTGTATATTCTCTATATTGAATATAACAAGTAATTTTAAATTAATAGCCTTTAATGATAGATGGGGATATCCTAATTTTTGGCTTTCTTTAAAAATTTCTTCACCAATTTTAAAAGCTCTTTGAATTTCTCCTAAATAGAATATTAGTCTCCCGATATTAATCTGGTTCTTAAGTTTTTCTTCAGTTGTGAGATTTTCTTTCTTTTCTAGTTCATTAACTAGTTCTAAAGCTTCATCTCGTTTCCCCTCATTTATGAGATTCCATCCTCGTTCTATTTCTACGGGCACTAAATCGGGCAATTGGATTTACCTTTTAAAGTCAGAAAAAACAAATATACAATTTCGATTATGAAAAAAGAAGTATTTTCAATTTATAAGAATTTTTAATTTTCTTATTCTCTTTTCATAGTTAGTAAGAAATAAAATAAAACGAATGAAAACCTTGTGATTAAGGTCCTTCCTAAAAATTTAAAATTAAACCTGAGTACTATTTCAGCTATCCAGTTAGCTGCAACTACAATAATATCTTTACTCTTCCAATTTTTGATTCCATTTTCTTGGCAACCATTAGATACATTTCAATACGGTGCCAAAAAACATGGTGATCCTGGCTCGAATTTGGTATTTTTCACTATTAGCCAATGGTATTTCTCTCTTTCAATCGTATGGTTATTTTATCGTGAAAATACTTATATAAACAATTTCTTAATTTATTCAATCGTACCTTTAGGGATGATTGCTGTATATGAATTCGTTGTTTTGTTTCTCTACTACGATTATATTCATATAACTCCCCTCATCATTGACATATATTTAATTTGGAAAAAGAGAGAAACACTTTTTAGGAATTTCGCCCCGCTTATTATTACAATAAATATTTCTTGGTTACTTTTGGTCTATTTTTTTAAGTTAGCTTATTATAACGAGGATTTTATAATTTTTATAAGAAATGTTATTGTTTATTTAGTCTTATGGATCGCTTTATCATTTTTATTTAATCCTAAGAAAAGAGAAGTGTAAAATAGTTAGATACTTCTTATACTTTTTCCCCGCATTCTTCACAAAATTTAAGAGTTTCTATATTTCTCAATTTAGCACCACAATTAGCGCAAAAATTAGGTTTTTTAGGGGAAGGGGCACCTTTTTTAATAATTTCATATTGAAATAATTCTTTTTCTTCTTCCGAATGCTTAAGTTCAATATTACAGTTTTCACAAAATTTTGTTTCAACTCGCATATACTTACCACATGAAAGACACTTAAACCACAATTTAAGACCACAATTTCTACAAAATTCGCCATATTTACTAATTTGAGTATTACAACGTGGACAATATTCCTTTTCTAACCAGAAATAATGGGATGTAAGTTGTCCTACAAAAATTAAGAAAAGGGATACAGGAAGTAATATCCACCAAAATGGATTGATTAATAGAGATAATATAATAGTTAAGGTAGTAATTAGAATGAAAATTAAAACCCATACACCTAAGAGACTTTTTTTCTTCATGCTTCTGCTAAAACTCACAAAAATCCCTAATTTTTATATTTTAATGTATAAAAAATATAAATTTTCTTAAGCTTTAAGATATTTGGATAAAAGAATTACTCAATGGGTGTTTTACAGTAGGAGCAAATTTTTGTGTCTTTATCATTCTGCTCACCACATGCAAAACAAACTATTTTATTAATCCCATATAATATTTTTTCTTCATCGTTTTTAACAATATTTCTCTCAAATCCTTCTTTAGACATAATCCAACATACAACAAGATTTACTTTAATTATGAAAAACATCTATAAGTTTAATAAAAAATTGGAGTCCGATCTTTGAGATGCGGATTTGACAGCAAAATTTAAGAGTTTGATTTTATTTATATAATCATACTAAAAAATAAAATTGAGTTGATTAGAAGAAATTGCCTGGTTCTCATGGTTCATTAACAAAAGCAGGAAAAGTTAAGATGCAGACTCCTAAAATAGAAAAGTCAGGAGTTAATGCTCGAAAGAAGAAACCTCCAAGAATGCGATTTCGGGATTTATATAATGCTCGAGTTGTTAGTGGTGGATTTGGAGGTCAAAGAGATAGTCTTGGGGCCAAAAGATCTCAATTTAAAAGATAAAATATTTTTTTAATATTCCTCTATACCTATCTTCTGAAGTTGATTTTTTAAATTTCTACTTTGTTTTATATGAAATTGAGATTTCTGATTATTTCTTTCTATTATCTTGTAATAATCACTCATCAATAGGTTCCACCGTATAGCTCTCTCGATACTTTTGATTTCTTTAGGGGAAATATGGTTTCTTAAAATATTCAAATAATAAATCGCTTTCTTGGAATCTTTTCTGTGATGAATATAGAATTCCGCTATTTCAAGAATATAATCAATAAAAATATTCTGATTTTGTTTATCATCAAAATTAAATTCAGTATTATTTAAACCTGCTTTTAAGAATCTCTGAGTCTGTGAAAGATTTCCTTCATTTTTAAATCTAATTGCACGGTTTAAAAAATACTTCAATTTTATTTTAGGATATTTATTCCCAATTTCAACCACTCTTCTAAAATAATCTTTTGATTCAACAATCTTATTTTGATCATAATAGATTAGTCCAATGTAAAGGTATGCCATTCCAGCATAATTGATTTTAACGAAAGGGGTTTTTTCGTTTTTTAAGAAATTGATAATTATATTAAAGTGATTTAAAGCCTTCTCATAATCTTTCTTCTTGAAATAAAAAATACCTAATTTATAATGTATTTTTATTATGTAATCTATGGGTACCTCTCCTGATTTAGCAACGCCAAGAGCGCTTTCCAGATAATTATATGCTAAATCTTCATTATTTAAAAGAGCTGCAATCTTCCTTAATTTTAAAAGGATTGATACAACCACTTTTTTCTGTTGATTCTTATTAAAGACTTTTAATGATTCATTCAGAAGATTTGCAGCTTCTTCAAATCTATAATTCTTAATAAGTTCTTCTGCTTCAGTATATAGATTCATAGTTTCAATTACTTCAAAATTAGTAGGAGGTTTGTTAAATAAATCATTGTGAAAAGCGAATAGCTCTTTTGCAATTGAACTCTCATAACAAAGTGGAGTGAAGGGGAAGTTGTTCTGATCTAAAACAAAATTTTTACTTCTATATATTAGTTCTTTTGAAGATCTAAAGTTTAAAAGATCCCTCTGATTAATTCTATCTCCTTCGATTATTTTTAAAATAGAATTCAGAATGATTCTCGAGAATTTGATCCAATTTTCCACTAATTCCTCTAACTTAAAATCAGGATGATCATTAAATAAGGCATTTAATATGTATGGAGAATAAGAATCAAAAGAACTCCTGATGTAAAACTTTTTATATTCAAGATCTTTGAAATATGAAAGATATCCTTTTTCAAATATAAAGAATTCATTATATTCATCCTCATTTGAAAAAAATAATGTTTCAGATGTTCTTATTTTGGGAACTCCATCCTTTAATTCCCAAGGTAACTCAAAACTAGGATCTAATCCAATATTTTTGAGAGATTGTACAATATTATTATGTTGTTCTATTATAAAATCCTTTATTCCTTCTCTCTTATTTAAAAGGGAAACTCTGATGCGATTTAACCAAGCATTCTCATTTTCTCCTCTTATTAATTCTGGCATAATCAAATTTAGTAGCCCTACGAGTTTTTGTTCTTTTTCACTAATCGGAAATGAATGTTCCAAGGTGAGGGAAATCGCTAAAGTTCTAAGAGCTTTCATAATATAAAGTATTGCAGTAAAAGAATTTTGGTTTAAGTTCCAAATTTTAAAAGCTGTTGAAACCCGAAAACTTACAACTTCAAATGGAACATTTAATCTTATCGGTAATGTTATAGGAAATTTAATGGTAAATATTATAATTTTTTCCTTTTTCAAACTATATCGAAAGTAATTTTCTATACTTCCATTTATTTTCCAACCATTTTTTTCAATTACTTCGCGGAGATTTTTTATTTCATTTGATGAAAATGGGCTAAAAGACATATTAGTTGCTTTAAATACTTTATAATGACAGGAATTAAATTAAATCTTAATCTTAAAAAAATAGTAGTGTAAGGGAATTTTAATTTTTGGGTCAAATTTTTTAAATCGAATTTACTTGTAAAACATGTATTTTAAAAAAAAAAGGGTAGAATCGTGTATGGATGTTGAAAAATTTAATAAAGCGCTGAAAACTAAAGTTGCATTAGCTAAAGGCTGCGAAAGAAGAAATGAAATTGAATCTGCTATAAAAATTTGGTTAGAAATTTCTGAAATGACGCTAAATTTTTCAAAATCCCGTAATATTAACACTACTTATAAAAATATGCTTATCAACAGAACTAAGGGTATAGTAGCCCATATTAAAAATTTGAAAGCTGGTCAAATAGAAAATGTTCTTTTTGATGAAGAGATTATTTTAGAAGAAGAGGAATCTCAAGAAGAAATTACTTCTGAATCATTTGATAGTGAGAAATTAGTTCCTCCTAAGATTAAAAAAGAAAAAAATGGAGGTAGGAAAGCAAAGACTAATAATGATGTTTCAATTGTAGAGAATTCTGAATTCAAAGCTATACCTGAAGGATTCAAAGAGATTCAAACATCAAAAGATTTTAAAATTATCACTCCTCATGATGAGGATTATGTAAAAAAACGATTGGGTTCTGAATCAGACTCAACTCATGAACAATCTTCTCTACCACCACAAAAGAGATTTGATTTTGAACAACCTAAGGATAATAAAGGGTTGATTTGTTTTGCATGTGGATATGATAAAAATCCTAAAAATGCTAAAACTTGTAAGAACTGTGGAACTGAATTAAACTAAAAGTATTATGATAATTGAAATATAAGATTAATAATTTCAATTTAAGAATTAAATTTTTTTTTTCGTTTAGAATGCTTTTTTATCGCACGTTCTCTCCAAATCGAATTCCATTTTTTAAAACCTGATTTTACCCATTTTTCTCTATTATAAAAATCATACGAAACCCAATTAAACAAAATGAAGAAACGTTTTGCACCAGCTCTAGTAGATAATTGTTTTGATCTCACTCCTAGATCCTTTCTAAGATGTTCAATTAACTTTCCCTCAACAGCATCTTGAAGTTTTCCTTCCACTATTGTATCTTCATAATTTATACCTTCTTCTAGAAAATAGGATCGAACTTGATCAAATATATTCCCACGGCAAAGATGTACGATTTCTGTATTTTTATTAAAGTTTAGTTCTGCTAATCCATCTTTAACTAAACTTACTACTACCTTAAAAGGTTTCTTGTTGTTCCAATTTTCCTCTTTAAATAAATCAACTGGTAATGTTTTAAAGATGAGTTCGTTAGTTTCCTTTCTCAAGAGCCCAATGAAGGCATGACCAACAAGATCTCCAGTGCCAGCGTCATCTATTTCTATTGTCATTGATTCTCAAGAGGAAATTTTTTATTTATCTGTAATCAAATAAATTATTTAATAAGTTTCAAGTTTTATAAAATTAAATTATTAAGAAAAATAAATGAAATTATTGAAAATTTTTGGTTTTAAATTAATTTTTGATGTATAAAGGATGAATATAGAGCTTCTAATTATAGGCAATGAAATTTTAATTGGTAAAACTCTTGACAGTAATTCCAATTGGATGGCTAAAAGGATTGCTCGATATGGTCATCAACTCAAAAGGATAACTACTATAAGTGATGATTTAGACGTAATCTCTAGTACGTTAAGAGAAATATTAAAGAGAAATCCAGATATAATTATTACTTCTGGTGGACTTGGCCCTACATTTGATGATATGACTTTAGAAGGTATTAGTCTTGGTTTAAATAGAAAATTGGAACTAAATCAACATGCTCTTAAGTCTATAAAGAAATCCTACAAACATGCTTATGAAAGGGGTATATTAAAGTTGGAAGGAATGACAAAAGAACGAAAAAAGATGGCATATTTGCCGCAAGGTGCTGTTCCTTTACCAAATACCGTTGGTACAGCACCAGGAGTCAAAATTAAAGAAAAAGATACGACTATTATTATCCTTCCCGGGGTACCTTCTGAGATGAAATCCATGTTCAGAAATATTATCAACCCGATTTTAAAAGAAAAGAAAGGTAAGTTTATTGAAAAGGGTTTTCTTTTCTCAGGTATCGGAGAAAGCCAAATTGCACAGTATACAGGTGAATTAGAAAAAAAATATCCTCAATTATGGATAAAAACACACCCGAAATTAGGATTATCTATACTTGTTGAGGTTTCTATTACTGCGTTTAATGTAGAAAATGGAGAAGAACTAATAGATAATGCCTTAAATGAAATTAAGGAGATTATTCTTAACCTAAATGGAGAAATAAAAGAAAGAGATTAAATCAATATATGAAGCCACCTTGCAGGTGGAATTCTCAATAAGCCCCCACATTAATGTGTTTTAGCTTATATCATCAACATCACTAATATCTTGTTATTTCTATATTCTCAACATTCTCCGAAATTCTCACGAGTCCTGGAGTTATTGTATCAAACTTACCTACAATCCAATTTGGAATCCCTCTATTTGAGAGAATGTCGGAAAATTCTTCTACTTTTGAGGAATCAATAGCCATAAGCATACCACCAGCAGTTTCCGAGCATTTACAATCATCAAATGCATAACCTAAATCGTCAGCTAGCCTTTCAGAGTACTTAATTGAAGGAGTAGATTCAATGATAGCAGATAGATTAGAGTTTTGAAGCATCTCTATTATATGCCCTGCAAGACCAAATCCAGTAACATCAGTCATAGCATGGATAAATGAAAAATCATTTAATGAATGAATCGTCTTTACGACATCTTGATTTGAAGTAGTCATAAGTTTTATTGCCAATTTTATTGAGTTTCTCAGTTGCTTCTCAGAATAGTTTTCAAGCATCTCTGGCATATCTTTTAGTATCCTGTATGATGCCATTACAGGCTGCAATCCTATTGGTTTGGTTATTAATAGTTTATCTCCGTTCTTAGCTCCTTGTTTATGAATAATAGCATCTTTTTTAACGAATCCAGAAGCCTCACCACCTATTAAAGGCCATTCAGAATAAATAGTATGGCCGCCAACCACTTTAGAGTTAATTTTTTTCTCCATGAAGAATTTAATTCCCTCCAAAATTCCCTCAGCAACTTTCATTGGAGTATTTTTATTAATTGCTAAGAAAACTAACATCCCGGAGATTTCAGGTACATTCATTGCGAATATATCATTAGTAACGTTACAGGCTGCGATTTGTCCCATTATATCTGGTTCGTCAACGATTGGGGTAAAGATATCTAAATTTTTTACTTGAACGATATCAGAATTCGGAACAGGAATAATAGCAGCATCTTCAATGTCTCCCGCTAAACCAGTTCTTTCAAGTAATTCATTTAATTCTGACTGATTAAGCTTACAGCTTCAACCAAAAAGCTGGGTTGATAGAGTTAATCTATATTCTGATTCTTTTTTCATACACCTCAACTTTATAATTTTTGTTGAAATTAAAATAATTCTATTATAACTGATGCTAATCCTATTTTGTTTTTTAGATGAGAAATCACTTGGTTTGCCATAGTTCTTGAAAAATCACTTTCTACCAGTTCCCCTTCATTATATGATACTCCACCAAGTATATATTTATCTAAATGAAGTTCGATATTTTCTAATTTTTGATTCTTTAAAACTATAGGTAATGCATTTTGAAGATTTTCCCCGAAAAGCAAAGCTTTAATATCTTTTTCTAAGTGTTTATAATATAAAAAATCATGTTTTGAGTAGTCAGTGGTGAAGAGTACGTAATTTCTGTCATCTAAATAAAAAACCGAATTAATTTTCTTTACTTTTAGTCTTTTTACCATTTTTTCTGAACACTGATGTTCTCTTAGATTGAAAAATTTGATTAATAATACAATGTGTTTATTTCAATTAAATTCAGGTAATATAATTTCTAACTATTAATTAATCTTTTCGATATTATCTATCGAATATTTCGATAAGTAATTAAGGTATAAATAAATCAATGTGCTTAGTTGTTTTTCTTGTGTTGTTAAATTGATCTTTATAGAAGAGCTCTAGTTTTATTTCGTCTGCGGAAGCGTCAAACAGGTTTTTTTTAAGCTCTTTTTGTTTGTCGACTTTCAAAACATAATTAAACTTAAAAGTAGAACCCGGTTTTAGCTCATTTAATTGTAGGTATTTTGGATAACTCTGTTTTCTTTTAATAACAACATATGTCGGGACTTTTAAAGAAATTTGGAAATCTTTAAAATCCAAACTTGAGGGATTAGTTAATTTAAAATTCAAATAAATCTCATTCGCAATCGTTTTGATGTTTTTAAAAAATAAGACATCTTTAGAATCTGTAAAATCAGAATCTATTTGTTCAAAAGATAATTTATCATTTATTATTTTCGCATTAAGCTTATTTCTGTTAATGAATTTAAGAATAGATTCTTTTAATTGCTCTATGTTTAATTCCAGAAATTTAGAGAGTAAATCTAAGCTTATGGGATTGGAAATTTTCGAGTAATATTTAATCTGACTTAAATACAGTTTATCATTTCCTTTTTGAATGAAACTTTTCAACTGATTTATCATTGTCTCTTTTGATGTGTTTAATTTATTAATATACGGTCTCACATATAAGTTAAATACATTATTATCTTCCAATAATTTCTCCTTACCAAGAATAGTTTCGATTTGTTCATCTGTTTCCTCTATATAATTCTGTATTTCTCGAGTATTCATTTCCAATAATTTTTTACCATCGTTAAACTCATTGGTTTTAATCAAAAAATCTAATTTTGAGGAAAGAGTTTCAAAATTGTCATTTAATTTTTTAATTCCTTCGATACGTTCTGTAATGATCGACTGAATATGTCCCTGAAGGAGTTGAAATCGAAGCTCACTATCAATCCCAGTTATTTCTTCATCATCAGAGATTTCACCTGCTTCTCTACTCTGTAGCATGTAGTCGATTAAATCATCTTTTATTGTCTTAAATTGTCTATCTAAATCAATTAAATATTCCTGAATTTCAATTTTTATTGAAACCCATTTGCTTAATAAATCTTTGAAGATTTCATCAAATTCTACGTTATTTATTATTAATTCTCTTATTTCTCCATCTAACTTGAATAATTTTTTCCTTATTTGAGTTATGTAATTGAGGGTTTCATTTTCACCATTCCTTACATTCATCTCAAGTTGATTATCTTTAATATAATCAAATTCAGCTTTTAGAATGCTTATACGATTATCTAATAGCTTGATTTCTTGATGTAAATTAGAAACAAACTCTTGTTTTTTATCTTCGCAGATTTCAGAGATAAAACTTTTTATAATACTTAACTCTTCAATTATTTGAACCTTAGTATCTTCCCAATCTTCAATTAATTCAAAAGCTAATCTTTTATAATCAAATTTATTGATTACACTATCAAATTTCCTGATTTTTTTTAGTATCTTATTATATTTTCTATTTAATTGAACTTCTGTATCGTTAAATTTGAAATTTTCAACGTACGAATTTAGTTTTTCTCTAAATTGCGCAGGAATTTTCTGAAATCGAACAATTTTTTTATGAAAGAAAGCTAATTCATAATTTATACGTTTGATTGTAAAATCGATTTTTTTGAAGTTAGTTTTTATACTTTCTAATGTGAAGAAGATCTCCTTCTTTACTTCAGGATCTTTTTCAATTTGTAAAGATTTATTCAATTCAATAGTAATCCAAACAGCAATTTTATGATTTTTCAAAATGAAACATATATGGTTTAAAAGATTGATTGTTTGTTTTCTTTCTCTCCAATAGCGTGATTCTAGTTTGTATAATATTCTAGTTATTTCATTTTCAATTTCAATTTGGTATTCTTCAAAAAGTCGCTTAAAAACTAGGGCAATTCCTTCTCTAATGTATTCAGAAGGATTTTCTAATTCTTCGAATAAGTAAGGGAATATTTCAGTGATGTTTTTTTGGCAAAGCTGATATAGTGCATTTATTAATGAATTTCTATAATAAGAATGTCCTGTTTCAGACATAGAATTCAATAAATTAGCCCATATTTGATCAAAGTTATTCTCTGCTATATTAACAAGTGATTCAATTACTCTTGATTGAATGCGATAATCTTTTTCTTTTAGAAGATTTATTAATTTTGGTATAATAGATATTATTTCAGAAGACTTTTCTTTGCCTATTTCTCCAAATAACCAAATGATTAATTCCTTTACTCTATTTTGTTCATTATAAAGAAGATTGAGTAGGATATAGAATAATTTCTCTTTAGATAAAAAGTATGTACCATGAATCTTTAGAAGTTCAACGGCTGCTTTTGCGACATCGTCATCTTCATCTCTGAGATTAATAATAACCATTGATAATAACGGTTCTAAATTTTTGATTTTGGTATAATCCTGATTTAATATCTTCTGAATGGTTTTGATTACATTAAGTTTGACTTTCCAATCATTATCCATCAATTTTTCTGTGTATTCTTCAATTATCTCATGAATTTCTTCTAAATCAATATGAAGTGTTAAAATTAAGTTCCCAATAATTTTTACAGTTAACCTTCTTACAATTGGATCTTGATCGTATAGACGTCCTCTGATTTTATCTATTAAATCTATTAATAAATTTGGTCTAAACATACTTATCTGATAAAATATCTCTAAAGATACTAATCTTATCCAAGAATCAGAGTCGTTTATAAAGTTCTTAACATTTTTTACAGTTCTTTCTGCTATTGAAGGAGATTTATCACAGATTAGGTTTAATAAACTAAGACTTTTATAAATGAACTCTTTATCATAATGATTCTGATAATCTTCAATAACACTAAATATTTGCTCAGCAGCTTGATCATTATACCCGTTCAGGATTAATTTTTCAATTTTTTCTGGGTCTAAAGTTAAGGATGTCAATGCGGTTTATAAAAAATGTTTTTAGAAATTTTTTTCTCAAAGTTCTCTTCTATTAAAAATATCTTTTAACTAGTATAAATATCTTTCAAACCATCAGAAGAATGAGTTTATTTGTAAAATTCAGAAAAATAAAAATAAAAAGAAATAACCCGATCTTTTAATCATTCATATAATTCAATAATAGCTTTACCAGGAGTAGCAACTCTTTCTCGGTATGTTAAGGTACCCTCCTCTACTTCTTTCGTTTTAACTAATCCACGTTCAATATCTTTTTCAGAGATATAACCTCTTTCACCTGCTTCAAACTGTTTTACTATATTACCCTCTTTATCTTTAATATCAACATTAGTGAAAGTAATTTGGTTAACATCAAAAAAAACTCTTTTTCCCTCAATTTTTTCAACTTTAGCTTCTGTTACAAGAAGGTCACCAACCCTTACCATGCCCCTCATTTCTATATGGAATTCAATTATATTTCCATATTTCCCATGTTCAAGAAAATCTTCAAAAAGCTTAGAAATAAAGCCAAATGAAAATAATCCGTGCGCAATAACTCCTTTTAGTCCTGCTGCTTCCGCTACGGCATCGTTTACGTGTATAGGATTAGTATCTCCTGAAGCTTTAGCATATTGTTGTAATAATTCTCTTGTTATTCCTTCAAATTCATTTCTAAAAACTTGTCCAACCTTCAAATCTGATATTTTTACCATTTCATTAATAACCTCCTTTCCTTATTCCCGCTGTTACTACTACATTACAGACAGTTTCATTATTTTGATTCTTAATTGTAGTTATTAATTCTGCAAATAACATCATATTTGCCTCAACTAACCACACTTTCCCGAATTTCGCAGTACCTACTAATTTATCTCCCGGTTTTACATCTACACATCCCTCCCAGTTGTAAATGTTCCCTGCATGAAGTATCATTCTAGGATTTTTTACAAGCATACGTTCTTCTCCTTTTTGAACAAGTTTTACCCCAGGAACTAGAGTATACAAGCTTTTTATGGTATAAGCGTTGGCATAAGCATGACAAGCAACGATACCCTCTTCTTCAGTTCCAACATACTTTGGATGAGTTATACCAAAGCATTTAGCGAAATTAACTAAATTCCTATACCGAACGCTAAGTTTAGCACTTCCAGGTATTTCCATACCAGGAAGTTTCTCTATCAAGAATTCAGCATTTTTTTTCATTTCTTCTATACTTGACATCTTGATTTCACTTATTTTTAGATTGCAATAATATTATTTTAGCTTTAATTTAATTAAAACTTTAATTACTAAAATTTGATTTATTTTTTTAAAATAACTATATTTTATTTAATTCTGGTATAAGTTTTCTCCTTAAGGGATTTGGTTGCATCAAAAAAGTTTATAATTCGTTGATTATCATATGAACCATTTAGAATAACACAAGAAATTTTCCATTTCTCTATTAAAGTTAATAAATATGGATCTATTGGTCTTGATTGGTTTTTCAAGTTATCATCCATAGTTTTAAGCTCAGGTAATTTTCCAGATTCTTTTATTTTTTTGAATTCTAATGCGGATATTTTTTTAATTACTTGATTCTTCTTATTTAAAATACCATCAACATCTTTTATTAAAAAACATTCATTTAATCCAAGTTTTTTTGCCAAGAAAAGAGTTATTGAATCAGAAGTAACATCCCAACTATGAGGTAATGTGTTATTTTCTTTTAGGAATTGATATGGCAAAAATATACAGAAACTTTTATCAGTTTCTTTTAATTTATTATAATCTTCAAAGACTTCTAATTTAGGAAACTTTCTACTTAATTCTATGCCATTATAGTTCATTGAAATTATAGCCATCCAATGAGCAAGTTCATCAGTGAATCTTAACTCGTTATATGCCTTTCTGATAAAACTTGCGAAAGAACCACCACCAGAGATTAAAATTATTTTTTGAATTATTTCTTTCTCGTATAAATATGAAAATTGAGATATGGTAGAACTAAGCTTCTCAAAATTTTCAAAAATACTGCCACCAATTTTAAATAAAGCAGTTTTATATCTCATAATCTTTTGTGTATATTATAATTGAATGTATAATGCTCCCGCTACAGCGAAAGCCGATGAGGAGATTTTGTTTGGGATATTCGTCATTTCCTCATAACTACCTATATTTTGATACCCTAATTTTAGAAGAGATTTTCTGATCAAGAAATCCGCAGATAACCCTGTTATGATGAAATTTGGAGTATATTCAAATTCTTTGAATCTGGATATCAATTCATCCATAAATACTTTGATTTCCCTAGAAACAATATCTAATTGTTTCTCATAGATATATTTAGCAATAATGTTTAAATCATCCTTTGAGAGTGTTTCAATATCCATACATATTACTCTAGAAAGGCGAGCATAACAATCTTCCAGAGATTTTGAACGGTTATCAGCTGTGTCATTTATGTACTCATCCTCTGAAATGTTATCTAAAATTCTATGAACATCAGATATTAAGGCGAATTTTTCAAATGAAACACGAACTTTTTTACCTTTATAAGGAACGTGATGAGTTATCGAGGGGATTGTTGCCCTTAAACCTCCTGTATAAATTAATTCATGATTCATTAATCGAGAAATATCATCTTTTCCTAATGGAACAGGTTTTGATTTGAATATAGGGATAATATCAATTGTAGTTGATCCTGCATCGATTAAAACACAGTTTGGTACAAATTTGCCTAAATAGAGAGCTGTAGATACCCAATTAGCTGCTGTGATTGAATAGGGGTCAGATTTAGCTTTTTCATAATCAAGAAATGTTGATTTATTTGAAATGAATTTTAATTTATTCTTTTTGAATACATTCCCTAATGCATCTAAAATTGTTAAAATTCCCTCTCTTTTTGTTTGGAATGCATCGGAAAGCTCTGCTGTAATAGTTATTGCGAAATAATCAATATTTTCAAGTTTATAATCATTTTTTTGAATAATTTTAGATACTATGCTATGCAACATTTCAGATATTTCTGTTTTGGTTTTTTCCCAGAAGGGAAAATATTCTATATATGAATATGATTTTATGATTTTTTTGTCCTTGAATTGGATTAAAGCAAGTTTTGTATTAGCCCCTCCAATATCTAAACCAATTAAAATTATTATTAAATCCCTCGATATCTATCTTTTAAAACTTTAATCAATTTATCTAAATTCTCTCCAGTTAAAGCATTTGTTAAGTAAAACTCATCATCAGTAAGGTTTAGACTTTCCTTCAGATAATTAATTTCAGACTCTTTAGCTAAATCAATCTTATTAAACACAATAATAATTTCTATTTTTCCTTCTTGAGAAAAATTCTGTTTTATTTCATGAAATAATTCAATTTGGGATGTGATATCATACCCACATGCAGGAGTTGGATCAAATATAAATAGAATTACATCAGAGATTAACCTTAAAGCTAATATTGCTTGTAATTCAATTTTATTCCTTTTTGACATTGCACGATCCAAAATACCAGGAGTATCCAAACATTGTATTTTGATTTTCTCATATTTCCCTTCTATTTCTAGATGTCCCATATTTAATTGTTTAGTTGTAAAGGGGTATTCTTTAACTACAATTTTCTTATTCGTAGAAATATTTTTTACTATACTACTTTTACCTACATTAGGATAACCCGCGACTACTATACATGGTAATGTGTAGTCGATTGTAGGAATCCTTCTTAAATCACCTCTAATAGAATTCAAGAACTTGAGGTTTTTATCTTGCTTATTAATTATAGAGGATATTCTACCAAAAGCAGCCCTTCTTATTTGATCTCCTTCTTTTGGTAATTCTATTTTTTTTAATCGTCTTAAGTGTTCTCTTTCTATGCTACTTAATATAGGTAAGATTCCGTTTAATTTACCGAGACTTAGTTTTAATTTATCTATATCTACCAAAATAGATGCTAATTCTTTATAAAAGTCGGGTAGATCGTCTATAATCGGAACCATTTTGATAATGCTTAGAATTCTATTTACTAGTTCCTCAATTACAACTTTTATGCGTTTAGATTCTTTTCTTTTTGCTTTAATTAGAATGGGGGCGTTTTTTGAAACTTGAGCTGAACTTTTCATCCCTCTCTTAAAGGCAATATCTAATAATTCCTTTGAACTTGGTACATGATAAAACTCATTAAAAGGATTGTTCATAGCTTCACTATTATTTTATAATTTAAAATAAGAGAAGAAATTTAATCACTGATTTTGACGCAGGGTTAAAATTTTCTTCTCAATTCTATTGATTTCATTTGAAAAGTTCATTACCTCTTTAGGAATAGACTTAAATATTTCTAAAATATACTCATATCTCCCTATTACCCGTGAAATCTTACCAAGTTTTTCTTCTTTTTCTGCTTTTTCCTCAATCATCCCAATTTGTTCGAGTTTTATTTTCATTTCTGGAGGAAGAATTTTCTGTTCTGATATTTTTTTTTCTATAACTTGTTCTCTTTCTTCTAAAACATCACCAACCCGTTGCTGAAATTCTGCTTCCCCTCTTGTTCTAACAACTATATCTTGTTTTTCATATTTAATCAAGTTTTTTAATTGAGCAATTCTCTGAGTAATCATTCTGATTTTACCCTGAAATCCTAATTTTGAATAAATTTCTTTTGTTTCTTCTAATAATGATATTGCTGAAATGAAATTTTTATTATTGAATTCCTCTTTTGATTGTCTTTCCAAGTTTTCAGCTTCTTTTTCCAGTTCATCATATGGTCCTGGCATTTTTTAATTTTTAGAAATTTTTTAATTTGTATTAAATAAATTCATAAACACGATATAGATTAAAGTTTCTAACACATAAAAATGTATCAAAATTCAAAAACTTATGACAAAAATCAACAAATTTAATTATATACAATTCTAAAAATAATTTAACACACATAAATTTGATAATGCTAAACAATAAATAAAGGATTTTTAATGAAAAAATATAATATAGGAATACTTGGTGGTACGGGAATTGTAGGTCAGAATTATATTAATTTATTACGAAATCACCCATGGTTTCACATAGTTGATGTAGCAGCATCACCACGATCAGCAAATAAGACATACGAAGAAGCTGTAAAAACAAAATGGCAAATGCCATTCTCTATCTCTGAGAACATTAAAAATTTAATTGTAAGAGATGTACAAGATTTTGACAAAATACCAAAGGATCTTAGTTTTGTCTTTTCCGCTATCAATATGCCAACAAAAGAACAAATAAAAGAACTCGAAGTTGAATATGCCAAACGAGGGATAGTAGTAATAAGCAACAACTCCGCTCACCGTTGGAGCCCAGATGTACCTATGCTTATTGGTGAAATAAACCATGAACACGTAAATGTCATACCGATCCAACAAAAAAATATGGGTTTTACTAAAGGATTCATAATTGTAAAACCAAATTGTTCGGTACAGTGTTTTTTAACTCCTATTTATGCTTTAGAACAAATGGGTTATAAAGTTGATAAATTAATTATAACAACCCTTCAGGCGGTGTCTGGTGCAGGTTATCCTGGTGTTCCTTCTTTAGATATTGTTGATAATATTGTTCCATATGTTAATGGGGAGGAAGAAAAAACAGAAAAAGAGCCCTTAAAAATCTTTGGAAAAGTAGGTGAAAATGGAATCGAAAATGATGAAACTATTGACATTAGTTCTACATGTACAAGGGTTCCCGTATCCGATGGTCATACTGCTAGTGTAAATGTGAAATTTAAAGACAAAGTTCCATCAAAAGAGGAAATCATAAAAATCTGGAACTCTTTTAAATCAGTACCTCAAGAATTAGATTTACCATTTGCACCAAAACAACCTATAATTTATCTTGAAAACATAGACAGACCTCAACCAAAAAAAGATAGAGATAATGATAAAGGAATGGCAGTAACGGTAGGACGATTAAGAGAGGATAATGTATTTGACTTCAAGTTTGTGGCCTTAAGTCATAATACTGTAAGGGGTGCTGCCGGGGGTAGTATTTTAAGTGCTGAATTATTAGTATCTAAAGGATTTATCAATTAATTTGATAACTTTGTCTTAATTTTAGACTCTTTTTACTCTTACTTTTACTTAGATCTATTAAAATTCATGTTTATCAATGAATATTGGCATGGAAAGTTTTAAAAGAGAAATCGCGCTTCTTTTTTGAATTAATTTATATATAGGTGATTCTGGGAATATATAAAAGAACTTTTGCTTTTTCAACATCTTCAAAGTTTTTATTTTTGCGAGAAGTGCATATTTATAATGGTCAAAAATAAAGAGCTTAATAAAATTTTGAAGTAAAAGCTTATCAATTATGATTATACTAGACAGAAAACCATATTTTTCAGATAGTTTATTTCGAATTGACTCCAAACTTTTGATATCCTCATTAGTAATTAGATTTTCTTTAGGTATTGATTGGATTTTGACTAATGTTTTGTTTTCAATTTCAAAAAGAAATGCATAATCAATAATTTTTTCTAAATAATTATAATTATTCGGATTTATTTTTTTGCATCTTTCCGTATCTGAAAGGATTACTAATATCTTTGAGTTCAATCCAAATAAACTATCAAATATATTAGAAATTAAATCAGGTATTGCCCAATGAGAAAATTTCCGTAGGTTTATATTAAATCCAAATAGTCTTAAAAAAAATCTTCCCAAATTATTATAGCTAACTGGTTTTGGTCTTAAAAACCAATGTTTCTCAAAACTTCGAAATCCAAAGAGGAATTTTTGCATAATAAGCATCAAGTTTTCCTTTTTTATATTAACAGATAAATTAATTAAATCTGTTAAGAAAGAAATTATATCACTTTGATTTATATAATAGGCATTATCTGTTTGTAATCGGTCTCTAACAAGGTCTAAAATCTCATTTTCATCTAATTCGTCAATTTTAATACCAATTTCATTAGGGACCATTAATTTTAATCTTAAATACGGTGTTTCAGACTTTGAAACAAATTTTTTCTGTAAATGTAAAATAAATTGTAATTTTTTGGAACCAAAAACAATTGATATGTTAAATTCGGGTAAAAGAGGGTAAATAATTTTAAAAAGACTACTCAAATGGTACCCATTTAAAAAGCTGACAACATCCTTTATGAATAAAAATATTCTTGGTTCCGGATATATTATGAATAAATCTTTTTCAACCAGTTTTTGTACTAAATCAATGAATTTCACCAATAATGCATCAAAAGGTAAGTCTTCAATACCAACACAATGTTGATTAATAAGGTTAATAGCTTCTTCTTTGAAAACTCGAATTGATGAAACTCTTTCCCCTTTCTTTTTAATCAAACCTTCTAGAATTCTATTATAAAATTTCTCAATATCTTCATAATCTTTTTTATGCACTTTAATAATATCATGTGGAAATATTTCTATTGATTCATGAATACCAGCTTTCTTTGTTTTATATAAATATGATTTTATAACTCTTTTTCCATCATCAGATATTATAATATCCAAGATATTCTGTTGTGAATTGATAAACTTGGGATAGAGAATCTCAAATAAATAATATAAAAGATATGGATTAACTTCTATTGGCGTGAGGGGTATTCTTATCTTTTCTTCTACAAATTTGAATTTATCACCAAGTTCAACATTGGAATTATACTTAAGTATTTTTAGCCAGTTTTTTTGAAACTTCTTATTAATCAATTTTCTATATGACACCCATCACTCTAAGTTTTTCTTTTTCTTTTGGTTTAACTACTAATTCCAATAAATTTTCGAAAAAATGTAAGTTTGGTAAATTTTTCTTTCCATAGTATTGTAATAGTAATTCAAAGCAATTTAAGATATCAGGAGGGCATCCTGGTAACTCCAATATATTTTTATTTGCGATAATTTTAATTTTTTCCTTTTTTTGAGAACCGGATTTATGTTTTTTCTTTGTACTCTTCTTTTTCGAAGTATTTTTTTTTGACATCTTTTCTAGCTTTCTGAAATTGCTGTTTTTTGTGCTTTTAATGGCACAATCTCCAAATAGCAGGATATTCTTAAAACGTTCTGGTTCTAAAGGACTATTCCCTATTAAAAACGCATTATTAGGATTATATTTCAAGTCTTTTGTCATATATGTTTTCATAAAATTTAGCAGATGATAAGCTTGTTTATAACATCCAGAACATAATTGACCTGAATTTACTTT
>Ga0209427_10002228_pt1 | contig 22765 bp, 23 predicted proteins | sample DeeMarSWOR136_30_FD_187465 | JGI IMG/M metagenome (GOLD analysis project Ga0209427, IMG submission 187465) | Marine sediment microbial communities from White Oak River estuary, North Carolina - WOR-1-36_30 (SPAdes) (version 2) | ecosystem: Environmental > Aquatic > Marine > Intertidal zone >...
ATTACAAGGAACCATAAAGAGATCACCTTGATTGTCCTTCTCATCGATGAACGGCCAGAAGAGGTGACCGATATGGAACGGTCCGTCGACGCCGAGGTGATTAGTTCCACCTTTGATGAGCCTGCCCAGCGACATGTCCAGGTGGCAGAGATGGTGATCGAAAAGGCCAAACGATTGGCGGAACATCAAAAGGATGTGGTCATCCTTCTCGATAGCATTACCCGTCTGGCCAGAGCTTACAATACCGTTGTCCCACCCAGCGGCAAAGTCCTCTCCGGAGGAATTGATGCCAATGCCCTTCAGAAACCGAAACGTTTTTTTGGTGCAGCGCGGAACATTGAGGAAGGGGGGAGCCTGACGATCATCGGCACAGCCCTCATTGATACAGGAAGCCGGATGGATGAAGTGATCTTCGAAGAGTTCAAAGGAACGGGGAATATGGAAATCCATCTGGACCGCCGTCTGGTGGATCGGAGAGTCTATCCCTCCATCGACATTCAGCGCTCCGGCACCCGGAAAGAAGAGTTGCTCCTAGTGCAGAGCGATTTGAACCGCATCTGGCTCCTGAGAAAGGTCCTTCAACCGATGAATACGGTCGAAAGTATGGAATTTCTTCTAGAGAAGATGCACGCCACGAAGAACAATCGGGATTTCCTCGATTCAATGAACCAATAAGGATCGGCTATTAGCACAGGGTGAGGGAAGCCGATCGTTAGATTTATAATAAAAAAGTTGAAAATGGCTGAAAAATCAGTAAAATAGAATGTCGGAGGTTAAGTTAATGAAGAAGGATATCCATCCTAAGATTTTTGATACAGTAATCAAGTGTGCCTGTGGGGCCACCTTGGAGACGAAGGGCACAGAGAAAGAGATCCGTGTGGAGATCTGTTCCAGCTGCCATCCTTTCTTTACCGGGAAGCAGAAATTCTTGGATACAGCAGGAAGGATTGAACGGTTCAGGAAAAAATATGGTGAAAAGACTGAACAGAAGGATTGATTTAACCTCATCCTATCACCCTCTCGCTATCTCGTCATTTGATGGGCATGGGAATCCATGGCCTCTGCCTACCGTTTCTATTGAATCTATCATTACATCTGATCCTCAACATTAGTTCTTTTGGAGGCTTAAAATGGTATTTAGGAGAAAAGGTCCTGATCAGGGCCATTCTCTCTCGAATCAATCTATGTCGGGAAGAAAGGACAGACGCCTTCGTGTGGGGGGGCAAGCGGTAATTGAGGGCGTGATGATGAGGTCTCCCAAATCGATGGCGATTGCCGTTCGAAAGCCAAATGGTGAGATTGTCATAAAGCGGGAGGGGTTAACCTTCTTTTCAGAACAGACCTTCTTCTTTAAACTTCCTCTGGTCAGAGGAGTGATCACTTTAATCGGGGCCCTCATCTTGGGAATTGAGGCCCTGAACTATTCGGCCAACCAGGCCCTCTCCGAAGAAGAGAAGGCGTTAAACCCATGGGCCATGGGCCTCACCCTGACCGCAGCCCTTGGCTTTGGAGTGTTCCTCTTTTTCCTGCTCCCTCTCTATTTAACGAAATGGATGCGTTTTGCGATTCCCATGGTCTCCGAAAGCGGGCTTCTCTTCAATCTGGTCGATGGAGTGATTCGATTGATCATTTTTCTTGCCTATCTCTGGACCATCTCCTTTTTAAAGGAGATTCGGAGGGTCTTTCAATACCATGGAGCGGAGCACAAGTCGATTTTTGCCTTCGAGGCAGGAGAGGCATTGATCGTTGACAGGGTGAAGGGGTTCAGTTATCTCCATCCTCGTTGCGGAACGAGTTTCCTGCTGATCGTCATGTTGGTGAGCATCTTGGTCTTTGCCCTCATCCCTCACCATCTCCCCTTCGGTTATAAGGTGATTTCTCGAGTCGTTTTGATCCCCCTCATTGCGGGGCTCTCATATGAAATCATTCGATTCGCCGATCAAAAACGGGAGAACAGGGGCATCCAGTATGTCATCAAACCGGGACTGTGGCTCCAGCGGTTGACAGCCCGGGAGCCTTCGGAGGCTCAAATAGAGGTGGCCCTCTGTGCCCTGAAGGAAGTGTTGGAATTGGAGGGTTATCAAAGATAGAGGAAAATGCCAAATTTCGTATTGGTTTTCGATTCATTTGAAATTTGAACTTTGGCATTTGAAATTATTCTAAAGGGTGAAAAGATGTTTGAAAAATTGGAAGAAGTCGAACGTCGGTACGAAACACTTACCCATCTCTTAAGTCAACCGGAGTTGATCAACAAACAGGAGGAGTTTCAAAAGGTCGCCAAGGAATATGCCGACTTAGGGAAGATTGTGGATCTGTATCGGAGAAAGAAAAAGTTAGATGAGGAGATCAAAGAGAGCCAGCATCTCCTGACGAGTGAAGAAGATGAGGAAATGAAGCGGCTGGCTAAGGAGGAGCTCAACCGGCTCACGGAGGAGCGAGGGAAAATGGAGGAAGATCTGAGGATGGCCCTCCTTCCAAAGGACCCGAATGATGAAAAGAATATTCTTCTTGAGATTCGAGCCGGAACAGGTGGGGATGAGGCCGGCCTCTTTGCGGGCGATCTGTTTCGCATGTATTCTAAATTTGCAGAGAAACAAGGTTGGCGAATGGAGGTATTGAATCGCCATTACACAGGGGTGGGCGGATTTAAAGAGATCATCGCCCTGATTGAAGGGAAGGGGGTCTACAGTCGGCTCAAGTATGAAAGCGGGGTCCACCGGGTCCAGCGAGTTCCCACCACAGAGTCTCAAGGCCGGATTCATACCTCCACGGTCACGGTAGCCATCTTACCCGAGGCGGAAGAGGTAGATGTTCAGATCGATCCGAATGACTTACGAATCGATATTTTTCGTTCTTCGGGACCAGGGGGACAGAGTGTCAACACCACAGATTCCGCTGTCCGGATCACCCATCTTCCCAGCGGGATGGCGGTTTCCTGTCAGGATGAGAAGTCGCAGCATAAGAACAAGGCAAAGGCCCTTAAGATCCTTCGGGCGAGGTTGCTGGAGAAGGCAACACAGGAAAAGCAGATGGAGATCTCCGAGAAGAGAAGAACGCAAGTGGGGACCGGAGAACGGAGCGAACGCATTCGAACCTACAATTTCCCTCAGGGGAGGGTGACGGACCATCGGATCGGGTTGACCCTCTACCGACTCGAAGGAGTGCTTGAAGGGGAGTTAGATGAGGTCTTGAATGCTTTAACGACTTATTATCAGGCTGAAGCCCTCAAGGGGGAAGAAGCAAATTTCAAATCCGAAGCACGAAATCCGCGCGAAGCATCCCGCAGGGATCAATCCGAGACAAATTCAAATCACCGAAATACGAAACTCAAAGTGAGTGAATAATGTTCCTTGAGAATTTGAACGTTTGAATATCGGATTTTTCAGGGTTTTGGCATGACAATCTTGGAACTCCTAAATTGGTCAACCCACTATTTGAGGGATCATCACATCGAGAATCCTCGGCTGAACGCTGAGCTGCTTTTAGCCCATTCTTTGAACCTCGGCCGGGAAGGCCTTTATACCCATCTCCATGACTCCTCTGGAGAAGAAGAGAGAGAGAATGTGGAATGGCTTGTCAAGAGGAGGGTTTCGGGAGAACCCCTTCAGTACATCTTGGGTCATCAGGAGTTTTGGTCTATCAATTTTAGAGTGGATGCTCGAGTCCTTATTCCTAGACCGGAGACAGAACTTCTAGTGGCGGAGAGCCTCTCCATCCTCTCGCAGATTTCTCTAAGAAGGAGTCCTTATGTCCTTGAGATAGGGACAGGGAGCGGTGCCATCGCCATCTCTCTGGCGAAAGAGATGAGAGAACTCTTTCTCGTGGCCACGGATATCTCCAGCGAGGCCCTCCTCGTAGCAAGGGAGAATGCTAAATCTGCTGGTGTGCTGCCTCGGATTGCATTCGTCAGGGGAGACCTCTTCGGTCCTTTTCGATGGATGAGAGAGAAGGGGCCTTTTGATCTGATCCTTTCCAACCCCCCCTACGTCCTTCGTTCTGAGATCCAGAATCTGGCGAAGGAGATTAAGGATCATGAACCCATCCTTGCATTAGATGGAGGAAAGGATGGAATGGAGTTCTATCGAGCCATTACTTCGCAAGCTCCTTTTTATCTTCGAAAAGGAGGCTGGCTTCTTGTAGAAATAGGGGAGGGACAGGGAAAGAAGGTCTCTGTCATGATAGAGGAAGGAGGTTCTTTCAGTAGGCCTGAGCGAATCAATGATCTCTTGGGAATCGAGCGAGTCGTGAAAGCACAGAAAAAGTAAAATTCTGAAGCAAGAAATCTCAACATCCGTGAAGCGTCAGGCGTAAGTCGTAAGCGGTTTTATCCCTAACCCCTGACGCCTTGCCCCTTACGGATCAAGGTTTCGATATTCGAATTTGAGGTTTTGAAATGGATAGGATCGTCATCAAAGGAGGGGAAAGGCTAATCGGAGACGTGGAAGTGAGTGGATCAAAGAATGCCACGCTTCCCATTTTTACAGCCAGCCTCCTGGTGGAAGGGGTCAATCTCTTTCACAATGTCCCCCACCTGATGGATGTGCGAACCATCATCAGGGTTCTGGGAAATCTTGGTGTTAAGATAGAGGAGGATGGAAGGACTCATCGAATCGATGCCACCGAGATCTCAAACCACGAGGCGCCCTATGATCTGGTGAAGACCATGAGGGCTTCCATCCTTGTGCTGGGTCCTTTGGTGGCTCGAATGAGGAAGGCCACGGTCTCCCTTCCAGGAGGATGCGCGATCGGCGCGCGCCCTATTAATCTCCACCTCACGGGCCTCGAGGCCATGGGAGCCAAGATTGAACTCCGTCACGGTTATATCGAGGCCAAAGCCGATCGGTTGAGAGGAGCGGAGATCTCTTTTGACACCACGACGGTGACTGGGACGGAGAATTTGATGATGGCGGCTACCCTGGCCAAGGGAAAAACTGCCTTGCAAAATGCCGCCAGGGAACCAGAAGTGGTCGACTTAGCCAATGTCCTGAATAAGATGGGTGCGAAGGTCACAGGAGCAGGGACAGGTTTAATTGAGATCGAAGGAGTGGATTCCCTTCATACCGTTGAACACTCGGTTATTCCCGACCGGATCGAGGCGGGGACCCTAATGGTTGCCGCTGGGGTGACGCGTGGGAATATCCGGATCCTCAACTGCCCCTTTCACCATATGGAGACGATCATTCATAAATTGAGAGAGGCAGGCATGGAGATCGAGACGGATGGAGAGGGGGTGAGGGTGGTTGGAAACAAACGTATCAAAAGTGTCGATGTGAAGACACAGCCTTACCCGGGTTTTCCAACAGACATGCAGGCCCAATTCATGGTCCTCATGAGTTTAGCAAGAGGGTTGAGCGTCATTTCTGAAACTATCTTTGAAAATCGATTCATCCATGTGAGTGAATTGAAGCGGATGGGGGCGGATGTTCGAATTCAGGGGAACACGGCCATTATTCAAGGGGTGGCAAATTTAAGCGGAGCTCCAGTGATGGCCACTGATTTGAGGGCCAGCGCCTCCCTCATCCTGGCTGGGTTGGCAGCTACGGGTGCGACAGAGGTCTCAAGGGTTTATCATTTAGATAGAGGATATGAGGGTCTGGATAAGAAATTGGCCAACCTGGGGGCTGATATTAAGAGGGTCAAAGAGGGGGACTGAGAAAAAATCGTCAATTGCGGAATGCAGAACGCACCTGCCTGCCGGCAGGCAGGGATTGCGGATTAACATGGAATAACAGATAGCAGGACAGGAGGGGGCATTGAGATTTCTCAAGGCAGGCGAGAGAGGATTTGAAGATTACCTCACAAGAATGGATCAGAGGGAGATTCAGGATAGCCCCCGGCTCGAGAAACAGGTTCGCTCCATTATTGATCATGTAAGGAAGAGGGGAGATACAGCCCTCATCCACTATACGAAGGTTTTCGATGGTACACGAATCTCCGCGGACAAACTCCAGGTTAAACCAGAAGAGATAAAAAACGCTTATCGGGAAGTCCCTCGAGAATTTTTGAAGACCTTGAAGAGAGCCGCTCGCCGGATTCGAAGATTTCACCGACTCATACGTCAGAGGTCCATCACCGAGTCGGAGAAAGGAATCCAGCTCGGGCAGGTGATCAGACCTTTTGAGAGGGTAGGGGTCTATGTCCCCGGTGGAAAGGCTTCTTATCCTTCAACCGTTCTCATGGCAGCGATCCCGGCTCACGTGGCAGGGGTCCGGAAGATCATCATGACCACTCCTCCCCATCAGGGTGGGATAAGTCCAGCTGTCTTGGTCGCAGCGGATCTGGCTGGCGTGGATCAGATCTATCGGATTGGCGGAGCTCAGGCCATTGCAGCCCTTGCCTATGGGACACGTACCATTCCGAAGGTGGATAAAATTGTTGGACCAGGAAATCGCTATGTGGCCACAGCAAAGCGAATGGTCTTTGGAGTGGTGGATGTGGACATGGTGGCAGGACCGAGTGAGATCCTGATCCTTTCGGATGGCAGAACCCCGCCTTCCTTCGTGGCTGCGGACATGATCTCTCAGGCAGAACACGATGAGATGGCTTTAGCCATACTGATCACCCCTTCAGAAGCGTTCGGAAAGAGGGTGAAAGAGGAGATCGAAAGGCAACTCTCAACTCTGAAGCGATGGAAGATTGCAAAGGCCAGCCTCGAACGAAGGGGAGCCATCCTTATCGTGAGAGATATGCCAAAGGCGATCGAGTTGGCCAACCGGATTGCTCCTGAGCATCTTGAGGTCTGTCTTGCCAATCCCTTTCCTTTCTTACAAAAGATCAGAAATGCAGGAGCCGTTTTTCTCGGCCGTCACACTCCTGAGGCCATCGGAGACTATCTCGCTGGACCCAATCATATTCTTCCAACGGCGGGAACCGCGCGATTCTCATCCTCTTTAGGGGTGGAAGACTTTATGAAAAGGATCAACTGGATGCGTTTTACCAAGGAAGCGCTAAGGCATTTTGAGAAGGATGTGAAGCGATTCACCGAATGGGAAGGGTTGGAAGGACATTCCAAGGCGGTTCAGATAAGATTGGATGCCTGAACCATGCAAGGCTCAGGGTAAGGAGAAGTAATGAAAAGACATCGGAAGGCAGAGGTGAAACGAAAGACGAAAGAGACAGAGATCTCCCTTAACCTCGATCTGGATGGGTCCGGAAAGCATTCGATTCACACCGGCATTCCCTTCTTCGATCACATGTTGAGTCTTCTGGCCTATCACAGCAGCCTAGACCTCTCCCTTAAAGCAAAGGGAGATATCGGTGTCGATGCCCACCATACGGTGGAGGATGTGGGCATCTGTCTGGGCGATGGGATCCAAAAGGCCTTGGGAGAAACTAAAGGAATTCAGAGGTATGGAATGGCTCTCATCCCAATGGATGAAGCCTTAGGCTCTGTGGCTTTGGACCTCTCGATGAGACCTTGGCTGGTGTTTCATATGAAACTGAAGAGGTTGAGGATCGGAACCTTTGACCTTGAACTGGTAGAGGAGTTCTTCAAGGCTCTGTGCAACCACGGAAAGATGACCCTTCATATCAATCTTCTTTATGGAAAGAACAGTCACCATATGATCGAGGCTGTTTTCAAAGGTTTTGGAAGGGCTCTGAGAGAAGCTGTCTCTTTAGATGAGCGGAGGTCAAGCGTTCCCTCGACGAAAGGAATTCTGTAAATCGAAAGGGTTCAAGGGGTCCAGGGGTCAAGTCGTACAGAAGACCAAATTATCCTTTATTAAACTTAAACCCTTGAACCCTCGAATCCTTGACCCCTAAAAAAAGATGGCTCCAAAAATTGTTATCATCGATTATGGAATGGGGAATCTTCGTAATGTTCAGAAGGGTTTCGAATGGATTGGTTTCGAAGCAAAAGTGACCCGGAACAAAAAGGAGATAGAAAGGGCTTCGGCCATCGTTCTTCCAGGAGTGGGGGCTTTCAAGGACTGCATGGAAAATTTGGGAAGGTTCGGGCTGATGGAACCCCTCCTTCGATCCATCCACCAGGGGAAACCCTATCTCGGCATCTGCCTTGGCCTCCAGATTCTTTTCTCCGAAAGCGAAGAATTTGGGTTCCAGAAAGGTTTGGACCTGATCAAAGGGAAGGTAGTGAAATTCAAACCCGATCAGGAACATAAGGTCCCCCACATGGGTTGGAATGCGATCAATAAGAAGATGGATGTCCCATTCCTCCAGGGAATTGAGAGCGGGGCCTTCTTCTACTTTGTCCACTCCTACTATGTGATTCCGGAAGAACCCCAGTGGATATCGACGGTCACAGATTATGGGATTCCATTCGTTTCAAGCATCTGGAAAGAGAATCTATTTGCCACCCAGTTCCACCCCGAGAAGAGCCAACAGAAAGGGTTAAGGATTTTAGAAAATTTTGCGAAGTCCATCTCATAACCCTCCCCCTTGATGCCTGCCTGCCCCGTCCCTGCCTACCGGCAGGCAGGCTCGGTCGGGACCGGGGCCGGTAGGCAGGGGGGGAGGGAATAGTTTTGGTTGGCATAGGAGCGATTCATGAACGAGGTCAGGGTTGGAGAGATTCGAATTGGAAAAGGAAACCCTCTGGTTTTGGTTGCAGGGCCCTGCGTCATTGAGAATGAAGAAACAACTTTCGAAACAGCAAAAAGATTGAAAGAAATCTGTGCTGGCCTCAAGATTCCCTTTATTTTCAAAAGTTCCTTTGATAAGGCAAACCGAACTTCCCTCTCCTCCTTTAGAGGACCGGGGATGGAAGAGGGCTTGAGGATTTTAAAGGATGTCAGAAAGACGTTTTCGGTACCAGTGTTATCCGATATCCATTCCCTGGATCAAGTAAAGCCTGCTTCAGAGGTCCTCGATCTTCTTCAGATTCCAGCGTTCCTCTGCCGGCAGACCGATTTAATCCTCTCTTCCTCAAAGACTGGGAAGCCGGTGAATGTGAAGAAAGGCCAGTTCCTCTCACCCTGGGATGTAAAGAATATCATTGAGAAGTTTGTCTCTACAGGAAATAAGAATATTCTGATCACAGAGCGTGGCACTTCTTTCGGATACAACAACCTGGTGGTCGACTTCAGGGGAATACCGATCATCCGGTCCTTTGGATATCCTGTTCTTTTCGATGTAACCCATAGTCTTCAGCTTCCCGGGGGCGAGGGAAATCGTTCTGGTGGGCAGAGGGAATTTGCAATCCCCCTGATGAGGGCTGCTGTGGGTGCCGGGGTGGATGGTTTATTCATCGAAGTCCATCCCGAACCTAGCCGAGCCCTCAGCGACGCACTGACGATGATCCCCCTTGCCGAAATGAAAAGTCTCCTCAAACAGGCCAAGGCCATCCATGATCTGTTCAGGGGAGGGGGGTTCGAATGAGATGAAGACGATTCAAGAGAGGGCTCGAAAGATTCGGATGCTTCTCCTAGATGTGGATGGCGTCATGACCGATGGGGGTATCCTTTTGGGGCCTGAGGATATCGAGATGAAGAGATTTCATGGCCATGACGGCATTGGAATCGCTCTGGCCAAAGCGGCCGGGTTATTAATTGGAATCCTTACGGGGAGAGATTCGGAAGCGGTGAGAAAGAGGGCAAAGGAACTCAAAATCGACGAAGTCCAGCAGGGAACTTTTCATAAAGAGAAAGGGTTTGACGCAATCCTCAAAAGGCGCGGCCTTAAAGATGAAGAGATCGCCTATATGGGTGATGACCTCCTGGACATTCCCATTTTAAAGAGGGCAGGGCTCTCGATCTGTGTGTCTAATGGGGTGGAAGAGGCGAAGAAGGTCTCCCATTATGTTACAAAAAAAAAGGGTGGTGAGGGTGCAGTCAGAGAAGCCGTAGAGATGATTCTTACAAGAAAGGGGAAAAAGAAGGAAGCGATTCTCTCTCTTCTCAGTTGGCCGAAAGAGAGAGGGGAATGAGTTTTCTTTAAAAGAGAAAATGAGCAAGTTTTTGAAAAATTGGCCGATGCAAGGGACTCTCTTACTCTCCTTTGTCTTTGGAATTATGATTCCCTTCGGCCTTGAAGGAAAGGCTGAGACGAACCCCAGTGTGGCCATCCTGCCATTTTTTGTCGAGAGGGTGGAGGATCCGGGAAGAGGGGTGGTCTGCCCGGTCTGCAAAAGAATCTACCGGAGCGGTGAGATATCGCCTGGCGCTCCGAATACCCTGACTCGACTCCTCTACGAGAAGATGGAGACGCAAGGGACGTTTGAGGTCATCCCTTTTGAAAAAGTAGAGGAAGTCCTTTTCCGCTTGGGGAAGAGGCGTTTTGAGGAGAAACCTGCCCTGTCGTCCGTCGAAGTGGGCAAGGGATTGGGAGCCGATTTTGTATGGATCGGCTACCTCTTTCGCTTTGAGGAGAGGATCGGATCCTCTCTGGGGGTTGAAAGGCCAGCCTCCGTGAGCTTCGATCTCCACCTTCTCCGGATGAGAGATGAGAAGATGGTCTGGCTGGGGAAATTCGATGAGACCCAGAGGCCCCTCAGCGAGAATCTGTTGAAGATGGGGTCTTTTTTAAGAAGAAAGGGATCCTGGTTGAAAGCTGCGGAATTGGCGAGTGTCGGCATGGATGAAACATTGAAGAAATTACCTGGGATCAAAGAACTGGAGGAGAAGCCATGATCGTCATCCCAGCCGTGGATTTGAAAGACGGAAGGTGCGTGAGGCTTTCTCAAGGCCGGATGGATGAAGAATCTGTCTATTCGGACGATCCCGTTCGCATGGCCAAACATTGGGAGTCCAAGGGAGCAGAGAGGCTCCATGTCATTGATCTCAATGGAGCCGTGAACGGCAAGCCAGTTCATGAGTCAGTGATTAAAGAGATTGCGAAATCGATGCATATCCCCGTGGAGGTGGGTGGCGGAATTCGCAATCTGGAGACGATTGAAACGTATCTTTCCTCGGGAATCGAGTGGATCATTCTGGGGACAGTGGCCCATCGAAATCGTCCCCTGGCGGAAGAGGCCTGCCGGCGATTTCCAGGAAGGGTGATCCTTGGGATCGATGCCAGAGGGGGGAGGGTGGCTATTCAAGGGTGGAAAGAAGAGGTCACCTTAGGAGCAATCGAGTTAGCAAAGGAGTTTGAGGGATTGGAACTTTCTGCGATCATCTTTACCGATATTGAACGGGATGGGATGAGCACAGGAGTAAATTCAGAGATGACAGGTGCTCTTGCTCGATCCATATCGATTCCGGTGATTGCTTCGGGAGGGGTCTCACGCGTCGAAGAGATCCACCAGCTCATGACCTTGGAACCCGATGGGGTCACCGGAGTGATTGTGGGCCGTGCCCTCTATACAGGCCGAATCGATCTGGAAGAGGCTATAAGACTCGGAAGATCAAAGCTTAGCGTTCTATGAGCTATCGAGATGAAAAACCAGTTCCCTCCCCCTCCCATCAGAGGCTTAGTCGTCATTACAAGCAAAGGGGGAGAGGCGGTTAGGTTCCAAAGCTTTAGAATGCGGGTCTTTTAGATTATGGGAAATCATCGCTTGGATAAAATCGAATGTCTTCATACGGTTGGCACGCCTGAATCCGAACGGCAAAAGGTTACCGCTCTAAATCTTTTCTACCCGACCGCCTCCCCCCCCTTTCCAGATGGCTGGTTTTTTCATATTACGACACAGCCTCCCGAGGGAGGGGAGTCTTTTGGGCTTTTCTGAAAGGGTAAGATGTTAGCGAAACGCATCATTCCCTGTCTCGATGTCAAGGATGGAAGGGTGGTTAAAGGGACCCAGTTTGTGGACTTGAAGGATGCGGGGGATCCCGTGGAAAATGCGAAAGCCTATGATGAGCAGGGAGCCGATGAGATCGCGTTTTTAGATATTACGGCCTCTTATGAAAAGAGAGATATCCTCATCGATATTGTTCGAAGGACAGCAGAGGAAGTCTTCATTCCTCTCACGGTAGGAGGAGGGATCAGGAATTTAGAAGATATTCGAAAACTTCTGAAGGCAGGAGCAGATAAGGTTTCGATCAATACGGCTGCTGTAAAAGATCCCTATTTTGTGGTAAAAGCTTCCAAACGCTTCGGAAGCCAATGCATCGTCATCGCCATCGATGCGAAACATAAAGGCGAGGGGTGGGAGGTTTTCACCCACGGAGGAAGGACCCCGACCGGGATCGATGCCATCACGTGGGCAAGGCGAATGGAAGAGCTAGGAGCAGGGGAGATTTTGTTGACCAGCATGGATCGAGATGGGACGAAAGATGGGTATGACATCCGTTTGACCCGCACTCTCTCCGAGCAGGTGGGCATCCCCGTCATTGCCTCAGGGGGCGTGGGTAAACTCGAGCATCTTTATGAGGGACTCATTCTCGGAAAAGCGGATGCGGTTCTGGCCGCTTCAATCTTCCATTATCGAGAATATACGATCTCCCAGGTCAAATCCTTTCTAAAAGAGAGAGGCGTTAATGTAAGAGCTTAATTTTCAATCCCTGATCAAAGAGACGACGACTTTCTATTCGCCTTGAAGTGTACATTCAAAGAAGGGTCAATAAACCCTTGACGGAAAATTGGAACTCATTGAGAGTTCAGAGGGCAAGATGGGAAAGGCTTTGCTAAGACGGTTCTGGAATCCTGAAATCGAAACCAAGGACCGGAAAGAAATGAGAACCTTGCAGATGACAAAACTGAAGAGGCAGCTAAGGTACAATTACCGAAGGTCGCTTTTTTACCGTTCAAAGTTCGAAGAGGCAGGCCTGGTACCGGATGACGTGCAGAGCCTGGATGATTTCAGGAGGATCGCTTTAACGACGAAAGATGATCTCAGAACGACTCAAGAAGAGTCCATCGAGAAGTTCGGCCATCCTTATGGTCCAAATACCATCACCTGTGCGCCTATTGAAAAAATTATAAGAGTCAATTCGACTTCAGGAACGACGGGTATCCCGACCCTCTATACCCTGACGAAACATGATGTGGAGGTGGTCAATGAATTGAATGCTAGGCGATTTTGGATGGCGGGGATACGACCCGGCCATGGTATCCTTCAAGCCCTTTCTCTTAGCATGTTTGCAGGTGGGGTTCCCTTATCCCAAGGAATTATGCACTTAGGAGCATATGCCGTTCCGGTTGGCATTGAGGGGGGGACCAAAAGAGTCTTAGACTTCATTAGACTGACTGCACCGGTAGCAATTTTCACCACTCCTTCGTTTGGATTGTATTTAATTGAAGAGTGTCCGAAAATCACTGAAAAACCAGCCAGTGAATTAGGGATCAAATGGTTTTTCACAGCAGCGGAGCCGGGGGGGAGCAATATTGAAGTCAGGAAAATGTTGTCTCAGGGCTTTGGGGGTGCGAAAATCTTTGATCATACAGGGGGAGCGCATTCATTCGGTGGGGGTACCTGTGAGGAACCTCCTGAATCCTACAGCGGCATGCACTTCATGTCTGAAGACTATTGTTATTTTGAATTAATAGACCCTGAGACTAAGAAGAGTATTGACATCGAAGACGGAGCCGTAGGAGAACTCGTTATTACCTCTTTAGATTGGAGGGGCGGGCCTTTTATGAGATACGCTTATGGAGATGTCATTCAAACATCTACCACTCCTTGTGATTGTGGAAGAACAGGAGTAAAATTTAAAATCATTGGTCGTGCAGATGATATGCTTATCGTCAAGGGTGTCAATATTTACCCAGAAGCTATCAGGAGAGCGATTTTGAAATTTTGCCCAGAAGTTACAGGTTTTTTTAGAATCGTCCTTGACAAACCTGGCCCGTTGGTTAATCCCCCGTTGAAGATAAGAATTGAAACCATTTTAAGTGTCGACGATAAGAGTATTCCCTCTCTTGAGGGAAAAATGATAAACTATTTCAGGGAAAATTTGCGAATTTCTCCTAAGTTCATTTGGGTCCCTCAAGGTTTTATTCCACGGGGAGCCAAAAAAACAAAATTCGTTGAGTTAGAAGAGAAAACAGTTCAATGACAACAAATTTGATGAATGAGCCTTTTTAACGTTGAAAAGCCTCCTTGAAAATAATAGCTCTATTGAAATTCGATTTGTACTGCATCAACGTTGCATGAATAGAAATATAGGCTATTGAAGGATCGTTCTAAAAACAGTCTCATGGATAGGTTTATTCCACATTCTTAGGTATCATCACTTCAAACAAAGGCAGGAAGGAGGTTGCTAGAATGGAAAACGTGAATCGGAGGAAAGCTTTCATGAAATCAAGTTGGATCAGAAGAGTGAAGGGGGGGCGAACAACGGTCCGGCGGAGTCTTCTCTTGCTTTTGATCATCTCCGCTATTTTAACTCTAGGGCCAAAAGTGCAAGCTCAAGATTATCCGGTACGACCGATCACCATGCTCGTTGGTTTTGCCCCAGGGGCTGCAGTGGATATTGGTGCTCGACTGATCGCTAAAGAAGCTGAAAAATTCTTAGGGCAAGAAATTGTTGCAGTGAATAAGCCGGGAGGGGGAGGGGCTGTGGCTGCAGGAATAATGGCTTCCTCCAGAGCGGATGGATATACCATCCTGGCAGATGTAAGCGCTGCCTTTAGCAATTCCCCTCATTTGGAAAAAGTCAATTATGATCCTCTAAAAGATTTTATTTTTATTTTTCAATATGGCCACCTCGTCCCCATTTATATCGTCCCCTCTGATAGTCCCCACAAATCTTTCAAGGAGGCTATAGAATTTGCCCGAAAGAACCCCGGGAAATTCAGTGTGGGGACTCCAGGAGTTGGTACTTCGCCAAATTTGGCCATGGAACTCATAAAGTTGAAGGAGAAGATCGATATTCCTGTCATTCCTTTTGGGGGCTCCTCTCCTGCCATTACATCTCTCCTTGGTGGGCATGTTTCGTGCGTTGGAACAAGTACGCCGACCGCAGTACCACATTTAAGGGCAGGGAAGGTTAGAGCGCTTGCTATTACCGCAGATCAAAGATATGAAGCAACGCCGGATGTACCTACGCTGAAAGAACTTGGATACACGTATGCTGTATTTACTGAAGTTTTTTTGATTGCAGTGCCCAAGGAAACTCCTTCAACGATCGCGGGAAAAATCGAACAGGCATTTCGTAAGGCTGCAGAAACATCGGAATACCGAACGAAAACTAAGAATTTATACATGTATCCTGAGAATCCCCTTTATGGTGATAAATTGAAGGAATTTATCGAGCAGGAATATGCGAGAAGTGGAGAGATCATCCGGGGGGCCAAATTAGGCAAGTAACCCTCTTTATCCGACATAAAGATAACATTTTGTTTTTGCATGAGGTCTCTCTTTGATTGAGATGAGGGAGGGAGACACCTTTGACGAGGAGGTGTCTCTTCTTTCCGGAAAGATGGTTCAGGAAATTCTGGATTGAAGAAGGACGTCCATCTAGGATTGTCAGTATCCGAACTTCTTTCAGGTAAGACTCATGTATGCGAGGTCAAATCGTAACAGCTGTGCGCAGAAATAAAGAGTGCTGTCAAAGATGATGTTCAGACGAATAGGATCCGACGTTATTGGGAGCTTTTTCTGGATTGGCGTAGGAATCTTTTTCGCGATCGAAGGCATAAGGCTGAATGTGGGCACCTTCAAGAATCCGGGTCCGGGCTTTCTTCCGCTCATTATGGCCATGCTCTTAATCCTTTTTAGTCTGTCCATCTTCGTAATGGGATTGACGAAATCTAGAACCCCTTTATCCAACATTTTCTGGAAAAGACAATTCATAGCCGTTGCTTCAGTATTCTTATATATTTTCTTGCTTGAGTTTGTTGACTTTCTTTTGTCAACTTTTGTCTTAATGTGCATCCTTTTTGGCACCCTGCTAAAGGAAAGAAACAAATGGATAAAGGTTCCCTTATACTCGGCAGTCGTGGCTGTGGCGACTTGGCTGATTTTTTATGTAGCGATTAGGGTCCCCTTTCCTTTCCCTCGTTTCATAAGCATCTGGAGTTAAGATATATTGGAATACTTAGATAGCATATTGAATGGTTTTCGCGTCACGATTCAGCCTGCGAATATATTTTTTTGTTTCATGGGCGTATTTCTTGGAACGCTGATCGGTGTTCTTCCTGGAATTGGTCCCTCTGGCACCATTAGTATCTTGCTTCCGTTGACGTTTACATTCTCACCTGTTTCCTCCATCATTTTTTTAGCTGGGATCTATTATGGAGCCATGTACGGGGGGTCCACAACCTCTATCCTCGTCAATATTCCAGGGGAAGCAGCTTCAGTCGTCACCTGTTTGGACGGTTACCAAATGGCGCGTAAGGGTCGGGCAGGACCCGCATTAGGGATTTCTGCATTCGGGTCGTTTATTGCTGGTACGTTTAGTGTGGTGGGTCTTATGTTTCTTAGCTTACCTCTGTCAAAGTTTGCCCTGTTATTTGGCCCCCCAGAATATTTTTCCCTGATTATCATGGGAATTACTTTTGTTACTTATTTAGCCCAAAAATCGATGGCGAAGGCTCTGGTAACAGCGGCCTTCGGCTTTCTTCTTTCATTTGTTGGCATTGACATGATCACTGGAAAGCCTCGCTATACTTATGGAATCCCGATCCTTTCAGACGGCGTCGGAATTCTCCCATTGGTGATGGGGCTATTTGGAGTTGCAGAGGTTTTTAAGAATCTGGATTCCCCAGAGACACGATCACTTTTCAAAACAAAACTCCGAGGGTTGCTTCCCAACCGACAAGACTGGAAAGATTCTGGAGGTCCCATTGCCCGGGGAACTTTATTGGGTTTCCTCATAGGCGTCATCCCCGGGGGAAGCTCTCCTCTTGCCTCTTTTGCATCCTATGCGGTCGAAAAGCGATGCTCAAAGCGTCCTGAAAATTTTGGCCACGGAGCTATTGAAGGCGTCGCAGGTCCGGAAAGCGCAAATAATTCGGCATTCGGAGGTGGTTTAGTAACCCTTTTTAGTCTTGGTATTCCACCGACTGTCGTTTCAGCGCTTCTATTTGCTGCTTTGATGATCCAAGGAATTCAGCCTGGTCCTTTTCTCATTTCCGAGCATCCCGACATCTTTTGGGGTTTGGTAGCGAGTATGTATTTGGGAAACGTTCTGCTTTTGTTCATCAATATTCCTCTCATAGGTGTTTGGGTCCAGATCCTGAGGGTTCCCTCGAAGTTGCTCCATCCTCTCATCCTTCTTTTTTGTATTGTTGGAGCTTACAGCATCAGAAATACGTTATTTGATGTAGGAATGATGATGCTTTTTGGTGTTTTAGGATACTTAATGGACAAATTTGATTATGAACCCGCGCCGTTGGTTTTAGCCTTCGTTTTGGGTCCGATATTAGAGCAAGGATTACGTCAATCCCTGAGGCTCTCCGGGGGAAGTTTTCTGATTTTTTTCAACCGACCTCTATCCGCCATCCTTCTTGGCATAGCAGGTTTGCTTATCATCTCCTATTTTTTCTTTAAGAAGCAAAGAGAGGTGCTTGATGTGAAGGATGAAACTGCCTAGGGATATGCAATGAGGCAGGTGAGATTTAACCTAAACCTAGGCTGAAATTTCCACAGACCAATTTTCTTCTCATACCGTATTTGGAAATCTGGAGAGGCCTACTTGAGGATCTAAATGGAAGGAGTTGCATAACACGAGAGAGATGGGGTTCACCATAGCCGAAAAAATATTAGCCAGGGCCTCTGGCAAGAAGTCAGTAAAACCTGGTCACTATGTCACTGCAAACGTGGATCTAGCTATGGTTCATGATTCAATGGCAGAGGTGTATGACATCCTCTTGAGGACTGGAGTGAAAAGACTTTGGGACAGCAGTAAGGTCGTCTGTCTCCTTGACCATTGGAACCTGCCTCCTACCATCAGAGCGGCAGAGAATTATAAAAAGGTAAGGCGGGCCACAAAAAAATTCGGGATGAGATATTTTTACGGCCAATCGGCTGGGATTTGCCACCAAGTTTTACCTGAAAGAGGCCATATTCTTCCAGGACAATTAGTTGTTGGGACGGATTCTCATACGATTACCTACGGGGCCTTCGGAGCCGCAGGGGCAGGCATAGGCTTCTCGGAGATGGCCTACGTACTAACCACCGGTAAGCTTTGGTTTAAAGTGCCTGAGACTCTGAAGTTCAATATAAATGGGATACTTCCTCGCAGAGTGATGTCCAAGGACATTTTATTACATATTGCAGGGAAGTATTCTGTTGAGATTGCACAATATAAAGCAATTGAATTTTCCGGCCAAACAAGCAAGGAAATGAGCCTTTCGAGTCGAATGACGATGAGTAATATGGCTGCTGAAATTGGAGCGAAGTTCGCATTTTTCGAGCCGGACGAAAAGGTTTTTGGCTGTTTGAAGGAGAGGACAAAGGAAAGGTTCCATCCAATAAAAGCCGATGTGGATGCTTCCTATGAAAAAATATACGATGAAAACGTATCAACTTTAGAACCCCTGGTTGCTTTCCCTTTCTCTGTGGACAACGTAAAACCCATTTCAAAGATTGGTCCTATCAAGATCGATCAGGCTGTTTTGGGGTCCTGTACAAATGGTAGACTTGAAGACCTCAGAATAGCCGCTGAAGTGATTGGAAGGAGAAAGATTCATCCCCATGTAAGAATGTTGGTTATCCCTGCGTCGGCCCAGGTGTATCAAGATGCCATTCAGGAGGGGATATTGTCTAAACTCGTTGAGTCGGGAGCGATCATCTGCAACCCCAGTTGCGGGCCATGTATGGGAGCCCACATGGGACTGCTCGCCTCCGGCGAGGTGTGCATTGCCTCGATCAACAGAAACTTTAGGGGCAGAATGGGCAGTAATGAGGCTGAATTATACTTAGCTTCTCCAGCGACGGTGGCCGCTTCAGCAGTCAATGGTAAAATATCAGACCCGCGGGCATTTTAGGTAAGCGATGATGAGAATTTCAAGATTGAAAGGTCGCGTCTGGAAGTTTGGAGACAATATCGACACCGACGTAATTATTTCGGGTAAATATCTAAACTTAACGATGGATGAGATTAAGAACCATGTCTTAGAGGCAATCAGTAAAGGCTTCTCAAAAAATGTGAAGCCAGGGGAGATCATTGTTGCTGGCCGCAATTATGGTTGTGGATCGAGCAGAGAAACGGCGCCTGCTGCTCTGAAAGCCTTGGGTATCGGGGCTATCGTCGCAGAGTCCTTTGCTAGAATATTTTATAGAAATTCAATAGCGATTGGATTACCTGCAATCCTATGCCCTGGTATAACGAAAATCTTTAAGAACGGGGATGAAGCTGAAATTGACATGAAAAAGAGTCTGATCATTAATTTGACCTCGAAGGAATCCCTCAAGTTTCAACCGTTTCCAATGGAGATGGTAAAGGTTTTGGAAGGTGGAGGGATAGAACATCTGCTAAGACAGATGGTTGTCAAAGATCGAAAAAGGAGTGGGAAGAAACAAGTATCCAGAGGGTAAGAGTACATGGAATTCTCTGTTGTCGTTCTGCCTGGGGATGGGGTCGGACCAGAAGTCGTTGCTGAGGGATTAAAGGTTCTGAAGGCAATTGGAGAAACTTTTGGTCATGATTTCCAATTGAGCCATGGTTCCATTGGTGGGATCGCCTTCGATCAGGAGGGGGCTGCTCTCCCAGAAAGAACTCTGGAAATATGCAGGGCCTGTGATGCCATATTATTCGGGGCTGTGGGCGATCCTAAATATGAAGACCCAAAAGCGAAGGTTCGACCTGAACTAGGGTATGGACTCATAAGGTTACGGAAAGAATTGGGACTTTTTGCCAATTTGAGGCCCGTCAGACTTTTCTCTGCACTCGTTAATTCTACGAACCTGAAACCAGAAGTTGTTGAAGGAGTGGACTTCGTTATCGTTCGTGAACTAACAGGAGGGCTTTACTTTTCTGAGCCTAAAGGAATCCGGCAGACTTCTGAGGGGAGGGAAGCGATTGATACGCTCATCTATTCTGAAAAAGAAATCAAACGTATTGTTAGAGTAGGTTTTGAATTAGCTCGAACCCGGCAAAGGAAATTGACATCCGTTGATAAATTTCAAATCCTTAGATCCTCTGACCTTTGGCGTGAAATTGCCAGCGAACTTGCTCTTGAATATCCAGATGTACAACTCGAACACATGCATGTGGATGCTTGTGGAATGCGGATCATACAACGGCCTGTTGAGTTTGATGTGATTGTCACCGAAAACTTGTTTGGAGATATTCTGAGTGATGTGGCGTCGATGTTGGCTGGTTCTATGGGGATGATGCCTTCCGCCAGTCTAGCCGGAATACCTCAAAAAGGCGCAAGATTGTTTGGTCTTTATGAACCCATCCATGGAAGTTCACCCAATCGAGCCAAATTAGATATGGCTAATCCTATCGCTACTATTTTGAGTGTCGCGATGATGTTGCGCCACTCATTCGGGCTTACAACAGAGGCAAAAATTGTTGAGGACGCTGTTGATGAAGTCCTCAAGGAAGGTTATCGAACTTATGACATTATGAGCGAAGGTAAGATGAAGGCAGGCACCAAATTCATCGGGGACTTGATTGCAGAAAAGACAAGACGCTTGTCCAAATTAGAATCGCCAGCTCAATAAGGAGTAGGCCTTCGGCAAACAAGGTGATCCTCACCAGGTCTTTCATAGATGACCCTTTAAGGCTAATGGAGGAGCATCTCATTTTTTTCCACTTCCCGAGAACATTTTGGAAACATGGAAGTTTAGAAATTATAAATGATTTTGAAGGGCTGTCCGTCTTTACGAGATGAATCGATTGGTCCTCATTTTAGCAGCTGGGTTTGGAGCGGGCTACACTCCGATGGCTCCAGGGACCGCTGGGACCCTGGTGGCTATCCCCATCTTTCTCATTCTCTCTTTGATTCCCTCTCCTCTTTATGAACTGACGATCCTCGCCTTTTTCTTTCTTGCAAGCTGGATTGCAGGCGAAGCTCAGAACGTCTGGGGAAGGAGGGACCATCCGAGGATTGTCATCGATGAGATCATGGGTTACCTGATCACCATGCTCTGGTTACCCAAGACGATCTTTTTCATCATGCTCGGATTCTTCCTCTTCCGTTTTTTTGATATTGTCAAACCTCCTCCTATTGGCCTTATGGAAAAAGCAAGGGGAGGATATGGGGTGGTCCTGGATGATGTTGTGGCAGGAGTCTATGCCAACATCGTTCTGCAACTTGTGCGCCTATTCATCAAATCCCCCCTCTCCCCCCTTTACTAAAGGGGGTTGGCGGGATTATTATCCCTGGGGAGACCAAGGGGATGTGACTATGAAATTAGAAAAGGCCATCGGCAATCTTTTGAGACGGAAAGGCTGGACGGTATCTCTTGCAGAATCTTGTACCGGAGGGTTGGTTTGTGATCGCATCACAGATATTTCAGGGAGTTCCGATTATTTTATGGGGGGAATGGTCAACTACAGTAACCAATCGAAGGCAGAGCATCTGGGCATTCCGTTGGATCTTATTAAGAGGTATGGAGCTGTGAGTCCACAGGTGGCAAGAAGAATGGCCCAAGGGGTTCGCAAAGCTTTTCACACGACTTTCGGATTGTCCACAACAGGTGTGGCAGGGCCTACCGGAGGAACACGGAGGTCTCCCATTGGAAGAGTTTTTATCGGGATCTCTGACGGGAAAAGGACATGGGTGAAGAAAGAGGACTTGAAAGGGAGTCGTAGAGAAATCAAAAAAAAGGCGACAGAGGAGGCCTTGCAGCTTTTTTATGAGAGATTGATACTTCGACGGCGCCAAACCCCTGCCTTCAGGACGAGGTAAAAAGTGCCGCTCAGTATCAACCGTGCCTACCGACAGGCAGGCTGAGCAAACCCCGGGCTTCAGACCGGGGATGGTCGAAGGGTTGATTCCAGACATTCCTGAAATATCCCTGATTGTTATTTGTGAATCTTTTCTTCTTGAAATTTTACTCATTTGCCCCATAATAAGTAAATACATCTCCACAGGAAGGAGGAGGTATTAATGAAATTCGAGAGGTTCGAAGGATGTTGGACAGCCATGATCACACCTTTTAATCGAAAGGGAGAGGTTGATTTTGAGGGTTTGGAGAAGAACATTCAATTTCAGATAGCTAACGGAGCAAACCTTGTTCCTACCGGGACAACAGGTGAGTCTCCTACACTCGACTGGAGAGAGCATGATCGGGTGATCACGAAGACGGCAAAGCTGGCCAAGGGGAAGGTCTTTGTCATAGCAGGAACAGGCTCGAACTCAACAAAAGAATCTTTCAGAGGGACAAAACATGCCGTTGAGGTTGGAGCCCAGGGAGCCCTGCTTGTGGATTGTTACTATAATGGACCCTCTTCCCTTGAGCTGCGAACTGAATATTATGAGGTGATTGCAAAGGCATTCCGAAAAGCCTTCATCATGCCTTATGTCATCCCTGGGAGGACAGGGACGAAGTTGGAAGTCGAGGACCTGGCCATCCTCCATCGGAAATTTAAGAATGTGCGGTCTGTGAAGGAGGCCACCGGAGATCTCGATCGGATGGCCAAGACGAGAACGCTATGTGGGGAGGACTTCGATATTCTCTCCGGCGATGATGATAAGACCTACGATATGATGACCAGACCGGACATTCGTTCATCAGGAGTAGTTTCGGTGATGTCGAATATTGTTCCGGGACCCATTGGAGAGATGGTCAAAGCGATCCGAAATGGAGATGCGGGGAAAGCCAATCGTCTTAAGGATGTCCTCGATCCTCTCTTCAAAGTGGTAACGGTCAATACGATGGAGTCCTATGAAGGATTCGAGGTTCCTGCAAAATTCAGAAACCCCTTGGCGATCAAAACGATGATGAAAGGCCTTGGATTACCCTCTGGGCCCTGTCGTCAACCCTTGGGAAAGATGACGCCCAAAGGGGTAGAGGTCGTTCGAA
>Ga0209427_10002229_pt1 | contig 22762 bp, 20 predicted proteins | sample DeeMarSWOR136_30_FD_187465 | JGI IMG/M metagenome (GOLD analysis project Ga0209427, IMG submission 187465) | Marine sediment microbial communities from White Oak River estuary, North Carolina - WOR-1-36_30 (SPAdes) (version 2) | ecosystem: Environmental > Aquatic > Marine > Intertidal zone >...
TTCGTCATATATCCCAGCATCGGAAAGTAGTTGAATACATTACTAAAAGAGCCTATACTGATACCGAGAGGGATGATGACAACCATCAGGATTCTTCTTGCCGATGACCACGTGGTAGTAAGACAGGGTACTCGTCAACTGCTAGAGCGAGAGCCGGACTTTGAGATTGTTGGCGAAGCAGGCGACGGTGAAGAGGTTGTGCATCTGGCTCTTAAGCTTAAGCCTGACGTAGTGATTATGGACGTGGCTATGCCCAAGGTTAGCGGCATTGAGGCTACCAAACAAATCAAGGCGGTTTTATCGGCGACCACTGTCCTTGTCCTAACTGGCTATGATTATGATGAGTACATTTTCAGCATGTTAGAAGCCGGGGCGGCTGGTTATCTACTGAAGAATACAAGTGGTGACGAGCTGATTGGTGCTATTCGTGCCGTCTATACCGGGGAACCGATAATGCACCCCGCAGTACTTAGTAAAATTATGAAGCGGTTAAAGACTCCAGCCACTGAACCTATGGTAAGCCAGCCAGAACAGCCTTTAAGCGAGCGGGAGACGGAGGTGCTCGAGATGGCTGCCCGGGGCATGAGCAACAAGGGTATTGGTAATGCCCTGTCCATCAGTGAGCGCACCGTTCAGGTCCATATGAGGAGCATCTTTAATAAGTTGGGAGTTGGCTCTCGTTCTGAGGCAATAATCTACGGATTGAAAAGGGGATGGTTCAGCATTGAAGACCTTCCCTGAGAAGCCAGTAATTCTCTGGGTACCGCGATGAGACTTATAAAAAGCCGTCTATTTTGGGTTGTCATCGCTGTCTTTGTTACTGCCTCCATACTCCACTACAGTGAACTAGTAGGTGTACCGGGCACCGTCTATCCCAGTCTCCACTTCGGTTTCACGAGGCACAGTCTTGACCGTATTCTCTTCTTCATAGCGATAATCCCCGCTACCTTACTTTTCCGGCGCAAGGGTGCTTTTATTACTGCTTTTAGTGCCCTGGCCGTTATGCTGCCCCGGGCTATCCTTATCTCACCCTTCCCAAGGGACGCTATTGTGGAGACCATCGCCATAACTGCCATAAGTTTAACCGCTGCCTGGGGAATCTGGGGTCGCGCTGAGGAAAAGGACAGGACAGAAGCTGCTCTAGCCAAATTGGAGGAGTCGCATCAGATGCTTCAGCATTATGTCCAATCGGTAAAGAAAAACGAAAGGCGCCAGACGATACTCAATACCATCTCCAGAATTCTCGGGGAGTCCCTTGAGCTTGAGAGCATTTTGAGGAAGGCGATCCACTTGGTATCTGAGTTAGCCGAAGTGGATGTAGCCCTAATATTCTCTTTGGATGAAGAAAAACCAGAACTTAAGCTTGTTGCCTATGAGGGAGTATCGGATAGCTTTGCTCAGGCGGTAGACGGAGTAAGAGTGGGGGAAGGAATTTATGGAGAGGTAGCCAGGACATGCCAGCCCCTGATTGTAGATGCGACCCCTGATGACCCAAGATTTACCCTCCCTGAGGTTAGCAAAATGGGCATCCAGTCCCAGCTTATCGTGCCCATGATGCTTAAAGACCGTATGAGGGGAGTGCTTTGTGTGGCAATGCGCCGCCCCAGGGAGTTTCCTGTAGAGGACATGGAACTGCTGACTGCTGTTGGTACTCAAATTGCCACCGCCATCGAAAATGCCCTCCTCTATGAAAAAGAACGCCTGGTGGCACAGCAACTGGCTTCATCGGAGCGAAACTACCGGCGACTTTTTGAAAATGCTAGCGACGCTATCTGGGTTCATGACCTAGAGGGTAATATCACGGCGACTAATGAGGCAGCCAGCCGGCTGTTCGGCTACACCACAGAGGAACTGAAGAAAATGAACGTGAGAAGTTTTCTCTCGGAGGAAAGCTTGGCTCTAATCGGTCAAATCCGACGCCAGTTACTGGAAAAGCAGCCGGTGGAACAACCATACGAGCAACGCTTACTTAGGAAGGACGGAACAGAGGCAATCCTTAAAGTCTCTACCAGCGTTGTCAGTGAGAACAGAAGCCCCATTGGTTTTCAGCATATAGCCAGGGATGTCACCGAGGAGAAAAAGGCAGAGGAGATGCTCACCAAGATTATTGATGGTTCCCCAGTACCGACGTTTGCCATCAATAAGCAGCACAGGATCACCCACTGGAATACAGCACTCGAATCTATGACGGGTATTAAGAAAGAGCGTGCCATCGGCACCGATGAACAGTGGCGTGCTTTCTATCTCGAGAAGAGACCGATTATGGCTGACCTAATAGTCGATGGAGCCTCAGCGGATGTAGTTGCATCGTATTATCACGATAAATACAAAATATCCAGCTTGATTGAGGGTGCCTACGAGGCTGAGGATTTCTTCCCGGCGATTGGGGAGGATGGTGAGTGGCTCCACTTTACGGCAAGTCCGATTAAAGATAGTAGTGGCGAAACAATCGGGGCGATAGAAACCCTACGTGATGTAACCGAACAGAGGAGAATGCAGGATAGCCTACGCTATTATCTCAGCGAGATTACCAAGGTGCAGGAAGAGGAACGGAAGCGTATTGCCCGTGAGCTTCATGATGATACCAGCCAAGCTCTCTTTGCCCTATCCCGCCAGTTAGACAATTTCACCCGTAGCAATACAAAACTAACTACCGATACCGTAACATTCCTCAAGAACCTGCGAGAGCAGGTCAATACTACCTTAGAAGGAATGCGCCGCTTTACGCAAGAGCTACGTCCACCCATGTTAGATGACCTGGGTCTACTGGCCACACTGCGGTGGGAGGTTAGTGACTTCGAAAAACGCTCCGGGACAAAAGCAGACCTGATAGTTAAAGGCAATGAGAGGCGCTTTGCAACGGAGGTTGAACTACTGACCTTCCGCATTATCCAGGAGGCTTTAAGGAATGTCGAGAAGCATGCCGAAGCTTCAAAGGTCGAAGTGAAAATAGAATTTGGTGAGGGTAAAACCGGAATTTTGGTTGCTGATGATGGCAAAGGGTTTGACCCTGGAGAGAGTCTTGCAGACTTACCTCGCCTTGGTAAACTTGGTCTAGCTGGAATGGAAGAGAGAGTGCGCCTGCTCAATGGCCGCATCAAAATCGAGTCTGTGCTGGGCAAGGGTACCAGAGTGGTAGTGGAATTACCGCTATAAGCAACATATGTTCAAGAAAGGTACTAAACAGTTGCTTATTTAGTTCAATACAATGGATATCCCATAGCTAAACCAGTCAAAACCACCCTTAATTCATGATCGAGTCAGAGTATCAACCTTCCTCCCTAAATCCTGCTTTTTACTTGCCCCGGTGTTGATTTACTTGCCTCACTCCCTCGTAAAGTGTCTAGCAGGCAAGTTTTGAGGTTGATACACTGAATATTCTTTACCGAATCAGGGTGTCACTTTTCGATAAAGATAAAGCCACCCTTCATTAAAGGGTGGCTTTATGTAGGCGTGATTTAGCTATGAGCTATGTCGTTCTGGTAGGCCATGCAGGTCTCGAACCTGCGACACCCTGATTAAAAGTAAGAAGCGTAATATTCCACCTCGTAACAAGAAATAGCTTCTAGCGCTTTCAAGTTCCGTATTTACGCCTGTTCTATACTTCCATATATCATCCAATAATGTCTAGTGCCAATGAGTTTGTCGGCAAAATGTCGGCATAATAACTCTTTCCAGAGTTTTGCCTTGTCATGAAGGGATCAAACAATCCGACGGAATATGTGAACGGTCACCACCGCTAAACAATCCTGACGGTCGTATGATCTCGCTTGTCTTGGATAACTCAGTTGTTCAAGAAACTAGTTTGTTAAGTCATTCTTACCTTAGTACGTTCGGGCTTCTATTCTATCAACACAACCTGAATCTCGTGAGGTAGTTTGAGTGCCTTCAGCATGCCGACAGTCTTTTGAGAATATGGCGAACCGTAAATTACTATAAGAATCATCATCGCTAAGTCCTTTCCCTTTTTCATAGCCATAATACTAGAAAGAGAACACTTCCCTAGTCCTACCCGATATTGTCCAGCCTCTCTAACTCCACGGATGGTATAGCCTCCTTTATTACGGCAGCTGCCTCCGCACCAATTGACTCCGCCGCCTTTAAGACACCCTCAGCCGCTTCAGCCGCTGCTGATTCCTCCGATACACCGGCCTGTCCGGCTATTTCTTTAGCCGTCTCTATAGTCTTGGCAGCGGCAGTCGCTAGGTCGCCATGAGCTTCGGCGGTCCCCTGAATGATACCCTGGCTTGCCCCTAGTATAGCGTCATGCGGGTCTGCCCCAGCTCGTGTGGAAGCTTCTACCACCCCTGTGACGACTGCAGATGCCACCTGCCCGACATCCACAGGTTTATAGTCGGCGACATGGACAGCACCGCGCGCCATCTGCCGCGAAATCTCAGCCCCGTGTACCTTCACCTCTGCCTCCTTACCCTTCAATACTCCATTCAGGCCATTCTCTAGAGACCTGGCAATTCTCCCAGTAACCCGGCGACCACGCATGGCAGCCATGGTAGCCACCCGGCCAATCTCCGCAATCTGATAGGCGGTAACACCGAAGGCGGCATCCAGCCCCACCGGCATTTTTCTTAAATTACCAAAGGGGAAATTGGCGGCAAGATTAAAAGCTGGTACAGAGCTCATGGGTCGGGACAGCTCCCGTGTCCGAAACATCAACGATTCCAGCATAACTTCACGGCTCACCTCACCCTCCTCGCGCATCCTGGCCAGTATTGTTAGGGTAATAAGACCCATGATGAAAGCGATACCAAACAGGAAGTCAAAACCTGCCATATTAACAAATGGAAGTTGAGTGGAACCGGCTGGAGCAATCCAGGTCAGCGTCAGATTAAATTGACGCGAGCCGAAAAAGATGGCGAGGAACCCCCCAACTAGAGGCCCCAGCCCAGCTCCCAAATTGGTAGCCAGGGATGAAGTTGCCAGATAAGAGGTTGCCTCTCCTTTAGGTGCCATCTTGAGGCCGATAGTACCTACGGTAAGGGTTACCCCGGCGTTGGCAATACCAGCGAAGATATGCAGGATGAATAACAGGGGCATGGTGAGAAAGTGTCTTTCCGGCATGGTGGTGAATATCCACCCCATAATGACAAGCAGATAGAGCGAGGCGCATATGGACAGGACTACCTTGTTGCCAAAACGGTCGACGAAATTGCCCCACACCCGCAGAAACAGTATGTTAAAGGCATGCCCTATGACGCTGAGGACAATGACCCATGTCAGTGACAAACCGAGCCGCTGTAGCATGTAGACGGCGAAGAATGGAACCGCCAGATTAAGGGCAAAGTTCCACGAGAACAGGAACTGTATCAGTCGCCTGAAGTTTCCGTCCTTCAGGGGCATCATAACCATCTGCCAGAGGGAAGGTTGGGATTCGGTTACCGGTTGCATTAACGGCTCGGGCATGCGCGACATGAAGATGGGACCTAAGAGTCCCAGTGACAAGGCCCCAAACAGCAGCACGTAAGTATAGCCAAATATAGCGCTTCCCGCCGCCGCGTGATTTTGCCAGTAATCCACAAAAAGAGCAGCTGCCATGCTGAAGGCGACACCTGTTATGGTAGCGAAGACCAGTCGCCTAGAAAAGAACCTGCCCAATATTGGCTGGGGAACTAGGTCACGAATCCAGCCATTCCAGGCCGCATTAGTCGAGGCGTGGAAGAGACCACGGATGGCCATCAGGGCCAGCAGCAGTGATATCGCTCTCCCGCCGGGAACAGCTATGAAGGTCGGGATGAGGGCAATCGGTACCCAGAATGACTGGGCGATAAACCAACTGATTACCGCCATCGCCTTACGCTGCCTGAATTTCTCCACCAGGGAGATAGCGGGTAGCTGCAGGATTTGCATCAGAAATGGGAGCGCCGCCAGAACACCGATGTGCAGGCTATCAGCACCCAGCGCCAGGGCATAGGCTGCCAAGAAGCCGCTGGTGGTAATACTGTTAAATCCCAGGGACACTGTCCCCTCAAGGGTTAGCCAACGCAGGCCGGAGGTTAACTCCGACTCGCAAATAGTGGGTTTAGGCTGGAAAATATGGGGTAATTTCACGAAAACTGGACCTCAGGTTCAGGTTACGGCTATCAGCTTCTACTTCTTTTATCAAAATGGCTAGATATATAGCTAATCACACTAATGCTATTCAGTTTTTGGCTGTTGCTTCCTACGCTTCCATCCCAGCATCACTAATAGCTCACCTACTTCAGCATCACTTATCTCGTTCTTAAGGGGCATATCGGGGTGGATTTTATACTTATTCTGTCGGCCGACCTTGTTTTTTGAGATATACCCCGCTTCATCAAGGTCCATGATGATGCGGTGGGCCGTCCTCTCGGTCACCCCAATAGTGTCTCCAACCTCTCGGGCAGTAAGATTCGGGTGTTTGGCAATAGTCGCTAATATCAGGCCGTGATTCGTAATAAATGCCCACTCTCCCATTATAATCCTCCTTGCAAAGCCAGATTGAAAAAGCCTAAAAAACTACTTGACAAATTTCGAAATTTAGTTATAATAAAATTCTAGAAATATATTACTAGTATTATATATGTTGTAATATGTTACCAGAAATATAGTGAAAAATCAAGCCCTAAGACAGGTAGTTAACGACAGAAGGTAAAAAACTGTGGAAGACTAGCTAGAAGTAGTGAGCGATGTATTTACGGTTTAGGAGGAATGCCGAGATTAAGAAACTGCCCGAATCGGTGCAGAACTATCTGAGGCGTCAATTTATGCTCAAGAGAGAGTATATCGAGAAACTCAGGTGTTTTGAAATGGACGGACTCTTTCGTGAACAGCCAGTAAGGCGGATTCGTGTCTTCAGTCCGGCTCTGGCTAAAAAGAATCACCTGACGATTCGTACTAATTCAGATTTAGAGCTCCATCCAGAGATGCTAGTCTTCGAGGGGCATATTGATGCCGAGGATAAAATCTACTTTGCTGACCGTCGGACAGCGGTAAGAAAGATAGGAGATACACAGACCGGATCCAGCTGGTTACCAGGATTAGGCCTAACCCGCCGTAACAAAACTAAGGGAAACAGGAGCGAATAGAAGAAGTGAACCCATCAGCCAGGGCTATAAAAAGCCAGTCAGCATTCAGCCGTAGGGAAGAACAGGCCGGTGAAACACACAGCGGGGGTGTTGCCGAAGAGGAACCTCCTGGCGAAACTGGTACTCTCAGCAGTTTTGACGAGGAACCCCCGGGTAGAATTGCCACCAATAGATACAGGCTTTTCAGTCGCGTACCGGATAGCACCTGGGATGACTGGAGGTGGCATTTTCGTAACCGCATAACGACAGTTAATGAACTGGCAAACTTTATTCTGCTATCAAGCGAAGAGCAGTCGCAGCTCAAGATGGTGACTCTGAAGTACCCTCTTTCGATTACCCCTTACTATCTCTCACTGATAAATCTAGATGACCCTGACGACCCGATTAAAAAACAGGCGATTCCCTCTATCCTGGAGATAACGATGGGCATGGTGGGGCGGGAAGACCCCCTTGATGAAAAGGGAGACTCGGTCGTTCCCGGGCTGGTTCACCGATATCCCGACCGGGTCTTAATGGTGCTGACCGATATATGCCCAATGTTCTGCCGCCACTGTACCCGCAAGCGGGAGTGGCGACGTGGCGGCTGGGTGCGGTCTCCAGCTGAGGTCGAAGCCATGCTCGATTATATCCGCCAGCATAAAGCTATTCGGGATGTCATCATCTCCGGCGGCGACCCGTTAACCCTTGCCACGCCTCGCCTGGAGGGGGTCATCTCCAGAATTAGGGCTATAAAACATGTTGAAATCATTCGTATCGGTACCAGGTTCCCTGTGGTGCTGCCGCAGCGTATCGACCATGAGTTGTGCAGCATGCTGTCGCGCTACAGCCCGATATGGCTTAATACGCACTTTAACCACTACCACGAGATTACCCCAGAGGCCACCGCCGCCTGCGACCGGTTGCTCCGTAGCGGGGTCCCGGTGAATAATCAGTCGGTGCTCTTACGTGGGGTGAATGATACTGTGGCTGAGCAGATGAGGCTGTGCCGCGGGTTACTCAGGATTAAGGTGCGCCCCTACTATCTGTTCCAATGCGACGAGGTGCAGGGTACCGAGCACCTGCGTACCCAGGTGGAGACTGGAGTGAGCATTATTGAGGGGCTGCGTGGACATACCTCGGGGCTGGCGGTACCTACCTTCGTGGTAGACCTGCCTCAGGGGGGTGGCAAGGTGCCCCTGCAACCGAATTACGTTGTCGCCAAGAAGAGAGGGGAACTGGTGCTCCGGAATTACGAGGGAAATCTCTTTCGCTACCGAAATCCGAGAGTGCTAGTAGAGCTAGAGCCGGCGCCGGAATCATTAGGTGACTTGAGTAATTCCGAAGCCGACCTGCTGGTAGAAACGGGGGTCTAAGATAAGGAGTAAGTGATGCTTATCGGTCTAGCCTACGATCTTAAAGAAACTGTTCTTCTTGAGGTAGATAGTCCTGAAGATGCCCTGGAGGAGTATGACTCTAGCGAAACGGTTGAGCTTATTGGTGCGGCACTCAGATCAGCCGGTCATTCGGTAGTCAAACTGGGTGGGGGAGTGGAGTTTCTGCTCAATATTCTTCGGGAAAGGGTTGACTTGGTCTTTAACATTGCCGAGGGGCGGGGTAATTACCGCAGTCGGGAGGCCCAGGTACCCTCCGTACTGGAGATGCTAGACATACCCTACTCTGGCTCTAGCCCGCAGTGCTTGGCAATCTGTCTCGATAAGCCTTTGACGAAGCAATTGGTTAAAGCTGCGGGGGTCTCGACTCCGGCCTGGCATATTATCGATACCACGGAGCAACTCTCGGTGGTGTCCTGGCACGGACTGGCTTACCCAGCGATTATCAAACCGGCTTATGAAGGCTCGAGTAAGGGCATTCGGGTTAGCTCGCTGGTAAGTAGTCCAGAAGAAGCCACTGAGGTGGCGAGCCAACTCCTTAAGTGCTACCAGCAACCGATGATGGTGGAGGAGTTCATTCCCGGCGACGAGGTCACCGTGGGTATAATCGGGAACAGGCCAGCTACGGTGCTGGGCATGATGAGGATACTCCCTAAGAGTAAGGCAGACTACTTCCTCTATACACTTGAGGTAAAACGTGACTACTTGAATTTGGTCGACTACGAGTGTCCGGCCTGTCTCGAAGAGAAGGTTCTGGCAGAGATAGCTGCCGCCAGTCTAAAAGCCTTTACGGCACTGGGGTGTCGTGACTTTGCCCGGCTGGACTTCAGGGTTAGCCCTGAGGGAACAGTCCATTTTTTGGAGATAAACCCTCTCCCCGGACTGGGCACCTACAGTGACCTGGTTATCATGGCGCTCAAGCTAGGCTGGCGTTACGAAGATCTTATCGACGCCGTACTCAGTGCGGCGGTAAAGAGATATCCGCAGCGGGCGCTGGCTCGGTGACGAGTATGATGTCACGGGAACGTATTGCCGTAGTCTATAATGAACCTTGCCCCTCGCGCTACGATAATGCCGGGGAAGAGTCGGCCGTGATGGGCGTTCTGGAGTCGGTTGAAGCCGTCTATGGTGCCCTACTAAAGCTGGGTTATGATGTCTTTAAGCTTCCATTGCCATTACCTATTGAGGAAGCTAAAGAGAAGCTCAGGTCCTTAGAGGTAGACCTGGTTTTCAATCTCTTCGAGGGATTCTGTGGCCAGCCGGAGACTGAAGGTCTGGTGCCGGAGGTTCTAGACCGGCTCGGCGTGTCCTATACCGGCTGTCCGGCTACAGCGCTAAAAATGGCCCTGGATAAGGTAGCGAGCAAGCGAGCCATGAGAGCGGCGGGAATTCCAACTCCCGATTTTCAGGTGCTTATCCCAGGGACGCTCTCCCGGTTTAACCTTTGTTATCCCTGCATCGTAAAGCCCCGAAATGAGGATGCGAGCCACGGTCTATCTCAAGGGAGCGTGGTAAGTGACTTTACGGCGCTGGCAAGACAGGTAACCAAGGTGTGCCAGCTTTACGGTGGGGAAGCACTGGTCGAGGAGTTTATTGATGGTCGGGAGTTCAATGCCACCGTTCTCGGGAACGGCCGGGGCACCGTGCTACCGGTATCAGAAATCGTTTATTCCCTACCGCCGGGCATGCCGCGGATTCTTACCTTCGCCGCCAAATGGGAACTGGGGAGCCCGTACTTTTCGGGGACAAAAAATACCTGTCCCGCTCAAGTTCCACTGGCTACCCGGCAGCGTGCTGCCGAAACAGCCCTCAGGGCATTCCGGCTGCTAGGCTCTCGGGGATATGCCAGGGTGGACATACGTTTAGATAGAGAGAGGAAGTTTAACGTTATTGAGGTAAATCCAAACCCCGATATCTCACCCGGTGCCGGAGCTGTACTCCAGGCTGAAGCCGCCGGGATGAGCTACCCCCAGTTTATCGAGAAGATTACCGAGCTTAGCCGGGAGAAGAATTAGCCTTGACCGTCAGGATACGACCCATGACCCGTGATGATAAGCCGAAGGTAGTGAGGCTGCTTCGCACTCTTCCAGAGTTTGAGCCGGCTGAAATTGCGGTTGCGGAGGAGGTTATTGATAGCCATCTCGATAACCCGTCGGGGTCAGGCTATCACATCCAGGTGGCGGAGGTAGACTCGGCGGTAGTTAGCTATATCTGCTACGGACCGGCTCCTCTGACCGAAGGTACCTGGAATATATACTGGGTGGCAGTCTCTGCCAAGGAGCAGGGTAAGGGTATCGGTAGCGCCCTGATGAGCTTCGCTGAAGATGAGATAAGAAGAGCTGAGGGAAGGCTTATCATCATCGAGACATCATCCAAACCGGGATATGAAAAAACAAGGCGCTTCTATCTCGACCAGGGTTATGAGATAGTCGGCCGTATCCCTGAGTTCTATGCCCTCAGGGATGATAAGCTCATTCTGCATAAGCGATTAGGATAACGCCCGAAGCACTGTGCTAGAATAGGCTAGATAACCGATAGCCCCCAAAAAGACGGCGAGATAAGGGTATGTTCCGAATTCGCAGAGTTTATGACGATGTGACTCCACTGAACAGGGAAGCAATTAGCCAGGTTCAGGAAATCCTGCGCACCCAGTTTCCAGGTTTGTCCCAAAGGGACATTGGCAAACTACCCAAACAATTGCGGAATCCTTTAAAGTATCGCTTCCGCGCCATTCTCTTTGTGGCTGAGGATTCGAAGGATAAGGTAAGAGGGTTTGCCCTCCTCTTTCACGAGCCAATTCTCAATTTTGGCTACCTTGATTTTATCTCAGCCGCCGAACGGGAAATCGGGAGGGGTATCGGTAGCGCCCTCTACGAGAGGGTTCGGGAGGAAGCCTTCTTTTTGAAGACGGTCGGGCTCTTCTATGAGTGTCTGCCGGATGACCCTAAACTGTCGAGCAACCCTGAAATAAGAAAGCAGAATGCCGCCCGACTGCGTTTCTATGAAAGATACGGTGCCCGGCCCATTGCCAATACCGCCTACGAAACGCCATTAGAACGCAGGGGTGACAATCCTCCCTACCTCGTTTATGACGACCTGGGACAGGCAAGGCCTCTAGGGCGAGACGAGGCACGGGCCATTGTCCGGGCGATTCTGGAACGAAAATACCAAGGCATCTGCCCTCCGAACTACGTTGAGATGGTGATCGAATCGTTTCGGCACGACCCGGTAAAACTCAGAAAACCAAGGTATATTGGAAAGAGGCCTCCGATACCGGTCAAGGTCTCTATCCCGCTCGACAAGCGCATCAGGCTGGTCATTAACGACCGCCACGCTATCCATCACGTCGAAGAGCGCGGCTATGTCGAATCCCCGGTCAGGATAGACTCGATTCTGGAGGAGCTTGAGCCCACCAGCCTGTTTCACAAGGTTAGACCGCGGCACTTTGCCGAAAAGCGTATCAAGGCCGTCCACCGCAGCCAGTTCGTTGACTACTTAAAGAAAGTCTGCGCCAGCCTTGATCCGGATAAGTCCGTTTACCCCTATGTCTTTCCGATTCGTAATGTTGCCCGTCCTCCCAAGGAGCTTTCCGTCCGGGCAGGCTATTACTGTATCGATACCTTCACCCCGATAAACCGGAATGCCTATCTGGCAGCTAAAAGGGCTGTGGACTGCACCCTGACCGCAGCCAAAGAGATTCTGGAGGGGTACCGTTTGGCCTACGCCCTGGTCAGACCGCCGGGACACCATGCCGAAAGGCGCGCCTTCGGCGGCTTCTGTTACTTCAACTCGGCAGCCGCGGCTAGCGAGTATTTGAGTGCCCAGGGTAAGGTTGCCATACTGGATATCGATTATCACCACGGCAACGGCCAGCAGAACATTTTCTACGACCGTTCCGACGTGCTGACCATCTCGATTCATGGCCACCCAAACTTCGCCTATCCCTATTTTAGCGGTTTTGAAGACGAAAAAGGCAGCAGTGCTGGCATGGGGTATAATGTCAATCTGCCTCTTCCTGAGCATGTTAGCAACGAACGTTACCTCAGGGTGTTGGATAGAACGCTGAGGCGGGTAGCCAGATTCCGGCCTAGATTTCTCATTGTTGACCTCGGCTTGGATACTGCGAAAGAAGACCCGACGGGTACCTGGAGCTTAGAGAGCGAGGATTTCCAGACTATGGGAAGGATGATCGGCTCGCTTCGCTTGCCGACCCTTGTCGTCCAGGAAGGGGGCTATGACACCAGAGTGCTCGGTATCAATGCCCGTCATTTTTTCCAAGGGCTCTGGGAGGGAGCTTATACCTCGCAGTAATTCCAGTGAAAGATAGAGCAGATAAGGAGAACTCCTAGATGGCCAATCTGACGTTAGGAAAAATAACATGTCCTGCATCGAACAAATGCTTAGGATGTGCAATCATCCTGTACAATGACATTTTCTCCAAAACAGATTGAACATTCCTGACTTCTGTGCCATTCCAAAAAATTAGACGAAAACTACGAAAACTCAGAATGTAACATGGCAAGGAGAAGGAAAAGATAGCCGTTGTGTACCGATGAAGACGAAGCTTTGGGAAGCAGCGAGTATTGGGTGTAGCTTCAGTATTGATGGCTTACCTCATTATGACTTCTTACCAGACAAGGCCGCTTATTCCAGTTTGCCTTCGATTTTAGCGGAGCCCGCAACCTCCAGCATCATCGTATCGTTTTCGAACCGGATCTGTTCAACATAGTTGTTGAGGCCCGGCCCTGAACTGAATTCCACTACTACAGTCTGCTTGCAAATGCAATTCAGTATGTTAATATTAGCGTACTCATGGTCAAGAAACAGACAAATCGATACATTGACGAAATCGTCCAGGAAATGGAAGACCTGCGAATACATGGGTACGGTGATTACTTAACTATTAAAGGGGGTAAAATCCGCTACCTAATGAAGGGATCTGGTTCCCCTATACTACTACTCCACGGCTTAGGTGGATTTCTGGAAACATGGTGGTATAACATCGCACCCTTAAGCAAACATTACCGCGTATATGCTATAGATTTACCAGGGCATGGACTATCGGATAGACCCAAAGATTGCTACACCGTTAGCCAATGTACAAAATTCCTGCTCGACATTATTGATGCACTGCAACTTGACACTTTCGCGCTAGTAGGACACTCGCTCGGGGGAGCAATAGCTATAAATACAACAGTAACAGCTTCCGAACGGGTAACAGACCTAATTCTAGTTGATAGTGCCGGTCTATCCGATGACGTCCCATTAGCTTTCAGGGTGACCACAGTTCCTTATTTGGGTGACATGGCTATGAAGGCAGCCTGGAAGCTATTATCTGAGCAGGCGGTCAAAAGACTTTTCCGTAATTCTAGCCTTGTTTCTAGAGATACTCTGGCCACGGTTCTAAAAGTGGCACAAGGCCCGGGTATAGATGCAGCCATGCTGAGAATACTGCGATATAACGTAGGGCTTATTAGAACACACAATGAATCTCTTATGCTTAACAAACTTCCACTGATCAAAGTACCTACTCTCCTATTGCATGGGAAAGAGGATAGAGTATTCAATGTAGATCATGCTACTCAAGCATATAAACTCATCCCTAATGCAAATATAGTGATATTTCCTCATTGCGGGCACAGCCCTCATATAGAAAAGCCTGCTGAATTTAACAACACAACAATCAATTTCCTGGACAATAGCAGCCATACATCGCCATAGCTTGTATAGCACCAATATGGTATGCATTTTGTAATGGAGGCTAAACATGACTCAACCAATACTCTATGAAATTATAGAAACAAGAAATAGGCCACAAGTGCAGAAAACAAAGCTAGATTTCTTAGGGACGTTTGAGGAAGCAAAAATAAGAGCTCAGGAAGAGGCTAGGAAAAACATAGGTGTTAGATATTCCGTATTCCGTTAAGGTGCTTTTGTTGCCGAATTTCAGGCCCACTATAGGACCATATTAAATGCCTAAAGTGTGGCGAGACAATCCCTATATAATGAATTATGATCTGTTCTAGTCGTACAATTCAAGTGGCAGCGGCTGGATTCGAACCAGCAAACAAGGGCTCATGATATGCTCCACATCCAAAACAGCCCTGTGTAAATTCGACGCGAACGTCCTCCTAAAGGTATGCGGATTACAGTTAACTCCAGCCCGTTCTTGAAGCCGATACAGCATGATCTGAATGCCTCTCAATCCTACTGCGCTATATTTCTGAAAATCCTCTAAAACCACTTGACAAATTCTAAAATATAGTTATAATTATATTCTAGAAATATGTTTCTAGTAATACATATGATGTAATATAATAGCAGATACAAAAATGAAAATCAGCTCCATAAAGTGTGTGGTGAATAAGATTGAAATGACATTTTCAAAACTAGCACTAGTGATAAGTACCTATTATGAAACTAGGAACCCTGTAGACATGGGAGGATGAAAATGAACAGAAAAAGAATCGCATCAGCGTTACTACTAGTAACTACGCTCTCTCTCGCTATTATCTTCACGACCGCCAGGCCAGTTTTTGCCGCATCGGTAACCTTGTCGCCAGATCAGGGCAAAACAGGGACAACAACTCATGTTAGCGGTGCTGGTTTTACAGCCTCAATTTCCTACACAGTCTATTTCGCTTACAACACTTCCCATGAAACGAGGACTAGCGGTACGGTTGCCACCGATGGCACCATTTCTCGCTTAATTACTGTTCCGGAAATACCAGCTGGGTCATACACTGTTAGAGTAGCCACATCCGCCGAATCTGCCAGCGATACTTTCACGGTAGAACCTCAGCTCGATCTCAGCAAAACTTCGGTTGTTGTCGGCGAACAGGTTACGATTAATGGCACCGGCTTTAGAGCCAGCCGAAGTGTCACAATCAAGTTTGATAATCGAACCGCCCAGACCACATCTACCAACTCTAAGGGTAGCTTTAGCGTGAAGTTCAGCATCCCGGAGAGTAGTTACGGTAGCCACGAGGTCACCGCTGACGACGGCACCAATCGGCTATCGATCAGCATATCTGTTAAGCAGTCGGCTACAATTTCCCCTAAGTCCGGGCCTGTCGATACTAAACTGAATGTTACCGGAACAGGGTTCAGGGACGACCGGCCAATAACCATTACTTTTGACGGTGACGAAGTTGATACCAGCCCTGCCTCTGTTGATACCGATGAGTATGGAAGCTTTACCGCTTCATTCCAAGTGCCCACCTGCGTTAACGGTACTGTAGAAATAGTGGCCAGTGATGGCAAATACACCGCCACCGCCGAATTCACCATTCGGGCCCACATCGCTCTTGACCCGGTCTCGGCTAATGTTGGGGATACTGTGAGTATTAACGGGAACGGGTTTCGCGCTAACCGGGTGATAATGCTGACCTTTGACAATGAGGAGGTCGGCAGTATACCAGCAACCATTCGCTCAGATAGTCTAGGCTGCTTTGAAGTTGACTTTACCGTTCCGCCGAGCACCAGTGGTATTCACGAAATAAGGGCGGATGACGACGCGGAGGTTGCCGAGGTTAATTGGACTACTCTGTCAACGATCAGCCTCAACCCGACCGGCGGGCCAATCAACGCCGAGGTCACAATAGAAGGTACCGGTTTCGGTAGCAATAGAGTCATGGCCATCGAATTTGACGATGACCACGTTAGGACCAGCGCCACTGATGCCAAGGGTAGTTTCACAACTCAGTTCGTGGTTCCGGAGCTTGAAAGCGGTGAATACAACGTCACCGCCAGCGACAGTGTAACTACTGCCGGTGCTGTTTTTACCGTTACTACCAGCATAGAAGTCGCGCCGGTAACCGGTCACGTTGGCACCACCATCACGGTAACTGGGACCGGTTTTGCCGGTGCCGTAACCGTTAAATATGACGAACTAGTCGTTGCTACTACTACCGCCGACACTAGCGGAGCGTTCGCCATTTCTTTTAATGCTCCCCAGAGCATACACGGTCATCACACCATCACGGTTAGTGGCGTGATTAATACTATCGAAGCTATTTTCACGATGGAATCAGACGCTCCGTCAACACCGACACTCCTGTTACCGGAAAACGGCGTAAGACAGGGTTCACGGCCATCATTTAGCTGGGGAGTAGTAAACGACCCTAGTGGTGTCACCTATACACTGCAGATCGCTACGGATGACAGTTTCAATACTCTACTGCTGGACAAGCCGGGGTTAACTCAGTTTCCATACAGGCTTAGCCACGAAGAAGCACTCAGATCAACTGACAGCGATGCTCCGTACTACTGGCGGGTGAAGGTGGTTGACGGCGCCTCAAATGAAAGTGCTTGGTCAACGCCGCGTTCTTTCTATGTCAGGTTTCTTCCGCAGTGGGCAATATACGTGATTATAGCGGCCGTTGCGGTGGCAATAAGTGTAGTGGCGACTCGAAGCTACTACCGGCGTAGGTAAGACAGATAGTTGGCAATCCCGAGGTGGGAAGCGGGACCTTAGGTTGAGATAATTCACAAAGGAGGTTTTGTTATGGCGATGGAGAGACGTAGAAGAGATAGAAGCTTAGTTCCCTGGAGGCCATTCCAAAACTTACAGGAGATGGAACGGCATTTTGACAACATCTTTAGTCGGCCGTTCTGGCCAATGAGGTGGAGGCATTTCCCTACAATTGAACCAATTTGGCTGCCAGCCATAGAGGTATTTGAGAAGGAGGATAAGTTCGTCGTGAAGGCTGACCTCCCAGGTATGAGACAAGAGGACATAAACGTCTCAGTTGTAGGTGATACATTGACTATAAAAGGTGAGAGAAAGTCCGAGACTGAGGTCAAGGAAGAGGACTATCATTGCTGTGAGCGCTCGTACGGTAGCTTCTCGCGTCTGATATCTCTCCCCTCTAACGTGGATTCCAAGAATATCGAGGCTAGTTATGAGGACGGAGTCCTAGAGATCATCCTTCCCAAAGCCCCGGAGGTTAAACCTAAGAAGGTCACAATAGCAACTAAGAAGAAAGAAGTAAAGTGAATTGATATAGCCTAAATAGCCTATGTTGTCTCGCTTCCCGAATGTTAGTCTAAGATGATTCGTAACCATAGAAAGTATGCCTAGTGAGGTGCCAATAGAGGAGCAATATTGACGAAGCCAAGATTGTACAAATTGGTTGTAACGGTATACTAACTATGATTGACAAACGTGCTAGGAAGCAAGACTTCTTGAAGGACAAATAATTCATTAAGATTCGAATAGAAGGGTAGTGAAATGGACAAAGACAAAGTTACTCAAACTGGGCCGGATGGGGCCAAAAAGACCGACAGAATACACGTGAAACCCCTTCCGGATATTCTGGACGAGATGGATGCAAACATTCGAGCTGCAGCTGAGGCGGCCAAGAGGGCAGAAGAGGCAGCCAAAGCAGCTAAGGGGGCTGCCGCCGCTGCTACCGCAGCTTCTAAAGAGGCACAAGGTGCTGCGGAGAAAGCAGCGGAGGAGGCTACGAGGCAATCTCGTGAAGCCCTGGCGGAGGCAGCTAAAAAAGCTAGGGAGGCAGCCGAGGAAGCTAAGCGGGCAGCCGATGAGGCTGCTGGGGAAGCAACCGAGAAGGCAAGGGAGATATCCGAAGAGGTGAAGGATCTGGCTCTCGAACTCGCCCTGGTGATCAGAAACGCAAATATACACAGCTCTGAAGCTTTTGTGAATGAGGTTGATGCTTTTAGGGATAAGTGGTCAAAGTAGGTTGAGAATTCTTTGCATTTCGAGAGATACGCATAGATGATGTTCAGATGGTTCACAGCAATGCTAACTAGGAGGAGGCATCTCCTAAGCCAATAATGTTGACTAAGTATTAAGTATAGATGGGTAAGAAAATAGAAAATTTTAGGAGGCAATAGAGAATGAACAAAAAGCTGTTAATAATAGGATTAGTCGCGCTATTGGTACCAGTAATTGCCTTCACAGGTTGTAAGGTTTCCATGCCTGGAGGTTCTGGAGGCCCGCCAATTGAGGTCAATGTTAATAATCAACAGGAAGGGATATGGTCTAGCGGTGAAGGTAAGGTAACAGTCACACCAGACATAGCTACCTTGAGTTTAGGTATTGAAGCTCAAGCAGCTACGATAAGTGATGCACAATCTGAGGCGCAGTCAGCTATGGACAGGGTGATGGATGCTCTAGACACTAACGGCGTTGCTGAGAAGGATATCCAAACCCAGTATTTCAACATATCACAGATAACCAGTTGGGATGACAAGAACCAACAGGAGATTGTAATTGGCTATAGAGTAACCAACACCGTGAGTGCAAAGATAAGAGATGTTACTAAGGCAGGAATTGTAATTGATGCCGTAGCCCTAGCTGGGGGCGACCTTACCCGTGTCAACTATATTAGTTTCTCCGTAGATGACCCTACGAGATACCATGATGAAGCTAGAGATAAGGCGATGGCTGATGCTAGGGGTAAAGCTGAACAACTGGCTAGTCTCGCAGAAGTCAAACTTGGCAAGCCGATATATATCTCGGAGAGCTCCTATTCCCCTCCAGTGTATAGAGAGGTACCTGTGGAGCCAGCAGCACCAACTCCCGCCACGTCAATTAGCCCTGGTGAAATGGAAATTACCCTTAATGTGCAGGTGGTATACTCAATCATAGACTAGCAGATTATTCACTGGTGAGATTAGCCTAAGTGAAGCAGTGATTCTGAGACCGGGTAAAGGATTTGGTATTGATATGAAACTTAAACTAGGGTTGGCACTACTACTGATATCCGTACTGGTATTGGGTATCGTAGGCTGTAGTAGTAAGATGTCTAGTGTAAACCTTGTTGCAACCATGCATGGCTGCGGTGGTAGCGGCGATGGTCCCGTCGATAGTGATGCCACCCAGCATTTTGATTTAGGGTGCGAAACTAATATCTGTAACCAAGGGAATGGGACAGCCAATGATGTAAGAGTGTTCGTCGATACATCAGTGACAAATGAGGGCTTACAGACGCTAGAATTGGAGCCGAGACAGAATCAGAAGCCCGTAATCCTGAAAAAAGGTGAATGTGAGACCTTCGCGGTTAATTGGGGATACGACTGCACCGGGATTTCCCACGACGAAGTTTACCAATCAGTCAATCAATATGTACTTCATGTCACTTGGATAGATAAAAACGGGAAGCAAGTCGCAAAGGTTCTTTGTGAGGGAGGTTCTAATTAAGCTCCTGAATACTCAGAAGTATTCAATCGTATTTACTTAGACTGGTTGCTACTGACTTCTGTTCAACCCTATTTCGTGAGGGGGTGGACTCAAACAAAGACCTCTAGGTTGTGGGATCGATTGTGTCGAATTATTCTATATTAGGTTCAGTGAGCAGAAATGAACGGATTTTGTTAATGCAAACGAGCATCATTTATTTCATCTTAGCTTCGAAGCCTACAAAGGGAGGTTAAACATGACTCAATCAACACCTTACGAGATTGTTGAAACAAGGAATAAGCCAAAGGCGGAGAAAAGAAAATTAGATTTCTCAGGTACGTTCGAGGAAGCCAAAATAAGGGCCAAGGAAGAGGCGAAGAAAAACATAGGTGTTCGGTATAGCGTATTCCGGGAGGGTGCCTTTGTTGCCGATTTTCAAGCCTACTACAGAACAACCGTGAAATGCCCCAAGTGTGGTGAAATAATACCCATAGAGTAAGCAATGACCCATTTTCTCATATCGCGATACTTGAAACACAAACAAGGCCCATTGACAGTCTGCGGGGTATCTATTACAATCAACTCCTCAGATAACGAGGCGTAAAGGAGGGAGTGCCTATCGAATCACGCATGAGTCACACATACACATACCGTGAACTATCCTATTTATACCTTCTCCACTATTCCTTACAAGGAGGTTCAAAGTGGCTAAGAACACAGGCGAAACACCTTCCGAAAAAGATACGGGATATGTTGACAGAATACATGCCAAGCCCCTTCCAGACATTCTTGATGAGATGGATGCTAATATCAGAGCCGCCGCTGAGGCCGCAAGGAGGGCAGAGGAAGCGGCTAAGGCAGCCAAAGGAGCTGCTGGTGATGCCACCAAGGCATCTGATGAAGCCGCCAAGCGGGCTGAAGAGGCGCGCCTAGCGGGTGAGAAGGCGGCAGCAGACGCTACTAAAGCTGCCAGCGAAGCCGCTGCCAGAGCTGAGGAGACAGCACGGGCAGCCAGGGAAGCAGCTGAGGAAGCTGCCCGGAAAGCTGAGGAGGCAGACAAGCGAGCTAAAGAAGCAGCTGAGGCATTCAGGCGTGCGGCTGAGCAGGCTGCCACTAAAGCTGATGAGGCAAGTAAAGTAGCAGTTGCTGCAGCTGATGCAGCCGTAAAGCAGGCTGAAGATGCGGCCGCGGAAGCCGCCAGAAGGGCTGAGGAGGCAGCCAGGGCAGCCAGAGATGCGGCTGAAGCAGCCACTAAAGCTTTAGATGAGGCGGCGAGAAGAGCCGAAGAGGCCGCCGCCAAAGCTGGTGGCAGAGCTGACGAGGCGATAAGGGCCGCTGAAGCAGCGACCAAGGCATCAGAAGCAGCTAGCCAGGCTGCCGCGGCTGCAACTAGAGAGGCACAAGAATCTGCCACACGTGCCGAGGCAGCTAGCCTAGCAGCACAAGAGGCTGCTGAAGGTGCCAGTGAAGCTGCTGAAGGAGCAGCCCAACGGGCTGAAGAGGCTGCCCTGAAAGCAGAGGAAACGGCTAGCGCCGCTAAGTATGCTGCTGAAGAAGCTACCAAAAAGGCAGAGGACGCAGACCTGGCAGCCAGGGAGTCGGCACTGGCGGCGTCCAGACTTGCTGAAGAGGCCGCCAGGAGAGCTGAGGAGGCAGCTTTATCAGCAAAAGCGGCGGTTGAAGCAGCTATCGAAGCTGCTAATGCTGCGACTAAATTAGCTGAAGAGAGCACTAAAGCTGCTAAGGATGCTACTGAAGCGGTCGCACTTAACCTTACCCCGGAAACCGCGCGGCAGGCTGACGAGGACGGTAGAAAAGCTAAGAGAGCGGCGGCATCCGCCTTCAGGGCCGCAGAAAAAACTACTAGGGAAGCTGAGCTTGCAGATACAGCAGGGGACACCGCTATTGCCGCCGCCGAAAAAGTATCAGGAACATTTGCTGAGAGAGTTGATGAGGCTGGTAGAGACGCCAAAGCTGCTGCTGAGACAGGATTTGAGGTGGCTGACAAGACTATTGGAGCAGCGGAAGAGGCTGATATTGCCGGGGATGATGCCATTGGCGCGGCAGTTAGAGGTATCGAGCAACTGATAGGCAAGGCGCAGAACGCCGCCAGACAGGCTAGCGAAGCAGGTGTGGTAGCTGTTGGTGAGGCAACAAGGCAGGCTGCAGAAGCAACTAAGGCGGCACAGGCAGCAACGAAGGCATCAGAAGCCGCCGAAGCTGGGGTGCGAAAGATCCGAGAGGAAGCTACTGCCGTCGCCCAAAAAACCGGGGAGGCAGTGGATAAGGCCGTTGAGACTTCAAGGGTGGCTAGCAGGCAAGCCGAGACAGCTCAGAAGGCCAGCGAAAGGGCCGAAGAAGCTGCTACGAAAGCTATCGAGGCATCCGAGAGTGCGGCAAAGGCATCTGAAGATTTAGCGGCTAAAGCGGCTGAGAAGGCTGAAGAAGCCGCCGCCAAATTTGACCTCGTGCCGAAAATCGTGAAGCAGGTACTTGGTTCTCGACAGTTCCTGCTTATTATCATACTGGCTGTCGTCGGGGCAATCTTTGCTGCCGTGGCCATTAGCGTCGGCATAAGTTATCTCGGCCCGTAGTATGTAGTAGCAGATCACATGCAAACTGGTCGAGCGTGGAAACGGTAGGTAGATAGTCTACCTACCGTTTTCAAATCATTTTGTTGGGCCGAGATTAGAAAACCCAGAAGCGTCACAACGCGATGGCCTATTTTGACCACTTATCCCTGAAAGCATCAATCTCATTTACAAAACCTTCATCATGATCACCCAATCGTTTCTTTTGTTTAATTCTATTTATCTTTAAGTAAGTCCAGTTCCCATTTCGGCCCCTTTTGGCTACCACACTTATACGTAGAATAATGGATCCTATCAATTACTCACGTTAGTCCTATGCGCTATAATGCTTCCGATCAATTCTCTCAACCTATGAGCCTATTCTCCTATTGCAATAGGACCATATCTCAGGCGTGAATTGCTAGAGATACTCTGCAGTCAAAAAGGAACCTTTTTATCTACAGCTAACAATGCAAGTTAATGTATAGTCCGCAGGGTGGTACGTGTTTCATTGTGAAGTTTTGGAGGACAGGACATTCCCTCACTACATACACTACCATGAGAAGGTGAGTCGTTACCTTTAGGCCGATTGCGTCCTTTTATTCAGGG
>Ga0209427_10002231_pt1 | contig 22756 bp, 20 predicted proteins | sample DeeMarSWOR136_30_FD_187465 | JGI IMG/M metagenome (GOLD analysis project Ga0209427, IMG submission 187465) | Marine sediment microbial communities from White Oak River estuary, North Carolina - WOR-1-36_30 (SPAdes) (version 2) | ecosystem: Environmental > Aquatic > Marine > Intertidal zone >...
TCCAGCCATCTCTAATCCCAACGACCTCGTATTCAATCTTCCTCGTCCTCCTGAGTCGATCATCCGAAGCCGTCTTTACCACCCACTTGATCGCCGGATTCAGCCCGGCGCAATCTCCACCACCTGTCAGAACTCCGATTCTCTTCCTTTCCATGTTTCTCTCCAAAACCGACTTAGCTTTGAGGACCGCTTTGCCATGAACCCGTTATGGTTTCAGCGGATCGCTTGAGGTTTGAAGATAAGACTTTTTTTCAACCTTCAGCCTCAAACCTTTAGCCTCTTGCAGAACGTGATTCGATCATTTCCAGGATGATAATAATCGGGAACTCTTGCTACCTCCTGAAACCCTTTCCGGAAGTAAAACTTCTGAGCCTTCTCATACAGAGGAATTGAAGCGGTATCAATGAGGATCATCCGCCCGTTCCTCTCCCTCACTGTTCCCTCCAAAAAGTCCAGAAGCTCCGAACCAATCCCCTGGCTCTGATATTTGGGGTCGACCACAATCCAATAAAGGTCAAAGGTTCCTTGGGTCATAGGTACAGGTCCATAACAAATGTAACCGATTGCCTGATCCTTAAAATCTACCACACAATCAATCTTGTAATCTTTTTGATCTGGGTTCTTGAGCACGATGTCGATCAGCTCCATGGCCACTGCGATCTCTTCGGAAGTGAACAGTCTGGTCTGGATCAGGATTGAATGCAACCTTTCCCTATCCTTCTGAACCAGTGACCGAATCATCATAAATATAATCCTACTTCAGGGGGTCTGAATTGTTTTTCTATAAATAACAATAACTTACTCGGCCAATATAATGGTTTCAATTGCCACTGTCAACCTGTAGAAAATAAATCTCTTGTTCACCCAGTTTGTCACGGTCCCATGGCATGAGGCTACGAGATTTGATGATTGGAGGGTCGGGTTTTTACATTTCCTTTAAGAACTTCCGAATTTCATATCGAAGCCAAATCAGTGGAGCCGGCGGGGGGATTTGAACCCTCGACCTAGTGATTACGAATCACTTGCTCTACCACTGAGCTACGCCGGCCTAACAATAGATTGTCTATTTTTCTATCATGTTTTAAAATGGTCGTCAATCTTCTCCTTGGAGGTCAGCGTTGAAAAGACTTCTTCTGTCCATCCTTATTACTTGCGGAATTCTGATTGTTCTCTTTACTCAAATTTCCCTGAGAGATCTGTATACTCTTTTAACAACCATGGACCCGCTTTGGGCCAGCTTGGGATGTGCAGGCTACTTCCTTGCCATTCTCTTTAGAGCCTTTCGATATAAATGGCTCATTTACTCTAAGGACATCTCCATCAATGAGCTTTTCAGGATCTCGGTATTCTATAATTTATCGCTCATGGTCCTCCCTTCTAAATTGGGTGAACTCTCCTATCCCTATTTTTTGAACAAGATCAGTGGGGTGAACCTCACGGAGGGTGTGGCGTCACTGATTGCCTCAAGGGTTTACGATTTTTTTGTTATCTTAGTAATCTTTCTTTTTGCCTCTACCGGTTTTCAAAGGCTTTTTAGGGTCAATATCCTTTTCATCATTTTGCTTTCGCTTCTTTTGATCGGCCTTGTCCTCCTCGCCTTCTTCCATATGAATCGGCTCCTAAGGTTCGTCTCAATGGTTATAGACAAGCTATCGAAACGGATCAAAAAAGAAAAGAGCAAACCCTCTCAATGGGTTCAAAGAAAACTTCATGAGACGGCAGAAGACTTCTATGCGATTAAGGCAAGGAAGACCTACCTTCCAGTGGCCTTGACGAGCTTGTTGTCTTGGATCATGGTCTTCTTGACCTTCCACGCCTTCCTGCGAGGATTCGGTATCTCCATCCCTTTTTTAGACGTCGTTTTTGGATCTACAATTGCCCTCATTACCAACGCCTTACCGATTGGCAGCCTTGGAAACTGGGGGACATTGGAGGTGGGATGGGCGGCTGGGTTCTTGATGATAGGAATTCCGAAAGGGCAGGCGATTGCCTCAGGGTTTGGTGTTCACATCCTGATCTTTGTCATCTGCGCTCTATTTGGTTTCATCTCATGGGTAACTCTAAAAAAATGACGAAGCCCTTCCCCCATCTGCTCATCCCTGAGGAACTCGATAGGAGAAGGGCCTTCATTTTTAGCCTCAAAGGGCCTCTCACGGCCTTTGGCTGACATTGCGCTTGGAAGCCTTCAATGGGTTCAATTTGAAGTTGTCTTCTTTAACTTCCTTCTTGACGTGCGTGGCAAAATTGCAGGGGCCCTTTGCCCACTTTATGGAGGGCTCGCAGTAGGTCTTGCAATAGGAACCTACTTTGTATGTCGCCACTCGATCGCACCCCTTACAGGCCTCCACGATGGGATAACATCTCCCACCGTTGTAGGAACAGCCGCTTTTCTTCATGAAAATACATTCTGTCCCTACTTTGATGGTTTGACAAACCATGGCAATCAACCTCCCTTCTAAATGAACTTGTTTATTTCTAAACTAGTTGAAATAATTGAGGTTTAATGTTTTGTAAAAGAGCATAAAAAAAAGAGCTACCAAACTTTGGTAACCCATTTTGGTCCAAAACCAAATGGAATATTATTAATTTAATATGCCTTCCGTTTTTTGTCAAGAAAAAATTGTTGACAAGGTTAAAAAAAATTAGTTATTCGTGTTTCCCATAACCTGTGTTTGAGGGATATTCCTATTCTGGAAGGTTTCATGCCCAATAAAAAGCTCTCTGCTCTATTTAACTCCATTGCCACCGTAATCATCTGCTTCATCCTTTTATTAGGAGTTGCCCTTCAAGCTCTCACTGCCTCCCGTCAACTCCCGAATGTTTCAAAACAGATGGAGAATCCGGAATTTTGGATCAAAAAGATTGAGAACCCTGATCGTCTTTTATTAACACCAGAAGAGATTCAGAAGATGAACGAAGAAAATTCAAAAAGACTGGAACTTTACCTCTGTCAGGTCAAAGACCTGAAAGAGGAATGGGATAGGGAGGAGATCTTGGCCCTTTTCAAAAAAGATTGGGAAGGTTTTGGTCAGACAGAGGAGGTCCGATACGGGAGATATGGTCATCCCCTTGAAGAAGCGTTCTGGAGAGAATTGAAGACGAATTTAAATCAGGAATCATTGGAGGAAAGAAACCGCATGCTCTTCGGGCTGATCGTGAAACGGGCGGATATTCGTGTCTTTCCCACCGATGAACTCTCCATGAGCACCCCTTCCAATTATGAATTCGACCGGTTTCAACATTCGTCTATACCCCCAGGGTCCCCGATTGGTATTTACCACTCGAGTAAAGACAGACTTTGGGCGTACGTTCAGACCCCTTTTATCCGCGGATGGGTGCGCATGACTGATCTTGCGATAGCAAAAGACAAGAGAGAGGTTCTGGATTACGAAGCGTCAGAGGAGCGATTGGTCATGACAGGCAACTTTGTCCATGTCTTCGGTAGTCCAAGGCTTCAGCAAGCAATTTTTCTGGCCCAGATGGGGACCTCCTTTCCCATTTTCGATCTGCCCCGAAGCAGCCCTGCACCATTACGGTCCAGGGCCGGCACGGTTGAGGGTCTGCCTGGGTCGTCTGGAATAACTGGAATAAATGGACCCTATTATGTCATCAAGGTACCGTTTCGAGAGATCGACGGGATGTTAACATTTCGAAAAGCTTACATCTCGGAGGATGAAGATATTCATCGTGGGTTTCTTCCTTATACCCAAAAAAATGTGGCGCGCCAGGCATTTAAAATGCTTCACCAGCCCTATGGTTGGGGAGAGATGTTTGGCGGGAGGGACTGTTCCCGATTCATCATGGATATCTTCGCGACGTTTGGGATCCTCATGCCTCGAAATTCAAAACTTCAGGCAAGGATCGGAGTATCTCTGGCCCAGGTGGAGGGAAAGACTCCTGCTGAGAAAAAGAGAATTCTGGATCGGGCAATCCCGCTGGCCACGACCCTTTGGCTGCCCGGTCACATTATGCTCTATCTTGGCAAGGAAGGTGAAAGATACTATGCCATTCATAATATCTGGGGCATTCGGAAAAGAAGATGGTTTCGTTCCTCCCTCGAAAAGATCGGGAGGACAGTGGTCTCCGATATGGCTTTGGGCAAGTCAGGTCCGAGCGGGTCCTTATGGGATCGTCTTACAGAAATCCAATTTATCGGATCGCATCTGGAAGTCCAAAAGAGAATTCCTTGAGAATTTCTTCATTCGGAATCCTTCAGGATCAATCCGTTGCAATGGGTTGAAAAAATTTTGTATTCGAAGTATTTAACAGACAACATTTACTCTATCCCAGATCAGAAAGGATGTTCCGGGTTAGAGCAGTACTGCTTTTGAATGTCCTTCAGATCCTTCATGGCGGGCATAGCAGGATTTTCATCTGGATGAGCCCAGAAAGATGGGATTTTAGGAAGTCTATTTCCTGGGGAAAATGGATATTGTATTTGTAACGGGCGGAACGGGCTTTATTGGCAACAAACTCGTCCGTGAGCTCCTAGGTAAAGGATGTAAAGTTCACGTACTGATAAGACCAACAAGTGATAAGCGCGATTTGGAGCATGAGCAGCTTCACCTTTTCACAGGGAATATTCTCGACTGCAACTCCATCAAAAAAGCCATGGAGGGTTGCAATCAAGTTTATCATCTTGCAGCCTATGCAAGAAACTGGGCACGAGATTTAACAACTTTCTATAGACACAATGTAGATGGTTTGTGTCACGTGCTCGAAGCAGCAAAGGCGTTGGGTGTTGAACGCGTGGTATTCACTTCTAGCTTTTTGACATTCGGCCCGACATCCCGCGATGGGGTGTGCAATGAGGAAATGCCTGGCATGACCCACTGTTGCTCAACCGCTTATGAGGAAAGCAAAATTTTAGCAGAGAAAAAGGGCTGTGAATATGTCGAGAAAGGATTGCCTGTAGTGATTGTGAATCCTACCCGCGTTTATGGGCCTGGAAAACTGACGGAAGCGAACTCTGTCTCTTTGATGATTAATAAGTACGTCCGGGGGAGAATGCCTGTTCTATTGAATCACGGCCGAAATATCGGGAACTATGCCTTTGTGGACGACGTGGTCCAAGGACTCATCTTGGCAATGGAGAGAGGGAAAGCCGGCGAACGGTATATTCTTGGTGGAGAGAATGCCTCCCTGAAACGTTTTTTTGAAATAGTGGACGAAATCAGTGGAAAAAAACATTTTCAAACTAATCTCCCTACCTGGCTGGCCATGTTCTATTCCCAGATTGAACAAACAAAGGCTAAACGTTTGGGCATCTATCCGTTGATCACACCTGGATGGCTGCAGTTGTTTCTAAGAGATTGGGCTTATTCCAGTGAAAAGGCGATAAAGCAACTCGGCTACAAAATTACCCCTCTCAAGGAGGGCATCCGAATTACTTACGAGTGGCTCCAAGGACTCAGAAAGAAATCGAAATGAACCCATTCGAGTCTATGATTCCGTTCCGAAACCTCTTTGTTGGTGAAAACAAAAAGCCTACGTTCATCCTAATAAGTGCACCGTTCCTTCTCATAACATATAAATATTTTGGGTCCCCTGATTCTCCTGTAACTAATTTTGCATTAGGATACATCACCTTTGATCATGAGCAAATCGTCCCATTCCTCTATTCATTTCTCGCCTCCTTCCTCCTTCTGGGTGTAGTTCCATCGCTAATTGTAAAGTGGGCTTTTCATGAACCCCTTTTTAAGTATGGCGTCCGCTTAGGAGATATACGCTTCGGCTCCAAGGCATTCTTAATCCTTGCTCCAGTAATAATTATCCTAGCCTATGCATCCTCAAGAATGGACTCATTTATTGCCGAATATCCCCTCTACAAAGGGGTGAGAGGTTCTTTAGGGATATTTGTCCCCTATGCGTTCTCCTACGCATTGTACTATCTGGGGTACGAATTTTTCTTCCGTGGGTATATGCAGTTTGGACTGAGGGATAGCTTGGGAGATTGGAATGCCATCCTCGTTCAAACCCTTGCGTCTTCCCTCCTGCATATTGGCAAGCCTGCCTGTGAAATCTATGGTTCTGTTGTAGCTGGGATCCTTTGGGGAGTTATTGCATTTCGTACTCAATCGCTTCTATTTATCCTTCTGCTCCACTGGCTTCTGGGTATCTCAGTTGATGTATTCATTACCCATCTCTGACCATTTCACTTACAAGGGTTTTCATCTGAGACAGCCACGACCCAAATTGAAATCCTTGTGAGCCCAACCCCCGAGGGCAGGAGTCCTGAAGTTTGCGCCAGCCAAGAGGTTTTGAATGAACTTCATTTTCTTTCTGAAAGGACTCCTGGTCGGTTTTCTAATGGCTGCACCCGTGGGGCCAATCGGGATATTATGCATTCGCCGCACATTGACTGAAGGGCGCATGGTGGGTCTTGTTTCTGGTCTCGCCATTGTTCTAAACTTCTTCCTCCACTGAGAGATAACCTTCTTAACTGCAACCCTTGAGACAAGACAAACTCCTATGCCGTGTTTGAAAAGACCCGCTCTTCAATTATTCTGAGCGAGAATCTCCTTGACAATTCCTTTTAAACAGATAAAATTTTAAAATTTAAATAGGGTCAAGTCCGTGAAAGCTTTGGTGACAGGAGCTACGGGATTTATTGGGAGCCATCTAGTGGAGGGCCTTCTTGAAAGGGGAGTCCAAGTCCGATGCCTTATCCGAAAAGGGAGCGATTTAAAGTGGCTGAAGGGTTGCCCCATCACAGTCATCCACGGTGATTGTAATGATAAGACGTCCATAGGAGACGCTGTGGAAGGAGTGGATCAGGTTTTTCATCTGGCTGGGATAACTAAAGCTCTTGAAGACACGGCCTACTTTGAGGTCAATGCCATTGGAACGGAGAACCTCATCCATGGCTGTCTCACCCATAATCCTCATCTTCAAAAATTCATCTATGTTTCGAGTCAGGCTGCTTCAGGTCCATGTGAGGATGGGGGAGAGAAAAAAGAATCGGACGAATGCAAACCGGTCTCACCTTATGGCCAGAGCAAAAGGATGGGAGAGGATTTCGCCCTTGCGCATGCTCGCGAATTGCCTCTGATCATCCTTCGGCCCTCCGCTGTTTATGGGCCGAGAGATAGAGATTTTTATACCTTCTTTAAACTTCTTTCCAAAAGGATCAAACCCTGTCTTCTCGGTCAAGAACAACACATCAGCTTGTGTTACGTCCAAGATATTGTAAAAGCTATCCTGCTAGCCTCTGAGACCCAGAAATCGGAGGGTGACATATTCTTTCTGTCGGACGGTCAAGACCATCGGATGGAAGAGATCTTCGACATTTTCGCTGAAGCTATGGGGGTCAATCCGATCTGTATTCCTATCCCAGAATGGTTGATCTTCGGGGTAGCTTCTCTCTCAGAATATCTCTCAAAAATATCCGGGAAACCTTCTGTCCTGAACAAAGGAAAAGTTGAAGAGATGGTTCAAAAGAACTGGGTCTGTGATATCACAAAAGCCAAGACGGTCTTAGGGTTTGAGCCGACTGTTCCTTTGGAGGAGGGCGCCAAATTGACCTATGAATGGTACAAGAAAGAAAATTGGTTATAGATAACACCCCAGCCTTCACTCTCCCCTCTGCCTACCGGCAGGCAGGCTCGAGGGGGAGGGTGAGGTGGGGGGGGAATTCAAGTGAGGTGCTCTATGGACGTCTTTGAAAAATGTTCAAAAATTTTCGAACAATCTGAAAGCCTAAGGAAGAGTGGTTACTATTTTTTCTTCCGTAAACTCGAATCTCCTCAAGACGCTGAGGTGGTCGTCAATGGGAAGAGAGTGATCATGATCGGTTCTAACAACTACCTCGGTCTCACCAACCACCCTCGGGTGAAGGAGGCAGCGATCAAGGCCATTGAGAAGTTTGGCAGCGGTTGTGCCGGGTCAAGATTCCTCAATGGGAATCTAGAAATCCATGAAGAATTGGAGGCGAAGTTAGCCCGGTTCTTTCGAAAAGAAGCCGCCCTTGTCTTTGCCACCGGTTATCAGACCAATCTCGGAACAATCTCCGCTCTTCTCGGTCGGAACGATGTCGCCATTATTGACAAATACGATCACGCAAGCATCATCGATGGCTGTCGACTTTCTTTCGGACAGGTGAAGAAATTCCGCCACAACGATACAAAGGATTTGGAACGGGTCCTCGAAGGAGTTAAAAACAGAGGCAAATTGATCATTGTGGATGGAGTTTTCAGTATGGAAGGTGATATTGCCGACCTTCCAAATATCGTCAAAGTAGCCAAGACCTATGGGGCCAGACTCATGGTCGATGACGCTCACGCCGTGGGCGTTCTGGGAGAAGGAGGGAGAGGCACGGCTGAGCACTTTGGGCTCGAAGACGAAGTCGACCTCATCATGGGAACCTACAGCAAATCCCTTGCGGCCATCGGAGGATTTGTCGTAGGTTCCACACAGGTGATCGATTTCATCAAACACATCGGCCGTTCCATGATCTTCAGCGCCAGCCTTCCGCCTGCCTTAGTGGCATCGGTTAGCGTTGCCCTCGACATCATCGAGGAACAGCCCCACCTGAGAACCCAACTCTGGAAGAATACACACAAAATGCTGAAGGGTTATAAAGAGCTCGGCTATGACACCGGCACAAGTGAAACCCCCATCGTCCCCATCATCATCAAAGACAGCATGAAAGTCTACGAGATGTGCAGATACCTCTTTGAAAATGGTGTCTTTGTCAATCCTGTCATCAGCCCTGCAGTGCCTCCCGGAAGGGAACTGCTCAGGACAAGCTATATGGCAACCCACACGGAGGAACAGCTCAATAAGGTGTTGGATGCCTTCCAAAAGGTGGGGAAACAGATTGGTCTGATCTGACGGAAAACGATGGGATGACAAAACAGGAACTCCGCATTGAAGAGGTAAAAAATAAACAGGATCTCATGACATTCATCCGATTTCCCTGGAAAATTTACCAGGGAGATCGATACTGGGTTCCTCCCCTCATCAAAGATCAACTTGAAAAATTCAGTTCAAAACACCCTTTTTTTTCCCATTCCGAGATGATCCTTCTTCTTGCCCATCGGGGAGGAGAGATTGTAGGAAGAATTGCAGGTATCATCGACCGCAACTACCTCCAGTTCCATGAGGAGCAGGTGGGTTTCTTCGGATTCTTTGAATCGATCAACGATTGCGAAGTGGCTTCGGAACTCCTTGCCAGAGTAAGAGGTTGGCTGAAGGAACATGGAATGGAGAAGATGATCGGCCCGATGAATCCCTCCACGAACGACGAATGTGGTCTCTTAATAGAAGGATTCGATTCTCCTCCCCGCCTGATGATGCCATACAACCCAGCTTATTATTCTTCTTTGCTGGAAGGTTTTGGATTGAAGAAGGCAATGGACCTTTATGCTTACTGGGTTGAAAAGAAGTGTTTTCAAGGGGAACGCCTTAATCGGATTGTAGAACGGATATTGAAAAAGGAACCCAGACTCTCGGTTCGTCCCATCAACCTTCGCCAGTTCGATGAAGAGCTAAAGATTATAAAGAAGATTTACAACCAAACCTGGAGCCGAAACTGGGGATTCGTTCCGATGGGTGAGGAGGAGATCGATAATTTGGCAAAGAATCTGAAGCCGTTGGTTGTCCCCGATCTCGTCCTCTTCGCCTATTGGGATAAAGAACCTGTTGGGTTTACGGTCTCCCTACCAGATTATAATGAGGTCCTCAAACACTTAAATGGCAATGTAGGCCTTCTGGGTACCATCAAATTTCTTTATTATTCAAGAAAAATTAAGACCGTCCGGGTGATGCTGCTCGGGGTGAAACATCCCTTTCAGAAGAGAGGACTGGAGGGCCTTCTCTATGTAGAGACGTTTAGAAATGGAATAAAAAAGGGCTATGAGAATGCAGAATGCTCGTGGATTCTTGAAAATAATATCTTGATGCAACATGGCATTGAGGCCATGGGAGGGAAACGGTATAAAACCTACCGGATCTATGAAGTCCGGGTTTGAAAGACTGAGTAATGAGCGATGAGGGATGAGTCGCAAAACCCATAGGGAAATGGCTCAGTCCTCAGCGCTCACCTCTCGTCACTGTTCTTGAGATTCCACCATCGGTAGAGTCGCGGAGCAGCGATCGCACAGCCGACCGCAAACACAGCTCCAACGAAAAGGTCGAGGACGTAGTGGTATCTCAGGTATACCGTTGAAACGATGAGACCGCAGATAATAGGTAGAAAAATATAGAACAGAAATCTTTCATAACGATATGCCAGAAATAGAACCATGAGGACGACCTGGGTGTGGCCACTGGGCATACAATCTCGCTTGTTATGCTCCAAGGCATTCAATGTATCTCTGACAAAGTCGGTGATAAAACTCCCCTCCAACGGGACGGAGTAGAGGTGGCTCAATGTATACCGGGGTCCGATAGCAGGAAAGAGGATGTAGCTGACGAATGAAATGTAGTAACCGAACATCAAAATAAAGATCGATTCGTCGAGCTCTAACACGCGGTTCTTCAAATAAAGGGTGACAACGAAAATCACTGGTATGAAATAATAACTTAAATAGGCCAAAGACATTGTATCCGTAAACCACGGCACAATCCATCTTTCCATCCAGAGGGTGGGATGAACCCCAAAAATAAGAAGGTCGGCCTTGGCGAGGGCCGGATCGATATCCGGCTGGAGATACTGGATCAAATCCCCGAGGGACTCATAAATGAGGACGACGAATAGTATGGGTGAGAAGGTGTTGAAGAACGCACTTGCTTTGCCTACTAAGCTTCGGCCTGAGGACAATCTTAGGACAAAGAGGAGACCTATTAAGATGGCATAACGAAAGACCAAAGAACGCCAGAGTGGAATCTGACCTTTGAACAAGAGGGTCAAAAGCACCAATCCGGTCAGTAAGAAAAGGGTCAGGGCTTGGGCAGGAGAAACTCTTCTCATTGGTGAAAAATTTATATATATTAGATATAAAGAAAAATCAAGAAATTCCCCCTCACCCCTGCCTACCGACAGGCAGCCCTTCCCTCGTCCCAAGGGGAAGTGGGGAAGGGAGAGCGGATAGGAGATACTGGTATGCGATATTCCCAATACTTTCTTCCCACTTTAAAGGAAGTCCCTTCTGAAGCAGAGGTTCCCAGCCATCAACTAATGTTCAGGGCGGGGATGATCCGGAAATTGGCTTCGGGGGTCTATTCCTATCTTCCTTTTGGACTTCGAGCCATACAAAATGTGGAGGCCATCATCCGAGAGGAGATGAATCGAGCCGGTGCTATAGAGGTCTTTCTCCCCTTTGTCCAACCAGCCGAAATTTGGCAGGAGAGCCATCGTTGGGAAGAATACGGGAAGGAGCTCTTAAGGTTCAAGGATCGCCACAATCGGGACTGCTGTCTGGGACCAACGCATGAAGAGGTGATCACCGACATTGCTCGCAAAGAGATCCGCTCCTATCGCCAGATGCCGATCAACCTTTATCAGATCCAGACCAAATTCAGGGATGAGATCCGCCCCCGGTTCGGGGTGATGCGAGCTCGAGAATTCATCATGAAAGATGCCTATAGCTTCGACGTTGATGAAAAGGGATTAGACGAGAGTTATCAAAAGATGGTCGATGCTTATACACGAATCTTCACGCGCTGTGGTTTAAGATTTAGAATGGTAGAAGCTGAATCTGGTGTGATTGGAGGATCCTTTTCCCATGAATTTATGGTCTTAGCAGAAACCGGAGAAGAGACGATTGTGAGTTGCACCGATTGCGATTATGCAGCCAATGTTGAAAAGGCAGAGTTCAAAAGGCAAGGATCTAAGAGTCCGGTTCGTGATAAAAGGAATCTCAAACCCATTCAAAAGGTATTCACGCCGGATAAGCGAACAGTGGAAGACGTCACTCAGTTCCTCCATGTTCAACCTCATGATCTAATCAAAACCCTCATTTTTGAAACGGATAAGGGGTGCATAGCAGGATTGGTTCGAGGTGACCATGAAATTAGCGAAAAAAAATTAAAGGCGATCTTACGCATAGATAATCTTCAACTAGCAACAGAAGAGACCGTTGAAGAGATCACCCATGCGCCCAAAGGGTTCGCTGGCCCGGTAGGTATCTCAATCCCTATGCTGGCTGATCTGGACATCCAGGAGATGGTCAACTTTGTCACCGGTGCCAATGAGAGGGATGCTCATCTTATCAACGTTAACCTCGCAAGGGACTTTAAGGTCTCCCAATTTGTCGATATCCGAAAATTTGTCCCTGGCGATCGTTGTCCTCTCTGCGGGGGAGGGATACAGTTGGATAAGGGAATTGAGGTCGGCCATACCTTTAAACTCGGGATAAAGTACAGTAAAAGCATGGGCGCCACCTACTTAGATGACCGAGGGAAGGAGAAAGAGATTGTCATGGGGTGTTATGGAATTGGGTTGGGAAGAACGGTTGCTGCAGCCATTGAACAGTCTTACGACGAAAATGGCATTATCTTCCCAATGCCCATTGCTCCTTTCCAGGTTCTCATCCTGCCTGTCAATATCAAGATCAATCTTCTGAGAGAGACAGCGGAGCAACTCTATCAGAGTTTGTTGAGAGAAGGCGTAGAGGTCCTTTATGACGACCGCGAAGAGACACCGGGAGTTAAGTTTAAAGATGCCGATCTCATAGGAATTCCTTTAAGGGTGACGTTAGGGGAGAAGAATTTAAAGAAAGGTTTGGTGGAAATCAAAAACCGGAGGACGGGAGAAATCTCTCTGGAGAAGAAAGACGAAGCCGCCTCAAAGCTCAGAACATTGATCGATCAGGAGATGAGAGTCGTCGTTCCAAATCTTTCTTGAATCACTCGATTAAAGCGTGGCCGATAGATCAATTCAAAGGTCTCTTCTTTACCGGGAAAAAGGTTGCAGGCGGCCCGTTTGACATCCTCAACCAATTTAAGCGCTTCTTCTCGTGAGAGGTCGCCCTGCTGGATCGACAGTATAGAAAAGTCGACGAGATATCGGAGATAACGGATTTTCCGATTCTCTTCTTTGATTCCTTCTTCTTCCATCTCCCCCCGGACCACAACAACCTGTTATTTCTTATAACAGGAAGTCATACCCCTGTAAAGAAGGCTGACAGAACAATATCCCATTCTATCGGGAGATTTCAACCCTGCAACTCTAGGGGACATCTTTCTGTTGCTAACACATTTTTTAAATTATGCATTGACAGGCTGTCTCAAACCTTTATATGATAAATCACTCTATTGAAGGGGGGTTGGTCAATGAGCCGTTCTCTCAGAGATGACCCTAAAGACAAGATCATTTTTGCCCTCGATGTCGAACACTTCACAGAGGCTCAACGATGGGTGAACATCCTTAAAGACCAAGTAGGAATATTTAAGGTGGGGAAACAGCTCTTCACTCATGCCGGGCCAAAAGTCGTCGACATGATCCGGAAAAAGAATCAGAGGGTCTTTCTCGATCTCAAATTTCACGATATCCCCAATACAGTGGCGAAGGCAGGTGAGGAAGCGACGAAACTGGAGGTGACCATGTTCAATCTCCACGCTCTGGGAGGACTTGAAATGATGAAAAAGACCGTGGAGGCCTCGAGAAATGCAGCTAAAAGTCTTGGCATTCCGAAGCCGCTTGTCTTGGCTGTCACCATCCTCACCAGCATGGATGATGATGTGATGAAGGAAGTGGGGATCCAGGGCCCCATCTTGGAGGAGGTAGGACGCCTTGCTTCCCTCTCCATGAAAGCAGGGGTCGATGGGGTCGTGGCCTCGCCTCAAGAAATCGGGATCATCCGAGAGCGATGTGGGAAAAACTTTTTGGTCGTCACACCGGGTATCCGTCTTCCTTCCGAGAAAAAGGATGACCAGAAAAGAACCTTGTCTCCCCAAGAGGCGATCTCGGCTGGCGCTGACTATCTGGTCATCGGCCGACCGATTAAGGAAGCCAAGGATCCGATTGAGGCCGTTCAGAAAATTATTGAAGATATCTCGTAAACTATAAATTCGAATTTCGAATTTTCTAACGATATGCCCCAGATCATCTATGGAATCCACCCTGTAAAAGAGGCACTGAAGTCATCTCACATACCATTTCAAAAAATCCTCATTGGCACCTCAAAACCTCCGCCCACCCTTCAATCCATACTTGACAGGGCCATGGAGAGAGGAATCCCCCTCGTTTTCACAACGAAGGAGACCCTAGAAAAAATGACAAAGGGTGGTGTTCACCAGAATGTTCTGGCTGTGATTGAAGAGATCCCTTACGCCGACATCAGATCCATTCTCTCTTTTTGGAAGAGATCAGAAAGGAAGGCTTTTCTCCTCATTCTAGATGGGATGCAGGATCCCCAGAATTTTGGATCTCTTATTCGCACGGCCTTGGGGTGTGGGGTTCATGGGATCATCATTCCAAAAGACAGGGCTGTGGGGATCACCCCTGCCGTGATGAAAGCCTCTGCAGGTGCTGCCGCATATCTGCCCATTACAAGAGTCGTTAATATTTCAGCCACCATTGAAGATTTGAAAAAAGAAGGAATCTGGGTCTATGGTGCCACGGGAGAAATAAGAGATCTTATCTATCAATTTGACCTGAACATCGATGTGGCAATCGTCATTGGTTCAGAAGGGAAAGGGATCAGACCCCTGGTGAAAAAAAGATGCGATCGGCTCTTTTCAATTCCCATGAAAGGACCCGTTTCCTCGTTCAATGCTTCAGTCTCTGGTGGAATGATCCTTTATGAAGTGATGCGGCAACGGGACATTGCGGCAGGTCGTGAGGACACTGTCTTACGCTGAAGCTACGGAGGGCAAGACAAGAGTGATCGGTATCCAAAGGCCTGGACAGGATCTCTTGGAGATGGATTTTATTCTTATAGATTTCGAAGGGACCCTTGCGCAGGATCGCCGGGTTCATCCCAAGGCAAAGGATAAGATCAACCTCCTCTCCAAGCGAATGAAGATCTATCTCCTTACTAAGGGGGAGAAAGGGATGGTTGAAGAATCCTTGAAGAAAGTGAAGGCAGAAGTAATCTATCTAAAGGAAGGGGAGGCCACTCAGGGGAAACTTAATCTATTGCGGCAGCTGGGACCCAAGAGGACCGTCGCCATCGGAAATGGAGTGGATGACGCTTTGATACTTGACGAGGCAGGCCTGGGCATCTGTATCCTTGGCAGGGAGGGAGCTTCTGCAGGGGCGATACAAAAGGCCGACGTGGTAGTAACAGATATCCTTGATGCGCTTGACTTCTTACTTAAACCCCTTCGCCAAAAAGCGACCCTCGGAGGATAAAAATGAGTGCAAAATGGTCACGTCACCCCTTCCCTCCTTGCCCTATCAACCTTTCTAAGATCGGTAGGAAGCATTGATCTTTACATAGTCGATCGAGAGATCTGTCGTGAAGAGTGAAAATTGGCTCTGACCTTGATGGAGATCAACCGTAATTTTGAAGGACTTCTTCCTAAGAACTCGTCCAGCTTTGCCTTCCCGATGGTCCCCTATTCCCATTCCTCCTTTTACAATAGGGAGCTTATCAAAGAAGATATCAATTCGATTCGAATTCATCCTGACGCCCGAATGGCCCAGTGCCGAGATAATTCTTCCCCAGTTGGCATCCTCTCCAAACAAAGCCGTTTTGACCAATGGAGAATGGGCAATACTATAGGCTGCCTTTTTGGCATCTTCCTTGCTCCGACTTCCTCTTACCAGGATCTCAATGAACTTGGTCGCTCCTTCCCCGTCCTTTACGACACTCATGGCCAGCTTCAGGCAAACCGTTGAAAGCATCTCTTGAAAGACCTTTCCATCTCGGTTCATACGATCCAGAAGAGAATGACCTGCCTTTCCGTTAGCAAGAAGTAAAACCGTATCATTGGTGCTCATTTCCCCATCGACGGTGATCCGATTGTAGGAGTCCTCAGCCGCCCTCTCCAACATCTGTTGGAGAAGCGAAGCTTTAATATTCGCGTCGGTCACGAGGAAGGAGAGCATGGTTGCCACACCTGGACAGATCATTCCCGCGCCTTTCACCATCCCGCAGATCTTAACCCGCTTGCCTCTAATTCGGCAGGTCGCCAGCTCAATCTTTGGGAAGGTATCTGTGGTCATGATGGCTTCAACCGTCTTCATCCAATTGTCAGGGGAGAGGCCTTCGACCAGTCGGGGAACTCCTTCTTCAATCTTATTCAAGGGAAGAGGAACTCCGATGACTCCCGTAGAAGAGACGAGTACAAACGATTCTTTAATTCCCAGCCTCTTCGCTACCAATGATGAAACTGTTTTTGCATCCCTTAGCCCACGGCTTCCTGTACAGGCATTTGCATTGCCGCTGTTCGCAACCAGAGCCTGGCAGAGGCCTCCTCCCAGGCGTTGCATATCCAATAGAACAGGTGCCGCCTTTACCGCATTCATGGTGAAGAGACCAGCCACTTGGGCAGGAACCTCCGAGTAGATCAGACCCAGATCCCTTTTCCCATCTCTTTTAATTCCTGCCGAAATCCCAGAAAAGAGGAAACCATTCACCTTGAAATCAAGCGGCTTCATCCTTTTAAATCCTCCGGAGAACGCTTATCGATGCAATATCTTCACTGCTTTCTTATATTCGCTATTTGACAAATACGAAATCCTAATATCGAAATTCCGATCCGTTACGGGATAACGTGTCAGGGGGTAGGTGTGAAAACTCTTGCGACTTTCACCTCACGCTGTAACGGAAATTTGTATTTCGTGCCTCGAATTTGTCGCCTCCTCTAGGCTCTTGCCTGCGTCTCTTTGAGGAGGCAGCACTTCTTATACTTTTTTCCACTCCCACAGGGACAGGGGTCATTGCGACCCACTTTTTTCCCTTCGCGGCGAACCGTTACCCCTTTCCCACTCTCCGTCTCTCCGCCTCCGCTCATGGCTGCCTCTTCTCCTCGGCTCAAGAAGAAAGTCTGCTTCCGGGGCAACTTCATCTCCTTGACTTCTTCGTCCTTGGCAATCTGAATGGCAAAGAGTTTTTCAATCGTATCCTGTTTAATTCGGTCCAGCATCTCAAGAAACATCTGGTAAGCCTCTTTCTGATATTCAATGCGAGGGTCTTTTTGACCATACCCCCTCAGCCCAATCCCTTCTTTCAATTGGTCGATCGCCAAGAGATGGTCCTTCCAGTGGTGATCGGTGGACTGGAGCATTATCACCTTTTCAAGGTATCGAAGGGTCCCCTCACCGAACTCCTCTTCCTTTTTCTGGTAAATGTCTTTGGCCTTTTCAACAATCAGCCCCTTGAGGCGATCTCGATTCAAACCATCTCTTTCTTCAAAAAGGGGAGCCCACCGGAATGAAAACTGTTGATAGACCGCATCGGCGAGCCCTTTCAGGTCCCAATCGTCAGGATCTACTTTTTCCTCCACATAGAGGTCGATAAGCCCTTCAGTCTGCTCTTCAATCATCTCCATGACGGACTCTTTCAAATTCTCACTGGCCAGTACCTCTCTTCGTTGAGAATAGATGACCTCCCTTTGTTGGTTCATCACATTGTCATATTCCAAGAGGTGCTTTCGAATCTCAAAATTATGGGCCTCCACCCTCTTCTGGGCATTTTCGATCGCTTTTGTGACAAGATTGTGTTCAATCGGTTGGTCTTCCTCGATGCCCAATCGATCCATTATGCCGGAAATCCTTTCCGATCCAAAGATCCTCAAAAGGTCATCCTCTAAAGAGAGGTAAAATCTGGAAGAGCCAGGATCCCCCTGCCTTCCAGACCTTCCCCTCAACTGGTTGTCAATGCGCCGGGCTTCGTGCCGCTCCGTTCCCAGGACATGGAGACCTCCGACTTGGATCACCTTCTCCTTCTCTTTCTGAACAATGGCCAAAGCCTTCTCAAGGGCCTTCTGCATGGCCTCTTCTGTGGGTTCTCCCTCTACCATAGTTTTGCCCAGGAATTTGGAATTACCTCCCAAGAGGATGTCTGTCCCTCTTCCAGCCATATTGGTGGAGATGGTGACACTCCCTACCCTACCTGCTTGGGCAATGATTTCAGCCTCTCTCTCATGATGTTTGGCGTTGAGCACATTATACGGAATCCCTCGCTTTTTCAGCATGTGGCTCAATCGTTCTGACTTCTCAATCGAGATCGTTCCCACCAATACAGGACGACCTGCTCGATGAAGCTCCTCAATCTCCCGTACGACGGCACGGAACTTTTCTTCCTCTGTTTTATAAATGACATCTGGGTAATTGGTGCGGATCAAAGGCATATTGGTGGGGATAACCACCACATCCAGATTGTAAATTTTACGGAATTCCGGAGCCTCTGTGTCTGCGGTGCCAGTCATCCCTGCCAACTTTTTGAACATCCTGAAGTAATTTTGGAAGGTGATCGTGGCCAGAGTCTGGTTCTCGTTTTCAATCCGAACATTCTCTTTGGCTTCTACCGCCTGATGGAGCCCATCGCTCCACCTTCTTCCAGGCATGAGTCTTCCTGTAAACTCATCAACAATCATGACCTGCCCATCCTTCACAACATAATCCACGTCTCTTTTAAATAGCGTATGAGCTCTTAAAGCCTGATTCACATGATGAAGCGTCTCGATATTCCTCGGATCGTAAAGATTCTCCACATGAAGTAATTTCTCGACATGCCCGACGCCTTCCTCTGTTAAAAAGGCTGCGTGGCTCTTCTCCTCCAACTGATAATCCCTCCCTTGCTTGAGGGAGGGGATGATACGGTTAATCTTATAGTATTTGTCAGTCGACTCTTCAGCAGGACCGGAAATGATGAGAGGGGTCCGAGCCTCATCGATCAAAATGCTGTCCACTTCATCGACGATGCCGTAGTTCAGATCTCGCTGGACGTAATCTTCGATACTGAATTTCATATTGTCCCGAAGGTAGTCGAATCCGAACTCATTATTCGTCCCGTAGGTGATATCGCAATCATAGGCCTTCTTTCTTTCCTGATCATTTAATTCGTGCACGATCACCCCAACGGAAAGGCCTAAGAAATGGTAGATCACTCCCATCCATTCGCTATCCCTCTTCGCCAGGTAGTCATTCACGGTTACGATATGGACACCTTCCCCTTTGAGGGCGTTGAGATAAGCAGGAAGGGTTGCCACCAAGGTTTTCCCTTCGCCGGTCGCCATCTCGGCGATCTTGCCTTCATGAAGAACAATGCCACCAATTAACTGAACATCGAAGTGGCGCTCGCCGAGTGTCCTCTTCGCTGTTTCGCGTACCACAGCAAATGCCTCTGGGAGTATCTCTTCGAGCGAAGCGCCGCGATCGAGTCGCTCTTTGAATTCAGAGCTTTTGGCCCGGAGTTGATCATCGGTCAGAGGACGAACTTGGGGCTCCAGCTCATTCACCCGATTGACAATGGGCCGCATCCTCTTTAACTCCCTTTCATTCTTACTTCCTACGACCTTTTTTATTAACGATCCAATCATAGATTCCTCTCCTGCGGAGTCATGGAAGATTAGGTTTCAAAATAGAGTTTCCCCTTTTTTCAACCCATCACTCCATCAATCTATTACTCTGTTCTTTTCAAATTATATTACGGACGGGCTACGGTTTCAACTAACAAAAAAGCCCAATAAAGGGTTCCTTTATCGGGCTTTATTTGATCTCAGAATCTATCCCTTTCATTGAAAAAAGGGATGTTCAATTAAGGATATACCTCATTGGGTTGACCGGAATGCCATTCAATTTCACTTCATAATGCAAATGAGGGCCTGTGGTCTTTCCAGTCATCCCGACCTCAGCTATTTTATCTCCTCGTTTCACCCTCTGTCCGACCTTTACAAAAACCTTATTCAGGTGGCCATAGCGGGTGGTCATCCCGAATCCATGGAAGATCACTATTACTCTTCCCAAAGCTATATCATTTCCAACGTCCGAAATGATTCCATTGGCTGGGGCAATGACTGAGGTGCCCACTCGATTCGAAATATCAAGACCTTCGTGCATCTGGGTCAAACCCGTAAAGGGGTTCGTGCGGAAACCGAAAGGTGATGTCACCCAACCCATGACTGGCCAAATAGAGGGGATGTGAGTTAACATGTTTTTCTTGGCCTTTAAAAGTTTTTCGAGTTCAGAAAGACTCTCTTCACGGGACATGGCCTCTGATTGGAGACGTTCAATATCGCTTCTCATCTGCTGGACGAGTCCGCCGTCGTCTTTCTCCTTTTTCAATTTCTCTCGAATATCAGACGGAGAGGGTCCACCCATTCCCATAGAGGGAGCTGACTCCTGGCCTTTCTCCAGATTGGCAATGATGCGAATCTTCTTGTCAAAATCCTTCAATTTGGAGAGTTGCTTTTCAAGGTCTTCAATCCGTGCGGAGAAGAATTGAATCTGGGATTTCTGGTTATGCGTCTCCTGCCGCAATCGATTCAGTTCGAAGACCTTTTTCTTTACCTGAATATAATCGCAGAAGAAGAAAGTGGTGGAAAGAAGAGCAAAACCAAAGAGGTACAATGAAATCTTAACGGTCTTCTTTTTTATTCTCAGATGTCGGGTCTTTGAAGTCTTGTGACCAAAGATGATAATATTGAAATGTTCTTTATCCAAGGGCACCCCCTTGTTTCACTTCAATAAACTTTTTTGTCGGACCCCCAGAACACCCGATAGATAACAAAGCAACGGTCTTTCTGTCAAGTTTTTTTTACCAATCACTCTAAGTCAGCAATATTTATACCAATCCTTTTCCGTGTCTTGTTAAAGTCTGTAAAGTTATGGATATTTATAGCAAAAATATAGAAAATCCATCATCTCAGGACAATCAAAAACGCTATTCTTCTTCAAATTTTTCATACCTTTTGGACAATTTTTGCAAATTTCGGTCATATTTGTTCATTAAATCCCACTAATTTCTAACTCCCGCACGAGAAGGCTTGGAGAACCTACACTACCAAGAAATCTGAAGTCTTCCCCCAACCCTATCACATCCTGAAAGAGCCGGAAGAGGTTACCAGCTACAGCGATCGATTTAACCGGATGGACCTTCTCCCCTCTTTCGATCCAGTCCCCTGAGCAGCCTAGGGAAAAATCACCTGATATTGGATCTACCGTATGAAGACCCATGACCTCCTCCAGTACCACTCCCTGATGGAGACTCCTCGCGAGATCCGAGAAAGTGATTTTTCCTGGCTCAACGAAAAAGTTTGAAATCCCTATGCCAGGTGGCGATTTGATATTCGATCGATGGCTGTTCCCCGTTGATCTGACGGGTGATGAAGAAGAAACATTTTCCCGATTGGCCCAGTATCTGTCATATAAATAATCCAATAGCACCCCTTGAACAACTAGGAATGTCCGTTGACTTGGCATCCCCTCTCCATCGACCGGAGCACTTGAGATCCCTTTCAGATGAAGCCCGTCATCCACAATGGAGAGAAGCTCTGAAAAACATCGCTCACCTCTTCTCCCTCTCAGAGGGGACTTCCCTTTCTGTACCTGATCAGCCAAGAAAGAGTGGGCTAGGAGAGACAGAAATTCCGAAGCCACGGTATTTCTAACAAGGACTGGATAGACTCCGGATGGTATCCTCTTTCCTCTTAGCCTCTCCAATGCCTTCTTTCCGGCTGCCTGTCCCACCCTCTCCACATCGAGATCACGGGGAAAATGGCTGACGTCGAAATCCCACCCCATTTCTGACTCTCCGGACTCCTCAGCAACAGCCGTGACGCTGACAGAACCCAGGGTGGAAGCATATGAAAACTGGAGTCCATTAGAATTGATCAGTGTCTTTCTGGAGAGGCCTTCCTGGTAAGAAGCCTTTCTCACTTTCCTAATCCTTCCTGGATCAACCGATCGAGCCGCTTCCTCTAATCTTTTTGCCTTTTCGATCTTCATTTTCTCTGGGGTCTCCTCTAATGTTCCATCGAAAATAGGCAGATGGGGAGGAGATTCTTTCGGAATTGGGGCGAAATCATAACTGGGGTCTGAAGACGTTGCTTCAGCACTGGCAATGGCGTCTTCGATAATCTTTTTCAGTCCCTTCCCAGACTCGAGTTTCGCAGCATCCGATGGATGAGAATGGGTCGTGTAAGAAAAACCAGTTCTTTGACCATTCAAGACACGAAAGGCCATCCCCCACGACTGAGAGACTTGGAATGTATCTACCCTCCCATCCCTGGATTCGACAAGGAAATGGGAAGATTCGTTGAGATACATCTCATAGCCATCAATCGGTTTCCTTCGGAGAATGCTGATGGTTTGGTCGATCACCTCGTTCATTGCCTATGGCCCATAAATTCTAGGGTTTGCAATTTTTGACTTTAAACTTTAGTTACCATCTTATGAGACTGCTGCCCCAGGTGAGGCCTCCGCCGAATGCATTGAGGATGACAAGGTCCCCTTTTTGAATCGACCCATTTCGCACCGCCTCATCCAAGGCGATTGGAACGGTCGCTGACGAGATGTTAGCGTATTTTTCGATGGTGAGATAGACTTTTTCAAAAGGGACATTGAGTCGTTTGGCCATCTGTTGGAGAATTCGGGAATTTGCCTGGTGGGGGATGATCCACTTTACATCGGAGAGACGGATTTTGTTAAAGGAAGCGGCCTCCTCGGCAGCCTCAGCAAATCGTCTTACAGCCACACGGACCGATTCATTGGCTTTGATCATCCTCAAGGTGTGAAGTTTTTTATCGACACTCTCATAAGAAATGGGAGTAGTCTTCGACCCACCCCCTGGAAGAAGAAGATTATCCCCATTTGCTCCGTCTGTGTGTATATGGACCGAAAGAATTTCACTAAGCGTCTTCCCTTTATCCTCCAGAGATTGATTCTTCGGGGATTCAAAAGCCTTTACCACGGCAGCTCCTG